>RCUI01000274.1_pt1 | contig 19552 bp, 12 predicted proteins | sample 2166121 | NCBI WGS metagenome assembly RCUI01 (sample SAMN09932700, study PRJNA488358) | compost metagenome | feature: garden; material: soil; isolation source: compost soil in succinic acid-enriched culture | place: Germany: Experimental Botanical Garden Goettingen | collected 2016-01-27
CTGTTCAGGTCATTGAGCATGGCGTCTACCACAGGCTTCATCTTCTCGTAGTCGGTAACGCTGCAGACCGCCTTGGGGTAGTGGAAGTCCATGCGGCGTTTGACCACCACACTGTTGCCTTGCTGGGTGTACTCGGCGGTGTAGTCAATGAACGCGTCTTTGAGTGTCACCGACTTTGGCGCGGCCAGAATCTTCACATCCGCCGGGAATTCGTAGCGTGCCTGCTCCTCGTTCACCCCCGAAATACAGGTAAAGGGCTGGGTGCGCTGCTTCTCGGCAACAAAGCCGAACACGTTCTGGGCGATGCCGCCAGCCAGGCTGGTGAGGGTGGGCACACCGATCGGACCGGGCAGGTTGGCCAGGTTTTCACTGCGGCCGGTGATCTGCACTTCAAACGCGCCGCTGCCTTCCAGGTCGCCGCTGTTGGTCTTGCCGCTACCGGTCTGGCCGTAAGCCGCGAGGATCTGCTGGACCATCAGGTCGCGCTGGGCCGGGGTCATGTTGCGAACGCCCCAGCGGTTGAGCTCTGCCGCCCAGCCGTCGATCTTCGAAACATGCTGGAAGTCAGCGGCGCCGCTGTTGGCCACGGTGAAGGTGGTGCTGTTCTCGACCTTGCTCTGTTGGGTGGCCGGGGTGTGACCCAGGGTGCCTGTGCGAGTGAGCAGGGTGGGTTTGTCCAGTACCGGAACCGGCAGGTAACCGCTGGCGATGGACTCGACGGTGGAGTCCAGGTACAGGTTCTGGCTCGGGAGGTAGGTGATTACATGGTTGATCACCCCCAGGGTCGGTACCTTGGGCAGGGCAAAGGCATTGCCCAGGTTGATCAGTGCCGGGGTGCTGTCGATGTCCACCGCCGCCAGCAGGGCTTCGAGCAGGGCGACATGGTCCTTGCAGTCGCCGTAGCGGTTGCTCAGTACAGTATCGGCCGCATGGGGCACAACACTGCCGGCGCCGATGTACACCGCCACATAGCGAATGTTGCGACGCACCCAGTCGCCCAGGGCCAGGGCCTTGTCCCGAGGGTTGTCGAGCTTGGCGGTCAGCGACTGGGCCAGTTCACGGATGGCCGGGGTGACTTCGGGCTTGGCCCGCTCGGCATAGGCCTTGGCGAACGCGCTGTAGTCATCGAAGGTCGAGACGGCCAGGTACTTGCCGTAGTCCGAGTACGCCACGGCGCCCATTTCGATACGGGCATTGTCGCCCTGCACATAGTCCCACTGGTACACGGTACGTCCACCAGCGGTCTTGGGCGGCTTGGCCTTGAAGCCCCTGGCGTCGGCGTGCAGCTTGAGGTTCGCCGGCAGGTCGTAGATCTGGGTGAACTGCTGGGTGGGATGGAACTGCGGCATCGCCAGGTCTTCGAACTGGCCGGGGAACAGCGGCGTCTTGCGCTGCTTCTTGACGTTCAGCACCAGCCGGTCGCCCACCGCCACTTCCGGGAAGATCACCACCTTGACCAGGCTGTCATGGAACATCGGCGCCTGTGCCGATTGTTGTTCCTGCTGTTCCTTGATCTGCTCGGCGCTGACCACCACCTTGCGGCCGTCGGGCTTCTGGGTATAGGCCTGGACCACCTCGAGGGTTTCCAGGGTGCGGTTGTAGTACAGCGAATGCTGGGCGCGGTACTGGATGGCGCGCTCTTCGTTGATGAGCGTGACCAGCTCCTGCGTGGTCTCGAAGCTGCCGTCTTCGGCAACGACGGTGCGTTGAATATCCTTTTCAATGGTGACGGAGGGGTCGGTGCCATCATCCTTGGCCTGGGCCAGGGTGAACATGAACAGACAGCAAAACATCCCGACCACACGGGCCGGGATCCAAGCGAGGTGTTTCATAAAGATCCTTCTCTTGCTGAGGAATTCCAGCGGACCGATAAGCTTAATGCGAATCAGTCCGCTGTATCTTGCCTCAATTGCACCCGGATGCGCTGGAAACTTCCTGGCTCGCCTGCTGCAACGCGGCTGCCACCGCGGCGGCATCGTTGGCGGTGTATACCCGGCCACCGGTGTTTTCGGCCGCGCAGTTGGAGCCGGAGCTGGCGCTGATGTTGACGATATTGATGCGCAGCCGAGGTTGTAGCGCGGCAATCTGGCGTGACACGGCACATACGCTTTGCCCACAGCTGTCGCTGCCGTCGACGAACATGATGATCATCCCGTCGCGGTCACGGCCGTTCATTTTTGCGGCGGCCGCTTCCAGGCTGATGCCCAGCGCGGTCCCGCCCTGGGGTTGCAACTGATCGATGCGCTGGGTCAGGTCGCTACGCTGCGTGGGTTCGAACACCCCATGGTCCACGGGCGTGCGGCAGCCGTCGAAGGTCACCAGGCGCATGTCGATGCCCTGGTCCAGGTTCTGGATCACGGTCGTGAGCGAGCTTTTGGCGACATCCATGCGCGAGACGCGCTGGTTGGTGTCGTAGGGCAGGAACTCCTCCACCAGCGGTACCTGGCGCAGCAAGGTGATGTACCACGCTTCGTTTTCACGCTTGATGCGAATTCGCTCATCCATCGACCCCGAGGTGTCGAGCACCACGGCAAACTCCGAGGCCTGGAAATTGCCGCCCGGTGTGCAGACCTGGGCTTGTGGGGTGAGGCTTGTCCACAGTTGGCGCAACGACGGCCACCACAGGTACAAGCCGTAGAGCAGGGCGAGCAGCAACAGGCCCAGCAGCCAAGGCCACAGTACCAGCGGGCGACGCGCACGCACCGGGCGGGGCGGCGGTGGTGCTGGGGCGGGCCTGGGCGCGGCAACAGGCGGCGCGGGTGGCCTGGATGCAAGCGGTACTGGCGCGGGTTGTGGCTGGCCCCAGCGCACCACCAGCGGCTCGCCATTGATGCTGTACAGGTTGTTCAGGTCCGGGGCGCCGATCAGTTTGTTCAGCGCCTGGGCCGCCGCGCCCTGACCGCGTCGGTCGAGCTCCTGGGCCAGTTGCTGGACTGCCGCCTGGCGTTCTTCATAGCGCTGCAGCAGCGCTGCTTGCTGTTGGCGTTCGAGGCTGGCGTAGAGGTGCGGCTGGCCTTCCAGCGCTGTCCACCACTCCAGCACCCCGTCACGGCCCTGGCGCGGTATGGCATAGAGGTGGGCGATGCTCGGCGGAAAGTGCTGGCGAATGTGTCCCACCGTCTGCTCAAGCGCTGCTGCGGCGTCCTGGTTGGCCTGGGTGTCGCGGAGTACGCGTTGCATGGCTTCGATTCCCTAGTCGCACGTGGCCGTGCTGGACACATCCTGGCTGGCCCCTTCCAGGGCCACCGCCAATTGCGAAGCATTGTTTGCCGAGTAGACGCGACCACCGGTGCTGTCGGCGATGCAGTCGGCCAGGCTGTTGTTGCTGATGTTGATCAGGTTGACCTTCAGCCGCGGTTGTTCGCGGGCAATGCGTTGCGCCACCTCGCAGACGTTCTGGCCGCAGCCGTCTGCGCCGTCGACGAACATCACGATCACGCCATCGCGCTCGCGACCATCCATGCTGTGTGCGGCCGCCTCAAGGCTGGCACTCAGTGCCGTGCCATCGTTGGCCACCAGCCCCTGGATGCCCTGGATCAGCGCCGGGCGTTGGGCAAGGTTGAACACACCATGGTCAACCGGAGTGCGGCAGCCGTCGAAGGTCACGATGCGCATGTCGATGGCCGGGTGCAGGTCATTGACCATTTGCGTCAGCGACTGCTTGGCCACCTCCATGCGCAGCGGCGCGCGAGTGATGCGGGCCAGGTGCTCAAGGTCCCGTGCCGGGTTGTCCTGGTTCTCGAAGAACCACTTTTCATCTTCCAGCGTGGCATCGACGCTCAGTTGCATGGAGCCCGAGGTATCCAGCACCACCGACAACTGCGGTGGTTGCACCTGGGGATCCTTGACGCAGGCAAAGGGCTTTGCCGGTTCGCTGTGGAGCCAGCGTTGCAGGTACGGCCAGCCAAACCACAACGCCGCCAGCAGTGCCAGTAACGCCAGCAGCGGCAGCAGGAACCACGGCAGCCAGATCCACCTGCGGCGCGTCCTGGCCACGGGAGGAGCCGCTGGCGGCACCACCGCCGCAGGTTCGCCCCAGCGCACCAGCAGCGGGTAGCCATTGACGCTGTAGAGGTTGTTCAGGTCGGCCGGGCCTATCAGGCGGCGCAACGCCGAGGCGTCGCTGGCCTGGCCGCGGTTTTCCAATTCGCTGGCCAGTTGGCGCAGGGCATCCTGGCGTTGCTCGTAAAGGCTCAACAATGTCGCTTGCTGCTCGGCGCCAAGCTCGCCAAACAGGCGCGGCTGCCCCTCAAGCTCCGTCCACCATTCCCGGGCGCCGTCCTTGCCCGTGCGCGGCAAGGCATATAACTGGGCAACGCTGGGGGGAAAGTGCTTGGTGATGATCGCGACTGTCTGTACGAGCGCGGCCAGGCCGTCGTGGTCCGGCCCGGCATCACGGGTAACCCGTTGCATGGTGGTGTCCTGAAAAAAGATCGGCAGCCGAAGCTGCCGAGGGAGGCTTACTCGTAACCCAGGCTCAACTGCAGGCGACTGACCTGCTGCTGCAGCGTCTTGAGCTGCTGCTTGCGAGCTTCGATCTGTGCGTTGCTGGCATTGCTCGCCGGTGCGCGCTGGGCAGCCTTGAGCTGTTGCTCCAGCCCGGCGATCTGCTGCTGCACATCACCCTTGTTGGCGTGTTGGGCCTTGAGCGTGCTCAGCAAACCGTTCAGCGACTTCTCCAGGCTGGCCTGCTGGCGTTGCTGGGTGGCCAGGTCCTGGCGCGTGGATGCCTGCAGGGCGCTGAGCTCGTCAAACACCTGGTTGAACTGGCGGTTCTGCTCGCGGGCGGCGACCAGGTCCTGTTCGCTGTTGTGAACCTGCTCGGCATAGCCGCCGCCATAGTCGCAGTTGAGCTTGCTGACCAGGCTGGCGCTGCTGTCGGCGGCGTTGCACTGCGAGGCGGTGGTGGTGCAGCCGGCCAGGACCGTCAGCACCAGGGCGCAAAGGCCAATTCGTACGAACATGGAGTGTCCTCAGCCCAGGGTGATTGCCGAGCGCTGGCTGTAGAGGCCGTCGACCTCCTGCTGCAGCGACGCGACCTTGTTGTTCATCTTGGCAATCTCGGCCTCGACCTTCTGCACCTCAGCCTGGCTGGTACCGCTGCTACGCTCGGCCTGGGCGACCTTCTCGAACTCCGTGACGCGAGACTGCATATTGCCCAGGTCCCTGCGCATCAGGACGATGTTCTTGTCGATATTGGCGATGTCCTGCTGGGCCTTGGCCTTGTCCACCGACTTGGCCTTGATGGCGCGCTGGATGTCGGCGATCTGCTGTTTGTCGTCGTTGATCACCCGCTGCAGGGTGTTGGTGCGCTCGGCGACCTTGGCGGTCTCTTTCTGTACGTCGGCGGTCATTACATTGAGGCGCTGGGTGGTATCGGCGTACTTGGCGCGGCGGTCATCCAGGTAATAGTTGGCGCCCATGGCCACGCCACAGGCGGCAAGGCCGGCTGCAGCAGCACAGGCCACCTTGTTGCCCGAGTTGGACAGGGTGCAAATGAGGATGCCACCGGCGGCGGCAACGGCGCAGGCCTGGTAGCCCGAGGCACTGAAGAACTTGGCGTCGGTACTTTCGGTCAGGCGCGGGTCAGCGGTGCCTGGCGAGCTGTCTTTGGTAAACGGGCTGCCAGTGCTGGCGCAACCGCTCAGCACCAGGCTCACCGCCATCATCAGACCGATCCATACCCGGGTAATACCTGGCTTGTTCATGTTCACGTTCGCTTTCCTTGTTCGCGGTTGGTTCAGTGGCTCACGGCCTTGCAGCTGTTGAGCCAGGCGTTGATGTCGATTTTCTGGGACTTGAGGAACGCCGCCTGGTTGGCCCAGTGGGTCTTCAGGTAGGGTGTCAGTTCGCTGAGGTTCTTGTTGGCGGTCAGCACGCCTTCGAGTACCGGAACCTGAGCCTCCAGCAGGGACTGGCCATAGAGCGAACCCGAGTCCACCAGGGAGCTTGCGTAGTAGCGACTGAGCTTGTGCAGGCGATCGCCTTGCTCGTCCAGCTTGGTCTTGCGCATGCCGCAGGTCGGGTCTTCTTCACCGGCCTTGCAGTTGGCGGCGTAGTTCTTCTGCAAGAAGTCCAGGTACTGGCCGTCATCGAGCATCTTGGTGCAGAGGAAGGCGCCCAGATTGAGGCTGGCACGGATCGCCTGGTCACGGGCTTCCTGCTGCTGCTGGTTGCTGGCGCGAAGCTGGTTTTCCACGGTCTTGAGCTGATCCTTCAGGCCCTGGTCCTCGACGCTGGAGGCCAAGTCTTCCAGGGCTTTGACGGTGCCCTTGTCTTTCGGGTCGGTGGACGGCTGATCGTTACCCAGCGTGCTCCAGCTCTTCTCGATGCTGTTGACCCGCTCGCGGGAAGTCAGGGTCGGCGACACCAGCGCCAGGCGCACGCCATTGGTTTTCTTGGTCACTGGGCCCTGGTCGTTGTAGTAGGGCTCTTCCTGGCGCAGGGCGGTACGCAACTGGCCTTCGGCGGTCAGGTAGTTGCCGCCGCGCACTACATAGCCGCCGGCCTGGCCGTGCTGGCGGTCAAGTTTGTTCAGGCGGAAGGGTTCGAACATCATCTCGCTGGCGTTGCCGAGCATGTCGTGCAGGCCCAGCGGGTTAGGCTTGAGCAGGCCGCTGAGCTGCAACTTGCCGTTGGCCGATTGCGCACCGGCGAACCATTCGTAGGCGTTCAAGCCCTCGGGCATCGGGTAGCGACCGTCACGGAATTCGGCAGTGCTGACTTGCAGGCCGCCACGGGCGGCGAACTCCCACTCGGTTTCGGTGGGCAGGCGCAAAAAGCCCTGGGCGCCGTCTTCGCTCGGCAGCTTGGCGGCGGCATTGGCACGCAGCCAGCGGTTGTATTTGTCGGCGGCCTGCAGGGCATCCAGCCAACTGATCGACACCACCGGCAGGCGCAGCTTGTTGGACGGGGCAGGGCAGCTTTCGTCCATCAGGGCCTTGTATTGCAACTGGGTCATCTCGTACTTGGCCATCAGGTAGTAGCGAGACTTGTCACCCTTGGCGCTGGTGAAGCTGCCGGAGATAAAAGCCGGGCGCGTCTGTTCCACGTAGCCGAATTCGGCGCTGTCCTGGCCGATGTTGATCGGGTAGTCATCCAGGGGGCCGGCCAGCGGGATCAGCACCTTGCGAAACACCATCGCGCCTTCACAGGGCATTGGCAGCACCACATCATCGGCTTCGGGCATCGGGTTGAAGTGCTTGTCTTCCCAGGCCGCGGCCGAAGCGTTGAGCAGGTAGCCAAAACCAAGGGGTACAAACAGAAGACGGCAGCAGGCTTTAAAGCTCACGCAAACTCTCCGCAGGTTGAATGCTGATGGCCCGAAGGGCACCGATCAAGGCGACCAGGGCTGCGACCAGAAAGGCCAGGAGCAAGGCCACGAGGCCATGCCAGACAGTGATATGACAAACGAACGTGCCGGTGGCCTGGCTGCTGCCCAACAACTGGTCGAACAGCAGGCTGCCGACGAAGTAGCTGCCCAGCCCGCCCAGGTAGCCAACGGCACTGAGCAACAGCGCCTGCAGCACGACATAACCGGCTACCGCTGCGCTGCCAAACCCGAGCAGTCGCAGCACCGCCAGGTTGCGTCGCTTGCGGTCGATATTGGCCAGAAAGGCGCCCACCAGCGAGGCGATGCAACCGATCAGGGCCGCGCCGGCAATGACCCCGAAGATCAGCCCCAGTACATGGTTGATCGCCTTGACGCTGTCGATCTCGGCCAAGCGGCTACTGGTTTCGATGCGTTGCTCATTGAGCCAGCGCTCCAGCGGTTCGACGCTGTCGATATCGCGTGCATACAGGCGGGCGCGGGCATAGCCCAGCTTCACGCCGTCCATGGGTTTGCCGGTGAGGCTGCCTAGGCCGGCGACTTGATAGCCATCGCGATAATACTCAAGGTCCAGCAGCAGCTCGGGGCTGACGAATGCCGCAGGGCGTGCAAAGCGCGCCGGTTCCAGCACCGCCAGCACCTGCAGGGTGCGTTCACCGCGCTCGTTGGCGCCGTCCATGCGTCGCGCAACGCGCAGGCGCACGCTGTCGCCGGCCTTGGCCGAGAGACGCTCGGCAGCGCGGGCACTGAGAATCACCTGGCCGCCCACCAGCGCACTCAAGGACGACTTGAGCAATGGGTCGTTTGCCTGGGTGGGGATGACCTCGACGTTTTCGGCAAAGCGGCCGCGCTCACCGAGCAGGTCGGCCTGGGTATTGAGCGAGCGGGTCTGGCCAATGGCGAATGCGACTTCAGGTCGCTGGCGCAGTTGTTCAAGCCAGTCGCGGTCGTAGTGGCCGCTGCTGAGCATCTTGATTTCCAGGTTGCGCGGGTCGCTCAGCAGCTCCTCCTGCAGTTGGCTGACCACCCCGTGCTTGAGTCCGAACAGCAGCAGCAATGGGGCGATCACCGCCACCAACGAAGCGGCCATGCACAAGGTGACCTTGCGGTCGTGCCAGAGGTCGGCCAGCGACAGCTGGACCAGCAGGCCGAGGCGCCTATGCCAGGGGTTCAAAGCGTGTCTCTCCTTCGCCGTTGACCGCGCCCAGGCGCGGCAGGCCGAACTGCTCGATCAAGGGCCAGTCGTGCGATACCACCAGGGCGCTGAGGCCCAGCTCGCCGACCAGGTTGAGCAACAGCTCGAACAGGCGCCGGGCGTTGTTCGGGTCCAGGGCTGCGGTGGGCTCGTCGGCCAGTAGCACGCGTGGTTCATGGGCAATTGCCCTTACGCACGCCACCCGCTGGCGTTCACCGATGGACAGGGCCTGCGGCAGCTTGTCGAGCAACGGCCCCAGGCGCAGCGCCTCGACGGCCTTGTCGACCGCCTGGCTGTGGCGGGTGAGCCCGAGCATGCGCCGCGGCAGCTGGATGTTGTCGCGTACAGTCAGGAACGGCAGCAGGCCGCCGTTCTGCAGCACGAAGCCCAATTGCTGCGAGCGCACGGCGGCGAGCTCCGGTTGCCGGTCTTCGGCCAGCAATTGGCCGACGTCCAGTGCCTGCGGGCCCAGGTGGTAGTGGTCCAGTGACTGCGGTGCCAGCAACAGGCCGATGGCTTCGAGCAGGGTGCTCTTGCCGCAGCCGCTTTCGCCGGTGATCGCGCAGATCTCGCCCTGGCGCAGCGTGAGCGCGTCGAGCCTCACCCGGTGGGCGTGCGGGCCTTGCCCGCGCACCACCAGCAGTCCTTTGATATCGAGCATGGGGCTCAGGGCATCATTTCAAGCGGAACGGGGTAGACGTTGTCGCGGCTGTCGCTACCGGGTGCCAGCGCGACCCAGCGGTCCACATCGGCGTTATAGCGCTGGTAGTGGCGCAGCTTGGTGCTCAGGTTGCGGATGAATTTTTCCTGGGCCAGGCCGTCCAGGCCTTTCCAGGTCTCTTCATCCAGGTTGAGCACTTCGCTCTGGTACGGCAGGTCTTCCAGGTACTCGCCCAGCACGCCCAGGTCGGCCACGCGGGTGGTCGAGCCTTGCTTGAGCTGGTTGGGATCGGCGCCCATGGTCGCGGCCACCGAGCGCAGGCGGGTGAACATTTCGCTCGGCGAGATCATGCCTTCGTTGGCGGCATCGACGATTTGCTTGAGCACATCGCTCAAATCGCTGAGCTGGGCCTTGGTCAGCAGCACCCGCACATCGGTAGTCGGCAGGTTCTGCTTGATCAGGTCACGGTCGCTGATCCAGGCCTGGAACACCGGGGGGGCCTGGGTGCCGGTGGTCTTGCCCAGGTAGGCCAGTTGCATGGCGTGGCCGATCAGGGCGGCATCTTCGAGCATCTTCTGCTCGGCTGGGTCAGCCTTGGCGTTGGTGGCACTGCCGATGGCATCTTCCCCCAGGTAGGCCGACTTCACCTGCTGGGTGATGGCGGCCGCCAGGCCATCGACCTTGCGGCCGAAGGCTTCGACATCGCCGGCATTGACCGGGTAGTAGAGCGACGTGTTGGTGCCCGGGTAGTTCGACAGGGTCCGGTACTGGGCTTCGGCACTGCTATGGTTTTTCATGCCGCTCGGGGTTTTCAGGTGCAGGGTGTAGAGGGCGACGCCAGGGTTGCTGGCTTCGATCTTCACCTGTTCTGCGCCAAGGCCCGTACCCGACAGTTTGTCGGTGCCGTCGATAGCACCGGCGTCGGTGATCAGCACCACATAGCGGGCGCCGAACTGGCTCCAGTCGACCTTGTCCACCGCGTGCATGACGCCGGCATAGGCGTCTTCATCGAAGGTCTTGCTCGACACCTTGGCCTGCTTGAGGTCAGCGACCTTGGCCATGAAGTCGGCGCCGTCCTTCACCGTGTTGGGGTCGGCGTACATCTTGCTCACGTACTCAAGCCCCGGCACGGCGGTGGTGCTGGAGCGGTAGGCGACCAGGCCGAACTTGACCTGCTTGCCCAGGTTTTCCTTCTCGATCTGTGTGTACACGCGCTTGATCGCTTCGCGGGTGCGATCAATGTACGGGTCCATGGAAATGGTCGAGTCGATGACGAACACCACCGCCGCGCTGAAGGCCTTCATCTGCGTCTTGGCGGCAACGGCGGTGTTGGTGGCTGGCGCGCTGCTGGCCGCATCGGCCTTGCTCACCGAGGCGACATTGAGAATGCGGGTACGGAAGCCTTCCTCGGTCATCACCTCTTCGCCACTGAGCACCGGCAGCAGGTAGAAGTTCTTTTGCAGGTCGACGAAGTACTCCGGCTCCTGGGCCAGTACGCCGGGTGCATCGGAGCCCTGCTTGAGTTTTGCCCGCAGTGGGGCGACCTGGCTGACCGGGTCCGGGGCATCGAGAATCCCTTCCAGCTGGCTACGCTCCTTGAAGAACATCAGACGGTCGCGGTTGGCCGGGTTGGTGAAGGCCAGGGTCAGCTGCATCTTCCATTCGACAGTGCAGTCGCCCGGCAACCAGCCGATGCTCTTGCCCTGGGTGTCCGGCCCGACGCGCAGCCACTCTTGGGTGCCGACGGTGCTGCGCTCGTAGACGTAGAAGCGGCTGAACGCCGGCTGGGCCGTGCCGGCAGCATCGCCTGCGGCGCTACCGAGCTTGCAGCTAGGGGTGGTCAGCACACGCTGGAACAGGGTTTTCTTGCCCGCTTGCAGTAACGGCTGGTCGGCCGCCTGCACGATGGGGCTCAGGCTCATGGCCAACAGGGCAGCGGCCAGGCCGCGCAGTGGCAGGCTCATGGCTTGAGCTCCTCGAAACGCTGCTTGGCCTCGGCATTGTTCGGGTCGAAGCCCAGGATGGTTTCATACCAGTATGCGGCGGTGGCGTTGTCGGGTGCCTTGAAGCACTCGCTTGGCTGGAAGTACTTGGGGTCGTACTCGCGGGCATAGGCACTGGCGATCTCGATATCGCCGCCTTGCGCACGGTTGGCGTACAAGCGCTGGGCTACCGCACAGTGGTTGTTGGCCTTGGCCAGGTTGATCACTTCCAGCAGGGCAGCGCTGCCTGGGGCCTTCTGGATACACGCCTGGACGAAGGCCAGCTCCGGTTGGTTCTGCATGCTGTCCAGCGTGCAGGGCTGCGCCTCGGGCGTCGGCGTCGGGGAAGGTGTCGGTACCGGAGGCTCATCGACCAGGGCGGGCTTTTTGAGGAACCACCAGAGGGCGGCCATAACGATCAGGGCCAGCAGGGGCAGCAGCCACACCAGGCGATTGATCTTTTTCGTCGCGACCGGGGCGGGCGCCTGCGGCGGTTCGGGCGCGGGCTCCGGCGTGGCGGGGGGTTCGACGATCGGCACAAGCGGCTCGGCCTTGACGACAGGTTCGGGTGCGCGCGTCGGCGCGGGAGCCGGCACAGGCTCGGGCGTTTTCACGCCGGTCCAGGCAATCGATGAAACCAGGGTTTTGTCCAGGCGCAGCATGGTTGCTTCACGCTGGTCCAGCGCCTGACTGTTCAGCTCGAAGCGGAAGTTGGCGCTGCCGCTGGCAGCCAGCAACGGGTCGATCAACTCGGGGCCCACCTGAACCTGAAGGGCACCGTCTACCTCGACCAGGCCCGACAGCGGGAAACCGTGGGCAATATTGCTCCACTGTTTTCCTGGTTGCAGGAAGTCGCGGGTCTGGCTGCTTTGCACCGAATACGCCAGACCTTCGCTGGCGTCTTCCCAGCCACTGATCCGTAACCACCCCTGCCCAGGGGTGTTTTCGTTCAACGGCAGCACATCAACTCTGATACCCATGCAATCAACTCGCTTCGAATGTGTTCAGCAAGACCGCCAGCTGGCGGCGTTGCTCGGTGGTAATTTCGGGGTCGGCGCCACTCTTGGCGTTTTCCTGGGTAAGCCAGGCCAGGCCCGATAACCAATCCACCTGGTAACGCTGTTCTTGATGGGAAGGCTGCTCGGACAGCATCGGCAACTCACCGGCTGGCACCGAGCGATAGAAGCTGAACACCGGCGCGGGCGTGCCCAACAGGCAATTGGGACGCTCGCTCTCGGGCTTGCCCAGCAGGCCGAACCAGGACAGGAAGTCGCGCATCGCCAACTGCACTGCCAGTACCTGGCGCTGCACCAGCTGCTCGCGGCGCACGCCGCCCTGGGCACGATGGGTCACGGCCTGGTCCAGTTCCGCCATGAAGGCCTTGCTGCGCACTGCGCTGATCAGTTCTTCGGTGAGGGCTTCGACCACTTCCTTTTTCTGGCGCAGGCGCTGCAACAGCAGCGGGCGCGTACCCAGGTCGCGCATGTGCTTGATCCAGGCCTTGAGCGCGGCGCGGGCAAAGCGCTGCTCGGCGGTCAGGCGCTGGGTCAGGGATTGTTTGGGCGCGGCCACAGGTTCGGCCTGGGGCGTGGCGAACAGGTTGCCGAAGTTGAGTGCCGGCGCCAGGTTGGCGGGCGCATTGAAGGCCGGCTCGGGTTCTGCCTCAGCTTCGGCGTCCAGACCTTCGATGTTGTAGATGCCACCCAGGTACAGGTCGCGCAGCTCTTCCACCGGCACTTGCAACGCGTGGATCAGCTCACCGATGGCATCGGGGTCGGCACCCAGGTTATTGAGCAGGAACTGGGTCTTCTGGCGTTTCTTGTCCAGCAGCTGTTCGAAGTCTTCTTCGCGCCATACATGCAGGCCGTGCTCCAGCAGGTCGGTACGGCACTGCTGCAGTTGCTCTTCGATGCGGGTCAGTTTGAAATCAATGTTGGCCACGCCCTTGAAGCTGTTGCTGAAGCGGGTGATGCCACCATCATTGAGACCGAGCATGGCCTGGAAAGCATCATGTGGCTCTTTCACATGGCGCAGCACCGACGGGTTGGTGGCAAAACACTGCTTCAGTTCGTCCAGGCGTGCGACATGCCGGGGAGTGAATTGGCCTTCGTCACCGCTGGTGACATCCAGGTCGACGAAGGCGGTGTCCTCGCGGCGTGGCTTGCGCACCAGGTAGGTGTTGTTGAACGGCGCGCCCGACCAGTCTTTCATCCATTCGAGGTTGCCGAAGCGCTCGACCATGGTCAGCTTGATCATGTTCTCGCAGCCTTCAGGCAGCGATGTTTTCTCGAGGCCCAGAGTGCTGCCGACGAAGGTATCGAGCATGGTCAGGGCCCAGATCAGGCCGGGTTCGCGCGTGCTCCGCTCTTTGGGGGTCGCGCCTTGAGTGTTGTGAATCCAGCGGGTCAGCACCGGGCCGACGGTGACCACTTCGCTCTGCTTGTTGGTCGAGGTACACAGCACCAGGGCGTTCATCTGCTGCGAGTCGGTGTAGCGCTCGAACAGGTAGGCCACCTTGCCGCGCAGCAGCAGAGTCGCAATCGGGTTGATCTCTTCCACCGCGCTGGCGCTTGCGGCGTCTTCGATGCGCAGCAGCTTCTGGCGCGTGCGATAACCGGGGAAGTCGAGCAGGTCGACCTCCTTGACCACCGGGTCCTTGGGCTGGTTGCTCAGGCGGAAGGTCATCTCGACCGTCAACGCCGCCAACTGGGCGACGGTCAGGCCGGTACTGGCCTGCGGCTTGCCGTCGCGTACCGGCACTACGTTGACCGACACATCGCGGCCGGTACCCAGGCGTCCGAGGATGTCCACGTTCATGATGTTGTGGACCTGGACGTATTCGCCGTTGACGTCGTGGACCAACACACTCAATGGGGCGTACACGGTTTGCGGGAAGCCCATTTTCTGCAGGGCGCCCACCAGTTGTTCGTAGGTTTCGGTCAGCAGGTCCTGTTCGCCCCAAAGGATCGAGAACAGCTTGGCCCGTTGGCGATAGTTCAGGCGCGGGGCCAGTTTCATCACCCGCGGCCAGTAGGTGTCGGCAAGCTTGCGCACCGATTTTTCGTAGTTGCCCTTGAGGTAGTCCCACAAGGCGACCACGTCATCGGCGGTGACGCCGGGCTGCAGGTTTTCTGCCTCGCGGCCTTCGAACGCCTTGAGCGCCGACTGGATACGTTCTTCGGTGAACTCGTAGTCGAGCCGTTCCTGGTCGAAGTCTTCGAACCAGGTATTGGCGAGGACCTTCGCCACTTCGATTTCGCTGAACAGCTTCAGCTCCACCGGGTTGTTGGCGTCGGGGCTCGGTTGTGCCCAGCGGGTGAAGCGGGTCACCACGCCGGTGGCTTCTTTGCCCAGGCCCGTCGGGTTGACGTGCTTGAGGAAGTCGAAGGGCTTGCCACCGAAATCGGTTTCCAGGCTGCCGCTGCTATCGGCGGCCAGCGAAGAAATCAGGTACGACTTGCCCGCCTGGGACAGGCCGAAAAAGCCGATCACCATCGGCGTTGCCGCGGCCTGCTGCAGATCCCGGGCACGGTTGCGGGCCCGGTGCAGGCGCAGGTTAAGGCCATCGGCCTCGGCCTCGACACTGGCGGCGTTGCCACGTACCTGGTCAATCCACGCCAGCGCCTCTTCCGCGCCTTTGTGAACGGCGCCCCAAGCGCCCATCAGTTGTTGCTGCTTCGGCGTTAGATTGCTCATTTTCCTTTGACGTTCCCGCTGTCGAGCCAATAGTCACTGCCACTCAGGTTGCTGTTAGGCATGGTGTTGAGTGAGAGCTCAAGATCCCGTTCGAAGTCGAAATCGGCATCCTGGATGTTCGATTTCAGGTCAGAAATCACCAGCTTGTCGCTGATCAGTCCTTGCTCAAGCAGCAGGTCCGACGGCTCCTCGACGGCCAGGCGAATGCGCAGCACCGGTACTTCGCCACCCTTGCCGAGCGCCTGGGAGAAGTTGCGACTGCCGCGAGGCGTGAAACGCAAGGTGTAGAGGGGCGATGCCGACCAGCGTTCGGCGGCCAGTTGCCGGTAACCCAGGTGCATGTCGCCACGCATTTCCAGCCACGGCGTACCGCGTTCATCGCCTTCACCGACGATAGGCAGCGTGATGCGGCCCTTGTCGGACGTCAGGTTGTGATAGAGCACGTCGGCATGTTTGATGGTGCCGGCGTTGTCAATCTGGCCGAAGTGGCGGATGGTCGAGTACGGCTTGAGGGCGGCAGTGCGGAAGTAGAAATTCGGCACGCTGTGCTTGGCGCACAACAGGCAGATCATCGCCCCGACCGATGCCGTGCTTTTCGGATCGTCGATCAGGCCATTCTTGTGGAACGGGTACCAGCCACCGGTGCGGTAGTTCTGCAACGGCAGAATTCGCCCTGGCGGCAAGGGCAGACGCTGGCGAATGAACGCCTGGATGCCCGGCAAGCGTGATGGCCGCCCGGTCAGCAGCAACACGTCACAGCTGTAGTGGGAGATGACTTCGCACAGCTCGCTGAGCACTTTGGTGATATTGATCTGCCCGCCGATAAAGGCGTCGTGGACCTTTTCGAGGTCCAGGGCCAGCGGCGTGTTCAGCAGGTCGAGGGTGCCGTCGCGACCGACTTCACGGCGCACGGCAGCATTGACGAACTCCAGCACGCTGTCGCTGACGACGGCATCGCCCAGCAGCTGTTGCCAGCTCTGCTCGACCACCGGCAGCGGGGTTTCAGGGTCGTAGTGCTCGTAGGCCTTGAGCAGGGCCAGGCCCAGCGGCACGAACACCTGCAGGTTGAGCTGCTGGCGCAGCACGCGCTCCTGGGCGCTGGCCTCGCCGTTGCCGCACAAGCGCGACATCAGGGCATCCGGGGCATACACACCGGCTTGCTGCAGGGCGCGACTGAACGACGGCAGGATGAATGCCTGGATCACATCCAGGAGGATGTCGTCGCCGGCAATCTTGAAGCCATCGCGAAAGCGTTGCTCCGGGACGATATGCACGTTGGCGCCATTGCCGCCGTTGTTGCCACGGTCCAGGCGGTAATCGGTAATCACCAGGTCCGTGGTGCCGCCACCGATGTCGATGGTCGCCAGGGTGACCTGTTCGGCCTCGGTCTTGTCCGGGCGTGCGAGGGTTTCAAAGAACTCTTCCGGGTGGCCGGCGAAGTTCTCGATCACTTCGTTGTACAGGTACACCAACTGGCCGCAGCTGGCCTCATCCCATTCCACGCGGATGCTCGGCAGCGGTGTGCGCGGGGTAACGGTTCTGTCTTTGAACGGGTTGCTTTCACCTTCGTGCCAACCGAGGCTTTTCCACACCAGGCCCACCGCTTCGAACATGCGGTTGCTGAGGATGCTGCGCTCGGCCTGAGGCATGCCTGGCGGCACGGTCAGGGTGATGCTGTTGAGCAACCGCGGCACCCGGGCGTGGCCCTGGCGCGAACGCTGTGCCGGGCTGTTGATCTGCGACAGTGCCTGGGTCACCACTTCAGCGAGCATGAAGGTCATCAGGTTGCTGCGCGAGTAGTGCGGGGTAAACACCGGCATGTCGTTCTTCGGCGGCAGGTACAAGGCCTGGCCGAGGTCGTTGATCAGGTGCGAGAACGGCGCGGCAGTCGCCAACGGTTCCTTGTCGGTCTTCACGTAGGAGGCGTTGAAGCGCCAGCCGTGGCCGTAGGCTTTCTCGTCCCACAGGTAGCGTTTCGGGCTGGACAGGCCGGTGGAACCCTCGGTGCCGCGGCGACGACTGGCCAGGCGCCCGGCTTCACCGCCGACGCGGGCGATGGTCGGCCACTGGAAGGCGTTGTGACGGCCGCTCTTGATCGAGCAATGGTCTTTGCCGAAGTAGGCCTGGGCGAACTCGACACGGCTTTCAAAGGCCGTGTTGTAGATGTGTTGCGGCTCGCACAGGTCGCGCAGCTCCAACACATAGTTGTTCTGCATGCCGGAGCCGGCCTGGCCATGATCTTCGATCAGGATGCCGCAGGTGCGCGAGTTGCCGACGTCCAGCACCAGGTCGACAGGGATCGGGCGGACAACGCCCTGGGCGTCGTTGGCCACGACCTTGATTTCCGGAATCTCGACCTTTGGCTTCTCGCTGCTTTGCTCGGCGGGCACAGGACGGCGCAACAGGCTCAACAGGTTGAGGTAATGGCCCAGGTGGCGATTACCTTGCAGGTCTCGGTCCAGACGTTCGCGGGTCCAGTCGGCACGGGCTTCGGTGTAGAGCTCGGTCAACCATTCGCGAATCCAGCTCTGGGTCAGGAACCAGCCGTATTCACGGGCGCTGCAGGCAATCTTGAAAGCCACGCCGGAGCGCACGTCTTCCTCGTTAGGGGCGAGGTACGCGGCGCCGTTGAGCGTCGGCAGGATGCGACTGTCGAAGGCCAGGGTCAGGCGATGCGTGTTGCCGTCGATATCTGGCTCGGGCAACTTCACCAGGCGCATCCGCGCCCAGTTGTTCGGGCCCTCGTCGAAGCGATAGGGCGGCATGAAACGCAGGAAGGGAATCGGCAGCCAGACACCGTCGAACAGCTTCAGGCTTTCTTCCATGCTCAGGCGGAAATGGGTGTCTTCGCTGGAGTCGAACTCCACCTGAACCACCTTTTCCGGCTCCGGTTCGTAGAAGTCCTTGTACTCCTTGGACCACAGCAGACGGGTCGGGACCATGCCGTTGTTGAGCTGCACGAACTTGCCGGCCTGCTCGCCATCGGGGCCCAGGTGCAGGGCGAAATCCATGAACTGGATGCCGGTGTCACTGACCAGCGTGACCGTTTCTTCGAACTGGGTGATTTCAGGCAACATCGTCTGCGTTTCTCGTGTTATTGGCCGGCTGGTTTCATCAGCATGTCGAAGTCTTTGGCACCGTAGTTGCCGGTACAGTCGGCGACACTTTGAGCGCCTGGTTTGCAATTCACTTGGGGAAGTTCATAGCTGCTGCCATCGGCGCACGCCGCCTGGCCAGCGCTATTGATCGACAGCGTGCCAGCGCTCATTGAGGCGGCCACCGGGGCATTGCAGCGCACGCCATCGGAGCGGCTGACGGTGGCCTGGCCCTTGCCATTCTGGAAGTCGTACTTCAGGCGCAGGGGCTTGCCGGTGCCGACCTCCTGGATGCCGGCACCGTTGTAGTTGCCGTTGAGAAAGTCCGCCGCGCCGTCGCCTGCCTCGGGCGGAATGGTCAACTGGGGCGCCTGCGCTTGCGCTTCTGGTGGCAGCTCGGGCGGTGCCGGAGGCTGTTTTGCCTGCCCCTCTGCAGGAGGTGCTTCGACCGCTGGTTGCGGCGTGCCGGCTTCTGGGGCATTGGCCTCGGGTACGCCGGGCGGATTGTTTGCGGCAGGTTCCTGCGATGGCGGCATACCGGCTTCGGGGGCGCCAGCGGAGGGGGGCTGCGTGCCGGATGCTGTGGACCCCGCAGGCAACACCGCAGCAGTCCCTGTGCCCGTGCCTGGCGCTTGGCCGGTCAATGACAAACCATTGCCGGGCTGGACACCTGGCACGGTGACGCTGTTGCCGGTGTGCCCGTTCTGCCCGGGGATGTCGATATTTGCCGGGGCGTTCAGGCCGCCCAGGCCAAGGCCTGGCCAGCAGCCGCGCAGACCGAACAGCAGCAGGGCCAGCAATGGCAACAGCAGCAACCACCACATCCAGCGGCGCCACCAGGGGCGCCTGGCAACGTCGGCGATCACCGGTGCTGCTGCAGGCGGTGGCGGCGCGATGGGGGTTACCGGCGCCGGGGCGACAGGCTCGGCCACTTTCGCGGTGCTGGGGTAGAGGCAGTGCAGGGGCTGGCGGCTGCGTTCGGCGCCGGCGTGGATAAAGCCCCAGAAGGTCAGTACCGGTTTGCCATCGACCAGGTAGACAAAGTTTTCGTCAGGGAAGGGCACCACGCAGGTCAGCAACTTGCCGAACACCGTGCGGTCGCCCTGGGCGCCGGGCTTGGTGCCTGGCAGGGGCTGGCCATTGGCATCGAGGCCGAGCAGTTCGTTGCTCAGCTCGTTGATCTTGTGTTGCAGCACCTCCAGTTGCGCGCGTGCAGGGGCGCGTTCCTCTTCGGTGGCACTGCTCCAGGGAATCACGTCGCCGGGGCGGTCGCTGTACCAGTCGATGGTACTGCCGCGTTCGTCCGACTGCGGAATGGCAAGGTGTTCCACCAGTTCGGGGTGGTCGGGATTTTTGCGCCGAATGGCTTCGCGCAGCTGCAAGGCGGCCCGGTAGACCGGCTGGCCGGTTTCGCCCAGCGCAGTAAACGACTCACTTTTACCGCTGCGTAGCAGTACTCCGCGCATCCTTGCTCTACCTTCTAGCTCTTCCAATAAGCTCGGACGCGTCATAAAGGAGGCGCCAGAAATGTTGAGCAACACTAACGGCATGCGCAGAGGGCGTCAATTCAAATGGATGGCAATTTGCTATTGG
>RCUI01000276.1_pt1 | contig 19507 bp, 13 predicted proteins | sample 2166121 | NCBI WGS metagenome assembly RCUI01 (sample SAMN09932700, study PRJNA488358) | compost metagenome | feature: garden; material: soil; isolation source: compost soil in succinic acid-enriched culture | place: Germany: Experimental Botanical Garden Goettingen | collected 2016-01-27
GCATCATGGGCAATCATGAGTACAACGCCCTGGGCTGGAACACCCCGGCCTTGCCTGAAAGTGGCAAACAGTTTGTTCGCGAGCACACCCCGCGCCACGGCCGCCTGATCTACGAAACCTTGACCCAGTTCGAGCAACATCCGGGCGACTGGCATGATTTTCTCGAATGGTTCTACGAACTGCCGCTGTTCATCGATGCCGGCCGGTTCCGCCTGGTCCACGCCTGTTGGGACCCACGGCTGATCGAGCCATTGCGCCAGCAGTATGCCGATGGCCGCATCGATGAACACTTCATCCAGGCATCCGGGGTGTCGGACAGCTTTGCCTCGATGGTCTGCAATCGCTTGCTGCGCGGCACCGACATGCGCCTGCCGGATGGTTTGACCCTGACCGGCGGCGACGGCCTGACACGGGCCTTCTTCCGCACCAAGTTCTGGGAAGAAGACCCGCAGACCTACGGCGACATTGTCTTCCAGCCCGACGCATTGCCGGAAAAGGTCGCCAGCACGCCCTTGAGCCACAGCCAGAAGAACGCCTTGCTGCGCTACGGCGAGGACGAGCCGATGCTGTTCGTCGGGCACTACTGGCGTAGCGGCAAGCCGGCACCGATCCGCTCCAACCTGGCCTGCCTGGACTACAGCGCGGTGTTGTACGGCAAGCTGGTCGCGTATCGACTCGACGATGAAACCCGAATAGACCCGCGCAAGTTCGTGTGGGTCGATGTGGACCGGCCGGAGGCCAGCCAATGAGTGCAGTGGTGGTATTGCGCATGCCCTTGAACACCGACCTGAGCGGTTTTGTCGGCCTGCTGCGGCGCCTGCAGGTACCGCACCGGGTCAGCGAGGAGGGCGGTGACCAGGTGTTGTGGGTGGCGGAAAACCTGGCCGAGGATGTACGCGAACTGTACCAGCGCTTTCCCGAGGGCAACGCGGACTTCGAGCCGCCGGCCGGCGCCATGCTCGCGCCACCGGCCCGCCCGGGCTTTGGCGAGCAACTGCGAGCGAGCAAGGCCACCGCCGCGGTGTTGCTGTTGTGCCTGATCGTCGCCGGCCTCACGGGGCTTGGCGACAATTTCGCCACCCTGAGCTGGCTGACCTTTCTCGATTTTCGCGTGCAGGGCGAGTACCTGTACTTCACGCCGCTGCCGGCAAGCCTTGCCGACGGCCAGTGGTGGCGGCTATTCACACCGATGCTGGTGCACTTCGGCATCCTTCACCTAGCCATGAATGCCTTGTGGTACTGGGAGCTGGGGCGGCGAATCGAGCTGCGCCAGGGACCCTGGTCGCTGCTGAGCCTGACCCTGCTGTTCAGCCTGGTATCCAATGCCGCGCAGTACCTGTTCGGTGGGCCGAGCCTGTTTGGCGGCCTTTCCGGGGTGCTCTACGGATTGCTCGGGCATGTCTGGCTGTACCAGTGGTTGGCACCCAACCCGGTATACCGCATGCCGCGTGGGGTGCTGGTGATGATGCTGGCCTGGCTGCTCTTGTGCCTGTCCGGGCTGGTCAGCCTGCTCGGCTTTGGCCAGATTGCCAACGCCGCCCACGTCGGTGGGTTGTTGGTCGGTTGCCTGAGCGGGCTCTTGGGCGGGGCGCTGGCCCGGCGTAAACTGACGGCTTGATTTGGGAGACGCTATGTCCACTTTTGCGCAAATGATCGAAAACATCACCCCGGAAATCTACGAAAGCCTGAAACTGGCCGTGGAACTGGGTAAATGGGCAGACGGGCGCAAGCTCACCACCGAGCAGAAAGAGCTGTCGCTGCAGGCGGTGATCGCCTGGGAGATGCAGAACCTGCCGGAAGAGCAGCGTACCGGTTACATGGGCCCGCAAGAATGCAGCTCGAAGTCGGCACCGGTCGCCAACATCCTGTTCAAGTCGGACGCGATCCATTGATCGAACTTGGCCGCGGCTCCATCAGTAAAATGTCGGCGCGTCTCGACGCGCCTGTGGTGCAGTACGCTTTTCGTCTGGGCGAGCAGGAAGTGCCGGTCAATCCGCTGATCGGCAAGACCCTGCGCCTGGAATACCTTGGGGCCATCCATTGCACCCACTGCGGTCGCAAGACCAAGACCAGCTTCAGCCAGGGTTATTGCTACCCGTGCATGACCAAGCTGGCGCAGTGCGATGTCTGCATCATGGCACCGGAAAAATGCCACTACGACCAGGGCACCTGCCGCGAACCCGGCTGGGGCGAGCAGTTCTGCATGACCGATCATGTGGTCTACCTGGCAAACTCCTCGGGCATCAAGGTCGGCATCACCCGTGCCAGCCAGCTGCCTACCCGCTGGCTCGACCAGGGTGCCAGTCAGGCCCTGCCGATCGTGCGCGTTGCTACCCGCCAGCAGTCGGGACTGGTCGAAGACCTGTTTCGGAGCCAGGTGGCCGACCGCACCAACTGGCGAGCCTTGCTCAAAGGCGATGCCGAGGCGGTCGACCTGCTGGCGGTGCGCGCGCAACTGTTCGCCAGCTGCGCCGAAGGTCTCAGTGCCCTGCAGGGGCGTTTCGGCCTGCAGGCCATCCAGCCGCTCAACGACGGCGAAGTGCTGGAAATCCGCTACCCGGTCGAGGCCTATCCGAGCAAGATCGTCAGCTTCAACCTGGACAAGAATCCCGTGGCTGAAGGCACGCTGCTGGGCATCAAGGGCCAGTACCTGATCTTCGACACCGGCGTGATCAACATCCGCAAGTACACGGCGTACCAGCTCGCCGTGCATCAGTAAAAGGACCGCCACATGCGTACCGAACAGCCGCAAGTGATCTACCTCAAGGACTATCAGGCGCCCGAGTACCTGATCGACGAGACGCACCTGACCTTCGAACTGTTCGAGGACCACAGCCTGGTCCACGCGCAGCTGGTCATGCGCCGCAACCCCGCCCGCGGTACCGGCTTGCCGCCGTTGGTACTGGATGGCCAGCAACTGGAACTGTTGAGTGTGGCCCTGGATGACCAGGCCTTGAGCGCTGGCGACTACCAGCTCGATGACAGCCACCTGACGGTGCAGCCAAAGGCTGCGACCTTCACCCTCGACACCAGCGTGAAGATCCACCCCGAGAGCAACACTGCACTGGAAGGTCTGTACAAGTCCGGCAGCATGTTCTGCACCCAGTGCGAGGCCGAGGGCTTTCGCAAGATCACCTATTACCTCGACCGCCCGGATGTGATGAGCAAATTCACCACCACGGTGATTGCCGAGCAGCATCGCTATCCGGTGTTGCTGTCCAACGGCAACCCGGTCGGCACCGGGCCGCAGGACGATGGCCGGCATTGGGCGACCTGGGAAGACCCGTTCATGAAACCGGCCTACCTGTTCGCGCTGGTGGCCGGTGACCTGTGGTGCGTCGAAGACAAGTTCACCCGCCAGTCGGGTCGTGACGTGACCCTGCGCATCTATGTCGAGCCGGAAAACATCGACAAGTGCCAGCACGCCATGACCAGCCTGAAGAAGTCCATGCGCTGGGACGAAGAGGTCTATGGCCGCGAGTACGACCTGGACATCTTCATGATCGTCGCGGTCAACGACTTCAACATGGGCGCCATGGAAAACAAGGGCCTGAACATCTTCAACTCCAGTTGCGTGCTGGCCCGCGCCGAAACCGCGACCGACGCCGCGCACCAGCGGGTCGAGGCGGTGGTGGCCCACGAGTATTTCCACAACTGGTCGGGCAACCGCGTGACCTGCCGCGACTGGTTCCAGCTTTCGCTCAAGGAAGGCTTCACGGTGTTCCGTGACTCGGAGTTCAGCGCCGACATGAACTCGCGCACGGTCAAGCGCATCGAAGACGTTGCCTACCTGCGTACCCACCAGTTTGCCGAGGATGCCGGTCCGATGGCTCACGCGGTACGCCCGGACAGCTTCATCGAGATTTCCAACTTCTACACCTTGACCGTCTACGAGAAAGGTTCGGAAGTGGTACGCATGGTCCGCACGCTGCTGGGCGCCGAAGGTTTCCGCAAAGGCAGCGACCTGTATTTCGAGCGTCATGACGGCCAGGCCGTGACCTGCGACGACTTCATCAAGGCCATGGAAGATGCCAACGGCGTCGACCTGACCCAGTTCAAGCGCTGGTACAGCCAGGCGGGTACGCCGCGCCTCGCGGTAAGCGAGGCGTACGACAGCGCGGCCCAGACCTACAGCCTGACTTTCCGCCAGAGCTGCCCGGCCACCCCGGACAAGGTCGAGAAAAAGCCGTTTGTGATTCCGGTCGAACTGGGCCTGCTCGACGCCCAGGGCAACGACATCGCCCTGCGCCTGCAAGGCGAAGCGACGGCGGCGGGTACCTCGCGCGTGCTGCAGGTGACCGAGGCCGAGCAGACCTTCACCTTCGTCGATGTTGCGGCCAAGCCGCTGCCGTCACTGCTGCGTGGCTTCAGCGCGCCGGTCAAACTCAGCTTCCCGTATGATCGCGACCAGTTGATGTTCCTGATGCAACACGACAGTGATGGCTTCAATCGTTGGGAAGCCGGGCAACAATTGTCGGTACAGGTGCTCCAGGAGCTGATCGTCCAGCACCAGCAGGGTAGCGCCCTGGTGCTCGACCAGCGCCTGGTCACCGCGTTGGGTGCAGTGCTGGCCAATGAGCAGCTCGATCAGGCCATGGTTGCCGAGATGCTCTCGCTGCCGAGCGAAGCCTATCTCACCGAAATCAGCGAAGTGGCCGATGTCGATGCCATCCACGCCGCCCGCGAGTTCGCCCGCAAGCAGATCGCCGACCAGTTGTTCGATGCCCTCGATGCTCGCTACCAGGCCAACCGCGGCATATCGCGAGGCACCGAGTACGTGGCCGAAGCCGAGCATTTTGCCCGCCGCAGCCTGCAGAACATCGCCTTGTCGTACCTGATGCTCAGCGGCAAGGCCGAGGTGCTGACCGCGACGCTGGAGCAGTTCGACGCCTGTGACAACATGACCGAGCGTCTGACCGCGCTGGCCGTGCTGGTCAACTCGCCGTTCGAAGCCGAACGGGCCAAGGCGCTGGACGTCTTTGCCGAGAACTTCAAGGACAATCCGCTGGTCATGGACCAGTGGTTCAGCGTGCAGGCCGCCAGCACCCTCCCGGGTGGTCTGGTACGGGTCAAGGCGCTGATGCAGCATCCAGCGTTCACGATGAAGAATCCGAACAAGGTCCGTGCCCTGGTCGGCGCCTTTGCCGGCCAGAACCTGGTCAACTTCCATGCGGCAGACGGCTCTGGCTATCGCTTCCTGGCGGACCTGGTGATCGAGCTCAATGCCCTCAACCCGCAGATCGCCTCGCGCCAGCTGGCGCCGCTGACTCGCTGGCGCAAGTACGACAGTGCTCGCCAGGCCCTGATGAAGGGCGAGCTGGAGCGCATTCTGGCGTCCGGTTCGCTGTCCAGCGATGTCTATGAAGTTGTAAGCAAAAGCCTGGCCTGATGCACTCATCGCGGGGCAATCCCGCTCCTGCAAGCCCTGTAGGAGCGGGCTTGCCCCGCGATGCATTTCCTGCTTAACAAAAGATAACGTCCCGTTCGTTGTCAGCCCTTCGCAAACCCCGATAGGATGGCTCCCAGCTATTGCGGGGCTCTGGAACACGGTTTTTGGCAGTACCTGCAAATAGATTGACCCAAATAACAATAATCGGGGGACAGATCTATGACCGAGCCTTATTTGGCAGGTACCGGCGGCGCTTTGCGCGCACGCCCATGGGCATTGGCCGCCAGCGGGTTGCTGGTGATGGCAATGGGAATGTGGGCCAGTACGGTGGAGGCGTCTGCTTCCGAACCGAAGGTCTACTCCACCGAATCGGCCAAGGCCGAAAAGAGCCTGTTGCTTGACGTGACCCAAGCCGGCCCACGCCTGATCGCTGTCGGCGATCGCGGCCATATTCTCTTCTCCGATGACCAGGGCAAGTCCTGGACCCAGTCCAAGGTGCCGACCCGGCAACTGCTCACCGCCGTTTATTTTGTCGACGACAAGCACGGCTGGGCGGTCGGCCATGACGCACAGATCCTCGCCAGCAGCGATGGTGGTGTGACCTGGACCAAACAATTCGAAGACCTCAAGCGTGAAGCGCCGTTGCTGGATGTCTGGTTCAAGGACGCCCAGCATGGCTTTGCCGTGGGCGCCTACGGTGCGCTGCTGGAGACCACCGACGGTGGCCAGCAGTGGAACGAGGTCGGTGAACGTCTGGACAACGAAGACCAGTTGCACCTCAACGGTATCGCTGCAGTCAAGGACGCAGGCCTGTTCATCGTTGGCGAACAGGGCAGCATGTTCCGTTCCAGCGACGACGGCCAGACCTGGCAGAAGCTCGAAGGTCCCTATGAGGGCTCGCTGTTCGGCGTGATCGGCACCGCCCAGTCACGCACGCTGCTGGCCTATGGGCTGCGTGGCAACCTCTACCGCTCCACCGATTTTGGCGACAGCTGGCAGCAAGTCGAACTGAAAGCCGCGCGCGGGGCCCTCGAATTTGGCCTGGCAAGCGCTACGCTTCTCGATGATGGCAACCTGGTATTGGTCGGTAATGGCGGCACCGTCCTGCGCAGCAGCGACGACGGCCAGACCTTCAGCGTCTTCAACCGCGCTGACCGCATCGCCCTGGCGGGTGTCAGCGGTCGTAACGGCGAAGGCCTGATCCTTGTCGGCCAGGGTGGCGTGCACCTGGCTTCGGCCCAGGGCGCCGAAGGAGTGCAGCCATGACCAGTCAGGAGCAGTTCAACATGAACCAGCAGCAACACCATCAGGACAAGGCGACGCTCCTTGAGCGCCTGATCTTCAACAACCGCCCGGTGGTGATTCTTATCTGCCTGCTGGTCAGTGTGTTCCTGTTCTGGCAGGCCACGCAGATTCGTCCATCGACCAGTTTCGAGAAAATGATCCCGCTCGAGCATCCCTTCATCGAGAAGATGCTCGAACACCGTAACGACCTGGCCAACCTCGGCAACACCGTGCGCATCTCGGTCGAGGCTACCGATGGCGATATCTTCAGCAAGGAGTACATGGAGACCCTGCGTCAGATCCACGACGAGGTCTTCTATATTCCCGGTGTCGACCGTTCCGGGCTGAAGTCGCTGTGGAGCCCCAGCGTTCGCTGGACCGAAGTGACCGAAGAGGGCTTCGCCGGCGGCGAGGTCATCCCCAACACCTACGACGGTTCGGCCGACAGCCTCGACCTGTTGCGCAACAACGTGCTCAAGTCGGGCCAGGTCGGGCGCCTGGTGGCCAACAACTTCAAGTCGAGCATCATCGATGTGCCGCTGCTGGAGTCCTATCCAGACCCGCAGGACCAGGGCAAGCTGATCAAGCTCGACTACCAGCAGTTCTCCCATCAGCTGGAAGAGAAGATCCGCGACAAGTTCCAGGCCCAGAACCCCAATGTGAAGGTACACATCGTCGGTTTTGCCAAGAAGGTCGGTGACCTGATCGATGGCTTGATCATGGTGGTGATGTTCTTCGGTATCGCCCTGGTGATCACCTGGGTGCTGTTGTACTGGTTCACCTGGTGCATTCGCAGCACCATCGCGGTGCTGATCACCACCCTGGTGGCAGTGGTCTGGCAGCTGGGGCTGATGCACGCGGTAGGGTTCGGACTCGATCCGTATTCGATGCTGGTGCCGTTCCTGATCTTCGCCATCGGTATTTCCCATGGTGTGCAGAAGATCAACGGTATTGCCCTGCAATCGAGCGATGCCGACAACGCGCTGACCGCCGCACGGCGAACATTCCGCCAGCTGTTCCTACCGGGGATGATCGCCATTCTGGCCGACGCCGTGGGCTTCATCACCCTGTTGATCATCGACATCGGTGTGATCCGCGAGCTGGCCATCGGCGCGTCCATCGGTGTGGCGGTGATCGTGTTCACCAACCTGATCCTGCTGCCGGTGGCGATCTCCTATGTCGGCATCAGCAAGAAAGCCATCGAGCGCAGCAAGAAGGACGCAACTCGCGAACACCCGTTCTGGCGCCTGCTGTCCAACTTCGCCAGCGCCAAGGTGGCGCCGGTGTCCATCGTCCTGGCCTTGCTGGCTTTCGGTGGCGGCCTCTGGTACAGCCAGAATCTGAAGATCGGCGACCTCGACCAGGGGGCGCCGGAGCTGCGCCCGGACTCGCGCTACAACAAGGACAACAGCTTCATCATCGACAATTACTCCACCAGCTCCGACGTGTTGGTGGTGATGGTCAAGACGCCGTCCGAAGGCTGCTCGGTGCACTCGACCATGGCGCCGATCGACGAGCTGATGTGGAAGATGGAGAACACCCCGGGCGTGCAGTCGGCCATCTCGCTGGTGACGGTGTCCAAGCAGATGATCAAGGGCATGAACGAGGGCAACCTGAAATGGGAAAGCCTGTCGCGCAACCCGGACGTGCTCAACAGCTCCATTGCCCGTGCCGACGGCCTGTACAACGCCGACTGTTCGCTGGCACCGGTGCTGGTGTTCCTCAACGACCACAAGGCCGAGACCCTGGACCGTGCGGTCAATGCGGTGAAAGAGTTTGCCGACACCCACAACAAGGACGGTCTGGAGTTCCTGCTGGCCGCGGGTAACGCCGGGATCGAGGCGGCCACCAACGAAGTGATCAAGTCGGCCGAGCTGACCATCCTGATCCTGGTGTACATCTGCGTGGCGGTGATGTGCATGATCACCTTCCGCTCGTTCGCGGCGACCTTGTGTATTGTCCTGCCCCTGGTACTGACCTCGGTGCTGGGCAACGCCCTGATGGCCTTCATGGGCATTGGCGTGAAGGTGGCGACCTTGCCGGTGGTGGCGCTGGGCGTGGGTATTGGTGTGGACTACGGTATCTACATCTACAGCCGCCTGGAGAGCTTCCTGCGTGCTGGCCTGCCGTTGCAGGAAGCCTACTACCAGACGCTCAAGTCCACCGGCAAGGCCGTGCTGTTCACCGGCCTGTGCCTGGCCATCGGTGTATGCACCTGGATCTTCTCGGCCATCAAGTTCCAGGCCGACATGGGCCTGATGCTGACCTTCATGCTGCTGTGGAACATGTTCGGTGCGCTGTGGCTGCTGCCGGCGCTGGCACGGTTCCTCATCAAGCCGGAGAAAATGGCGGGTCAGGAGAGCAAGTCGATTTTTGCTCACTGAGTGATAGCGCGGGGCAAGCCCGCTCCTGCAGGGAACTGCAGGAGCGGGCTTGCCCCGCGATGCTTTCAGGTATCATGCCGCTTTACCCCTCGATGATACCCACGCAATGACAACCCTTTCCCAAGCCCTGCAAACCTGCGACATGCTCCTGGTCGACGGCTTGCACGCCTTTGACTTCACCTTCGACGACACCGGCCTGCACATCGAAAGCATGGATGGCCGTGCCCTGAAGAAGTGGTCCTTCACCCCTGAGCAGATCGCCGCCGCCCGTGCCGACGGCCAGGACTGGCTGATCGCTGCCGACGCCAGCGAGCATCGACTAGTCTGTATGAGTGCCTTTCGCGCACCGGACGAGGATGACGATGAAACGCCAGCTGACGACCCTGCTGATCGCTAGTGCCATGAGTGTATGTGCCACCGCCCACAGCGCGCAGTTGCTGGTGGGCAGCTACACCGATGGTGCCAGTGAGGGGTTGTACCGTTATGCCTTCAGCAGCGTCAGTGGCCTGATCGGCGAAACGCCGTTGCAGGTGCTCAAAAGCGAAAACCCTTCCTGGTTGGCCCTGTCGGTGGACAAGCGCCTGCTGTTCGCGGTCAACGAGAACGGTGATGGCAAGGGCCAGGCCAGCAGTTTTTCCGTCAGCGCCAAAGACGGCACCCTGAAGCCATTGAGCCAGGTCAGCAGCGCCGGCGACGAGCCAACCCACGCCAGCCTCAGTCACGACCAACGCTACCTGTTCGTCGCCAACTACGGCGTGCAGCCCACGCCTGGCGGCAGCCTGAGCGTGCTGCCAGTGGACAAGGCCGGCAAGTTGCAGGCGTCGGTACAGCAGGACCGCCACAAGGCCAGCGGCGCCAATCCGCAGCGCCAGGCCGGGCCGCATGTACACTCGGTGGTGTCGTCCCCCGACGGGCATTTTGTCTTCGCCAGCGACCTGGGCGCCGACAAGGTGTTCATCTACCGCTACGACGGGGCCAGCCCCAAGCATCCGCTGAGCCCGGCCGAACCGCCTTCGGTTGACCTGCCGCCCGGCAGCGGGCCGCGTCACCTGGCGTTCAGCAGCGATGGCAAACAGGCCTACCTGACACTGGAGATGAGCGCCCAGGTGGTGGTCTTCGAACACAACGACGGCAAACTGACCGAACGCCAGCGCCTGCCATTGACCGAGCAGAGCGATGCCGCCGCGAAGGCGGCGGGTGCCTTGCACCTGTCGGCCGACGGGCGATTCCTGTACGTCAGCAACCGTGGTACGGCCAACGAGATTGTGGTGTTCGCCGTGGATGACGACAGCGGCAAACTGATGAAGGTGCAACAGCGCGGCGTGGAGGGCGACCACCCCCGCGAGTTCACCCTCGACCCGTCGGGCAAGTTCCTGTTGGTGGCCAACCAGAAGAGCAACGAGATCGTGGTGATCCGCCGCGACCCACGCAGCGGCATGCTCGGTGAAACCGTACAGAAACTGCCCCAGGCTGCGCCGTCCGACCTGAAGTTTGTCGACTGACTATCAACCGCCTTGATAATGGCTACTGCTGCAATGAATTTCTGTGCGCCGCGTCAGCGGCGTAAGTTTGGACCAAGGCCCGAGACGGCCACTTCAAACCACAGACTTCGAGGTCCGCGCCATGAACTTCAACATCTTCCCGGTCATCGCCGCTTCTGCCATTTCTGCTTCGGTTGTACTGCCTGCCCACGCTCAGGTTGAAATCAGCGAGCGCACATCCTCCACTCCCAGCTACACCCAGAAGTACCTGCAGCAAAGTGCTCACTTCTATGCGGCGCTGGACCCTAAGTCGCAGCATTGAAGTTGATCACGGGGCAAGGCCGCTCCCACTGGATCTGTGGGAGCGGGCTTGCCCCGTGATCAATCTGCCTACTTAGCCATAACCGCCTTGAACAACGCCGACTCCAACCACCCTTGCAGCCAGGCACGCAGGCGCGGGTAGGGCGCCTCGGCGAACCACTGCGGCTCGACCCCGGCAAACTGACGCATCAACGGCATCAATGCAGCGTCCGCCAGGCTCGGATGTTCGGCGAACAGATACGTGTGCTGTGCCAGTAGCGCTTCCAGCTCCACCAGCCAGCCCTCAGCCTGTTGGCGATAGTGTTCACGCGAGTGTTCCGGGTAACGCTCGGCGTACTTGTACAGGTTCACCTGAAGCTTGAAGTCGCGGTCGTTACGCACAATCAACGCATCGGTCGCCTGCGCCGCCTCAGGGTCGCTACGCAGCAACCAGTCTTGCGGGTCATGCCGGGTCAACGCCCAGCGCATGATCTCAAGGCTCTCATCGAGCACGCCTTCACCCGTATCCAATACCGGCACCGTACCCTTGGGCGAAAGCACCAGCAGTTCGGCAGGCTTGGCCTTCAGGCTTACTTCGACAACCTCCACCGGGCACTCGGCATAGCGCAGCGCCAGGCGCGCGCGCATAGCCCACGGGCAGCGGCGAAACGAATACAGGATCATCCGCTGACCTCCACACTGCTCAGGCCGTTGCCCTGGCGTCGCACCTGGATCTGCACTGGAATGCGCTCATGCATCTCCTGCACGTGGGAAATCACCGCGACCTTGCGGCCCTGGGCCTGCAGGCCATCCAGGGCATCCATGGCCAGTTGCAGGGACTCCGGGTCCAGACTGCCAAAGCCTTCGTCGATAAACAGCGATTCGATGCGCAGGGTGCTCGACGCCATCGATGCCAGGCCCAAGGCCAGGGCAAGGGACACCAGGAAGGTCTCGCCGCCAGACAGCGAATGTACCGAGCGCAGTTCGTCACCCATTTCGGTGTCCATTACCAACAGGCCGAGCAGGCTGCCGCCCCGCTTGAGGCGATAGCGGCGGGCCAGTTGGCGAAGTTGGGCGTTGGCGTGGTGTACCAGCAGGTCGAGGTTGTAGCCCTGGGCGATCTTGCGGAAGGTATCGCCGGTGGCCGAGCCGATCAGGGCGTTGAGCCGTGCCCAGCGCTGCCACTCGGCATAAGCCCGGGCGATTTGCTCGGCCAGGGCCTGGTTGGCCTGTTGCCGACGTTGATCGTCGGCTTGTTCGGCGCGCAGCTCGGCGCAGGTTTGTTCGCTGATCGCAAGCTGGCCTTGCAGGCTTTCAACCGCCTGTTCCAGCGCCTCGGTCGGCAGTTCGGGCGTGGCCAGGGCCTGATGTTGTTCCAGGCGTTGCTGGCGCTCCTTGAGCAGGATCTGCGCTTGCTCCAGGACTTTGTCGCTGTCCTGCAGGCGCTGGCGCAAGTGGGCGACGGCATTGTCGTCGAGCGCCAGCAGTTGCTCTAGACCACTGTCATCGAGCTCGGGATGTGCCCGACGCCACTGCTCGATCTGCGCGCGGACTTCATTGCCTTCCTGCTCCAGCGTGTTCAGGCGTTCCTCGTTGGCCTTGATCCGGGCGGCCAGCTCGATCAGCTGTGCCTGGGTATCCTGCAATTGGCGGGCAGCCTGGGCGTCGAGGTGGCGGGCCTGTTCCACGGCGTGTTCCAGGTGCTGTTGCCACTGCTCGGCACTGGGTTGCTCGCCGATCAGGGTGGTCAGGCTTGCCTGGCTGGCATGTTGCTGGCGTTCAAGTTCGACGTACTGCTGCTGCAGTTCCTGTTGCCTCTGCACGCGTGCCTGCTGCTGAAGCTGTGCTTTGTCCAAGGTCTGCTGGCGCTCGCCGAACTCTTGCTGTTCATCCTTTTGCCGTTGCAGCTGGTCCAGGCGCAGGGCCAGTTGCTGGTCCAGGCGCAGGAAGGTCGCGGCCGGTGCCTGGCGCAGGTCGTCGAGAATATCGGCTGGCAGTACGTTGGCGAAACTGCCCAGGTCTTGCTCCAGGCGTTCCTGATCGGCAGCCAGGGCCTGTTGTTGATGGCTCAGTTGCTGATTGGCCTGCTGGCAGGCTTCGGATGCAGCGTGCAGTTGTTGCTGCAGGCGAGCGGCGTCTTTTTGCAAGGTCAGCAGGATGTTCTGGCGTTGCTCGTCGCGGCTGATATCGTCGTTCAGGCGCCGTGCCTGCAGTTCCAGCCAGCCTGTACGCTGGCTGAGGTCTTGCTCGCAGAGCACAGGGAAGAGTTCATGGGCCTGCAGGGCGGGCGCCAGAGCCTGTTGTTGCTCGGCCAGTTGCTCCTGCTGGTGCAGGTACTCCTTGATCTGGCCGTTGACGCCGCCCAGTTGCGTACGCAGCTCGTCGAGCTGCTGTTTCAGCGCATCGACTTCCTGCTGGGCGTTGCGCTCTTCGTCCTGGTCATGCCGTCCCAGGCTCTGCAGCAAGGCTTCAGGTTGATGGTAGGGGTGCTCCTGGCTGCCGCACACCGGGCAGGGCTGGTCATCCTGCAATTGTGCGCGCAATTCCTCGACGCTCTGGCTGCGAGCCAGGCGCTGGCGCTCCAGCAGTTGCCGGGTGACGTCAAGCGCCTGCTCTGCGGCGGTCAGCCGGGTCTTGCCGCTGAGGCCTTCGCTGATCAGTTGCTCGCGTTGCTTGAGGGCAGCCTGCTGGCGTTCGCGCAGGCCGGTGAGGCGCTGATCCAGGTCCTGCTGTTGGGCCCAGAGACGGCTGAGTGCTTCCACCTGGCGTTGCTGCTGGCGGTTTTTCTGCAGCAGTTCGCCAAGCAGTCCGACTTGTTCGGCCAGGGCATCGGGCTCGGCCTGGGCTTCGTGATAGAGCAGGGCGATGGCGGCGCGCTGTTGCTCCAGCGCAGCGCTGGCTTGCGTGGCCCGGTCCTGCAGGCTGGGCAGTTCTGCACTCCCCTGGCTCAGTCGGTTGCCCAGTTGCATCAGTTGTTGCAGGCGATCGCGATAGGCGTTCCAGGCATCGCCCAGGCTTGCCAGAGAAGCGCTTTGGGCCAGTTGCTCGCTGATCTGGCCAAGGCGTTGCTCGGTCAGTCGTTGTTGTTCGAGCACGTTGTCCAGCTGCTGCTGGCCCTCGCTGCAAGCAAGCTCCGCCTGCTGCTTGAGGTGTTGGCAGTTGCTCAGTTCCTGGGACAGGCGCGCCAGGGTGTTCTGCTCGGCAAAGGCCTGGCGCAGCAACGGGGCGCTTTCACTCTGCCGAGCCAACGCTTGTGCCAGCGCCTGCTGGGCGTCGACCTGTTGCTGCTGCAACTGCTGCTGGTGGGTAAGCAACGCGTCGTGCTGCACCTGCTGGGCACTGATGCTGGCAGCCAGGGGTGACAGTTGGCTGTCGAGCGCCTGCTGGCGGGCGAACTGATGCCGCTGCGGCGCCAGGTGCTCCAGGCGCTTCAGGTTCAGGCGCTCGCCGTGCAGGCTGTCGCTGTGCTGCCGGGCACTGTGCAGTTGCTCGCTGCTGTTTTGTACCTGGGCCTGCAACTGCAGCAACTCGGTCATCCACGCCCGTTGCAGTTCGAGCTGGCGCAGTTGCGCCTGTTCACCCTTGAGTTGTTCCACCGCCAGGTTATAGCGCTGGTCGAGATCGGCACGGGCTTCGGGCGTCATCGGCATGACGCCGGCGGCCTGGTCCTGCAGGGCCTTGTGGGCTTCCTCGGCTTCCTTGCTCTTGCTGTAGGCGCGGCGCCCCAGCTGGCTGTAGATCGCCGTGTTGGTGAGTTTTTCCAGCAGCTCGCTACGGTCTTTGTCGTCGGCCTTGAGGAAGGCGCTGAACTCGCTCTGGGCCAGCATCACGGCGCGAGTGAACTGTTCGAAGTTCAGCCCCAGGCGCGACTCGATCAGCTGTTTGTACTCAGCCTTGCTCTGGTTGCTCAGCAGTTGGTCGCTGTCCAGGTCGTGCAGGCTCTGGCGGCTGCCCTGCAGTTTGCCATTGGCTTTATCGCGAGCGCGGTTGGCTTCCCAACGGGCACGGTAGCGGCGCCCGTCGATGCCGACGAAGTCGACTTCGGCAAAGCCGCTGCCGGTACCGCGGCGCAACAGGGTGCGCGGGTCACTGGTGAGGATGTCGCTGTCGACTTCCGGCAGCTTGGTTTCGCGGCCGATGTTGCTCAGCCGCGGTACCGCGCCGAACAGTGCCAGGCACAGGGCATCGAGCAAGGTGCTCTTGCCGGCGCCGGTAGGGCCGGTGATGGCGAACAGGCCGGCACTGGCCAAGGGCTCGGCGGTAAAGTCGATTTCGAAGGGGCCGGCCAGGGAGGCCAGGTTCTTCAGGCGGATGGCAAGAATCTTCATGGCTGCTGCTCCTCGTGCTGGACGTCCTGCAGCAACAGGGCGAAATCGGCCAGGGTCTGTTCGTCCACGGCGCTGCCGTAGGCCTGGGCCCAGGCGCGGCTGAACAGCTCGTGCGGGGTCATCTGGCCCAGCTCCACCAGCGCGGCTTCATCGAGGTCCTCGCCTGCGCGGTTGCCCGCATATTCAGCGCCGATGCGCACCAGGCGTACGGCTTTACCCTGCAGGGCGGTTTCCAGTTGCTGGCGCAGGTCGGGCTGCGGCTCGTCCAGTTGCACCCGAATCTCCAGCCACGGCTGGCGCTGCGGGTCTTCGAGCAGGTCGACCACCGGCAAGCCGGCCAGTTGTTCGAGGATTTCGGTCAGAGGCGCTGGGCCCAGGCGCTGCAAATGCACCGCCCGCGGTACCAGGCGCGACTCGACGCTGGCCAGGCTGGCGCCGTCCAGTTCGATCTCGAGGATCTGGTGCTGATAGCCAATCTCGGAAAACGACAGCGGGATCGGCGAGCCGCTGTAGCGGATACGCTCTTCGCGGTTGACCCGTTGCGGCTTGTGCAGGTGTCCCAGGGCCACGTAGCTGATGTCCTTGCTGAACAGGCTGGCAGGCAAGGCCTCGGCGTTGCCGATGATCAGGCTGCGTTCGGAGTCCTCCGAGATCGAGCCGCCGGCCATGTGCGCGTGGCTGACGGCGATCAGTGCCTGGCCCGGCTTGCGTCGCTCCAGCGCGGCATCGATCAAGCGCTCGTGTACTTGACGGATACCGCGCAGGTAATCGTCGCCCAGGTGGGCGCCGGTCACTTCGGCCGGGCGCAGAAAGGGCAGGGCCAGGCACCAGGCGGCGACCTTGCCGCGGGCGTTGGTCAGTGGGATCAACAGGCGGTCGCTGTCGAGAACGCCTTCGTCGAGCCACTGCACCCGGCCCAGAGCGTGGGTGCGCAGGCGCCGCATCAGCGGTGCCGGCAGCTCGATGCGCGAGCCGGAGTCATGGTTGCCGGCAATCATCACGATGTTCAGCTTGGGTTGCTGTTCGTGGGCCTGGACGATGAAGTCGTAGAGACGCTCCTGGGCTTTGACCGGCGGGTTGACCGTGTCGAAGATGTCACCGGCGATCAACAGGGCATCGGGCTGGCGCAGCTTGAGCTGGCCGAGCAGCCAGTCGAGAAAGCAGGCGTGTTCGAAATCGCGTTCCTGGCCATGCAGGGTTTGTCCCAGGTGCCAGTCGGAGGTGTGAAACAGACGCATGAGGGGTTCCGCAGATTGCCGGCACAGCGCCCGGGGGGCTGCGCCTGAAGGTTATTTGGGGTAGAGCGGCGGCAGGCTGCCGTTGTCGCTTGCGGCCGGCTGGATCTGTTCGGCCGCCGGTATGGTGCCGATGGCACGCCAGAGTTCATCACCCTGCCAATACTGCCCGGTTTCGCTGTAGAGGGCACCGTTCAGACCGTCCAGTGCATCGGACAGTGGCACGAAGCGGGCGGCCATTTCGGCCAGGGTTTCCGGTTGCTGGCGTGCCCAGGCATCCAGGGCCTGGCGAGTGGCCTGGGGGTCGTTGGCCTGGCAGGCGCGCTTGAGATCGTCCAGCAAGGTGCGCGGGCTCGGGCCGGTCTGCGCGGCGCGTAACACCGCTGGCTGCGAGCGCGCCCGCCACCAGAGGGCAAAGCCCAGAAGGGTGGTCAGGGCCAGGATAAAGGTGCTCAGTTGCCACGGCCACAGCGGGTACCCGCTGGTGCTCAGGGGATCAGTGCTGGCTGGCTTGTCAGCGCTCAGGGCCGGGTTGTCCTGGATCTGCAGGCTGCGCGCCGGCAGGCTGCTGTGCTCCAGGTGGTCTTCGCGGGTATTCCACCAGAACACTTCCTGGGCCGGCAATTCGAGGCTGCCGGCGTGGGTCGGCACCAGGGCTTCGCGTTCTTCGCGGATACCGAGCAGGCCACGGTCGTTGACCTGGTTGCGCAATTGCGGCTGGTCGGGGTAGCGGCGCAGGCCGACCACTTCGGTAGCCGGCAGCGGCGGCAGTTGGGCGCTGGACAAGCCCTCGGCCTGGACAATCACGGTACGGGTCAGAGAGTCGCCGATCTGGGTCTGTTGCTGGGCCGGATCCGGGCTCCAGTGTTCCTCCAGGCTCAGGTTGCTGGTCGGCAGCCAAGGGGCGTTGGCCGGGTAGTCGGAAGGGATCGGATTGACCGTGAGCACCAGTGCCGAAGAACTCACATGCACCTGTTTGCCGGCCCGGGGGGCGTTCAGCTCCTGTTCGGCATCGGTCTGGGCGGCGGTGGCGCTGAAGGTCAAGGCGGGGATCTTCAGGTCGCCGCTGTGCTGCGGGTAGATTGCGTAGCGCATTTCAATCACGCCATGGCGTACCCCGTCGATGTCTTTCTCGAAGGTGCGTGATTCACCCAGCGGTTCGACCTTGGCGTCGGCCAGTTGCAAGGGGCTCAGGCTGCTGTCGTCGTACAGGGGCACCGAGTGATAGATGCTCAGGGTCAGTACGGCCTGGGCCTGTACATAGACTTCAGGCTGGTCGAGGCTGGCGTCGATGAATACCGGGCCGTGGTTTTCATTGTTGGCCGCTTCAACCAGCACCTGCAGGCTGATCGGCTCACTGCGCAGATCACCGATCTGCAGCGCCGGGACCTCCACGCTGCCGCTCTGGCGCGGCAGCAGGGTGATGATCCAGCGGGTACCGCCTGCCTGATCGTCAAGGCTGTTGAGGCTGTTGACCTGGCGGGTGCCGCGCACTTCGAAGCTGGCGTCCAGGGGGCTCAGGTCGGGCTTGCCGAATTGGGTCACATCCTGGGTCTGCAGGGTCAGTTCCAGGGTTTCGCCCGCGTTCAGGCGGGTGCGGTCGACCGTGGCAAGCAACGCCGCGGCCTGTACCTGCAGGCAAAGAAAGAGGCCGAGCACAAAGACGCAGACGCGACTCATTGATGGGGTTCCTGATGCTGTTGCTGTTCGTACCAGAATTTGCGCCGCAACAGCTCGGACGGGTTGTCCGGGATCTGCCGCAGCCATTGTTCCAGGGCCTGGCGCTGTTCGGCATCCAGGGTGCTGTCCAGCGGCCGTTTGGGCGGCTGGGTGGTTTGTTCGTCATCGCCATCGCCATTGCTGGCCAGGTTCTGCGCCTGTTCGGCGGCGCTGTCGGCCTCCTTGTCGGCGTCGCTGGGCTGTTGCGCAGGCCTCTCGCTGGCCGGGGCCTGGTTGTTCTGTGCGCTGCTGGCGTTATCTGCCTGGGCTTCGGGCGTGCTCTGCTCCGTGTCCTGGGGAGGCTGCTTGGGCTTTTCGGCCTGGCGCTCCTGCATCAGGCGTTCGACCAACGCTTTGTTGCTCAGTGCGGCCTGCAGTTCCGGTTGACGCTCAAGCGCCTGTTCATAGGCGTCGACGGCGGCCTCCAGCTCACCGCTGCGGGCCAGGGCGTTACCGCGATTGTAATGGTCGGCGGCGCTGCTGCCCTGGGCGAAGAGGCGGGCCGCGCCATTGAAGTCGCCCGCTTCATACAGGGCCAGGCCTTTCCATTGGCGGTCCTCGAAGTGCTCGGCGGCTTCGGCTGGGCGCTGTTGTTCGAGCAGCCGCTGGCCTTGCTGGTCGGGCCGCAGCCACAGGTCATTGAACTCGAAGGCATGGCTCGGCTGGGGGAGCACCAGTAAAAGCGGCAGGCAGAACAACCAGCCGCGGCGCCCGGCGCAGGCAGCGAGCAGAAGCAGTGGCAGCAACAGCCAATAGCCCTGGTCGGCCCAGCTGTCCAGTTGCAGGGTCTGGCCATCGTCACGCAGGCGTTTTGGGGTGTCGAACAGGCGCAGGCCGCGCAGGTCCAGGTCATCGATACGGGCGCTGCGGTAGCGCCCACCGGTGCTGTTGATAAATGATCGCAGGCTGGCGCTGTCCAGGCGGGGCATGAGGATGCCGCCCTGATCATCCTTGAGGAATTCACCGTTGGCCTGTTTGACCGGAGCGCCCTCGGCGCTGCCAATCCCCAGCATCAGCAGGCTGGGGCCCTGTCGTCCGAGGGCCTGGCTGATCCCTTCGCGCTCCCGGGCGCTCAAGGATGATCCCACCAGCAGCAGGCGGCCCTGGCCCAGGCCTGCCTGGGCCAGCAGGGTCAGCCCCTTGCGTACAGCCAGATCGGCGCGCTGGCCGGCCTGGGGCATGATCGATGGGGTGAGGGCTTCGAGCAGGTTGCGGCTGGTTGCCAGGTCGTCCGATAGCGGTACCAGCGTGTGGGCGCTGCCGGCATAGACAATAATGGCGGTCTGGCTATCGCGACGATGTTCGAGCACATCGAGGATCTTGCGCCGGGCTTGTTCCAGGCGGCTGGGCTGGGCATCCTCGGCGAGCATCTGCGGGGTCAGCTCCA
>RCUI01000278.1_pt1 | contig 19468 bp, 18 predicted proteins | sample 2166121 | NCBI WGS metagenome assembly RCUI01 (sample SAMN09932700, study PRJNA488358) | compost metagenome | feature: garden; material: soil; isolation source: compost soil in succinic acid-enriched culture | place: Germany: Experimental Botanical Garden Goettingen | collected 2016-01-27
TTGTTCTGATGTTAATTCAGCCACTTAAGACATCCGGTCGGGGATAGGATCAATTATTTCCATTATACACAGTTCAATTGGCGGTAACAGGAAACAAGCATACGTCACTTAACTTATGTTTAACGGATTGGCACTTCATGTGATTTCATACACAACACTATTGTAACGCATTGATTTTATAGAATTTAATAAACTAATATTTACATTTTTTCAATTCAGCTTCATGAACCAAGACGATTTGACTGAAACATGTGATGTAGATCCCAAATCAATGCTGATGAGTTCATGAACCAAAATAACTGACGACTCTTTCTGAGGTGTCCTGACAAGTTCGGACAGTCCGAGATCAAGCACTCTGAGCAGTTCTCCAGTAGCTCTTAGTGAACTCTGCCGGGCTGACATGGCCAAGTCGTGAGTGCCGACGTTGGCGGTTGTAAAAAATCTCGATGTATTCCTGAATCGCTGCCGTGGCCTCCGCTCTCGTCTTGAATCGATGGTGGTGAACCAGTTCATTTTTAAGAGACCCCCAGAAGCTTTCTATCGGGCATTGTCGAAGCAGTTCCCCTTGCGTGACATGGAGGTCTGCATGCCAAATTGTACCTGGAGAGCCCGGTAAGCCTTGGCACAGTACTTACTGCCTCGGTCTGTGTGATCAGCTGGCGGCCTCTTCTGCTGCACAGCGCGAAACAAGGCCTGGCTGACCAGCCCGGTGGTCATTCTCTCTCCCATCGCATAGCCCACTATTTCACAGGTAAACACTACCTTGAGGTCTGCCAGATAGAGCCAGCCCTCGTCGGTAGCGATATAGGTGATATCACCGGCCCAGACTTCGTTGGGCTTCGTCGGTGAAAAGACCTTGCCAAGGAGATTCTCCGCCACCGGCAGGGAATGGGTCGTCGCCTTGAATATGCGCTTCTGTTTGCAAGACAGCCCCATTTCGCGGCGCAGCCGCCCAATCCGGTCCCGCCCGGAGTGAAATCCCTCAGCTGCCAGCTCGGCTTGCAATCGTACTGCACCATAGGTCTGGCGCGTCTTGCAATGAGCCACCCAAATGGTGACTTTGAGCCGCTCATCCTCTTGTTGGCGCGGCGACAGTGGGCGTTGGCGCTAGTGATAGAAGCCCGCGCGGGAGACCGCCAACACACGACAGATAACGGAAACGGGATAGAAATCCTGCTGTTTGGCTATCCACGCGTACTTGACAGTGACAGTACGCGGCGGCCTTTTTTAAGATGTCGCGCTCCATGTTGGCTTGTGCGAGTGCCCTGTGTAGCCAGGTCACTTCTGCCTCCAGCTCTGCGACAGAACGTCCTCCCGGAGCTGATTTTTCCTGCCCTCCTTTGGCGGCAACAACCCAGTTGGCCAATGTGCCTTTGGCAATGCTGAGTCTTCTGGCAGCTTCCGCTTGGCTGAGCCCTTGCTCCAACACCAGCCGAACCGCCTCTGCACGAAACTCTGGTGAATTGTGTTCTCTTGATTTCATTGAATACTCCCGATTGTTTCATCGTAACAATCGGAACTGTCTGTGAAAATCAGGGTACCTCAATAGCCTTATGTGTGCTTGGAGAATACATGTTTAAACTGTGTAATCAGCCACATTAATCCAGCATCACGTCCTAGAGGTTGGTGCCAAATCATATAAATAGGGCAGGGTTCTGTTTCCCATGGAACAGGAAAGTCCTTTAAACCGAACGCGTCCCTTACTTGATCTAAATGCCATTGGCTTGTTATGCAAATCCAATTAGTACGACTTACTAGAGAAAGTGCTGTAAACATTGAGTTAGACTCATAAGCAACCTTTCGTGGCGGTAGGTTCTCTTTCGCCAAACTGTCAATGACCCAATCATCATCACGTTTAATGTCAAATCCAATATGCTCCTCAAGTAAAAATTGTTCGAAAGTGATGTTGTTAGTTATCCTTGGATGATTAACTCTACAGGTTGAACGAAGCTCTAGATTTAATAATTTTTCATGATAAAAACCAGGTTCATTGATAAAGGTTGTTGACAATATTAAATCTATGCTATGTTGTCGTAGTGCTTGCTGGCGAGCACCTTCTTCTAAATATTGTGGGAGGTACTCTATTTGGCAGTTTGGTGATATTGATGAAATATGGGAAAGAAGAGCGGGTAGTATGATTAAATCTAAGTCTGGGTGGCTAGCAACCCTAAATTTCCTAGTGCTTGTTGCAGGGTCAAAAACATCACTCGAAATAAAAGCTCTCTCTATAGAATAAAGTGGTCCACAAATTTCTCTGTGCAATGTAAATGCTCGGCTTGTCGGTTTAACTCCCCGTCCGTTACGTAGAAACAAAGGCTCTTCAATCAGGCGAGTTAGTCGACTTATCGCTTGGCTTACCGCAGCCGTTGTCATGCCTAGTCGTGTCGCAGCAGTAGTAATTCCACCTGTAGCCATGACAGAGTCAAAAATTCTAAGTAAATTTAAATCAATGCTCTCTTTCTTCATATGGATAAACCAGGACCAGTTGTTAATCTGTGTAGTATAACCATCTTACATTGAAAAATGATTCTGTAGAAAAATAGTATGCAAGCGATTGTTATTGTTGACAATAAATGCTCTTTAATTGTTTTTCTGTGACCTTTTTGAGTAAGGTAATTGTCCTGCCTTCATTCTTCTATAGCAAGGTGATAAGTCAGTATAGACAAATTTTTGTGGTGGGCTTACGGAGTAATCTTGTGTGGGGGGGAAGGGGTTACATATTTTAATCTTAAATTTGTTTTTGATGCGGAGTTAATTATTTGCATTAAGTGAGGTGAGTGTGAATAGCTTTTTTACATCTTATTCTACTAATTTTATTGATCCACGCCAAACTGGTGTTGACCCAAGAACTGGCCAGTTTATAGTCAACATCCCACTAGTGAGACTAGTCGGGAACAATCTGATGGGCCCAAATATTTATCTAGACCTTAGCTATTCTCCTTTCAGTGAAAGTGATTTTGGATTTGGTACTGGATTTTCATTTTGCATTACTAATTTCAATGCTTTGACAAATATCCTCGAACTAAGTAGTGGTGAAAACTATAAGGTTCAACCTAGTACTGATATTGTTAGAGGGCGAAATACAAGTGATTTTAAATTTTCTTATACCAACGGTATAAATGACTCATCTGGCTACACTGTAATCTGGGAAGATGGAAAAAAAGAACAGTTAGCTTTGGTTGGGGGTGATCTATTTGTCACCACTCTCATTACCTCCTCGAGTGGACATATGATGAATCTATCATGGGGTTGGACTGGCCTGTTTCCACAGCTTCTCCGCATTGACGATGAGGTATCTACCTTATGTTTATTCGTTTATGATGCTTGTCCAGAGATGATCATTTTTCCTTGTTCGGATGATGAATGCAGAATTTATTTTGAGGTTATTTTCAACAATCAGTTGGAACGTGTTTCCCGTGTTGCTTCAGATGCAAACACGCTTACCTGGTGTTTTAGATATGAAAACGTTCTAGGGATACAAACTAGATTGCTAACTGGTATCACTTACCCAACAGGTATGACTGATTTTGTTGAGTATAGTCAGGCTGCTGGTCTACTATTTCCTGACTCATCGGGTATCATTGAGAGTTTACCTGTAGTCATCTCACATATCCGTAACCCTGGGATAGGGCAATCGGAAATAATGGCCTGCTATGAGTATACTGAACAGAACTTCCTCGGTTATAAGGGGGATTTTGGAAACTGGCTTAGTGAAAGTGACTATATTTACACCACTCTCACAGACTACGTATATGGTTCAACTGCAACGGTGTCAGATGGTAGTTGTACTATTAAGACCACTAGAAAATATAACAACTATCATTTAAAAATTTATGAAGATATTTCGAATGTGGAAAATCGTCATATAACAGAACTTCTGTATTATGCAGAGCCATATGTCAGCATTGAATTACAACCACCACAGTTTCAGTTTTTGAGGGAAAAGAAAGATATTTGGATTACTAAAGATGGCTCTGTTATAAATAAGGTGGCGCTAAGCGAATTTGATAGTAGTGGTAATCTGATCCGTGAAATGACACCAGATGGTATTGAAACTGTAATTGCCTGGTATGACGCAGCCGGTGAGGATGGATGCCCGGCAGAGCCACATGGTTTTGTTCGTTTTATGAAGTCACAAATTATCACATACGGTGATACAAAATACCCCATTTCAGTATTCGCGTCATATTATACGTATGCAATACTGGGAAATCGCCCCTACGTGGTACTGCGTCAAAAAATTAATTACGCTGACGATGTGCTTCTTCAGAAGTTAGACTATATTTATCATGCAGATGACAATGTGGATTACGGCCGTATTAAATCTATAACGAACACCCGCTACGAGAAGAGTGAGAGCACTTCATCTATCACAGCCAGACAGACCGTCACTACTTCCTTCAATAATGGTAAGCGCCATAAGTTGACTACCTTTTCGGGATATGATGACTTGTATAACTTATCAATTCGTTAATGTTCATGCTTCATCGGTCATCAACTGGCTTAAGCTTTCACAGCAATATGTGCATGTGATGGTGCCGAGTAATCCTAGGTCAGAATAACAGTAGTATAGCCGGCACACATTGAAAAGCCATTATCAAAACCGTGTAAAATATTCACTGGGTGAATTGTTATTGCTAGCAATAACAATTCATTAATTGGACGTGGGTGTTTCTATGGGTAATATATTCACTCCTCGTGTTAAAGCACTTTTGTTGGGTAATCCAGCGAATACCACATGCATACTGTATGTGGTATTTTTTTGATCATAATTTTGAGGTTGTGATAGTTGCGAGGATTTAACTACGAAATCTATATTGCTGGAAATAGTGATTGACTAGTCATGTTAAGGATGTTTCGTTCATTCACATTGATTAACGTGATGATTCGATTCAACTACAGTAAGTCGGACGGCCTCAACCGCTCGATCACCTGTAGTTATGTGTGTTTGAAGGTAAGTACCCATGTGGCATAAATCATATCACATGGTGTACCTCGCGTCCTTAGCGGGCTTATACTGAATCGCCCCCAGTTCCCTAGACACCTCACAGCCTTAAAATGAGGCAACTATTGGAGGTGTTATGACCCGTCAGCGTTACCCAGATACATTCAAGATAGAAGCGGTTAAACAAGTCACCGAGCGCGGGCGGCCTGTGGCTGATGTTGCACGAGCCCTCGGGGTATCCAGCCACAGTCTGTATGCCTGGCTCAAGCAGTACGGTAAGCCCGCTGACCAGCAGCACGAAGAGTCTGCCTTGCAAGCCGAGATACGCCGTCTGAAAGCCGAACTGCGCCAAGTCACCGAGGAGCGCAACATTTTAAAGGAGGCCGCCGCGTACTTTGCCAGCGAGTCAAGGAAAGGTACGCGTTCATAACCTCCCGACTCGACCGGTACAGTGTCGCTACCCTGTGCCAGACCCTGGGGGTTCACCGAAGTGGCTTCTACGCGTGGCTGAAACAGCCTACATCGCCACGACAGCACGAGGACGAGCGACTAACGGGGTTGGTCAAGCAATCCTGGCTGGAAAGTGGTGCTGTCTATGGTTATCGCAAGATCCATCGTGACCTTCGTGACTTGGGGGAAGTCTGCGGCAAGCACCGTGTGGCCAAATTAATGAGGCGAGAAGGACTGCGTTCGCAAACCGGCTATCAGCGCCGTAAGGGGCATTATGGGGGTAAGAGCCCGCAGGCTGCTCCGAACATGCTGGCTCGTCAGTTTAAGACCCCAGCCCCCAATATCTCCTGGGTGACCGACATTACCTACATCCGTACTCAAGAAGGGTGGCTGTATCTGGCTGTAGTGCTAGATCTGTTTTCTCGCCAGATCGTCGGCTGGGCAATGAAGCCACGCATGACGGCAGACTTGGCGGTTGATGCGTTATTGATGGCGGTTTGGCGGCGCAAGCCAAAGCAGCCGGTACTGGTGCATTCGGATCAGGGCAGTCAGTTTACCGGTGGTGAATGGCAGGACTTTCTGAAGGCCCACAACCTGAGTTGCAGTATGAGCCGACGTGGTAACTGTCACGACAACGCTGTCGCCGAGAGCTTCTTTCAGTTACTCAAACGGGAGCGGATCAAGCGCAGGATTTACCCGACAAGAGACGAAGCCCGCAGCGATGTGTTTGATTATATCGAGATGTTTTACAACCCAATCAGGCGTCATGGTTCCAATGATGGGCTGTTGCCTGTAGAGTTTGAAAGGCAATTTATTTTTCAGCAACAGAGTGTCTAGAAAATCCGGGACGATTCATAAATGCTCGAATAAAAAACATAGACTTCACCTATTTAAAACAATAATCGCAATAGGTTTTTAGTAAATGAACGTGTGAAGAAATAATTCAAACTGACGAATGTTATTGTCGACGATAAATGTTCTTTAAGTGTTCTTCTCTGACCTCCTTAAGTAAGATGTTCCTCGAGATTTTATAGGTCTCGGTAGTGCAGTGAATCAGTATCGCATTGAAATGCCCCATTAATATGTTTTCTTTATATTGTAGGGTGATGGGTGCTGGTGTTTTTATCGTGATTTCGTACTCAAGGTAAATGAAAAATGAAAAAAACTATATTGATGTCCCTTGTTATTGGGTGTGTGGGTTTTGCTGGTGTTGCTTCCGCTGCTGACCAAGCTTCTGCCACTTTTACTTGGTCTGGTTCTGTGCCAATGGCCCCCATCTCCGATGGCTTTATCATCAAGGATTCCGCCGGTAACGATATCGAGCGTGGCACCATGGTGTTCAATGTGGATGCAGCAGGCAAGGGCTCTCTGGCCAGCGCTAGCACCCTGGATTTCAATGTGTATGCCTATGATGGCACCACTGTGGGAGCCCCCGCAGACAGCTATGATTTCCGTCTGATCAGTCTTGAGGCGAGCAAGAACGGCTTGCCACAAGAGCAGGATGCTAACGGTTACTACGCTATCATGGCCGATGACGCAGAGATGGTGAAGGGTGCTACTGCGACCGTCAAAGCTGCCGGTGGTGTCACCAATCTGACCGTGGTTCCTGCCACGGGCGTATCCACTCCATCCAACCAGCCGCTCGCTGGTGAAGCAGTGGACATACATGCCCGAATTGTTATCAGCAACGCGCTGTAATTCCATCTAATTACCAGAGTAATGAAGAAGGAGGAGGGCTCCCTCCTCTTTTAATTACCTGATGTCATAAGCTAAGGTTTTGTGTATGCGTATATTTATCGCAATATTTTTATCCTATTATTTCGCGTTTGCGCCTGCTTCTTGGGCCGCCAAGCTTGAGCGAAGCTTGCCTGTGTCTGTGTTCATTACAACGAATCACGATGCTTTCGGCCTAGAGATTATTGCAGATAAATATATATATCAATCCACGTATGACGTATCAAACAAGACTTTTTCGCCGCTAACCATTCCATTTAAGGTGCGTTCGACCAATGGGCAAAACGTTTCATACGATCTCTTTATGTCGCACCTTGGCGGCCAATGCGACGGTAGGTTGCTGAACCTGACGATCACCGAAATGATAGGGGGAGAACCCATAGTTTTAAATGAAAAGCATCGATTTGCCGGCATCGAAAATGAACACGGCGTTGTAATTTCTTTCCCTGTTATTGCTCAGTCAGGGGTCTCGCAGAATTGTGAAGGGCATGTTGGCGTTATTGCAGAGCCAGTGGTGTAGGTGATTTATGCGTACTAATTTGGCTTCTGTTGCTGTCGCGATGGGTGTTGCATCATTCTGGTTGTTGCCAGCCCATGTGCGGGCCGCTGACTATCCGGTTGAATTTTCTGATTTCTTCGAAATGCAGCAAGAAGATGTCATGGTGCGACTGACTGGTGACTCCACCGGGCTCAAGATTGAGGCTCAGGCATCTTACGACCGGTTCCTTCTACCCACATCGCAGGTTGCCGCGCTGGAGCGTTATCTCGTCGACAAAGGCCTGTCGAGTGGTGCGGTAGAGACCATCATTCACGCGCTGACGCAGGGTGTTCCTGCCAATCCTGGGTGCAAAGTGAACTTGGCCGACTGCAAACCAGGTGTAACAGGCGAAGAGGTCGCATATGTTTTCGATTATGACAACGATAATCTGGCCATCTTTGTTGGTTCGGCGTTGCTCACGCGCGTGACAAACGGAGAGGTGTCTTATCACCCCGCTGCGCGTGCCAACAATGCCTTTGTGAACCAGGCAAGGCTCTATAGCTACATAGATCAGGACACCAATGGTGCTGTGACCGCGTCCAACCTGACGACAGTCGGATTGCCCTATGGCCACCTGCTATTCAATACCCAGGCCCAGAGCGCTTCCGGTGATTTTGATGTGTTCAAAGGGGTGTACGATCTGGAGGTCGATGGCTTTAGGGCTGTAGCCGGTTATAGCGAGCGAGACCGAATATTTTTAAATTCCTCAGATTTTCTGAATGATGATGCCGAGTACGCCTCTTATTCGCTTCAGATAGGCTCGAGCCGAAACCTAGTACGTGGCGGCAAGGACAATCTTCAGTCCATCTATTTATTTGCGCCACAGACGGGCCAGCTGGAAATTTACCAAGGCGATCGCCTGTTGCTGACCCGCGTGGTGTCCGAGGGGCGCCAGGACATAGCCTACTCAGACCTCCCCCCTGGGGTCTACAACGTGCGGGTTGTTCTGCGTGCAGGCGGCCAGGTTGTACTGGACGAGTTGCGTCAAATTGTCAATTCCCAGCAATTTAGCTTGCCGGTTGGGAGTTGGGACTATGTGCTGACTGGCGGTCGGTTTGAAGATGTGCCGGAGCAGGATGAGTTGTCATGGCTTCGCTCGCCCGAGAGCTTTTCCAGAAACTATGCGCAAGCACGGCTGTCGTGGCGAGCTGCCGAAAACCTGCTGCTCGCCGGGGGCATTACCAGTAACCAGGATGACGAGTACGGCCAAGTTGGTGTCAACTACGCTTGGAGCGACTGGCTTCAAGCCTCGTACATGTTGGGATTGTTTAGCAGTGAAGACAGCTATCAGCTGGCGACGCTGACGATGGGGCCTGTCTTTGTATCGATGAGCCAATTTAGCACTGACGCAACCAATCGTGACTATCGCTTGGCCACTCAGCTCTATGATGAGTTCGCCTATCGTCAGTTCAGCGCCTCCTATTCGACACCTCTGTGGGGAGGGAGCAGTTACGTTACTTACTCTCACTACGACAGTGAGTCACCCTATACACAGACCGAAATTCGTACATCCGATACCGACGATATTTCGGCGGGGTGGATTACGCCCTTGTTGGGTGGTCAGTGGAGTTTCGACGCCACCTACAGTAACAACGAAGACTATGACGATTTCCGTGTTGGGGTGATGGCCACTTACACCTTGGCTGATAACACTACGTCCAATTTATCCATCACCACTGATAAGTCTGGTCGGTCACGGGCCGAAGGATCGCTTACTAAAAGCCTGACACATGGAGACTGGACAACTACCGGTACCACTTCATTGGCGCTGCAGAGTGACGCCGATGTGCAGACAGAGGCCACATTGTCAGGCACCGTCAATGGCCATTCGCAATGGTTTAATGCCGGAGCTTATGGCTACGTTGGCAATGCTGACCGCCACATGGCTTCAGTGACCTTGACGGGTAGCCAGTTTATCTCTGCCGAAGGTGTCGGCTTTACCCATCAGACCGGGTCGTCCTTTATTCATGTGACACCTGAAATTGCCGGCATTAACCCTGAAGGGGCTCGCGATACGTCGCAAGCGTCTGATATTTCGCTGGATGATGTGTATTACAACGTTCGCCAAGGGAGTAGGACGACGTTCCACGGGAACCTGGATGGCGGTGAAACCGTTATTCCGCTGACCCCCTACACCGACACAGAGTTCGTGATTGATGCTGACTCACGCAATTTACACATCGACAACAATGTCCGTCGTGAATTCGTCTATCCCGGCACCGTCTACACGGTCGATGCGCAGGTGACTCCAATGGTGTCGCAGCTGTTCGTGCTGAACGATATCCACGGCAAGCCCGTGAGGCAAATTCGCTGTGTGGGTGAAGCCTGCGCCGGGGTAGAACCGCTGTCGGAAGATGGCGTGTTTAGGGTGAATTATCGGGCAGGGGGCGACTATCGCCTGGTGTCTGCCAATCTGCTGTGTATCAACGAGCCTGGGGCGGTGCGAGCTGGCCCGATAGAGACATATTGCTTGCCAGGTCTGATGTCTGATGGGGGGCGTGTCGCGTTCACCTCGGGAGAGGGTCAGGATGCCAGCGATTTACTTTATATCGGCAAGTATAAATCCACCCAGGAAGCCAGCACCATCATTAGCAGGCTGAGTACTGTGGGCTTGGTTGCTCAATCGGTGAGAGTGGGAGGCAGCCTCTATCTGTACGTGAACAACAACAAGGCATTCTCACTGGCCCAGCGTTCCATGCTGGAAGGGTTGGAAGCCTATATCGTGCTCAATGATGCGAGCATAGACAAATTGATGACCGCGAGGTAAACGATGAAATTTCGAATATTAGGTATGTGGCTGTCGATGCTCGCTATTGCGCCTGCTCACGCCATTGGAATTAACTCCATGCTGGAATATACCGACCCCAAGGGGCAGGCTGAATTTACCATCACTAATTCGGAGGAGTCTCGGCAGTACATTAATGTGCTGATAACGGAGCTTCTCGTTGAGAACGGTGAAATTCGAAAGGTACCTTATACCCGTGACAACATCGATAAATGGGTGATGTCGGCCCATCCGGCGCGCGCCATCGTGGAGCCTGATTTCAAGAAGAATTTCTTGCTGGTGCATCAGCCTGTATTGGGCGAACACGTTGCGAATAAAGACCGGGTGTTCCAGGTGTCATTTGTTCCGACACCCTATTTTGCTGATGATGAGCAAATGCAAAATAGTGCCGTCAAGATGGCGTTCGGGTTTGCTCCCTTGGTCATCGTTCCAGCCAAGGAGGCACAACCTTTGGCGTATGACCTGATCTATCGTGGCGACAAAGTGACGGCCGTGAATAAGGGTAATACCGCTTTCACATTGTTCCTGGATGGGTGCCCCCAAGATACAGCTGATAAAGAGCGCAGCAAGTGCAGTACCGATGCTGTAGTGCTAGCTGGACGCAAGTTGAACGTGGTATTGCCAGCCTCCATGGCAAAACAGCCCACCTTGAAAGCGAAAATGGCGACCTACGGCAACAAATCCAAAGCCGAAGTCACGCTTCGCAAGCAGTCATAACGAGGTCGTTTCCATGGCGCTAGTCGCATTTTCAGCAGGCTGGGTAGGTCAGCGGTGGCAGTCCATTCTGCTGGCTCTGTTTGTCTTATTAGTTTGGAACCCCGCGTTTGCCATTCCGGTCGGGGCGGAAATCAAGGGGGATTCGTTTCGCTGGACGTCGGCAGAATCGTCTTTTGATGGCGGTGTCGCGCCCAGTGTATGGGCAACCCCCTTTGGGCTGGTACCGGCGAAATCTTATATCCCAGGAGCGAGCCAGTTGACGACAATGCCGATTAGCCTAGTAGGGCCACAGGGCAGTAATGTGCGGCTCACTTTGCAGTTGAAGGGGATGGAATATACCAGTCCTGGCTTCCATGGTATTGGGCCCATCCCCGGTGGCGGTGGTGGGAACGCGATTGTCTCGGTCAGTGGTGTTTTGGTGCAGGTGCAAGGGCAGGGGTTGGGTGACAGAAATGTTATGTTCAGCAGTGAAATGACACCCTTTACCCATGCCAGACCGGTGATTTCACTGGGTGACGCTGCCACCATCCTGCAGGCGTTCCGGGATGCAAATGCAGCACCCGGCAACTACATCAGCCAGGTCTCCATTCCGCTTTCGTATGACTACGAGCGAAACGGGGTGCGTATTCGTTACAACTGGTCGTTGCCGCTCTCGCTGACTATCTCTTACTCCCCAGCTGTGCTCAGTGATCTAACTCTCACCAGCCCGACAGGCGGGGTGATGACGCCCGCGTATTACAGCAGTGGCGGCGTGCAGTACGCGAAAGGTCAGGCGATTTATAGCGGTGTAGCCACAGGTGTGTTCCCCAACGGCTTACGACTGTTCCTGAAAAATGGGGACAGCTACAACATGGTTGGCCCCGACAACACGACCATCCCCTTCTCTGTGGTGTGCGTACAGTGCGCTCAGCAGCAGTTGGTAGACAAGGGGGTGATGACTCTACCCAATCTGAACACTACCGGCACGACTATTCCGGGCGTCAACGTGTCGACCATCAATTTTGATATCAACATTGATTTTTCTGATGCCCCGTTGTCCACGCTGCAGACGGGCACTTATCAGGGGCGGTTCTCGCTGTTGTTTGAACCAAATGTGTGACGGGCAAGGTGGTCAATGCCATCCCCGATCTCAAGCCGGCTAGTGAAATAAAGATCGCCGAAATGAAGAATTAGCAAGTGAAGCATCAGCGAAGAATAGAAGAGATGAATCAAAGAAAGGCAAAGAGGTTTTTTATGTTGGTTAACGAACTTGAAATAAGCTGCGAGCGGGGTCGCCGCCAGATACGCGGCGCCAGCCCGCGCAGCAATCATCAGGTGGGTGAATGTCGGCACATCGTGCGTGGTGCTCTGGTCGGGGCCTTGTTACTCGGCTTGGCAGGCTGCGGCGGCAGTGATGATGGCGACAGTGGTGGTAGCACGCCGCCAACAACCCCGCCCACCAGTCAAGTCAGAGCGGTGGACGGCTTCAGTGTGGTGCGCCCAGGGGTCACCACCCTGGTCGACTTGTCCACCTATGTGCATGGCACCGGCGTTACACTCTCTTCCGTCAGTAGCGACAAGGCTGGTTGTAGTGCATCCAACCTGGACGGGCTAAGCGCCGAGGTGACTAGCGACAGCGGTCTGTGCGTTTTTACCTACAAAGTCGCAGGGCAAGGCGGTGATGCATCCGCCACCCTGAACACTTTTGCCAGCACCCTGGCATCGCCGGTGCTCCCGCCACTGTCTCAGACCATGACCCTAGCCGAACCTACTAAGACCTTCGACTTGGTGGCGCTGCTCGGTGCTGACTGGCCGACAGGCTACACCCTGGACCCCGCCAGCGTGGAGGCCCAGGGCGGAAGTGTGCAGGGCACCGTGACCGCCAGTGACAACAAGTTGACCTACACCCACCCCGGTGAGCCGGTCTGGAATCGAATCATCTTTACTCTTACTGACCCGATCAAGCCGGGCGAAGATGTATTCGGCACACTCTATGTGACGGTCTCAGACTCGATCAACAAGCCACCCGTTATCGGGGCGCCCAAATATGACTACAACGCACAAGGTGGTGCGCCCATTGTCAGCATGCAGAGCGTGACGCTGGACCTGGCCACCCTGGCCAACCTTGACATCACGGAGCCCGATGGTGACGAGTGGCAACTCGTCGAGGTGCAGAGTTATTCAGCTTCGGTGGCGCCAGTCGACCCGAACTCGGTGACCAACAAAAAATTTACCTTTGGGGCGGGGGCTGTCGGTGACCACATCGTCAGCTATATCGTGGGTGACCACGAGGCGGGCTTCGCGACGGGGCTTATCAAAATCACCGTCGGCGCAGACGAGTCACCCAAGACTTGGAATGACATCAGCGTCGGCTCGACGCTCTACCTGGCAACGCCGCTCTACAGCGAGGTCATCGCTCGTGGGGTGATTGCGGAAGCGGTGTATGACGATGTTGTCGCCAACACCGTGGCCGGTGTCACCAGCTCGGCGGCGCGTTCTTACTGTTCCAACGGCAACCACTTGGCGACGAAGGAGGAACTAGATACCTTGCGCATGGACTCAGCGGTGACGGTTGAGCGCGTCAAATATCCGACCGAGCGCACATATATTACCAATGATGGCGCCGGTCAGTGGCTGACTTACGAATTGAACTCGGGCGTGACCTCCATCTATGACTCGGTCAGCAGTCCTACCCAATACGTGATTTGTGTCAGTGATGCAGCCATCAGCTACGCTCCGGCAGTCACCGTTTATGGGGCTGATACCGGTCTCAGCGACACCGCTTGGTGGTCGCTCGGCACCTTGCAAAGCGTCGGGGGAGCGACCATTTCGACGCTGGTTTCCAGCACCAATATCGGCCCGACAACGCTCAGTGTGGCTAACGTGCGCCTCAATCCCGCCGGCTGCCCGTTGGGTACCTGCAAGGTGGAAGTGCAAGGGGACCCGACGACCTATGGTCAATTTACGGTGCAGGTGGCTAACAGCAACAACGCGACCAAGACCGTCGACATCCCGCTGGTGCTGCTGCAAGATGCCAAGGTAGTGGCGGCAGCAGCCGACGTGAACAACAGTCTGGCCGATGGCAGTGCCACCAACACCATCCTAGTCTCAGTGGTGGACAAGGACAGCAACCCGGTAGCGGACACTCAAATCAAGCTGAGGTACACGGTGACCTCCGGCAATGTGGCTACCGTCACCATCGACCCATCCAGCGAAGGGCCTGTGACCACCAATGCGGCCGGTCAGGCGACGATGTCCCTCAAGGCCACCGCCGAGGGTGACTATACCATCACCCTGCCCAGCGATGCCGTGGTGGGTGGGCTGTCGGCCGAGCCAATTGCCGAACCAACTTGCGATGCCGTCGCGGGAGCGGACCAGGGTAGTTATGCAACGCCGGATGGACAGCCGCGACTCTGGGTGGGGGCCTATGACTATTGTGCTAGTTTGGGGATGCGTTTACCGCTCAAGGACGAATTGTTGGAGCTTTACAATGCCTATCCGAACAATGAAATTACGAGCGTCTGTGGGTGGCAGAGTGACTACGGTTATTGGACATCCTCGAGTGACACCCCTGGCTTCCACACTGTTGTCTTACTGGACGACGGCAACTTCACCGACATCTCCAATAACATCGTCAGCTATGTGGCGTGTGTTCGTTAAGTGTTTTCGTTGGGGGGTAACTCACCCCCCCCCTTTTTACCATCCGATGACGGATATTATTTGGGATGATATATGATGAAAATTCAACATCGATATTTTCGGTTGCTCGTAATAAGTAGCCTAGCCGCGGCCCTATTGTTGGGTGGTTTATCCGGCCAAGTCCTAGCGGCGGGTATTTCGGTGACCTCAACCTTTATACCGGCAGGGCCACAGCCAGCAGTGCCGACTTGCGATGCCACCGCCGGTGCGGGTCAGGGCGGCTATACGACGCCGGACGGTATAGTTCGTAATTTGAACGACGCCAATAGCTATTGTGCAGGGCAAGGTCTTCGCTTGGCGACCCACGACGAGTTGTTTGCTCTTTACGACGCTTATCCAGACCAGCAAATAAAAACCGTATGTGGGTGGGATTCCGGCACCTACTATTGGACATCTGAGTTCGCTATTGATGGTTCCGCCGTAGTCGTCAACCTGCTGAACGGCACTCACTCCACCCTCCCGGTCGACGGCAAAAATGGTGTGACGTGTGTCCGTTAAGGGTTACACCAGATGACTATGCTGTTTCAGAACTACACTGATTCAAATCGAAGGTGGCGGTAATTTTATTATCGAAAAAAAGATTTAAATAACGTTATGTTGGTCTCTTAAAATATTATCAGTAGCGCACTTCATGTAGTAAAATATTCGGTTGGATTCGCTGTATCGGCAGGCAGGAAGTATGCGGAAATGGATTTCGCTCCAATATTTACGTATTTGATGAAGGATATGGGTAAATATAATGGGATGTTATGTTTTTATATTCGGCAAATTCAGCCTCGAAGGGCAACACTTTGGGGCTGGCTGCGCCGTATTCGTTTATCGTATGGAATTCATTATCGCTAGGAGAGAACGTGCATAACAACCCACGAGATTCATATAGTATTTGGCTGGCCGTGATAACACTGTCACCATGGTTTTCATCCAGTGTATTTGCCGCTGTGCAGCCCGATGCTTGGTACCTCGGTGCCAAGGCCGGCTGGGTGGAGGCATCCGGCGCCTGCGGGCCCCAGGCTATCAGCTGTGACAATTCGCCTGTCGACAGCGGCCTGTTCGTGGGTTATGTGCTCAACGATTGGCTGGCGCTCGAGGCGGGCTATGACCATTTCAGTGAGTTCAACGCCAGTTATCCGGCTCAGTGGGCCCCGGCGCACAGTGCGGCCTATGAGGGTGACTTGAACGGACTGTCGTTCGTCGCCAAACCTTATTGGCAACTGAGTGACAGCTGGTCGCTGTTTGGTAAGGCGGGGCTGATGTTGTGGGAGCTCGACGTTACCGGTGATGAACTGAACTATGCCCGAGAGGTGACAGACCGCGGCGGCTCGCCGCTGCTGGGGGCGGGGCTGGAATACGCCTTTAACCACAACTGGCGCACCAACCTAGAGTATCAGTGGCTGGGCCAGATCGGCGGTAGCGACACGGGTGAGATGGATGTCAATGCAGTCAATCTGGGTATCATCTATCAGTTCACCTCTGAGCCGGTGCCGGCCCCAGAGCTAGCTCCTGCGCCAGTAGTGATCGAGCCCGCGCACCCAACCGTGGAGCTGCAGGCGCCCTGGTCATTGGGGGGATTGCTATTTGCCTCCAACGCCAGCGCCATCACACCCGAACTCGCGTCGGCGCTGCAACCTGCCTTGCAACGGCTGCAGGCCAACCCGCAGGAGCATCTGATAATCGATGCCCATACCGACAACCGCGGGTCGGATGAGTACAACCTATTGCTGTCGGTGCGGCGCGCCGAGGCTGTGCGGACCTATTTTATCCAGCAGAGTGTGCAGACGACGCAGTTGACCACGAAGGGGATGGGCGAATCGCAGCCTGTGGCAGACAACGCGACCGAGGAAGGTCGCAGTAAGAATCGCCGGGTGGAACTGGTGTCGGTAGGCCAATAGATAATAGCATTACCCTTCGGCGCGAATAGATTATGGGTATTGCAGCTTTAATGTCCCGCTATATATATTTCACCTTTTACGGTCGTATTAATCACTTGATATGAATGTAGCTGCAGCCAGATGTAGTCATCTTTGAGGTGGCAATATTGTTTAACTCGTTTATTGCAGATCCATTTTGAACCTCCTCTGCTATCGACTGGCAAAGTCTGACATGACAAAGTCAGACCGCGATACGTGCTGAATGTCACTTGTAGAAGCTGCGCGAGTGCAGCCTCTACTATTCTGGATCTATTTTTAGGTGGCCAGACAGGATATTTTTGATTGAATATAAATCTTCGATAGATCACACACTAGCATAGTTATAATTGAGTGGGAGTGGCGGGTGTAAAATAGTTCACAACTATAATGTGCAATTTTGATGAATTAACACAATGTAGTTTTCATATATGATTTTCATTCCATGTCGGAAAAAAGGCGTCTCATCTCTTCTTCAGGATTATATTTCTTGGTGGAATCTTGTGTTTTTAGTGTGTGTGATATCTTACGCGTCATACCCAGATGTGTATTGTCAAAATCTTGTTGGCAGCGATCAAGAGCGCGCGCAATTGCAATGTGAGCCATTACTTTAGCCTTGCCAGTCAGTTGTTTATCCGCCTTAGATAATGCCCCCGCATACATGATGTCAAGGGTTTCTTCTGATTTAGCCCGTTTGAAACGAATGACTAGGTCATCATATTCAAAAGACATTCTGTTATCTGAGGTGACAGCTGTTTTTTTGTTAATGATGGTTGTGGGTGTTTCCATATTAATATTTTCACTTTTGTCGTAAATATAGTGTGTTTGGTACGATTGCGTCCTCTTCACTATGAAAACATCTAGAAGGTCGCTTTGTCTCTATTAGTTCAATTTAATCAATTGATATCCTTTAGGATATGATTCCATGTTCAATTTGACCGATCAGATCCATGACAGCTTCAACTCCCGGAGGAGTGCTTAGCATTTCTAAGGGCATCTCACCACCCAAGGCTCTAGAAGGTGATTTGAGCCACTGAATGGAAAATGAAACATCTCCATTATAAAGCTTCAAGAGTGCATCCAATGTCCTGATGAAGGTGTATAGCCTCACGCTTTGTTCTGTTGAGAGTGTCTTCTTGTCCTCCATTTTCCTCCTGGAAAAGGTGAGATAGTTGACGTCAATTAATTGGCAAATCGTCTTCTCATCAATCTGTGTTCGGAAGGACAGCTTAGTTACTATGTCATATGAGAATCCCGCTAGGAGTTTCATATGTACTTCAACAGCTTGCTTAGGCAAGGACAAGGTGGCTAGAAGGTCATCTGGCTGCCCAACTAGTTTCTTGGGGGGGGTATAAGCTGTTCCTACGTTCATTGCGGCCTCGTGCGTAACACAGCCAGTATTGTATAGGTATTGTAGCTAGTGCGTAATTTCATTTGTAGGACTACTTGTCTCAAAAGACATGAAGGGGAGGGGATAGATCGCTGGCGTTACCTGGCCGCAGTGCTAGGGAAGTAGGGGCGATTCAGAGCTGTTCCCGCTTCATCATCCATCCCCCTGAGTCCTGGCCTCGGGCCACAAAGTAGACCTTTCCCAGACGTCCCTGATTAATCTTGTCGATGACCTGCATCAGTGCCTCGCTGCGAGGAGTCTTCTGCTGGTCTGTGAACAGGTCGCCTTGCTGCATGCCTGCAGGTGTGAAGTCGGATAGCATGACGCCTCCCTTCATATAGCGGACATTATCCGCCTGATCCGGTGTAGCAGAGGCTCGACTTGGGCAATAATGTCGCGGGTGTCGGCGGTGGGTGTCTGCAACTTGGTAGTTATCTGATTGCCGTCGTAGGTTTCTCGCTCCGCGAAGGGGCTGCTGCGGATAAATAGTGTCACGTGGCGGCAGCGTTGCTCTTTGGCCCGTAGTTTTTCGGCTGCCCGTTCCATATAGCCGGCTAGCGCCTGCCGCATGGGGCCAAACTCGGTGGTGCGTTCGCCAAAGGAGCGGGAGCAGATGATCTGCTGCTTGGCCTGGGCCATCGGCTCCAACTCGGCGACGGTGGTGATGCCCAGGGCCGTCAGCTTGGCGGTGAGTTTGCGGCCGATCCCCCAACCCTCATCGGCCGGGGTGATCGCCATCAGCCTGAATCGCCGCTCTTGAGCGCGCAGATCCACCACGCAGCCGGTGGCTGTGCGTAGTAGACCAGCTTGGCAAGAACCTTGGTGGGACTGATGCCCACCCCGACGGTGAGACCGGTCCATTGCTGCACCCGCTGGTGGATCAGCATTGCCGATGGCAGACCCTTTGCGGTTGCTGGCATCTAGCTATGTCTGGCAGAAAGAGCAGGGTACATCTACAGCTTCTCCTCGCTCACCACCAATGCCGACTCGCATCCGCTGCTGCGGCGAATGCACAAAACGTGGTGATAGTGCCACAGCAGCACTATGATGCTTGGCTGGGTTGTCGGGATCCAGAGTTGGCTCGAACTTACCTGATACGGCAGGCCGAGAGTTATTGGAGGGATTGCCGATGCCAATCAGACGCCTAGTATGACAAGTTCTTTAGTATTGCTTCCACTAAGATACATTTGAACAGTTTTGACTTTGGGTATTGATACGGAGTCTGGCTAGATAGAACTTAAGTAATAAAAACAGGATGTTATAAGAATGTAAGTGTAGTGGTCTAATCATCCCGGACACCATTTTAGGTGGTACAGTCGCCACCATG
>RCUI01000279.1_pt1 | contig 19462 bp, 18 predicted proteins | sample 2166121 | NCBI WGS metagenome assembly RCUI01 (sample SAMN09932700, study PRJNA488358) | compost metagenome | feature: garden; material: soil; isolation source: compost soil in succinic acid-enriched culture | place: Germany: Experimental Botanical Garden Goettingen | collected 2016-01-27
TATCGCTCATGGTTCGTCGCTCATCAGGCCTCGATCAGGCCAGAGCACTATGGCGTCCCATCTGTTTGCATAACAGGCTCAGGTATTTCTATAAAAACCGTATCAGATTTATCGCCAGAACCCTGCAGCCCTCAGATTACCGAGCCTGGCTCGGTGGTCTTGAGGTGCCTGCGACCATCCACCGCACCCGCTACAGTGAGGGCGTCGGCTTCCGCTTCGGTGATTGGAATGCGTTCGCCGGCAAGCTCGGCCACCGACATGCGCAACTGTTCATCGGTCACCACGGTGACATCGCTGGCGGCTCCCTGGATGTGCAGGTCGTCGCTGATCAGGGTGCAGCGTTGGTTGGTTTCGTCGATTTCAATGGGCATGCTCGCGTTCTCCACACGTGGGGCTTACTGCTGTGACCCTAGGGTGGGGATGGTTGCTGTGGTTAACCGATCAGCGGTCGGAGTATTAGTGGCCTGGTTGGCGGTCCATCCTGAAACAGTCCTTTCGCGGAGCACGCCATGGACGCCTGGTGGCATCAAGTCTGGGTAACACTGGTGGCCGAGTTCGCTGACATCAACGATGCCAAACAACTGACCCAGGTAACGGTGCGCATGCTCATGGCTGCCCTGCTCGGCGGCATCCTCGGTTTTGAGCGCGAGCTCAAGGGCAAGGCCGCCGGGGTACGCACACATATGCTGGTGGCGATGGGCGCCGCCCTGTTTGTGCTGGTGCCACGCATGGCTGGGGTCGACGATGCCGCGCTCAGCCGGGTGATCCAGGGCATCGTTGCAGGCATTGGCTTCCTGGGTGCAGGCACCATCCTCAAAGGCCATCATCAGGCGCTTAGCCACGTCAAAGGGCTGACCACGGCGGCGGGTTTGTGGATGACGGCGGCCATTGGTGTGGCGGCGGGCATGGGCCGCGAAGCAACGGCGGTGATCAGCACACTGTTGGCATTGCTGGTGCTGGGCATGATGCCGTGGGTGGTGGATCGCTTCGAGAAGGAGGACGAGGAAGATGAGGACGAAAACGAGGAGGGCAGGAAGCACTGAGGGGAGCCGAAGCTCCCCTCAAAGATTGTTGCGTGCTCTTTTTTTGTTATTGGAGGGCGGCCTGTTGTTGTTTTTGGCGACCGTTGCCTCTTGTCACTGGCGATCCCCATTCGGGATCAAGAGCAAACGTATTTTTTTGAGCGCTGATCTACTCTCATCATTGCTGATCCAACCGTGACCTTCGCTACCTTGGGGTAGTTTTATTGTTTTGTGTCAGGTTGCGGGGGCGAACCCCGGAAAAGCACATCTTCTCCAAAAAAATCTGTTAGCTGCGTCTCTGCCGTGTTGTTCTTGTTATGTCAGAGTCGTTACGTCTTATTTTTATTGGTGTGTCACAGTTTTTATTGTTCTTGTGCCAAAGATATAGCAGGTGCCGTGCCAACTTTTAAAAACCTAATAAAATCAATGGTTTATCTTTTTTGGCGGGAAAGAGGGGCGAGAGAATTTGTCGATTTGTTTCCGTGTTACCCGGATTTTTGCTGAAAACTGCGGGGGCGGTAACACTCAGGCCTCCTGCCTGCTGTTACCGCCGCCTTTCACACCGCGTTACGGGCGCGCGCCACACGCGAGCCGTTCGCACGACCCAGCACGTTGCTGATGCGCTGGCCGGCGAGGATCAATTGCTCAAGGTCGATGCCGGTTTCGATACCCAGGCCCTGGAGCATGTACAGCACGTCTTCACTGGCCACATTGCCGCTGGCGCCCTTGGCATATGGGCAGCCGCCCAGGCCTGCCACCGAACTGTCGAACACCTGGATACCTTCCAGCAGGCTGGCATAGACGTTGGCCAGGGCCTGGCCGTAGGTGTCGTGGAAGTGTCCGGCCAGTTGCGCGCGGGGCACATGGGCAGCGACCACCTCGAACAGCCGGCGGGTAGCCCCCGGCGTACCGGTGCCGATGGTGTCGCCCAGCGACACTTCATAGCAGCCCATCTCGAACAGCTCGCGTGCCACCGGTGCCACCTGTTCGGCTTTTACCGCGCCTTCGTAGGGGCAACCCAGCACGCAGGACACATAACCGCGCACCCGCACACCCTGCTCGCGAGCGGCATCCATGATCGGCACGAAGCGCTGCAGGCTCTCGTCGATGGAGCAGTTGATGTTGCGCTGCGAGAAGGCTTCGGAGGCTGCGGCGAACACGGCCACTTCCTTGACGCCGGCTGCCAGTGCGTCTTCAAAACCGCGCAGGTTGGGGGCCAGGGCGGCATAGGTAACGCCGGGCTTTTGCTGGATCTGGGCGAACACCTCGGCGGAGCCGCCCATCTGCGGTACCCACTTGGGTGAAACAAAGCTGCCCACTTCTATATAGGAGAGGCCTGCCGCGGTCAGGTCATCGACCAGTCGGACCTTGTCCGCCACGCTGATGGGCTGGGCTTCGTTCTGCAGGCCGTCGCGGGGGCCGACTTCGACCAGGCGAACGTTTGAAGGCAATGACATGGCGCGGTTCCTCAGGGCTCAATGGCTGTTTTTCTGATTGTTCAAGGTGGCGGCCAGCGCTTGTTCACAGCGCTCTTCGGCGGTGTCCAGCTCCAGCTGCATCTGCTGGATGTCGAGCAGTTGCTGTTCGAGCTGGGCGCGACGTTCGGCAATCTTGGCCAGCATGCTGTGCAGCTGTTTGAGGTTGCCACTGGTGGGGTCGTAGAGTTCGATCAACTCGCGGCACTCGGCCAGCGAGAAGCCGATGCGCTTGCCGCGCAGGATCAGTTTGAGGCTGACCTTGTCGCGCGCTGAATACACTCGCTCAAGCCCCCGGCGTTCAGGGCTGAGCAAGCCCTGTTCTTCGTAGAAGCGGATGGCACGGGTGGTGATGTCCAGCTCGCGGGACAGATCGGAGATGCTGTAGGTCTGGCTGCTCATTGCTTGGCTCGGAAAAGGGGCATGAGCTAACCTAATTGCACCTTTACGTATACGTCAAGCTGTGGGGCGGGCTTGCCCCGCGAAAAGGTCTACACCTCAGCCTTGGCAGCGCACTCATCCTGCGCTACCACCGCCTGGCACAACTCGATGATCTGCTCGCGCATCCAGCGGTTGGCCGGGTCCTGGTCGGTGCTTTCGTGCCAGTACAGGTGGGTTTCCAATGGCGGCACGTCATTGACCGGCAAGCTCAGGTAGTTGAGCTGGTGCCGACGAGCGAAACGCTCGGGTACCGTCATGACCATGTCGGTCTGCTGCAGCACCTGGGACGCCATCAGGTAATGCTGAGAACGCAGGGCTATCTTGCGCTGCACGCCCATCTTGCCGAGTGCCAGGTCGACATAACCCAGGCCGTTGCGCCGGCTGGAAATGTGGATATGGGTAAGCCCCAGGTAGTCGTCCAGGCTGAGTTTGTCCTTGGTCATCGGGTGGCCCTGGCGCAAGGCGCACACATAGCGGTCCTGCATCAGCTTGACGTGACGTACCTGGGGGTCGGTGTTGAGCGGTGCATCGACGGCAAAATCCAGGCGGCCGGCAGCCAGTTCCTTGGTGGTCTCGCGGCGCTTGCACAGAAAACTTTCAATGATCACCGCCGGGGCCAGGCGGCGCAGGCGCTGGAACAGCGGAGGCAGGATCACCGCCTCGGTGAGGTCGGTCATGCTGATGCGAAAGGTCTTGTTGGCCTGCAAGGGGTTGAAGATGCGGCTCTCTTGCACCGACACGCGCAGCAGCGAAAGGGCATTGCGCACCGGGCCGATGATGTTCTGCGCCATGGGCGTCGGCACCATGCCTTGGGCGGTGCGCACGAACAGCGGGTCGTTGAAGGTCTCGCGCAGTCGCGCCAGGGCGTTGGACACCGCCGGCTGAGTGATGCCGACGATCTGTCCGGCGCGGGTCAGGTTGGCTTCGGTGTAAATGGCATCGAAGACGATGAACAGATTCAGGTCGACCTTGCTCAGGTTCATGGGCGCCGCTCTTGTGGGTGTTATGGGTGGATCATATATCGGTTATGAATGTTTATACACGCCGAGAATAGACTAGGTGGATTTTGATCGCTGATCTAGTCTCTTCAACAGATCCCCTTTCCACTGAAGGTACTGCCCCATGGATTTCGCCTATTCACCCAAGGTCCAGGCGTTGCGCGAACGTGTCACGGCGTTCATGGATGCTTATGTCTATCCCGCTGAAGCGGTGTTCGAGCGTCAGGTCGCCGAGGGTGACCGCTGGCAGCCGACCGCGATCATGGAGGAGCTCAAGAACAAGGCCAAGGCCGAAGGCCTGTGGAACCTGTTTTTGCCGGAGTCGGAGCTGGGCGCGGGGCTGACCAACCTGGAATACGCCCCCCTGGCCGAAATCATGGGCCGTTCGCTGCTGGGCCCCGAGCCCTTCAACTGCTCGGCGCCGGACACCGGCAACATGGAAGTGCTGGTGCGCTACGGCAGCGAGGAGCAGAAACGTCAGTGGCTGGAGCCGCTGTTGCGCGGCGAGATTCGTTCGGCCTTTGCCATGACCGAGCCGGACGTGGCGTCGTCCGATGCCACCAACATGGCGGCCCGCGCGGTGCGCGATGGCGATGAGTGGGTCATCAACGGGCGCAAGTGGTGGACCTCCGGGGCCTGCGACCCGCGCTGCAAAATCATGATCTTCATGGGCTTGAGCAACCCCGACGGGCCGCGTCACCAGCAGCATTCGATGATCCTGGTACCTACCGATACCCCCGGAGTGAAAATCGTCCGTCCGCTGCCGGTGTTCGGTTACGACGATGCGCCTCATGGTCACGCTGAAGTGTTGTTCGAAAACGTGCGGGTACCCTACGAAAACGTGTTGCTTGGTGAGGGCCGCGGCTTCGAGATTGCCCAGGGGCGCCTTGGCCCTGGCCGTATCCACCACTGCATGCGTTCGATCGGTATGGCCGAGCGGGCCCTGGAATTGATGTGCAAGCGCGCGGTGGAGCGCACGGCGTTCGGCCGGCCGTTGGCACGCCTGGGGGGGAACGTCGACAAGATCGCCGATTCGCGGATGGAGATCGACATGGCCCGCCTGCTGACCCTCAAGGCCGCCTACATGATGGACACGGTAGGCAACAAGGTGGCGCGCAGCGAGATCGCCCAGATCAAGGTGGTGGCGCCGAACGTGGCCTTGAAGGTGATTGACCGGGCTATCCAGATCCACGGTGGAGCCGGTGTCAGCGGTGATTTCCCATTGGCCTACATGTATGCCATGCAGCGTACCTTGCGCCTGGCCGACGGCCCGGATGAAGTCCACCGGGCGGCCATCGGCAAGTTCGAGATCGGCAAGTACGTACCCAAGGAAATGCTCCGCAGCGAGCATTGACGGATGACAGGAAAACCTCAGGCCCGCGCATGCGGGCCTGAGTCATTCATGGTGGCTGGAATTGACAGGTTGCGGTGGGCGGTCGCGGGTTTTGAGCAGCGACAGCACTACGCCGCCCGTCAACAGGCCAAGGGTCACGCCGAGTGACAGCAGCGCCGGAACCGCTCCGATCAGGCCGTGGTAGAAAATCTTGCCACCGATGAAGATCAGCACCAGGGCCAGGGCATATTTGAGATAGACAAAGCGGTGTATCAGTGCCGCCAGGGCGAAGTACAAGGCGCGCAGGCCAAGAATCGCGAAAATGTTCGAGGTATAGACAATGAACGGGTCCTGGGTAATGGCAAAGATCGCCGGCACGCTGTCGACGGCGAATACCAGGTCGGCGAGTTCGATCAGTACCAGGGCCAGGAACAGTGGCGTGGCAAACAGCACGGCCTTGTTCTGCCCGGCTGCCCGGATTCGCACGAAAAAGCGCGGGCCGTGCAGGTCATCGGTGACACGGATATGGTTGCGGACGAACTTGAGCGCCGGGTTGTTGGCCAGGTCCGGGTGGGTTTCTTCGCGGCTGAGGAGCATTTTCACCCCGGTGAACAGCAGGAAGGCCCCGAACACATAGAGGATCCAGGCGAATTCCTGAACCAGTGCACTGCCCACGCCGATCATGATCGCGCGCAGCACCACCACCCCGAGGATGCCCCAGAACAGAACCCGGTGCTGGTAGAGGCGGGGAATGGAGAAGTAGCTGAAGATCATTGCCATGACGAAGACGTTGTCCATGGACAACGACTGTTCGACAAGAAAACCGGTGTAGAACTCCAGGGCACTCTGGGCGCCCAACTCCAGCCAGACCCACCCGCCAAAGAGCATCCCGACGCTGAAGTAGCCGCTGTACAACAGCAGGCTCTCGCGCATTTCGATGGTGTGGGCCTTGCGGTGCAGTACGCCCAGGTCCAGCACCAGTAATGTCAGGACGATGCCGATGAATGCCAGCCAGAACCAGGCGCTGGTACCGAGGAAGTCGTTGTCGAGAAATGCCTGTAGAGCCGCCATGCGCCCCTCCTTGATTGTCGTCGCTGCCTTGAGGATCAAGGCAGCAGTGACTCCGACATGGCGGCTTGGCAGCCGTCAGAGGGGCCCGGCGTCACAGTTGAAAGACTAGACCCGATGACGACCGCAGCCCAACCGGGGCTGTAACAAAAGGTTGCCTACGCAACTCCAGGACATTTAGTACACCCAGACTTCCACTCTCCTATTGCGGATACGGCCTTCTTCAGCCGTGTTGGTGGCCACCGGCAATTCATCGCCCAGGCCGATGATGTCGCGCAGTTCGACTCCGGCCTTGACCAGTTCCCGGCGCACCGCCATGGCGCGCAGGCGCGAGAGCAGGTCGGCGCGTTGCGGATCGCGCTTGGCATCGCCGAATCCCACCAGCACGGCGCGTTTGTGCAGCTTGCCGTGTTGGCGCAGAAACTCGACCACCCGCTGCACATCACGTAGCGCTTTGTTGTCCAGGCTGGCATTGCCTTCTTGAAAGCGGAAGTTCACCGACAGGCGCTGGGCGTTGCGCGCCAGGTCCTGGTAACGCGCCGGCATGTCGGCAGCCGGGGGTACCGGCAAGGCATTTACCTGCTGGCCGACAAAGCCATTGCCGGTCACGATGGCCTGGCCCTGTGGGCTCTGGGCGAACTCCACCAGCGCCCGGGCCCAGGGGGAGGGGGTGTCCGGCGGCAGGTAGAAGTACAGGCGTCGCGACAGTGGGTAGTCTTCACTGGCCACCAGCGCTGGGCTTGGCAGCATCGGTCGGGAAGCGCCATCGGCAATCGCCAGGACCTTGGCGCCATGCACCGAGGCCAGGCTGCTGAAGCCAATGGCCTGGGGGTCGGACTGCACGGCTTTGCTCAGTTGCTCGCTGGACTCGAAGCGCTGGGCGGTGGCGGCCAATGCCAGGCCATTGGCGTCGAGCACCAGGGCCTTGAATGTTTCGAAGGTGCCTGAGCGATCATCCCGGGCATACAGGTGGATCGGCCCGTGGCCCAGGCCCAGGGCGTCCCATGTGGTAATGCGCCCGGCAAAAATTCCCGCCAGTTGCTCGGTGCTCAGTTGTGGCAATGGATTATCGGGATGGACGATCACCGCGACGCCGTCCAGGCCGATGATCTGCTCGGCGGTGGCGCTGTTCAAATCGCCCAGCGGAGTGAGCGCGACCAGTTCGCTGGCCTTGATCGGGCGCGAGGCCGCTGCCAGATCAGCCTGGCCGGCCTTGAGGGCGGCGAAGCCTGTGCTGGAGCCGTGGGCGGCGATGTCGATACGCACGGGGTGGCCATTGCCGTCGTGGGCACTGACCTGGATTTCGTTGGGGATCTGGGTCGCGACGATTGAAATGTCGCTGGCGCCTTGTGCGGCCAGTAGCCCTTGCACCAGTGCCGGCGCGAGTACCGCGCCGATCGTGTTGGAACCCTGGATACGCAACAGGGGCGCCGCGTGGGTAACGAGCGGGAACAGGCACAGCAGGATCAGGCTGAGGTGGCGGAACATGCCGGCAGGCACTCTTCAGGCAGAGGGTGTGCGGCAGATTAAGACAGTGGAATGACAGTTGGATGACACGACTGTATGGAGCCGCGACCGCTGCGCGGCCGATCGCAGGCTATCGCCAGCGGCTACGCAGGCTCGGCTTGCAGCCGGTAGCCGCTGCCGAGGAACGAGGCTGTGATCGGCTGCATAGCTGTCGCCAGGTAGGTATAGCCCCGCGATGTGGCCTTCAATATCGCCGTCGCGGGGGAGGCCCGTTCCTGCAGGTTATGCAAGCTCCAGCCAGATCGGCGCGTGATCCGAGGGCTTTTCCATGCCGCGCAGGTCGTAGTCGACCCCCGCCGCCTTGATCCGCGACAGCAGACCCTGGGATGCCAGGATCAGGTCGATGCGCAGGCCACGTTTGGGTTCGTCTTCAAAACCACGGCTGCGGTAGTCGAACCAACTGAAGCGGTCTGCCACTTCCGGGTGCAGGTGGCGGAAACTGTCGACCAGGCCCCAGTTCTTCAGGCGGGCCATCCATTCGCGCTCTTCGGGCAAGAAGCTGCATTTGCCGGTCTTGAGCCAGCGCTTGGCATTGTCGGCACCGATGCCGATGTCGCAGTCTTCGGGCGAGATGTTCACATCGCCCATCACCACCAGGGGGTCGTCGTTCTTGAACTGGCTTTCGAGCAGGGTCTGCAGGTCGCTGTAGAAGCGCTGCTTGGCCGGGAACTTGGTGGGGTGGTCGCGGCTTTCGCCCTGGGGGAAATAGCCGTTCATGATGGTGATCGGCGTACCGTCGGCATCGGCGAAGGTGCCCCAGATAAAGCGGCGCTGGGCCTCTTCTTCATCGCTGGCAAAGCCCTTGTGCAGGCTCAGAGGCGCCTGGCGCGAGAGCAGGGCGACACCGTAGTGGCCTTTCTGGCCGTGGAAGTGTACGTGGTAGCCCAGGGCCTGGACGTCGGCCAGCGGGAATTGTTCGTCGCTGACCTTGGTTTCCTGCAGGCCGATCACGTCCGGCTGGTGCTTTTCGATCAACGCCGCCAATTGATGGGGCCGGGCGCGCAGGCCATTGATGTTGAACGAGACGATCTTCATGGGAAACACAATCCTGGTAAAACCCAGGATGCTAGCCGACATCGGCGCCTGCGGCCAGCGTGGCGCGTCACCCCGGAGGCTGCTAACGTGGTGCTCGGAGTGAACGTCGGCGCACCGTTCACCTCAAAGGCAATGAATGCCCATTTGCAGAGGTTTCCCAGCATGTCCGAATCGACTGCCGTCCCGGCCCAGATCCGCCTGCTCGATGGCGGCTACAGCCGCGAGGCGCGTTCTCTGCTGTATCACGCCTATCGTCATGAACCGACGTTCAGCTTCCTGTTCGAGGCCCAGCGCCCCGGCTACGATCAGCGCATCCGGGCCACGGTGCGTGAGCTGGTCAAACAGCATTTTCTCCAGGACCTGCCGGCATTGGGGCTGCTGGTGGATGACCGCCTGATCGGCATTGCCCTGATCGCACCACCGCAGCGGCGCCTGGGCATCACTGAAAGCTGGGCCTGGCGGATGCGCATGGTGCTCAGTACCGGGTTTCGCTGCACCCGGCGCTACTTGGATTACCAGGCTGCCCTGATGGCCTGCCTGCCAGGCGACACGGTGCATGTGTTGCCGCTGCTGGGCATACACCCGCAGTTCCAGGGCAAGCACTACGGTGAACAACTGCTGCAGGCCGTCCATGACTGGTGCGCCGAAGACGAGCATTCCGAGGGTGTGGTGCTGGACACCGGAAACCCCCACTACCTGGCGTTCTATCAACGCCAGGGTTATCAGGAGATCGGCGAAATTGCCGTTGGGCCTGTCCGTGAGCACGTGTTCTTCCACCCCAGACCGCAGTCCTCCCGACAGGCAGCGGCAGTGCCTGTATAACAGGCTGGAGAGCCTTGGGCTCCATGCAGGCGCCAAGCTCTGGTAGCATCCGCGCCTATGACGTATTCAGGACGATTCACCTGCGGTTTGATTCTGTGTTTTACCAGCATTGGCGTGTATGCGCAGAGCGAGCTGGTGGTACGGATCAAACCTGCCAATAACGAACTCAAGGCCAATGTCGAAGGCTATATCGGCAGCCTTGGTAAACGCGATGAAGAGGCGCTGCTGCGCTTCAGCCGCGGGGCCATCGAGCAGGCGCGCAAGGCTGCTCAGGCACTGGGCTACTATCAGGCGCAGATCGACAGTGAGGTCAAACCGCCAGCCAAGGCTGACGACCACCCACAACTGATCTTGACCATCGATCCGGGCGAACCCGTGCACTTGCGCGATGTGACCATCCGCATCGACGGCCCGGCCAGCGAACTCAAGGCCTTTCGTATCCCCAACAGCAAGGCGCTGCGCTCAGGCGAGGTGCTTAACCACGGTCACTACGAAGATGCCAAGCGCCTGATCCAGAACCAGGCATCGCGCTATGGTTTCTTCAGCGGACACTTTGTACGCCAGCGCCTGTCGGTCGACCCGATGGCGGGCGTGGCCGATATCGAGCTCATCTACGAAAGTGGCCCGCGCTATCGCCTGGGCAAGGTCAGTTTTGCCGGCGACACACCCTTCGATGAAGCCCTCCTGCAACGCATGGTGCCCTTCAAGGCCGACACGCCCTACGATTCCGAACTGATCGCTGAACTCAACAACGCCCTGCAATCGAGCGGCTACTTTGAGGGCGTGCGTGTGGATGCCGCACCCACGGCCGCCGTTGACCACAACATTCCGGTGGCCGTCCAGCTACAAACCCGAAAGCCCAGGACCATGGGCCTGGGCCTGGGGTTCTCTACCGACGTCGGTCCGCGCGGAAAAGCCAACTGGACCCGTCACTGGGTCAACCCGCAAGGCCACAGCTATGGCTGGGAAACCGAACTCTCGGCGCCGCGCCAGAACGTCGGGCTGTTCTATGACATCCCGCTCGATCCGCCCCTGACCGACAAGCTGCGCTTTGCCGGTGGCTACCAGAACGAAGAAATTTCCGGCACCGACACGGAGAGTAAATTGCTCACCGTCGGCCCGGAATGGCACAGCAAGCTGCCCAGCGGTTGGCAGCAGGTGCTGTCGCTCAAGTTCCAGCACGAGGAATATCGCCTGGGTGATGACTCGGGGTTGAGCACATTGCTGATGCCAGGGGCGAGCTATTCCTACCTGCGCAGTGACAACCGTATCGATCCGCACAACGGCTATCGCCTGCAGTTCGATGTGCAGGCGGCCAAGGAAGGGTTGGTGTCCGATACCAACCTGCTGCATGGCAGCGTAGTGCTCAAGGGGCTGACGACGCTTTGGCAGAATCATCGTTTCCTGGGCCGTGTGCAGTTCGGCGGCAGTGCCACCAATGATTATCAGAGCTCGATACCCCCTTCGCTACGTTTCTTCGCCGGTGGCGACCAGAGCGTTCGGGGTTATGACTACCAGAGCCTGTCACCGAAGAACTCCGATGGCGACCGTATCGGTGGCCGCTATATGGTGGCCGGCAGTGCCGAGTACCAGTACGCCGTGGCTGAAAAATGGCGGGTGGCGACCTTTGTCGACCAGGGCAATTCATTCAACGATCTGGAATTCCCCAGCCTCAAGACCGGTGTCGGTATCGGTGTGCGCTGGGTGTCTCCGGTAGGGCCGCTGCGTCTGGATCTGGCCCATGCGCTGGATGACGACGGCGGTTTCCGTCTGCACTTCTCCATGGGGCCAGAACTGTGAGTCGCGTTATCAAAACTGTTCTTCTCGGCGTGCTGGCGCTGGTGCTGCTGGCGGTGCTTGCCGTAGGCCTGTTGCTGGGCACCCAGGCCGGCAGCCGCTGGGCGCTCGGGATGGTGCCGGGTTTGCAGCTTGAGGCATTTGAAGGTCGTCTGGCTGGCCAGTGGCAAGCGGATCGCGTGGTGTGGGAGCAGGGCGCTGATCGGGTCGAGCTGGTAGCGCCGGTGTTCGACTGGTCGCCGGCTTGCCTGTTGCGCATGACCTTGTGCATCGAGCGCTTGCAGGCCGAGCAGGTCAACCTGGCATTCGCCCCCGGTGAGCCGACTCCCGACAGTGGTCCGCTGCAATTGCCTGCGCTGAAGTTGCCGCTGGCGATCGAGCTGGGTGACGTTCGCATCGGCCATCTGCGTCTGGATGGCAACGAACAGTTGAGCCAGCTGCAGCTGGCGGCACACTGGACCCTCGAAGGGCTCAGGATCGACAGCCTGCAACTGCAGCGCGACGATCTGCACCTGAACCTTCAGGGGCTGCTCAAGCCGGAGGGCGACTGGCCGTTGCAGGCCCAGGGGCAGTTGCAATTGCCCAAGGTCGACGGCCAGGACTGGCAATTGGCCTTGCAGGTCAAGGGTGACTTGCAGAAAACCCTCAAGCTTTCTGCCGACAGCAGCGGTTACCTGAATGCGCGCCTGAGCGGACAGCTCCAAGCCCTGGCCGAGCATCTGCCGGCTGAGGTGCAGATCAAGGCCGAGGCCTTCAAGCCCGGCGCCGACCTGCCCGACACTTTGCAATTGAACAACCTTGACCTCAGTGCCAAGGGCGACCTGCAGCGCGGCTATCAATTGCTAGGAACAGCCAGCCTGCCGGCCGAGCAAGGCCCGGTGGCGCTGAACCTGCAAGGCAAGGTCGACGCCAAGGGCGCCCAGCTCAGTGCGCTGGACCTGACCGCCAGTGCCGAGCAGCGCCTCAAGCTCACCGCCAGCGCCGATTGGCAGGCAGGCCTGAGCGCCGAGGCAACGGTCGATTGGCTGGACTTCCCGTGGCTGCGGCTGTACCCGCTGGAGCAGGCGCCCCAAGTAACCTTGCGCCGGTTCAATGGCCAGGTGCAGTACCGCGACGGCAACTATCAGGGCCAATTCAATGGCGACCTGGATGGGCCAGCGGGTGCGTTCAGCCTGAGCAGCCCGTTCAAGGGTGACCTCGGGCAGATTGCCTTGCCCCAACTGGCCCTCACGGCCGGGCAAGGCAAGCTGGCCGGCAGCGTCAGCGTGCAATTTGCCGATACCCTGGCCTGGGATGCGGCCCTTGAGCTGTCGGCGTTGAACCCAGCCTACTGGCTGGCCGAGCTGCCGGGCACACTGGCCGGGCCGCTGCGCAGCAAAGGGCAAATGAACAACGGTGAGCTCAGCCTCGATGCCGACCTCGACCTCAAGGGGCGACTACGCGGTCAGCCGGCGGTGTTCAAGGCCGTTGCCACCGGGGCCGGAAAGAACTGGACCCTGGGGACGCTCGATATCCGCCTGGGCGACAACCACATCAACGGCAGCGGCAGCGTGCAGCAGCGCCTGGCCGGTCAGCTGGACCTCAATCTGCCGCGCCTGGGCCAGCTCTGGCCGCAATTGCAAGGCCAGCTCAAGGGCAAACTGGAAGTCGCCGGTACCCTGGAGGCCCCGCAAGGTGCTCTGGTTTTGCAGGGCCAGCAACTGGCGCACGCCGACAACCATGTACAGCGCCTTGCGCTGGATGCCCGACTGGACAGTGCCCAGCGGGCGGTGATCGACCTGCAGGCCGGCAGCATTCGCCTGGGCGACACCAACCTGGGCATGCTCACCGCCAAAGGCCAGGGCAACATTCGCCAGCAACAGTTGGAACTTGCCTTGAACGGGCCGCGGCTCAAGCTCGACCTGGGCCTTGATGGCACGCTGGACAAGGGCAACTGGCGGGGCCGCCTGGCCAGCGGCCAGATTCAGGCAGGCGGACAGGACTGGCGCCTGGAAGCTCCGGCGAAACTGCAGCGCCTGGCCAGTGGTCAACTGGACTTCGGTGCCCACTGCTGGCGCTCGGGGCAGGCCAGCCTCTGCGGCGAAGACCAGCGGCTGGCGCCGGAGCCGCGCCTGCGCTATCACCTCAAGCAGTTCCCGTTGCAAAGCCTGGCTCAATGGTTGCCCAAGGATTTTGCCTGGCAGGGCCTGCTCAACGCCGACGTCAATCTGGACCTGCCAGCCAGCGGTCCCAAGGGCACCCTGGTGGTCGATGCCAGTGGCGGTACGTTGCGACTGCGGGAGAAAGGCCAGTGGCTCGACTTCCCCTACCAGACCTTGCGTCTGGAAAGCACCTTGGCACCACGCCGCGTCGACACCCGCCTGGATTTTCGCGGCGAGCGCCTGGGCGAACTTGCCCTGGTGACGCGGCTTGACCCGGTCGCCCGGAATAAACCGCTGACCGGCAATTTCCGCCTGACCGGCCTGGACCTGGCCATTGCCCGGCCGTTCGCACCCATGGTCGAGCGCCTGGCCGGGCAGTTGAACGGTAATGGACAGTTATCAGGCACCTTGCTGGTGCCGCAGGTCAACGGCAGCTTGACCCTGAGCGGGGGGGAGGTCAGTGGCGCGGAACTGCCGATCAGCCTGGAGAACTTGAATATTCAGGCCTTGATCGCCGGTGAACAGGTACAGCTCAATGGCGCCTGGAAAAGCGGGGAAGCGGGTGAGGGTAGCTTGCGCGGACAGGTTGGCTGGGGTCAGGCCCTGGCGGTCGACCTGCAGTTGCAGGGGCAGCGCCTGCCTGTCAACGTCGAACCCTATGCCGCGCTGGAGATTGCGCCCGACCTGAAGATCAGCGTGCAGGGCGACAAGTTGGCAGTGACGGGTAAAGTGCTGGTGCCCAAGGGCAAGATCACCGTGCGCGAGCTGCCGCCTTCGACGGTCAAGGTCTCCGACGATACGGTGATCGTTGGCCGCCAGACCGAAGAGGGCAAGGCACCCATGGCAGTCGCCATGGACATCGACGTAGAAGTCGGCCAGGACAAGCTGTCGTTCTCGGGCTTTGGCCTGACGGCCAACCTGCTGGGGCATGTGCATATTGGCGACAACCTCGACACGCGCGGCGAACTGAGCCTGGCCGATGGTCGCTATCGCGCCTATGGCCAACGCTTGACCATTCGCCGCGCGCGCCTGCTGTTTGCCGGGCCGATCGACATGCCTTATCTGGATATCGAAGCCATCCGCCAGACCGATGACGTGATCGCTGGTATTCGCCTGAGCGGCAGTGCCGAACAGCCGACCACCCAGGTGTTTTCCGAGCCGGCCATGAGCCAGGAGCAGGCGTTGTCCTACCTGGTACTGGGGCGCCCCCTGGGCACCACCGGTGAAGACAACAACATGCTGGCCGAAGCAGCGCTGGGGCTCGGCCTGGCCGGCAGCGCGGGGATCACTGGCAGCCTGGCCTCGAGCCTGGGCATCGACGATTTCCAGCTCGACACCCAAGGCAGTGGTACCAGCACCAGCGTTGTGGCGAGTGGCAACCTGACCGAGCGATTGAGCTTGCGCTACGGGGTCGGGGTGTTCGAGCCGGTCAACACGGTTGCCTTGCGTTACAAGTTGAGCAAGAAGGTTTACCTGGAGGCGGCCAGCGGCCTGGCAAGCTCGCTGGATATTTTCTACAAGCGCGACTTCTGACGTGGGGGGCTAGCGCACGGTCGCCGCTTCGATGAACTCGTTGCTGTCGGCGGGACCTTGCGCAGGCTCGCAGTGGCGTCGGGGCGAGATCAGGTGGGTATATTCTTCGATGAGCCGGTTGAGGGCCTCGGGGGGCTCGCAGGCCTGGAACTGCATGCGGATCTGGACTTCGTCGGGATCGCGCCCTTCGCCACTGCGCTTGCTCTGCCCGCCCAGGGTCACGAAGAAGCGTTCACGATTCAGGCCTTGCGCCGCTTCGGCGTTGTCGGTGTTTAGGATCTTGACCGACAGATCGACCTGCATTCGCTCCAGTGCCAGCCCCCGGGGTGAAACCAGGGCAATCAGGGGGATTTGCATCCGGTGCTGTTCATCCATGGCCACTTCGACCATTTTGGCTTTCATTGGCGAACCCAGTGCTTCGGCGTCGTAATCGAAGAACTGGTCGAACAGCTTGATGTACTGCTGGGCAATCAGGGTGTTGGTGGCCGCAGCGGCCTCCTGAAGGCCACGGGTGATGTCGCACAGGTCGCTGGCAATGATCGGTACATTGTTCGATGGGCGATCGTCCACGATTTCGCTCTCCATAGGCATTGAGAGTAAGCCCCTTGTGGCCAAGGGGCTGGGTTGACAGCAATTCCAGCCAGGCTGCCGATGCGCGACTCAGGCGTTCGAGCTTGGATTGTTGGCTTGATCGGGCATTGGCAAGGCATTGTCGGTGGGCAACCTCCCGATGTTCTCGACCGCTGTGTTCGGCAACATGATCGGCTTGGTCGCAGCGTCAGTGAGCAAGTCGATTACCCGCTGCAAAGCTTCCGGTGGGTCCTGGCGGCGGACCTTGGTGTTGAACGCATAGCGGGCCCGGGTATCGGTCTTGCGCGTCTGGCTGGATTTGTGGCTGATCTGGCCTTTTACATCGAGCTTGAACGGCCCCCACCCCAGTGACGCGCCAAAGCGTGCCGTGCCGCCTGTTTCGCTGGCGCTCTCGGCTTGCTGGCTGATCGTCAGTTCAAACTCGATGCTGCCTTCTTCAATGACGATGTTGGGGTGGGTCACCGCTGCGATCAGAGGGATCTGCATCTTTTTCGAGACCGTACCCTGATAGACCCCTTGTTCGTCGGTCATGGTCTCGTCGTAGTCGAACTGGATGGAAACAGCCTTGCCGTCCTGGATGCACACACCCATGAGGAAGTCTGCGTATGATTTGCTGGCTGAGGTCTGGGCTTGAATCATTGCCTGCAAGGGGCCGGAGATCATTCGGTCCAGCGGCAGTGCGTTCAGTACCGAGCCGATCAAGCTGTTATCGAGGTTGGCCATGGAGCTTTTCCTTGTCGTCGATGCACGTCAGTGTGCGGGTAAGCGAGTGCTTCTGTTCAGGCAGATCAGGTCGAAAGGCCGTGCGGCGCACACGCTTCCAGCCGTCGGATGTTGCCGATCTGGCGCAGGCTCAAGCCGTATTTGTTGGCCAACATGCTGCGTGACAGGCCATCGGCGCTTTCGCGCTGGATCTGTTGATTGCGCAGTTGTCGAAGAAAGTGGTCGACCTTGGGGATTTCCAGGGCCATGCCGGCATAGTGCTTGATCAAGGCGTCCAGGGCCGCCGGAGGCATTACCTCGGCCAACGTGGTGCGCTCGCGGTGCTTGGGGATGTATTTGGGCCGCCCCCCGTAGGCGCAGGTCAGGTTGTAGGCATGCTCGATGCCCAGGCATTGGACGAGCATTTGCAGTGAGTGGGGCAGTTGGTGGATGTCGATGCGTTCCAGGTCCTGTAGCTCCATGATGAGTTCCTTCTGGGGAGTGAGTGGGCGCCACCATGGTTGACCATCCGGGCGGGTCGCAACAGGCTGCAAGCAGGGCACGATGGGTAGGGTTTGTGTATGGGGTTTGTAGGTCTCATGAGCCGTTCAAATGGGAAAACGACACACCATTCCCCACGAGCCCTTGTTCTGCCGTTGTTGCGCGCTGGCAGCGGTGGCCAGGTTGGACAACCCATGAACATCAGCACGGGCGCGCCAGCAGCAAGCTGACCTGTCCCAGGTACGGCGCAGGTCGAGCCAGCGCATGTTCAGGCAGGGTGCGCCAGTCGACCAGGACGCAGAGGGCGTTTAGCGTGCGTTCGGCCTGGTTGCCTATCGATTGTGAGCGGAACTCGCGGCGATACAGCACTTGGGTCCGGTTTATGGCGCTGGTCTCGCTCGGATCGCTCAACGTCAGGCTCGCTGCGTTGGGGAGCAAGGTCTGGGGCAGGGTGAAATAGGCTGTCGTCGGCTGGCTGTCGAAGTGCCCTGCCAGGCGCGAGCGGTGCCACAGCTGTTGCCATTGGCTGGCACCGGCCGCATTGGCCAATTGCCTGCCCAGGGCGTGACGTTGTTCAGGTGAGAGCGCAGCAGTGGGCACTGCGTGGGCGTTGAGACAGGCCAGCAGGGCGAAGCTGCTGAGTAGGCGGCACGTGAGCATGGCGTTCGTCCGTTTATCTGGGGAAAAGCTCGGGACGCCATGGTTTCAGCTGCAAGGTGCCTGCAAAAGAAGGAAATTGTCCGGCTGCGTTGTATGATGCGCACGGCCCGACCAGGGCCTTCACCCCGATGTCGCAAGGATTAATCAATGACTCAAGGTCAACGCCTGAAATACTCCATTCTGATCTCCCTGCTGGTGCTGGGGATCATGCTCGGCCTGTCCTACCTGCAGAAACAGGGGACCATCAGTGAGCAAGTGTTCCAGTACATTGCCATTGGCGTGGCCATTGCCGTGGTGGTGGTCAACGGCATCATGCGCCGCAAGGTCAAGCCTTGAGGTAATTTGCATGGCCGGCGTTCGCCGGCCATTCACTCAACGTGAGCGGGTGTGCTCGAGTATGTTGCGAGCCTCGGCGTTGAGGCTGTAGCACTTGTCGCTGCCCATGCTGATCACGCCTTCGGTGCACAAGCGCTTGAGCACTTCGCGCACACTGAGGAAGGACAGCGGGATATCCAGCTGTTCGAGCTGGCTATGTACACCGCGCACACCGATGCTGCGACCGTTCCTGTCAGCCATGTGCAAGGCATCGATGACTTTGAGGCGGATCAGGCTGGTGCGCAGCCCATATGAGCGCAGCAGCTCGCGAATGTGTTCGTTGCCGTGACGCTCGGTGTCGCCGCCGCTCGTGGTGTTTGCCAAGGCTTGCCGAGCCTTGAGCTTGGGTCTTTCGGCGATCAGCGACTGCTGCTGGTTGTACATGTGAATACTCCTTTTCGTGGCCAGTCCAGGTCTTTGAAAATTGTTCCCTACACCCTATAAGACGAACGAGCGTGGAAAAACTGCAGTGCCTGGCAAAAAAAATTATCGGGCCACTCAGGTAAAGACGAATCTGAGCGGTCGATCCCGTAAATTTATTGGCTGTACGTTGGTGCAGGAGTGTCCGTGAGTCCTGAGGTTCGGCGCGCTGCGCGGCCGATCTCAGGCTGTCGCCAGCGGCTACCAGGGCTTGCTTACTGAATCAGTTCTTTGAGCAGCAAGCCAAACGCCAGGTCCACCTGCTCCGGGATCGGCAGATAGACGGTGTGTCCATCTCCCGGTGCCACTTCAATTGCAGCTCCCTGGCGATCACGCAACTGATGCAGGTCGAAGTGATAGTTGCCACGCGGCGTCATCAGCTCCAGGTGATCGCCCAGGGCAAAGCGGTTCTTCACCCGCACTTCGGCCAGGCCCTCGACACGTTCACCGGTCAGCTCACCGACAAACTGCTGGCGCTCCGACACCGAATTACCACGCTGGTAGTTCTGGTATTCATCATGCACGTGGCGCCGCAGGAAGCCTTCGGTATAACCGCGTTGGGCCAGGGATTCGAGGTTGAGCATCAGGCTGCGGTCGAACGCACGACCGGCCACCGCGTCGTCGATCGCCTGGCGATAGGCCTGGGTGGTGCGAGCACAGTAGAAGTGCGATTTGGTCCGGCCCTCGATTTTCAGCGAATGCACGCCCATGCGAGTCAGCCGCTCCACATGCTGCACGGCCCGTAGGTCCTTGGCATTCATGATGTAGGTGCCGTGCTCATCTTCAAACGCCGGCATGTCTTCATCCGGGCGGTTGCTCTCCTGGAGCAGGAACACCTGGTCGGTCGGTGCCCCCACGCCCAGTGTCGGTTGCACTTCACGGACGATATCGCCGCTGGCGTCTTCGGTGGCCGCGGTGGCGCTGTATTTCCAGCGGCAGGCATTGGTGCAACTGCCCTGGTTGGCGTCGCGGCGGTTGAGGTAGCCCGACAGCAGGCAACGACCGGAGTAGGCCATGCACA
>RCUI01000280.1_pt1 | contig 19336 bp, 17 predicted proteins | sample 2166121 | NCBI WGS metagenome assembly RCUI01 (sample SAMN09932700, study PRJNA488358) | compost metagenome | feature: garden; material: soil; isolation source: compost soil in succinic acid-enriched culture | place: Germany: Experimental Botanical Garden Goettingen | collected 2016-01-27
GGCCAAACTCCCCGTCACCATCGTTACCGGCTTCCTCGGCTCGGGCAAAACCACGTTGCTGCGGCATATGCTCGACAACGCCCAGGGGCGGCGTATCGCGGTGATCGTCAACGAGTTCGGCGAACTGGGCATCGACGGCGAGATCCTTAAGCAATGCAGCATCGGCTGCACTGAGGAAGAGGCCAGCGGCCGCGTCTACGAGCTGGCCAACGGCTGTCTGTGCTGCACCGTGCAGGAAGAGTTCTTCCCGGTCATGCGTGAATTGGTTGCCCGGCGCGGTGATCTGGACCACATCCTTATCGAAACCAGCGGCCTGGCCCTGCCCAAGCCCTTGGTACAAGCCTTCCAGTGGCCGGAAATCCGCAACGCCTGCACCGTTGATGCGGTGATCACTGTGGTCGACAGCCCAGCCGTGGCCGCGGGCACCTTTGCTGCCTACCCGGAGCAGGTCGATGCGCAGCGCAAGCTCGATCCGAACCTGGACCACGAGTCGCCGCTACACGAGCTGTTTGCCGACCAACTGGCCAGTGCTGACCTGGTGATCCTGAACAAGGCTGATCTGATTGCTGCGGATGACCTGGCCAAGGTCCGCAGCGAAGTGCAGGAAGAGCTGCCGCCTGCAGTGAAAGTCATCGAAGCCAGCAGCGGCCGTCTGCCACTGGAGGTGCTGTTGGGCCTGGGCGCCGAATCGGAAGCGCACATCGATAGTCGGCGCACGCACCACGATTCGCATCATGAGGGTGATGATGATCACGACGATCATGATCACGATGCCTTCGATTCGATTTCCATCGAGCTGCCGCAAGCTGACGAGAGCCTGTTGCTCGACGCCCTGACCCAACTGGTGGTGCAGCACGGAATTCTGCGGGTCAAAGGCTTTGCCGCGATTCCTGGCAAACCGATGCGCCTGCTGATCCAGGGCGTCGGCACTCGCTTCGACAAGCACTTCGACCGCGCCTGGCGCAGTGAAGAAGCGCGGACCACACGCCTGGTGCTGATCGGCCAGGAACTGGATGCCGCCCAACTGGAAGCGAGCCTGCGCGCCGCCCTGGGCGCCTGATTCATGCACCTGCTGCGGACCCAGCCCGGTGGTTTTGTACCGGACGACAGTATTGCCGACCTTGGCCAGACCCCGGCCGAGCTGGTCATTCTCTGCAGCGGTGACTCACACTTGGCGCTGCTGGCCGAAACCGCCCAGCAGTTGCCGGAGGATTTTCCCAGCCTGCGTCTGGCCAACCCGATGCAGGTACAGAACCATGCCTCGGTCGACCTGTACGTCGATGAAGTGCTGCGCCATGCCAAGGTGATACTGGTGTCGTTGCACGGTGGCGTAGGTTACTGGCGCTACGGCGTCGAGCAGCTACTTGAACTGGCGGCCCGTGGTGTGCACGTCATCCTGGTACCGGGCGATGATCGTCCTGATCCGGAACTCACTGACCTGAGTACGGTGTCGCCAGCACAGGCCGAGCGGCTTTGGCACTTCTTGCGCCAGGGCGGCAAGGCCAATGCCCTGAACCTGTTCAAGTGCCTGGCCAACCAGTGGTTGCAACGCGATTACCCGTGGCACGAGCCGCAGCAACTGCCGCGCACGATCGTGTACCACCCGCAGAAGGCCAGTGCCGCGTTGGCTGATTGGTTCGAAGACTGGCAGATTGAGCACCCGGTGGTGCCGATCCTGTTCTACCGTTCGCACCTGCAGGCGGCCAATACCGCGTTTATCGACACCTTCTGTGAGCGCTTGCAGCTGGCAGGGCTCAACCCGCTACCGATCGCCGTGGCCAGCCTCAAGGAAGCTGGTTGCCTGAATCAGGTAGAGGAATGGCTCGATCAGGTCGACGCGGCGTTGATCATCAACACCACCGGTTTCGCGCAATCAAGCCCCGAGCAACCGCACCTACGGCCGTTTCGCCGTGACATTCCTGTGTTGCAAGCGATTTGCGCTCAAGATAACCAACCCGGCTGGGAGGCGAGCGAGCAGGGGCTCGGCGCTCGGGACCTGGCCATGCACATCGTCCTGCCGGAATTGGACGGGCGCATCATTACCCGGCCGATCAGTTTCAAGGACCTGGCCTGGCGCAGTGAGCGCAGTCAGTCGGATGTCGTCTGTTATCGCCCACACGCCGAACGCATGGATTTTGTCGCCGAGCTGGCGCGGCGCTGGTGTGCGCTGGCCGAGTTGCCCAACCAGGACAAGCGTGTCGCCTTGATTCTGGCTAACTACCCGACCCGTGATGGGCGCATTGGCAATGGTGTTGGCCTGGATACGCCCGCAGCGGCCTTGAACATCCTGCGCGCTTTGCAGCAACAGGGTTATCCGTTGAGCGAGTTGCCCGACAGCGGCACCGCGCTGATCCAGGCGTTGCTTGGTGGCGTCAGCAATGACCTGGACAGCCTTGATCAGCGTCCTTGCCTGCAGAGCATGGCCCTGGACGACTATCGGGCGGCGTTTTCCGCCTTGCCGCGCGCCAATCAAGAGGCTGTGCGTGAGCGTTGGGGCGAGCCTGAACAGGACCCGATGTGCCGCAATGGGCGGATGATGGTCGCCGGCCTGCGCTTTGGCCTGACCTTTGTCGGCATACAACCTGCGCGTGGTTATCAGTTGGACCAGAGCGCGGTATATCACGATCCTGACCTGGTGCCGCCCCACGGTTATCTCGCGTTCTATTTCTGGCTGCGTCATGGCTTTGCCGCCGATGCGCTGATTCATGTGGGCAAGCACGGCAATCTGGAGTGGCTACCTGGCAAAGGCGTCGGCCTGTCTGGCAGTTGCTGGCCGGACGCCTTGATCGGTCCGCTGCCCAACATTTACCCGTTCATCGTCAATGATCCGGGCGAGGGCGCCCAGGCCAAGCGGCGCACCCAGGCGGTGATCATCGACCATCTGATGCCGCCGTTGACCCGTGCTGAAACCTACGGCCCGCTGCGCCACTTGGAGGCGTTGGCCGACGAATACTACGAGGCGCAATTACTCGACCCGCGCCGCGCCCGCGAGCTGCAGCGGGATATTCTCGCCCTGCTGCGTGACAACCATATCGATCGTGAACTGCAACTGGAGGGCGCATTGGATGACGCGGCGGTGTGGTTACCGCGCTTGGACACCTACCTGTGCGACCTGAAGGAATCGCAGATCCGTGACGGCTTGCATGTGTTCGGTGAGTCGCCGTGCGGCCGCTTGCGCATCGATACGTTATTGGCGTTGTTGCGGGTGGAGCGTGGCGATGGGCGCGGCGCCAATGCCAGTTTGCTGCGCGCGCTGGCCAAAGCCCTGGCGCTGGGCTTCGACCCGCTCGATTGCGACCTCGGTCAGCCTTGGCAAGGTCCGCGCCCAGCATTGTTGCAGGCCCAGGATCCAGCGTTGTGGCGCACTGCCGGTGACAGCCGCGAACGCCTGGAAATGCTCGCTGCGCAGTGCATTGAGCAGGCCCTGGCAGGTGCCATCACTGTGCCCGATGAGCCGCTGTGGTCAGAGGTTCGTGCTGTACTGGCGGCCTTGCAACACACCGTTGCGCCACAATTGGACGCCTGTGGTCCAGCTGAGCTGCAGGGGATGCTGGCCGCCTTGCAAGGGCGCTTCGTCCCGGCCGGCCCTAGCGGCGCCCCTAGTCGTGGACGCCTGGACGTGCTGCCAACCGGGCGCAACTTTTATACCGTCGATGTGCGCAACTTGCCGACCACCACGGCCTGGCGTATCGGATTTGCGTCGGCCAACCTGATCCTTGAGCGTCACCTGCAGGAGCATGGCGACCACTTGCGTCAGCTCGGCCTGTCGGTGTGGGGCACGGCGACCATGCGCACCGGCGGTGACGACATCGCCCAGGCCATGGCCCTACTGGGCGTACGTCCGGTGTGGGCCAGTGGCAGTCAGCGGGTGGATGACTTTGAGATCCTGCCGCTGAGCCTGCTGGATCGTCCACGGGTGGATGTGACGCTGCGCGTGTCGGGGTTCTTCCGAGACGCCTTTGGCAACCTGATCAAGCTGTTTGATGCGGCAGTGCAGGCAGTGGCAGCACTGGACGAGCCCGACGACCTCAATCCGCTTGCCGCCAAGGTGCGCAGCGAACGTGCCGAGCTAGAGCGTCAAGGCTTGAGTGACGAGCAGGCGGCGCGTCAGGCAGGTTGGCGCGTTTTTGGCGCCAAGCCTGGCGCCTATGGTGCTGGTGTACAGAACGCCATTGACGGGCATCTGTGGAATGAGCGCAAGGACCTCGCTGAGGTCTACCTTAACCACGGTGGTTACGCCTACGGCGCTGGCGATGACGGCACACCGGCGCGTGCCGATTTTGCCCGGCGCCTGAGTCAAGTCCAGGCGGTGATTCAGAATCAGGACAACCACGAGCATGATCTGCTCGACTCCAACGACTATTACCAGTTCCAGGGCGGCATGCTGGCGGCGGTGGAAAGCCTGGGCGGCAGTCCGGTTGCCAGCTATCACGGTGACCACAGTCAGCCGGACCGCCCGCGTATCCGCACCTTGAAAGAAGAGCTCAACCGGGTGATCCGCGCCCGTGCGCTCAATCCCAAGTGGATCGATGGGGTCAAGCGCCATGGCTACAAAGGTGCCTTTGAACTGGCCGCGACCGTCGACAACCTGTTCGCGTTCGATGCCACCACGCACTTGATCGACGACCACCATTACCAAGCGCTGGCCGACGCCTATGTGCTCGACGGCCCGACCCGGGCGTTTATTCGCCAGCACAACCCGCACGCCTTGCGCGATATCACCGAGCGCCTGCTCGAAGCCCAGCAGCGCGGCCTGTGGGAACAACCGGGGGAGTACCGTGAAGCCCTCGAAGAGCAACTGCTGGACGGTGAAGAAGAGACCTGAAATGACTGAACCTGCACATTTTCCCCTGTCCGCTGTGGTCGGTGCCGACGCATTGAAGCTGGCCCTGTGCTTGACCGCCATCGACCCGAAGATCGGTGGCGTACTGATCGAGGGCCCACGCGGCATGGCCAAGAGCACCCTGGCTCGAGGTCTGGCTGATCTGCTCGGTGAAGGCCCGTTCGTAACCTTGCCTCTGGGGGCGAGCGAAGAGCGGCTGGTCGGTACCCTTGATCTGGAGGCCGCACTGGGCCAGGGTAAGGCACAGTTTTCGCCTGGCGTGCTGGCCAAGGCTGACGGGGGGGTGCTGTATGTCGATGAGGTCAACCTGCTGGCCGATCATCTGGTCGACCTGCTGCTCGATGTCGCCGCCAGTGGCACCAACCGAGTCGAGCGCGACGGTATTTCTCATCGTCACAGCGCGCGCTTTGTATTGATTGGCACCATGAACCCGGAGGAGGGTGAGCTGCGTCCGCAGTTGCTGGATCGTTTTGGGCTGAACGTCGCCCTTGATGGGCAGCCGGCACCTGAAGCCCGTGGCCAGATCATACGGCGGCGCCTGGATTTCGACGCCGACCCCGAGGCGTTTTGTGCGCAGTGGGCATCTGCGCAGGCGCAATTGCGCGATCGCTGCCAGGCTGCCCGTGAACAGCTGACGCGTATCGCCCTGGACGATCAGGCCCTGGCGCAGATCACCGAGCGTTGCTTTGCTGCTGGGGTCGATGGTTTACGCGCCGACCTGGTCTGGCTACGCGCCGCCCGCGCCCATGCCGCCTGGCGCGGCGGGGCAGCGATTGAGGCGCAGGATATTGAAGCGGTGGCCGAGTTCGCCTTGCGTCATCGGCGCCGTGACGTACCGCCGCCCTCTAGCCAAAGCCCAGCAGCCGAGCCACAGGCTGGCAAGGCAGCCAATCACCCACAAGGGCAAGGCGCCTGGGGTGAGATGCCTCCTCAAGCGACCGCAACCGGTGCACGGCGCGAGGTGCCGAACTGGGCAAAAAAGCCCTGAGCATCCGTCGCACCCAGGCGGCGGATGCCAAACCCCGTCCTGGAGCGATCAAGCAAGGTCAGCGGGGGCGAGCCCGCGAAGCCGCCCAAGGCACTGTGGCCTGGTCAGCAACCTTGCTCAAAGGCCGCCCTCGTCTGCGTCGAGACCTGTGTTGGCAGCAGCGCACGGCCAGCGCCCCTGAGCTGTGGCTGGTGATTGTCGACGCGTCGGCCTCGACCCGGCGTTACCAGGCTTTGAGCCAGGCCAAGGGACTATTGGCGGGATTGTTCGATCAGGCTTACCGCCAGCGTGCACGCCTGACGCTGCTGACTGCCAGTGGTAACGCGCCGCGTTGGCAGCGCCATGGCCTGAAAGCCTCGGCAGCCTTGCAGCCGTGGCTGGACACTCTCGGGGCGGGGGGAGGAACGCCGTTATTGGCGGCACTGGAGCAGGCGCGTGATTGGCTGCAGACACGTCAACGCCAGTATCCTGACGAGCAGCAGCGCTGCCTGCTGCTGACCGACGGTCGACTCAAGGCCTGGGAACCTGTGCAGCCGCTGCCATGCCCAAGCATGCTGGTGGACATCGAGTGTTCGCCCGTGCGCTTGGGTCGCGCGCTTTTATTAGCGCAGCAGTTACAGGCCGAGTACCGTACGATTGATAGTTTGAACGTGCTTGGATAACTAAGGCGCGTACAAAACAGTACGTTAGCGGTTCCGCGACGAAGTGTCGCAGTTTAACTTTTGCAACAATTAAGTTGCCTGGCGCGCACCGTAAAGATGCGCTGCCATTAACCCAATAGATAGCGGCCTACTTACTTTGGCATTGACCAAGGTTGCAGATCACATCCTTGTTTTTTCAACTCGGCGCGCATTTCTTCAATCAGGCTGGCCAGTTGCGTCGGGTCGGAGTAGGTGCTGCTCGGCACTTGCTTGCTGCCGATGCGAGTGCTGGTCCGGTCGATCACTGCCAGGCTCAGTTCACCCGTACCGTTAGGCGAATCCCAAGCAACACACTGGAAGGGTTCGAAGGCGTGGTCGGCAATCAGCAGTGCTTCGTTGACACGGAGCGGGGCATTCATGGGTTCGGTCTCTCTGTGGGCCCAAACAAGATAATTAACAACCGCATTGGCGGTGAGTTACTTGTACTGATGCACGCAGTACAGGGTTAAGTCACACGCGTATTGAAGTTTTTTTGTGTATTTGCAAAAAAACGCGCTAACGGCTGCAACGTGGACGTTGAAAGTTAAAGAAAATTCCCTGGCACGTGGTTATTTTGACGCTTTGCGGACAGACGGTAGTGGGCGTTTGACACATCGTTGCTACTGTTACAAACGGGCCTGCCAACTTGCTGTTTCTATTTAAAATTCCAACAATTGGCGCCAAGGAAAGGTCATGCTTGAACCAGCATCCAACCGTCGCCTGCTCGTCGTTGATCCTTGCGACGATTGCCACCGATTATTGCCAGGTCTGCGCAATGTCGGCTGGGATGTTCACAGTTGCACCTTGGCCTCAGCGCTGGAGCATCCTTGTGATGTCGGCGTGCTGCGCCTACAAGCGTCACACCTGCAGCACCCGGATGCGGTCAAGGACCTGATCAGCCGCAGCAACACCGAATGGATTGCCGTGCTCAGCCCTCAAGAGCTGCGTATGCAGAATGTGGGCGATTTTGTCTGCGAATGGTTCTTCGATTTTCACACCTTGCCCTTCGATATCTCTCGGGTGCAGGTCACCATTGGCCGGGCCTTCGGCATGGCGCGCCTGCGCGGCAAGGCGGTGCATGTCGATGAAGCCGAGCATGAGTTGCTCGGTGACAGCCGACCGATTCGCGAGCTGCGTAAATTGCTCAGTAAACTGGCGCCCACCGAGTCGCCAGTGCTGATTCGGGGAGAGAGTGGAACCGGCAAGGAACTGGTGGCGCGCACCTTGCACCGCCAGTCCCAGCGCCATGACAAACCCTTTGTGCCAATCAACTGCGGGGCGATCCCTGAGCACCTGATTCAGTCGGAGCTGTTCGGCCACGAAAAAGGGGCATTTACCGGGGCCCACCAGCGCAAGATAGGCCGCATCGAGGCGGCCAACAGCGGCACGCTGTTTCTGGACGAAATTGGTGATTTGCCTCTGGAGCTGCAGGCCAACCTGCTGCGTTTCCTGCAGGAAAAACACATTGAACGGGTTGGCGGTAGCCAGCCGATCGCTGTCGATGTACGTGTACTGGCGGCCACCCATGTTGACCTCGAAGGCGCTATCGCCCGCGGCCGCTTCCGTGAGGACCTGTATTACCGGCTTAATGTCCTGCAAGTGGTCACCGCACCTTTGCGTGACCGGCATGGTGATCTGTCGATGCTGGCCAATCACTTTGCCCATTTCTATAGCCTGGAAACCGGGCGGCGGCCACGCAGTTTTAGCGAAGACGCGCTGGTGGCGATGGGCAAGCACGACTGGCCAGGCAATGTGCGTGAACTGGCCAACCGGGTCAGGCGTGGCCTGGTGCTGGCCGAAGGGCGGCAGATCGAGGCGCAGGACCTGGGCTTGCTCAGTCAGCATGCGTTCGTATCGACTATGGGAACCCTGGAAGATTACAAACACCGTGCCGAGCGCCAGGCGTTGTGCGATGTGCTCAACCGGCACAGCGATAACTTGAGTATTGCCGCCAAGGTACTCGGGGTTTCCCGGCCTACCTTTTACCGGTTGCTGCATAAGCATCAGATTCGCTGAGCGCTAGCGCCGCCATGAAAAAGCCCGCCGAAGCGGGCTTTTTCATGGGCGTCAGGGTCAGAAGTAGTAGGGGAATTTCAGGCTGAAGGAAAAGTCTGGCGAGTCGTCGGTCAGGCCAATGGACAGGTTTGGCACGATGGTCAGGTTGTCGGTTGCAGCCAGGGTCATGCCGATGTTGAAGTTGGCTGCGTTGTAGTCGCTGCTGGGAACATCCTGCCAGTCGCCACCATCAGGCTTGATCTTGCTCTTGTTGGCAAACTGGTCGGAGAACGAAAATGACATGCTCATCTTTTCGTTCAAGGCAAAGGCAATACCGGCACCGATCTGCCAGGAGTCGCCAAGTTTCACGTCACCCGGGACTTTGGTGTTGATCGTGGGGCTGATGTCGCTGAACGAATCTTCCATGTTGTAGGTATAGGACAAGCTGCCGAAGAGCACGGCCGGGTCGTAGGTTTTCACCAGCGAGATACCCGGGGTGATCGCCCAGATACCGTTGCCGGTGGGCAAAGATTCAGGTACTGACAGGTTGTCGTTGGTGGGGTCATTGACCAGTTTGATGCCGTAAGGATCATCACCGGTCGGTGCCTTGACGCGCAACGTGAGCACCGCGTCGGGCAGGTTCTCTGACTCATCAAGGAACTTGTAGGCGACCCCGACGTTAACATCGCCGATGGTGGGATCGCGGGTGACAGTGGCGTCGGATGAAACAGGCCCGGCACCCCCTGCGCCACCAGAAGAATAGGTCGATTCACGGTAGACCACCGGAACGTTGATATCGAACTGCCAACGTTGCGCCAGGTTGTAACGGGCGGTCAGGTCCAGGGTCCAGTTATCGGCCTTGATACGGTCAAGGTTGATGTCGCCGAGGAAAATCGAATCGAGCGCCAGAAAACCGTTGAGGACCAATGCACGGGTATCGTAGTGCGTGTAGGTCAGGCCGGTTTCGACGCTGAACTTGCCGCCACCGAAGAAGCCGCTGGCCTCGTCATACAGGTTGGAGACGCTCTGCGCCGGTTCCGAATCTTCTTTGAGCGATTGCCCGTATGAGCTGCCCGTGGTGCCCGGCGCACCGGCGGCCACGGACTGACCACCCTTGACCGTTTCGGCGGGAGACTTGGTCAAACGTTTGGGGGCCGGTGTCGCCGGTGCTTCTTCGACTTGGCGAACGCGCTGTTCAAGCACCATCAACGCGTTCTGCTGGGCTTCGTAACGCTGTTTCAACTCCATGAGTTCTTGTTTTAGTGCTTCGACCTGGGGGTCCGTTGCTGCGTATAGCAATGTCGACGGGGCCAGGCTACTCAAAACAACGATAGCTCTGAACATTACCAATCGGTGCATGGGTTAGCCGTCCCTTCTAACTGCATTTTGATGAGACTGAGCGTAGATCAGAATCCGAGAGTGCGAAGGCCTTTGAGCTGGTCCAGGTTGCCGTTCAGCGAGCCTGCGGTCGGCACGTTGTCACGCAGCACGACATTGAGGGAGGTGAAGTTTCTGACCTGGTTGCCACCGCCAAGTAAAGTCGTGTTCTGCATCAGCCCACCCTGGGCCAGACGCTGCACGGTACTGCCCTGGTTGTTGTTGGCCATGATATTGAGTTGCACACCCTTGCCGGTCGAAGAGACGCTCAGCGAGCCGGCGCCATTGGCGCCGATCAATGTTGTGCCCGCAGTCAGCGGCTTGCCTTGTTGTTGCGCTGCTGGCGCCTGGTTGGCCTTGGTGACATTGATATCAACGTTGTTGTAGGCCGTGTTGTTGTCGCCGGCCGCACGTACGACTTGGGTGACGCCTTCAGTGCTGTTCAGCCCTCTGCCGCCAGTAACGGTACCGGTGCCGGTAACAGTGCCTTGAGAACGCCCCGGGACATTGCCTTTTTCGTCGATCATCGACACATAGAACTGTGGCTTGATGGTCGATTGTTGAATTTGCATCGTGGACGTGGCGCCGATCATCTCACCTTTGGCATTTTGCCAAGTGCTGGTCATGACAATGCCAAAACTGATGATGCGCCCTGGCATCACGTAGCGGCCGCGCAGGTTGGCCAGTTCCTGATCCTTCAGTTCGATGGGGGTGAACGTTTGTGCCTGAGTCGGCAGGCTGGCGGCCAGACAAACCACGGCGAGCCAGAATGGAGTCTTCATGGGATGCTCCCGGAGCCTCGTGCTCCCTTGTCATTAGAAGAAGTCGCTTTGGATGAATCCGAAATCCATCAACTCGGCGTCTTGCACCGGGGTGAAGTTATTGATGCGGCCCTTGGCGGTCAGTGGCAGAGGAGGGTCGAGCAGGGCATTGGTTTTGTCGTAGCCCTTGCCAATGATGGCGAAGATGATGCCGTTCCAGCCTTTGATGAAATCATCGATTTTGTAGCGTTTATGGCCGAGGACCGGATCGCCGATATACACCCAGCCGTTGTCGACCTTTTGCATGACCACAAAGTGCTTGTAGCCACGGATATCCATCAGTACCACGACCGGAATGCGAATGTTGTGCAAGGTCTCGGGGGCGACCCGGTAACCACGGGCGCGCATACCGAGGCTTTCCACATAGCGCTTCATGTCGAGCATCGAAAAGCCCTGGACCCTGACAAGATCCTGATCGGCGTGGGCGAGCATGCCTTCGATGATCTGTTCTTCATCCACGTCCAGCCAATAGGCTTGGCGCAGGATGGTCGCCAGTGCCGCTGCGCCGCAGCTGAAGTCGGTTTTCTGTTGCACCAGGTCGGCAAATTTGCGCTCGCGTACACTCTGGATCGGCTTGAAGACCACCGCGCCACCCGGCAGGACGGACAGTGGCATTTGCGCCGCTTCACTCAGACTGGCCACACAAAGCAAAAACGCCAAGGCGATAATACGCATGGTTGGACGCCTTCTGGTTCTGTTGAAAAAAGGCCCCCCGAAGGGGGCCTCCAGGCCATAGCAATCAGAACGATTGGTTGGAAATGGCCAGCGAGTTGCTTTGTTGGTTGCCTACACCGGCAGCCACGTTGACGCCGAGGTTGCCACTGCCGCCATTCACCGAACCATTCAGGGTTGCAGTGTTGGTCACAGGGTTTGCCCAGCCGGTTGGGGTCAGCACTTGGAACGAGATGGTGTTGCTCAGCTCAAACGAGTCAGCCTCGCTGTAGCTCTTCGAAACGCTTTCCGAGGACTCGGAAGCAGATTCTTTAGCTTTGTCATACGAGTTGGAGGCCGTTTTTTCGAAAGAAGACTCGAAAGCCTTATCGAACGCCGATTCGCGCGACTTATCGTAGGAAGACTCGCGCGATTTGTCGTACGAAGATTCGCGCGACTTGTCGAACGAGACGTCCAGCGACCGATCAAACGACGAGTCGCGGGTCCTGTCGTACGAGGAGTTCGACGAGGATTCATGCGATCTATCGATTGATGCATCGAGGTTTGCGTTAATTGAAGCGTCGGCACTTTGGCTGCGGGTGAACTCGTTATCGTTGAAGGTACGGGTAGAGGACTGGTTGGCTTCTACAGAAGCGTCCAGCGAAGCGGACAGCGTGGTATTGGAGCTAGAGCTGTGATCGCGGCTATTGGTCCCACTGGCCGACGAGCTGTTGGTCCCACCGGCAGACGCGCTGAGCGAACCACTGGAAGACGAGCTGTTCGAACCGCTGGCCGACGAGCTGTTGGATCCGCTGGCGGACGAGCTCTTAGAACCGCTGGCACTCCAGCTATTGGAACCGTTGGCACTGGTGTTCCATGAGCCGCTTTCGCTAGAGCTCGCAGAAGCACTCCGGTCAACGCTGGCGTCAAATGTCCCTTCGCGGGAGGACGAACCGCTCTTGGTGGTAGTGAACGTCAGTGTATCGACGCGATAGGTCCGGTCGGCTTTGTTTTCAACCACCAGGCCAGGGCCACTTTGATTGGCCGAAGCAGTGGCGGTTGCGTTACCCAGCGGGGCATTGGTGTTGGCAATGGCCATGGTATTTTTTTGCTGGTTAAGGTCGCCGCCAGCAATGTTGATACCCATGTTGCCGCTGCCTTCACTGCCGGAGGCGTTCATCACAGCAGAGTTTGTCGAGCCGAAGTTGTAGACCTTGTTGTTGTTGCTGTATTGCCTGACGTTGGCGGTGGCTTCGGAATTGCCGAACACGAAGCTGTTATCGATGGCGCTGGCGTCGGAAGCAGCGTTAGCGATAGCGGCGGCGTTGTCCTGCTGGTTGCCGGAGCCCGCTGCGACGTTGACACCGACGTTGCCGCTGGTGCCCGACGCAGACTCGTTCATCTCGGCTGCGTTGATGGTCCCTTCGTTGAGGATGCGATTGTTGGTACTGCTTTGCCTATCGTAGGCTTCAGCGGTCGCATTGATAGGGACCATTTTTGGAGGAGGGGTGTGGTTGTTGCCACCGTGATGGTGGCCATTACCACGCCGATCGTTCTGCCCAGCTTGTACAGCAACAGCCATGACCGCAGCAATTGCGAAAACCAGAGGCTTGAGTGCCATCGAGGGTTTCATGGTGATTCTCCGTACTTTATTTTAGGTTAAGTGTTGTTCTTACCTGTTTGGGTCAGTCCACGACCCGTACGCTCAGGGTGTTGGCCATTCGGTTTCCCACCCCGGCGCTCTGATTCAACTGAATCACCCCACGGCTACCGGTGAATGCCTGGTCACTGGTAGTGATCTGGCGATAGCCTGGTGCAGAAGCAGTTGCATCGGAGTTGTAGAGCAGCGCCACGTTCTGTTGCATGAGGACGCTGTCGTCGATACTTTGCGGTTGTTCACTGAGGCTGATACTCAGTGCGTTGGCTTGCTGGTTACTGGCACCTGAGCTCTGGTTGACGCCGACTACTCCGCTGCCTTGACTGAAGGCATCGCCCTTAATGGCGGAGCGGGCAGCGATGGCGGGGTCGACCTGAGTGCGCAACCGTTGGCGAATCTGGGTGCTTGCGCTGGCGTTGTGGCCAACGGCGATGGCCCGGGCGTTTGCCTGTTGCTGTTGATCGCCGGCAGCCTGGTTGACCGCGAGGTTGCCCTGGTATTGCTTGCCGGAACTGTCGATGGTGGCGTTATTGATCACGGGGGGTTGAGCGAAGGCCTGTGTACTGCAGAGCGTGGCCAGAATCAGCAGCGTGTACCTCATCTCACTTGCCTCCGGTCAGGATTTGCAGGGGCGCCAGGCCCTTCTGCACACTCGAATTGACCATGTTGGAGATGCCATTGCCGGAGCCCGTACCACGTCCACCCGCCAGGTTCGGCAGCTGGGTCTGGTTGTTGATATTGGCGCCCAGGTTGTTGGTCTGTTGCGTGATCAACGAGCTAATGCCTGCACCGCTGGTGATATCGGCAAAGTCACCATCACTCAATTCGTTAGTTTGTTTAAGGATTTGAGCAGACGGGTTGGTATTGACGGTGACCGGGTAGGGGTCGGGGGCGAGGGGCGGGCGCATGGCATTACGCGGTTGCACATCGCGGGTAATCACGACGATTCCGTTTTCGGCCTGGACCGGCAAGCTCAAGCTTGTTGCCACTGTGCAGCCGACCAGCAGGAGGCTAAAGATGCCTTTGTCAAATGTTCCCACGATGGCAATTCCTTCTTCAGTGCGCTGTCCCTGTTCAGCGCTGCGAGGAAGAGAGCAGAAGGTGTGCCGGTTTTTATTTATTATTGAAAAACAATGGGTTGATTTTATTCGTCGCCATAGTCAAAAAAAGGTGTATCGCCGCTGATACAGAGGTGCGATAGACGCGTCGATCCTGTGTGCGTTATTGCTCATCAAGGCGCTCGCACGTTGACTGTTTCAGGTTGTTAACACTTTTGCACAGGCGCGCCCTGGCCGCTTTAAATCGCGGGTTTGCGCGGGTGACAGTGTTACAGGAATGGACAGTTGCGCAGCGGGGGAGAAGCAATTCAATCGTCGAGCAAACGGGTCACCGCTTCAAACGCTGCACGCTTGCGCTGGTCCCAGTCGCCTTGTACCACCTGATAAGGCTGCTGGTGGCGCGTCAGCCAAGCGTGGGTGGCCTGGAAAAACGCCAGGCGTTCGCTCAGCTCTGGCTGGCAGCGTTGGCCGTCGTCATGCCAGGCGATGGACTCAGGGCTGAGCAGCAAGTGCAGGTCGTAATGACGCGTCAATAACGCGTCCTCGAGCCATGCCGGGCAGTCGCCAAACAGGGTGCGACTCCACAGCATGTTGCTTAACAGATGGGTATCGAGAATCAACAGCGACGGTTGTTTGGCGCGGGCGTCGTCCTCCCATGCCAGCTGGCCAATGGCTATCGCTGGAATGTCAGCGTAGCAGGTGTCGCGGGCTTCGCTGTCGATAAAGTGCCGTACGTATTCATCGACCAATATGCCGCCAAATGTGGCCTGAATCGCGTTCGCCAGCCAGCTTTTGCCACTGGATTCAGGGCCGGTCAGTACCAGGACTTTCATGCGCTGACCAGCGCCGGGTCGCGCCGCCACTGACGCCAGCCCTGCACGGCTATCAGAGTGAACAGGGCGTAGAGCGCCGCCGTCAGATAAAGCGCCTTGTACAGGAACAGGCCGACAAAGATCACATCCAGCACAATCCACAGCGGCCAGCACTGCACGCGCTTTTGTGCCATCCACAGCTGCGCGACCAGGCTGAAAGCGGTGAGTGCCGCGTCCAGCCAGGGTTGTGCGGCATCGGTCCAGGTGGCCATGGCGGCACCCAGGGCAAGGCTGCCAAGCAGACCCAGGCCCAAACTAAACAGCACCGATTGGGTATCCAGATGCGTCACCTGCCGGGCTTCGCGTTGGTGGTCCGGGCGCGTCCATTGCCACCAGCCGTAGAGCTGCAGCACGGCATAGACCAGTTGCAGGAGCATGTCCGAATACAAGCGCACTTCAAAGAATACCCAGCTGTAGAGCAGCACCATCACCAGGCCAATAGGCCAGCACCAAGGGTTCTGTTTGGTCGTGAGCCACACGGCGATAACGCCGAGCACGGCGGCGAACAGTTCGAGGCCGGACATCGGCGTTCCTAGGCAGGTTCGGGGGAGGGCGAGGATTGTACATGATTGGGGCTGCGCTGCAGCCCATCGCCGGCAAGGCCGGCGCCCACAAGTGTCCGTGTTCAGCTTCCCTGTAGGCGTCGGCCTTGCCGGTGATGAGGGTTAAACGCGGAACTGCCCCAACAACCGATCCAGTTGTTCGCGCAATTGATTCAATGCCACTCCCGCACTGCTCGATTGCTGGGCCGCCACTGCCGTCTGGCGTGAGAGGTCGGCGGTGTCGGTGACACTGCGGTTGATGTCCTCGACGACGTGAGACTGCTGCAGGGTCGCACTGGCAATCGAGGCGTTGAGGGCGGTGAGGTTGTGCAACGCCTGACTGATGGCGTCCAGGCTGACCCCCGCTTCGTTGGCTCGCTCGATCGTCTGGCGAGAGGCTGAACTGCTGGCGTCGATCGCTTTGACTGCCGCCTCGGACTGCCCTTGCAAATGCTCGATCATGCTCTGGATTTCTGCAGTCGATTGCTGGGTGCGCTGGGCCAGCAAACGGACTTCGTCGGCGACCACGGCAAAGCCACGGCCTTGTTCGCCTGCCCGGGCCGCCTCAATGGCCGCGTTGAGCGCGAGCAGGTTGGTCTGTTCGGCAATCGAACGGATCACTTCCAGCACGCTACCGATTCGCGTGCTCTGGCTGGCCAGGGTCTGGATCACTGTGACCGCTTCATCAATGGTGCCGGACAATTGATCGATCTGCTGCAGGCTGCCATGGATGCTCTGCTGACCCTGCTCGGCGCGGTGCTGGGCGTCGCGCATCTCAGTGGACGCCTGTTCGGCATTACGGGCGACATCCTGCACAGCGTAGGTCACTTCATTGATCGCCGTGGCCACCTGCTCCATCTGCGCCGATTGCTGTTCGCTGTGCTGTTGCGCCTGATTGGCATTGTTGCCGACATCCACTGCCGATTGACCCAGTGCCTGCGCGGCACCCTGCAGTTGGCTGATTACCCCCTGCAGCTTGCCGGTAAAGCGATTGAAGTGCTCGCCCAATCGGGTGACTTCATCGCGGCCATGGGTATCCAGACGGCGGGTGAGGTCGCTTTCGCCGCTGGCGATCATGGCCATGGCATCCACTGCCTCTTGCAAGGGGCGCGAGATGCTGCGGGCAATGACCACCACCAGCAAGGTCATGACCAGGGCGATGCCCAGACCCAGCAGTGAGGCGTCACGCAATTGGCGCAAGAACTCGTTCTGCATGTCATCGATATAGATACCTGAGCCAATAACCCAGCCCCAGGGCTTGAACAACAGGATATACGAGGTCTTTTCAACCGGCTCGCTGGCGCCGGGCTTGGGCCAGCGATAGTCGATACTGCCCGCACCCTGGGCCTTGGCCAAGGCGACCATTTCGTTGAACACGGCAAACCCGTCCGGGTCGCGCACGGCGGAAAGGTCCTGGCCGTCGAGCTTGGGGTTGGCCGGGTGCATGATCATCTTCGGCCCCAGGTCGTTGATCCAGAAGTAGTCATTCTGGTCGTAGCGTAAGCCGCGTACTGCACTCAAGGCCTGTTGCTGGGCCGACTCGCGGCTCAGGGTGCCGCTAGCCTCCAGGCCCTGATAATAAGCCAGCACACCGGCGGCAGTTTCCACCACATGGCGGGTTTTCTCGGCCTTGGCCTGGTACAGATCGCCATGGATCTGCCTGAGCATCAGCAGGCCCAAGGTCAACAGCATCGCCACCGCCACTACCAGGATCAGCCACAAGCGGCGGCTGATTGACAGGCTTCGTAGAGTCTTCATGGAACGGTCACCCCGGATTCTTTTTATTGTCCTGCGCATACCAGCATGCTTTTCCCCCACCACCTACTCGACCAAGGCCTAAGTGCCTGATTCGTACAAGGTGTGTAGTGCCGACCAGCAGCGTTTACACGAGAGGTCTGATAGGATTTCGGCCCGGTCGGGACAAACCTGAAGGGTGGCTGAACTTTTTTGCCGACTTTGCGACCAACTGTCGCTGTAAAACGACCGGGCATTCGAACCTGGCTTTGGCTGATGGAAACTACAACGGGGGCGTGCCATAGGCATCGCTTCGTGGGGGAATAATGGATCTTTGGACCGGCCTGCAGGCCGTCATTTTGGGTATTGTCGAAGGCTTGACCGAGTTCTTGCCGATCTCCAGTACCGGGCACCAGATTGTTGTTGCCGACCTGATCAACTTCGGTGGTGAGCGGGCGATGGCCTTCAACATCATCATTCAGCTAGGGGCCATCCTGGCGGTGGTCTGGGAATTTCGACGCAAGATCTTCGACGTGGTCCTGGGTTTGCCCAAGGAACGTCAGGCCCAACGCTTCACGGCCAATCTGCTGATCGCCTTCATGCCGGCAGTGGTGTTGGGCGTGCTGTTTGCCGACCTGATCCATGAATACCTGTTCAATCCCATCACGGTAGCCACTGCGTTGGTAATCGGTGGGGTCATCATGCTCTGGGCTGAGCGCCGTGAGCACGTGGTCCAGGTTGAGCAGGTCGATGACATGCGTTGGACCGATGCCCTGAAGATCGGCTTTACCCAGTGCCTGGCAATGATCCCGGGAACCTCGCGGTCCGGCTCGACTATTATTGGTGGCCTGCTGTTTGGCCTGTCGCGCAAGGCAGCAACCGAGTTCTCATTCTTCCTGGCCATGCCCACGATGGTCGGTGCCGCGGTGTATTCGGGCTACAAGTACCGCGATCTGTTCCAGCCGGATGACTTCCCGGTGTTCGCCATTGGCTTCGTGGTCTCGTTCATCTTCGCCATGATCGCGGTACGCGGCCTGCTGCGTTTCATCGCCAACCACAGCTATGCGATGTTTGCCTGGTACCGGATTGTCTTTGGCCTGATCATCCTGGCCACCTGGCAGTTCGGTGTGGTCGACTGGGCCACGGCGCACGGTTGATCGATGAGCCGCACTCAAGCTTCTGCGCGACGCGCTGTTACCGCTAACAGCGCTGTCCAGCACCCGCGCAGTAAACTCCTGGTGTTCTTCGGCCTGTGTTTGCTGCCGCTCGGTGGTGCGCTACAGATGCTGCTCAGCGGCCAGTCATGGCTACCCGCTGTGGCGTATCCGCTGGCCAGTCTGATCAGCTTTGCGCTGTATTGGCGTGACAAGCAGCAAGCACGTGTCCAAGGCTGGCGGACCCCGGAAAAAGTCCTGCACGCCAGTGAGTTGTGCGGCGGCTGGCCAGGGGCGTTACTGGCCCAGCAGGCCTTTCGGCACAAAACCCGAAAGCTGTCGTTTCAGCTGAGTTTCTGGGCCATTGTTGCCGTGCACCAGCTGTTCTGGGTCGACCACCTGCTGCTCGGTGGTCGTTGGCTGGGCAGCGCCCTGGGCCCGCTGCTCAGATAAGCAGGCCCGGCTGCAGGCGTTTGGGCAGGCGCCTGACCACCAGTTGGTGGGAGCGCTGCAGCAGGTCGCAGAGCTCCTCGCGAGCCATTGGGTAGGGGGGTGCCAAGCTGATCCAGTGTGCCCGTGCCAGATACGGTGCCGGGCGCACGCCGGGGCGGTCGACGTAACCGAGGAACAGCTCGCTGTCGACCTTGAACGACAAACCAGCGCCGGCCAGGTCCAACACCGCGAACATCTTGTTGCCGGCAATCGAGAACACTCGTACACCGCCCCATTTGTAGTCTTCCCGTGCACCGGGCAGGCTCAGGCAGAAGTCCACCACCTGCGCCGGGCTGATTGCTCCCTTAGACATAACGCTCCCCACACTCGGCAAACGACTCCACCAAATGGTCGATCCATACCCGCACGGCAGGCAGAAGGCCGCGTCGGTGCGGGTAGACCGCTTGCAAATAACCGCCCGGCAGCGACCAGTCTGGCAGCAGCCGAACCAGTTCGCCACGGGCCAGCTCCT
>RCUI01000281.1_pt1 | contig 19306 bp, 19 predicted proteins | sample 2166121 | NCBI WGS metagenome assembly RCUI01 (sample SAMN09932700, study PRJNA488358) | compost metagenome | feature: garden; material: soil; isolation source: compost soil in succinic acid-enriched culture | place: Germany: Experimental Botanical Garden Goettingen | collected 2016-01-27
CCGATTTGACTCATTGGTCACACTCAATTGTCTAAGCGGTAGCGACGCTCATCACAACAGGCATAAAAAACCCCGGCAGGCATGACTGCCGGCCGGGGTTGTCGGGGCTGCCTCAGAGCTTGTTGAACAGGCTCAGCGACGACAGGCGCGAGAATGCCAGCTGCGAGGCCTCCAACATGGCCTGCTGCAAGGTCAGGGCGATGGCTGCCGTGGACATGTCGGTATTGCCGATCGCGCTCTGGGTGCTCTTGTTGGCCAGCGACAGGCTGGTGTTTTCCTGGGTCTGGATTTCCAACGAGTTGCCGCGCGCACCGATCGAGCCACGGGTGATGTCGATGCGCTCGCGCGCACTGGCCAGGTTGGCAATGCCCGAGGCTACCGCTTGCTTGAGGGCGAATTCGGACGCGTTGTCAGTGACCGGCTTGTCCAGTGCCGCGCGCAGCTGACCCAGGGTGTCAAGAACGTTCTGGGTCTTGTGGGCGTTGGCCGTGACCGCAAACTGATCGCCCGCCTTTGGCGCACCATCGAGTTCGTAGGTGACGCCGGCGACGGTCAGCGAATTACCCGCGACGGCACCTTTGGCAATAGGTTTGCTGTCGGCGCTGTAAGGCTGGGCGTACAGGGCAAATTCGCTGTCGCTGGTGAACTTGATGACGGCACCGTCGCTCGGGAAGGTGCTGCGATAGGCCTCGGCATCACTGATGCTGCTACCGGTGACTTGCGCGGTGGACGGGTTGCCGGCGCCGCGGGTTGTGGTCAGCGTGTCGGGACGCGCCTGCAGGCTGAACACGTGCCCGGCCACGGCGGTGTCGGGATCGTCGCCCTCCTTGAGGTTGACGTCGATCTCGAACTCGACTCCGCGCAGGGCGATGCGGTTGCCGCCCTCGGTGCTGCTGTCGAAAACACCGTTGGTGGGCGTCTCGCTGGTGATGTCCTTGCCGTTGGCATCGGTGATGCTGTACTGGGTGGCGCTGGTAAAGGTCAGCTTGTAGGGCTGGCCACTGGCAAAGCCGCCGTCGTTGTAGGTGTTGACCGAGCTCACCAGCCCCTGGGACACGCCAACACGACCGTCGTCCACCGCAGGCGCCTGCAAAGTGGATTCGGTACGGGCCTTGTTGATGGCCTGGTCGAACACGCTGTAGCCGCTGTCATTGGTGGCCAGGTGCAAGGTATCGGAAACCTGCAGGCTGAGCTGGGTCTGGTCACCGTGATAGCTGTAGGTGCCATCGCTGTTGCGCACGTAGGGTGGCGACGAGGTCTTGGAGCCGCCAAACATGTAGTTGCCGTTGGCATCGCGGGAATTGAGCAGGCCAAATACGTTGGCCTCGATCTCCTTCAGCTCGCTGCTGATCGAAGTGCGGTCGGCATCGCTCAAGCTGCTGCCACCGGCACGAATGGCCAGTTCACTGGCACGCTGCATGGCTTCGTTAATGGTCGAGAGCACGCTCTCTTCCTGCAGCAACGCGTTATTCACCGTGGTCATGTTGGCACTGTACTGCCCCAGCAGCGCTTGTTGCTGCTGCAGTAGCAACAAGCGGGCAGCGCCAACCGGATCATCTGCCGCCGTCTGGATACGGATACCCGACGACACCTGCTCCTGGGTCTTGGCCGCATCGGAGAAATTCTTCGAGTAGCTGGTGGCGCTGGTCTCATAGAACTGAGCAGTGGAAATACGCACGATCGGCTACTCCTTACAAGGCGTTGATCAAGGTGCTGAAGGTTTCTTGCGCGGTCTTGATGATCTGCGACGACGCGGTGTAGTAGTGCTGGAACTTGACCAGGCTGGCCGCCTCGTCATCCAGGTTGACCCCGGACACCGACGCGCGGCTAGCCTTGGCCGAATCGAGCACGGCGCCGCTGGCGGTGGTGTCGATCTTGGCCTGGGCGGCCTTGGCACCGACGCGTTCGACCAGCGAGGCATAGGCGGAGGTAAAGCTGATGCCGCCACCGGAGCCGGTACCGACCGTGGACTGGGTTTGCAGGCCCAGCAGCGCCTTGGCGTTACGGTTGTCGGACTTACCGTCAGCGTTGAAGCCCAGGGTGAAGCTGTCGTTTGCCGAGGGGCTGCCAGCGATGGTGGTCTCTACCTTGAAGGTACGTGGATTGCCGCTGGCATCGAGCATTGGATTGCCGGCGGCATCGCGCATCGGCACATTGATGGCCAGGTCATTGTCCTGGCCCGGCACGATATTGCCGGCAGAAATCTCGCCGCCCTTCGCGTCGAAGATCTTATAGCTTTGCGTGCCACCACTGGCCTCGCCAAACACCACTCGCACGGGCATCGAGTGCTTGATCGCCTCCTGCAGTTGCGCCTGCTCGGCACCGCCGTAGATATCCAGGCGCTCGCCCAGGCTCGGCTGGGTGATGGTGCCGGTACCGCCGTTGCCGCTACCGGCGGTGGCACTGATGGGGCCGGCGAAGGCCAGCTTGTTGGCGTCGGTCAGTACGGTGTTGATGCTGCCGGCGGCGGCGCGGGTCGGGATCACCTTGAAGCTGTCGCCTGCGGCCAGGCCGCCACCGTTGAGCTTGAGGCTGAAGCCGTCGATCACCGGCGCTGGGTCGGCATCCAGGTCGAAGTTGCCCATCTCGGTGCCGTCGGAGCGGCGCACGGTGTATTGCTTGTCGCTGGTGAACTTGACCTCGTAGTCGTAGGTGGTCAAGGCACCGCTGTCGGCGATGGTCACATCCAGGTTGCCGGAGCCTGCGCTGTTGCTCGAGGCCGCCAGGCTGCGCTGGCTGATTGCAGTAATGCTGTTGATGCTGGAGAACAGGCCGCTGCCGAACTGACCGTTGGCATCCAGGCCCTGGCCCAGCTGGCTGTTGATGCTGTCGGCAACCACCAGGGCCACACGCCCCAGCTCGTTGATCGACGGCGCGAGCACATCGTTGCGATAGCGCAGCAAGCCGCCGATCTGCCCGCCGGTGACCACCGAGGTGACGTCGGAGCTGAAGGTCTGGTAGTTGATCTGCAGGCTGTACTGGCTCTTGTCGGTACTGCCAGGGGCAACCGACAGGGTGTTGGCGCTATTACCGGTAACCAGCGACTGGCCGGTGCCCAGGTAAACGTCAAGGTTGCCGTCACGCTCCTGCACGGTCACCCCCACCAGCTCATTGAGCGAGCGTACCGCTTCGTTGCGCGCATCGATCAGGTTGTTGGGGGTGTTGCCCGAGGCCGACAACTGCGCGATCTGCTTGTTGTACTCGGCGATATTGGAGCTGAGCTTGTTGACCTGGCCACTCAAGGTCTCGAGCTGGGAGTTGATGCTGTCGTTCTGTTGGCTCATCTGCGAGGAGATGGCGTTGAAACGGTTGCTCAGGGTCTGCGCCTGGGTCAGCAGCAACTGGCGCGAAGCGACGTCACCCGGGGTTGCCGAGGCGGTCTGCAGGGCCGAGAAGAATGCCGTGAGCACCGAGCTGATACCGGTGTTGCTGTCGGCCAGCAGCTTGTCGACGCTGGTGATCTGATCCTGGAACGCGGCGGCGTCGGTGTTCAACGAAGTGGCGGTCTGCAGCTGGTTGTCCAGGTAACCGTTATAGATACGTCGAACATCCGAGAGCGTGGTGCCGGTACCGATAAAGCCGACGCCAATGTTCTGCATGCCGCCGGTGGTCTGCACCGCTTGCTGACGCGAGTAGCCCGAGGTCCCGGCGTTGGCAATGTTATTGGAGGTGACCGATAACGCTGCCTGGCTGGCGTTCAGGCCGCTCAGCCCGATCGAGATCAGATTCGACATACTTCAATCCTTATAGATTCGTGGTACCGCCAGCCATGGCGTATTGCTGGGTTGGCTGCAACTGCCGGGCAATGCTGATGATCTTGCGCGCGTAGTCAGGGTCAGTGGCGTAGCCGGCCTTTTGCAGCTCTTTGGCAAACTGCTCCGGGTTATCGGCAGCGCTGACCGCATCTTTATAGCGACTGTTGTTCTGCAACAGGCTTACCAGGTCGTGGAAGCTGTCTTGATACGAATCGTAGGAACGGAACGCCGCCGTCTCCTTGACGAACTGACCGTCACGAAACTCGCTGGTGATCGCCCTCGCCTCTGCCCCCTGCCAATTGCCGGTGGCCTTGATGCCGAACAGGTTGTGGCTGCTGGAGCCATCGGCCTGGCGCATGACCGACTTGCCCCAGCCGGTTTCCAGGGCGGCCTGGGCCACCAGGTAGCGCGGATCGATACCAATGCGCTTGGCAGCCTCTTCGGCCATCGGCAGCATGGTCGCGACGAATTCATCCGAGGAGCTGAACGCGCGCTTGGCCGGCGCCAGCGGCGGCTGGGCCACGGCGCGGCCGTAGATGCGCATCTCGCCCGGTGCGGCAAAGGCGGTCGCCGGTTCCCAGTCACCCTTGGCCACGGCATCGCCGACCAGGTTCGTGCGCCCCGGAATCGGCGCGGTATTGGTGGCGCCAGCGGATGGCACCAGCCCGGCCAGCAAGCGGTCGGTGAGCTTGCCCGGCAAGGCCAGGCGGCGCGAGTTGAGCGCGGCCACATCGTTGCGCGCAGCGACGTCGCCCGAGCGCTCGGCCACGCCAACGGCGGTGGCGCCCAGCGCACGCGGCTGAATATCGAAGCGCGGGAACGGGCTGCTGCTCACCGATGCCGCTTTCTGCTTGGCCAGCTGGCGCATCAGTACATCCTGCAAACCGATACCACCGCCCTCGCGGGACATGCTCACCGCCAGCTGCTGGTCGTACATCTGCTGGTACTGCTTGGTGGTTTCGGTGTTGAGCGGATTGTCCTTGGCCAGCACATCGCTGGCCGAACGCATCGACTTGAGCATCTCGTTGAGAAACAGCGACTCGAATTCCTGGGCCACCTTGCGCAGGTTGGCCTCGCTGTCGCGGTCACCGACCTTCAGCGAGTTGAGGCGGTTGAGGTCGGTGTAGGCCCCGCTGTCAGCCATAGCGGCGACTGAAACTTTCGGCATGTCCATGGCCCGGCCCTCAAATCACGATCAGGTCGGCCTGCAAGGCGCCGGCCTGTTTCAGGGCTTCGAGGATCGCCATCAAGTCACTGGGGGCTGCGCCCACCTGGTTCACTGCACGGACGATTTCATCCAGCGTGGTGCCCGGGCCGAACTTGAACATCGGTTTGGCTTCCTGCTCGGCGTTCACGCGCGAGCGCGGCACCACAGCCGTCTGGCCATTGGAGAACGCCCCCGGCTGACTGACGATCGGGTCTTCGGTGATGGTCACGGTCAGGCTGCCGTGGGTCACCGCTGCCGGCGACACCTTGACGTTCTGGCCGATGACGATAGTGCCGGTACGCGAATTGATGATGACCTTGGCAACCGCCTGACCCGGATCGATTTCGAGGTTCTCCAGGATCGACAGGTAATCCACGCGCTGGCTGGGGTCGAGCGGCGCACTGACACGCACCGAACCGCCGTCCAGTGCCTGGGCCACACCCGGGCCAAGCAGTTCGTTGACCTTGTCGACGATGCGCTTGGCGGTGGTGAAGTCAGGGCGATTGAGGTTGAGGGTCAGGCTGTTGCCCTGGTTGAAGCCACTGGGCACGGCACGCTCTACGCTGGCACCACCGGGAATACGACCGGCCGACGGCACGTTGACGGTGATCTTGGAGCCGTCGCGACCCTCGGCATCGAAGCCGCCCACCACCAGGTTGCCCTGGGCGATGGCATAGACGTTGCCATCGATACCCTTGAGCGGGGTCATCAACAGGCTACCGCCGCGCAGGCTCTTGGAGTTACCGATCGAAGACACGGTCACGTCCACCACCTGGCCCGGCTTGGCAAACGCCGGCAAGTCGGCATGGATCGACACCGCCGCGACGTTTTTCAGCTGCACGTTGCCCGATCCCGGCGGTACCTTGATGCCGAACTGCGAGAGCATGTTGTTGAAGGTCTGCAGGGTGAACGGCGTCTGGGTGGTCTGGTCACCCGTGCCATTGAGCCCGACCACCAGGCCGTAGCCGATCAGCTGGTTGGTACGCACGCCGGAAATGCTGGCGATGTCCTTCAGGCGTTCAGCCTGCACCGCAAACGCGGCAGACATCAGGAACACGGCGGCAATCAGCTGCTTGAAGTTGAACATGGTCATCGGAACCTAGAAAGGCCAGAGCGGGCTGATGAAGAAACGGTCGAGCCAACCTGGCTGACTGGCGTCGGCAAACGAGCCGGTTCCCGAATAGGTGATGCGCGCATCGGCTACCCGGGTCGATGGCACGGTGTTGTCGGTGGCGATGTCGTCGGCGCGGATCATGCCGGCAATGCGCACCAGTTCATCACCGGTGTTGAGCGTCAGCCACTTCTCGCCACGCACGGCAATGATGCCGTTGGGCAGCACGTCGGCGACGGTCACAGTGATCGAGCCGGTCAGGCTGTTGCCCTGCCCCGCCTTGCTGTCACCCTTGGTCGCACGGTCGCCGCTGTAGCCGGCACTCAGGCTCAGGTCGCCACTGCCGAACGGGTTGTTGGTGGTCGCGCTCGAGCCGAACAGCGAGGTCAGGCCGATATCGGCCTTGCTGTTCTTGGCGATCTGCGAGTTGGCGTTCTTGCTCGCCTGGGTGCGCTCGTTGAGGGTAATGGTGATGATGTCACCGACCCGGAACGCCTTGCGGTCGCTGTACAGGTTCTGCTCGAAACCGGCCTGGTAGATCGAGCCGTTGTTCGCCGCTGCCGGCAGGGGGGTACGCGGCAATACCGGCGCGTAGTACGGATCGTTGGGCTTTGGCGGCGGCGCAACGCAGCCGGCCAGGACGGTGATCCCACTCAGGGCAAGCACGGAAAACAAACGACTCATGACGCTGACCTCACGGTGTAACAAGCGCTGTTCAAGCGACCTCGAAGACTTCACTTACAGGTTCTGGGTAACGAACGAGAGCATCTGGTCGGCGGTGGAAATGACCTTGGAGTTCATCTCGTAGGCACGCTGGGTGGTGATCATGTTCACCAGCTCTTCCACGGTGCTGACGTTGGAGTTTTCCAGGGTTTGCTGCTGGACCACACCGATGCCGTTCAGGCCCGGCGTACCGACCTGTGGCGCGCCGCTGGCAGCGGTTTCCAGGAACAGGTTGCCACCCACCGCCTGCAAGCCGGCCGGGTTGATGAAGTCGGCGGTCTGGATGTTGCCGATCACCTGGGCGGCCGGGTTGCCGGCAGTGGTGATCGAGACGGTACCGTCACGGCCCACGGTGAAGGTTTGCGCTTCTGGCGGCACGACGATGGCCGGCTCCAGGGCGAAGCCGCTGGCAGTGACGATCTGGCCGTCGGAGTTCAGGTGGAAGGTACCGTCACGGGTATAGGAGAGCGTGCCGTCGGGCTGCAGGATCTGGAAGAAACCGCGGCCGTCGATGGCCATGTCCAGCGGGTTCTCGGTGGTCTGCAGGCTGCCGGCGGTGAAGCTCTTCTGGGTGCCGACGATGCGTACACCGGTACCCAGTTGCAGGCCCGAAGGCAGCTCGCTGTCCTGGGTCGACTGGGCACCCGGCTGGCGGCGGGTCTGGTAGAGCAGGTCCTGGAATTCGGCGCGATCACGCTTGAAGCCGGTGGTCGAGACGTTGGCCAGGTTGTTGGAAATGGTGGTCAGGTTCATGTCCTGGGCGGACAGACCGGTTTTACTCACCCAAAGAGCCGGAAGCATGCTGTTCTCCTCGTGCGCCTGTTTTACGGCGCTACGTCTGTGTAATTAGCCGATTTGCAAAACACGAGCCATGGCTTCATCGCCTTCCTTGGCCGCGGTCATCATTTTGATGTGCAGTTCGAATTGACGAGACAGGGCCAGCACCGACGTCATTTCTTCGACGGCGTTGACGTTGCTGTTCTCAAGGAAACCCGACACCAGCTTGACGTTGGCATCGGCCGCCGCCGGCTGGCCAGTGGTGGTGTGGATCAGACCGTCCAGCCCCTTGGTCATGGTCTTGAGGTCGGGATTGACCATCTTGATCCGGTCGACTTCGGCCATCACCTGCGGCCCCTCGCCCAGGGCGCGAATGCTGATGGTGCCGTCTTCACCGACCTCGATCTTCTGCTCCGGCGGCACGGCAATCGGCCCGCCATTGCCCATGACCGGCATACCGTTGCCGGCACGCAGCACGCCCAGGGCATCGATGTTCATGCTCGCGGTGCGCACGTAGGCTTCGCTGCCATCGGGGGCCTGCACGGCAATCCAGCCGTCGCCACCCACGGCAACGTCCAGGTCACGGCCGGTTTCCAGCAGCGAGCCCGGGGTGAAGTCGGTTGCCGGGCGCTCGGTCATGGCATAGGCGCGCGCCGGAAAGCTGTCACCGAACACCGGCATCGAGCGCGCCTGCTCCAGGTCACGCTGAAAACCGCTGGTAGAAATGTTCGCCAGGTTGTTGGCATGGGCCTTCTGCGCCAGCGCGTTCTGGCTGGCGCCGGTCATGGCCACATAAAGCATCTTGTCCACAGGATCTCCTCTGCGCGAAACCTTGCCGCGCTGCCACCTTGGCAAGCGTTAAAGCAATTATCGAACCAGAATGACAAAAGCCCCGTATTCCGGGGCTTTTGACGTTATACATGGCGATGCGCCGTCAGTTTGTCGGCGATCTGTTGCCGCCTGCGGCAAGGGTGCTCTACCGAGGGCGGCAACCGGCGTTGTTGTAAGGGCCGGAGTGACGAACCCAGGCATCGCCGGGATCGATTTGCGCGCACATGTAGCGGCCGGTGGCCTTGCTCTGCCACTGATACCAGGAGGCGGGGGCTGCTTGTGCGGTGACGGCGAGTATCAGTGCCGTTATCAGGGTCCAGCGTTTCATTCCACCTCCCAGCCTGACACCCCTTGTAGCCGCTACCGCCAGGCTGCGGCTACATCCCAGCTATCAGGTCATCTGAATGATGGTCTGCATGATGGTGCTTTCGGTGGAGATGGTCTTGGCATTCGCCTGGTAGTTGCTCTGCGCCTTGATCAGGTTGACCAGCTCGCCGGTCAGGTCGACGTTGGAGTCTTCCAGGGAGCCACCATAGATCTTGCCCAGGGTGCCGGTGTTCGGCTCACCCACCACCGGAACGCCAGAGCCGTAGGACTCTTTCCACGCCGTGCCACCTACCGGCGTCAGGCCCTGGGCGTTGGCAAAGTTGGCCATTGCCACCTGGCCGATCACCTTGTCCTGGCCGTTGGTGAAGTTGGCAAACATGTTGCCGCTCTGGTCGACGGTCAGGCCCGCCAGCTCACCAGTGGCATAGCCATCCTGGCTTTTCGCCGAGGTGGCGGAAGCAGCGTTGTACTGGGTGGTCGCCAGCATATCCAGGGTCACGCCACCGGTCTTGGCAACGGAGCCATTGGCAACCCAGTTGCCGGCGGCGTTCTTCTCGGCCGGCACCCAGCCATCGAGCTGGAAGGTCTTGTTCTCGGCGATGGTCAGGCCACCGGGAACAGCGCCTGCGGCCATTGCTGCAGTGTCCAGGGTACCGTCGGACTTGAACGGCAGCTTGTTGACCAGCGGCGTGGCCAGCGACGGGTCGGCCGGATTGCGGCCATCGACGGTGGTGTACATGGTCCAGGAGTTGCTGGCCGAATCCTTGACGAAATACTGGTTCAGCTGGTGCGCATTGCCCTGGCTGTCGAATACGTCGGTGTTGAAGGTGTAGTTGTAGCTACCCACTTCGGTCGGCGAGAACGGGGTGATCTTCGGCTCGGTGGAGCTGGAGTTCAGGTTGAGGGTCTCGTTGATGCGGCCGGTCGGGTTGGGCGACAGGTTCGAGGTGTCGATCTTCAGGTCGACGAGTGCGCCCGGAATGATCTTGCCGTCGGCATCCACGCCATAACCCTGCAGGTTGGCACCCTGGGCGTTGACGACGTAACCCTCTTTGTCGCTGTAGAACGCACCGGCACGGGTGTAGATCCGCGAGCCGTTGTCGTTCATGGCGAAGAAGCCGCTGCCGTCGATGGCCAGGTCCAGGCTCTGGCCGGTACCGGTGAAGTTGCCCTGGGTGAACATCTGCGAGATTGCCGCAGTGGTCACGCCGCTACCCATGGCGGTCTTGCCACTGGTGCCCCGGATGGACGAGGCGTACTGGTCGGCGAATTCTGCGCGCGACGATTTGAAGCCGGTAGTGGCAACGTTGGCGATGTTGTTGCCGGTAACGCCCAGGGCCTTGTTTGCCGCATAAAGCCCGCTAAGGCCGATATTGAAAGACATATGCTCACTCCTGCCGCGTTATCGGCCCTAGATTCCAATCGATTGAATTTTCGACAGCGCGATGCTGCCAAGACCGGCCAGGTTCAACATCATTTCCGAACCGTTGCTGCCCATGGTCACGCTGCTGACCGACGCCGGCAGGTTGGTGGTCATGGTGGTGGCGACGCCCTCGATGGTGCCGGAGGCCTTGAAGGTGTATGTACCCGCAGGTGCCACTTCGCCGTCGCTGTCTTTGCCGTCCCAGGTGAAGTCCACCTGGCCGCCCTTCTGGCTGCCCAGGTCGAGTGTGCGCACCAGCTCACCGTCACTGTCGTAGATGCCGACGGTGGTCACGGTGCTGGACGAGGTCAGGTTGACCGAGCCTTTCATGTCCTTGCTGGTATCGACGACCGACTTGTCGGTCTGCACCATCACATTGCGCCCGACCAGCGAGGAAGCCTGCAGGGCAATGGACGACAGGAAGGCACCACCAATGGTACTGACCGAGCTGTTGAGCGACTCGATACCTTCCAGGCTGCTGAACTGCGCCAACTGGGCGACGAACTCGCCGTTTTCCTGTGGATCCAGCGGGTTCTGGTGCTTCATCTGGGTGACTAGCAGCTGCAGGAATGCATCCTTGCCCAGGGCGCTGCCGGCGGTGCCGGTTTTACTGTTGCCGCTGCCCTCCTGCTTTTGCAGGGACTGCAGCACCGAGTTGCTGACGTTGTTGACCGAATCGGTTGTGCTCATGCTGATGCTCCTATCACTGACCCAGGGTCAGTACTTTCTGCATCATGGTCTTGGCCGTGTTCATCAACTCGGCGTTGGTCTGGAACGAGCGACTGGCAGAGATCATGTCGGCCATTTCCTCGACCACGTTGACGTTCGGGTAATACACGTAACCGTCCTTGTTCGCCGCCGGATGATTGGGCTCGTAGCGCGCCTCGAGATTGCTCTGGTCTTCGACTACACCGAGCACCTGCACGCCCTGGCCGGCCTCGCCCTGATCCTGGAACAGCGACTGGCTGACGCCGCCCTGGGCCTGCTGGAAGGTGGTGGCAAATACCGGGTGACGGGCACGGTAGGTCTGGTCGATGCTCGACGAGACGGTCTCGGCGTTGGCGATGTTCGAAGCGACGGTGTTCAGACGCGTGGTCTGGGCACTCATGCCGCTACCGGCAATGTTGAAAACACTGGCGAGGGACATGACTTACTCTCCGCGCAGGGCCGATACCAGCCCTTTGAATTTACTGTTGAGCAGCGTGAAGCTGGCCTGGAAGCCCACGGCGTTTTCGGCATAGCTCGATTGTTCGAGCTGGGCGTCGACGGTGTTCTGGTCGATCGACGGCTGCATGGGCGTGCGGTACTGCAGGGTTTCGTCACCCATGCTCAGGCCTTCGGCCTCGATGTGCCGGCTGTTGGTCCGGTCCAGGGCAAAGTGGCCGCTCTTGGTCTTCTGGCTTTCGGCGGCCAGCACCGAGGCGAAGTCCAGGTCACGCGCCTTGTAGTTGGGCGTGTCGGCGTTGGCGATGTTGTTGGCCAGCACTTCGGCACGCTGGGCGCGAAAGCCCAGTGCTTTTTCGTGAATGCCGAGCGCTTTGTCGAAGCTGATGCTCATGTCGGGGAAACCTTCGAAGGTTGACCGGATAGATCGTTGGCAGAGCTAGAGCAAGAGCCATGCCAAAAAACAAAACCCCGTAAATACGGGGTTTCGAGAGGGTATTGAGAGCGGCAATGCCAGAAAAGCGGCAAAGGCTTTCCGCCGGAGCGGCAATTTGATGGCGGCCTGTAGGGGCGGCAGTGCGACGTGACAGTGGGATCGCTATCGCGGGGCAAGCCCGCCAAGCCTGTGCAAGACAGCTGCCCCCACGAGGTTACTTGGCCTGGTAGATGATCCCCGGGCTGCACTGGACCATCTGGTAATGCTCCGGCAATCCGTTCAGCGCTTCGGACGCACCCAGGAACAGATAGCCGCCTGGCTTGAGGGTGCTGTGAATGCGCAAGAGGATGTCTTTCTTGACCTGGGCCGAGAAGTAGATCAGCACGTTGCGACAGAACACGATGTCGAACTTGCCCAGGCTTGCGTAGCTGTCGAGCAGGTTGAAGGAGCGAAACTCCACACGGCTGCGAATCGGCGCCTTCACCGCCCAGCGTCCCGGCGACTTCACGTCGAAGTAGCGCTGCAACCGCTCCTGGGACAAGCCACGGGCAATCGCCAGGCTGTCGTACTCGCCCGACTTGCAGTTGCTCAGCATGGTTCCAGACAAGTCGGTGGCCACGATCTGCGCCCCCATCTTCAACTGGCCGATGTTGCTGCGCTCGAACTCGTCGATGGCCATGGAGATCGAGTACGGCTCCTGCCCCGAGGAGCAGGCCGCCGACCAGATGCGCAGGCGCTGGCCGGGGTTGGCCTTGATCTGCTCGGGCAGGACTTTGTTCTTGAGCACTTCGAACGGGTAGGTGTCGCGAAACCACAGGGTTTCGTTGGTGGTCATGGCATCCACCACCTGCTCGCGCAAGCCACTGCGCGGCTGGCTCTGAATGCGCTGCACCAGTTCGGTCAGGGACTTGATGCCCTGCTGCTCCATCAGCTTGTTGAGACGGCTGGAGACCAGGTACTGCTTATTTTCGCCCAGCAGGATGCCACAGGCTTTTTCCAGGAAGACCCGGAACTGTTCGAAATCCAAATTACCCGTAGACAATGATGCCGCCTCTTAAATCGTGTGAACCGCCAGGGGCAAAGCCCTGGCCGTTAGTGCGTAGCCTTGATGCGATCGACGACACGTTGAGCGAGGTCGTCGGGCTTGAACTTGGCCAGAAAGTCATCGGCACCGACCTTCTTGACCATCGCCTGGTTGAATACCCCGGAAAGCGAAGTATGCAGGATGATGTGCAGTTTTTGCATGCGCGGGTCGTTGCGGATCTCCGCGGTCAGGGTATAGCCGTCCATTTCCGGCATCTCGATATCGGAGATCATCATCAGGAACTCTTCTTCCGGACGCTTGCCCTCATCCACCAGCCTGCGCAGGTAATCGAGTGCCTGGCGACCATCGTTGAGCGCCACCACCTCGACCCCCACCGTTTGCAGGCAACGACTGACCTGTTTGCGCGCCACCGATGAATCATCGACCGTCAGCACCCGCAACATCACCGCCTTGTCCTGCACCTCGGCATCGACCACGCCCGCAGAGATCGCCTCGGAGGTCGGCGCCACTTCGGCAAGGACCTTCTCCACGTCGATGATCTCGACCATCTTGTTGTCGACCCGCGTCACGGCGGTCAGGTAATGATCGCGACCAGTGCCCTTGGGTGGCGGATGAATCTCTTCCCAGTTCATGTTGACGATGCGCTCCACCGAGTGCACCAGAAAGCCTTGGGTCTTGGTGTTGTACTCCGTGATGATCACGAAGCTCTTGCTGGTTTCTTCCCGCAGGCCGGGCATGCCGGTCGCCATCGCCAGATCGAGGATCGGAATGGTTGCCCCACGGATATTGGCAACGCCGCGCACCACCGGGTTTGACTTGGGCAGTACCGTGAGGGGTGGGCATTGCAGCACCTCCCGCACCTTGAACACGTTGATCCCGTAGAGCTGATCCCCATTCAGTCGAAACAGCAGCAGCTCAAGGCGATTCTGCCCCACCAGCTGCGTGCGCTGGTTCACCGAATCCATTACACCTGCCATGCCAGACTCCTTCACCCTACGCTTCGAGCCTCGTACCCAATCGGCACGCGCTTTGCTATTTGAATTTCATGAACATGAAAACGACATTTTCCCGACGCCTGACCCGCCACCTGCCCGGCATCCTTGCTGTGCTGTGCCTGGTGGCGCCAGGTGGACGAACCCTGGCTGACGCTTTCACCTTGCCTGAACAGCTTATCGGTGTCACCCAAGGGTTTCTTGAGTTCACCGTTGAAGATTATCTGGCCAGCAGCCAGACCGAAGGCCGCTACGAAATCCAGGTCAACACCCTCGATCCACGCTTGCGCATGCCGCTGTGCGACCAGCAACTGGACGCCAATCTGGAGAGCCCTGCGCAGCCGCTGGGGCGCGTCACCGTGCGGGTTCGCTGCAATGGCAGCTCCCCGTGGACGGTGTTCGTGCCGGCTCAGGTACGTCTTTTTCGCGAGGTGGTGACAGTGGCGCGGCCGCTCAAGCGCGAAAGCATTGTCGGCGAACAGGATGTCGGCCTGCGCGAACGCGACGTAGGGCTGCTCAACCAGGGTTTCCTGACCAGCCTGGACCAGGCGGTCGGCTTGAAAGTTATCCGACCAACGGTCATGGATCAGGTACTGACACCTCAACACCTTGAACAGGCCGAGGTGATCCGCAAGGGCGACCAGGTGGTCATCACCGCCCGCAGCGGCACCCTCAGCGTGCGCATGCCGGGCGAGGCCCTGGTCAAGGGCAGCCTGAGCGAGCAGATTCGGGTGCGCAATCTCAATTCCAAACGCGTGGTCAAGGCCAGGGTCACAGGCCCAGGCCAGGTGGAAGTTGCTATGTAGGCCCATGAACAGTGAACAACCCTGGCGGTCGGGAACCGCTTTTCCTAAACTGTGTCCCATTGGGTGCCAAGAACCTGCCGCGCACGTTGCCCTGCAATTGCGCCTAAAGTTTTTTTCGGGTTGGCCGAAAACAAGGCAAGCGTCCAAATACCCAGAGGTTTTCTGATCATGGTCATCGACTTCAGTCGTTTGAATAACTCCCCGTCGGTTGCCGGCGTGCGTACTGGCAACAGCCAGGAAAGCACTGCCAGCAACAGCGCAGCCAAGGCCGATTCCGTCGCCCAGGGCAGCACCAGCGGGGAAGCCGTACACCTCAGCCACGAGGCCCAGCAGTTGCAAAAGGTCAGCGACAAGCTGCGCGACCAGCCGATTGTCAACAGCGCCCGGGTGGCGGAGTTGAAACAGGCTATCGCCGACGGCAGCTACCAGGTCGACAGCAACCGCGTCGCCAGCAAACTGCTTAATTTCGAAGCCCAGCGCTAGCCCCTGGCGCGCTGACTTCAGGACGCTAGAACCCAAGAGCCAGCCATGCACGACACTACTCTGCTGAAACTGATCGAAGACGACATTGCTCCAGCGCAACAACTGCTCGAATTGTTGCAGACCGAGGCGATTGCACTGCACGGTCGCGACATGCCACTGCTGGAAAACCTCCTGGCACGCAAGCAGTCGCTGGTGATCCTGCTCGATCAGCAAGGCCGGCGGCGTAGTGAGTTGCTCGCAAGCCTGGGCCTGAGCCAGGACCGCCAGGGCGTCGAGCAACTGGCCGCCCAGTCTCACCTGGGTGAAACCCTGCTGCAGCGACTGGACCTGTTGGGCAAGCTGCTTGCAGACTGCCAGGCCATCAACGAACGCAATGGCCTGTCGATCCAGATCCAGCAAAAGACCACGGCCAACCAGATCAGGATCCTCATGGGCGGCGAATCACCGACGCTCTACGACAGCCGCGGCTCGACCTCGCCCCTCGCCAAGCCACGGGCTCTGAGCCAGGCTTGATTCCCCTGTATCAAGGCACGGAACATACTGGCAAAATGCCGTAACTTGCGTGTGTCGTTTTTGCCTGGAGATTGATTACCCGTGTTCAATGAAGCTGAAGCTCCGCAGCCTCCGAAGGTGCTCACCACCCCTTTGGAAATTGCCGCCAACCTGCGGTCGCTGCTAGAGAGCCATGACCCGCTGATCATCACCTTTCACGAACGCAGCCAGCGCTTTCAGAGCTACGTGGTCGAAGTCGACCGCGAAGGCAATCGCCTGGCCTTTGATGAAATGATCCCCCGCGACGGCGAACGCTTTCTTGAGAATGGCGAGCCTTTCCGCGTCGAAGGCTTTCACGATGGCGTGCGCATTGCCTGGGAGTGCAACACCCCGCTGACCATCAGCGAGGTCGATGGCCACCGCTGCTACCGCGGCGCACTGCCCACCGAGGTCGCCTATCACCAGCGCCGCAATGCCTTCCGCGCGGCGCTGAAGTTGTCACAACTGGTCGATGTCAAGCTCGACGGCGACAAGCTCAAGGGCAAGGGCGAACTCAAGGGCAAGCTGCTGGATATCTCGGCGACCGGCTGCAAGCTGCGCTTTGACGGCAACATCGAAGAGCGCCTGCAACTGGGCCAGGTGTACGAGAAATTTGCTACGGGAGCGCCGCTGGGGCTGTCGCAGGTTGAGGTGGAGCTGCGCCACCTGCACTTCGAAGAGCGCCTGAACGCGACCTTTGCCGGGGTACGCTTTCACAACCTGAACGGGCCGATGCAGCGCAAGGTCGAGACCTTCGTCTATCAGCTGCAGCGTGAGGCGCGGCGCTTCGATAAAGACGATTACTGATCGGTAAACCATCGCGGGGCAAGCCCGCTCCTACCATCCGTAGGAGCGGGCTTGCCCCGCGATTGCATCACACCGGCTTATCCGGCTGAGCCTCAGGCTCTCCTTCCTCCCCCTCGGTATCTTCAGCCGCCACCGGCGCCTGCATTTGATCCTGTACCACCTGTTCATCCACCCGCGGGTCAAGGGCTGCCGACAAGGGCGAGCCTGCCGCCGGCATCGCCACGTGGTGCAGCGGCGCATCGTCGACCTGATGCAAGCCGGTGACCGCCTTCGGTCGAATCCGCCACACCAGCACCAGCGCGAAGAACACAAAGAACGCGTAGAGCATCTGCGTGCCGAACAGCTTCATCAGTACACCCGCCGCCAATGGCCCGATGCTGGCGCCCACGCCGTAGGTCACGAGCAGCATGGCGGTCAGCGATACCCGCCGCTCACTTTCCACATGGTCGTTGGAAAATGCCACCGCCAACGGGTACAGGCTGAACTGCAGGAGGGACACGGCAAAACCGGCACCGAACAACACCACCAGCGGCACCGTCGGCATGATTGCCAAGGGCAAAGCAGTCACCACCAGGCCGATGGCAACACAACGAATCAACAAGGCACGGTCATAACGGTCCGACAACCAACCCAGCGGGTATTGCACCAGCAGGCCGGCAAAAATACAGCAGCCCATGTACAGGCCGATCTGCTCGGTACTGAGCCCCTGCTTGGCGGCGTACAACGGCGCCAGGCCATAGAAGGAGCCGACGATCAGACCGGACCCGAGCACGGTACTCAATGATTGCGGCACCCGCTTGATAAAGAACCGCGGCTCCATCGGCGCCGGGCGCAACGGCGCCGGGTGAATGCGCCGGGTCAGCGCGACAGGCACCAGGCACAAGGCAAAGCACATGGCGACCAGCATCAGCAGCTCGAGCCCCAATTGCGGATGCGCGACCAGAATCAGCTGACCCAGCACCAGGCCCAGGTAAGAGAAGATCATGTAGCCGCTGAACACCGCGCCCCGCTGCTTGGCATCGGCCTGCTCGTTGAGCCAGCTTTCAATGACCATGTATTGGCACATCATGCCCAGGCCCACGATCACCCGCAAAAACAACCAGGCGGGCAACCAGCTGACCAGGCCGTGGCCCAGTACCGCCGCACCGACGATCCCGGCACAGGTGGCGTACGCGCGAATGTGCCCCACCCGGGCAATCAACCGGTGGCCGATCTTGCCGCCCAGGGCCAGGCCGAAATAGTTGGCCGCCATCAAGGCACCCACCCACAGACTGTCGACGTGATCGGCAGCCAGCCTCAAGGTCAGGTAGGTACTCAACAAGCCGGAGCCGATCAACATCATCAGCGCAGCGAAATACAGCGCGCGAAAAGACTTCCAGATCTGTCGCATCAGCGTCCCTAACGGCCCCTTGAACAGGTGGAAAAACTGCTTGAAAGCATAAGTGAAAATACCGGCGCTGTAGGCGCCAGGGATAAAAAAAACAGGCGGTGACCTTCCGATCAGGAACGTCTACCACCTGCTTTTCGATCACAACTCAACGCACGGCGATGGCTATGCCTGCGCGGCCAGCACGCGTCGCTCCCACGGGGTGATTTCATCGAAGAAGCTGGTCAGCTCCATGGTCTTGGTGGCGATGTAGCCTTCGATGAACTCCTTGCCGAACAGTTCCCGCGCAAGCTCGCTTCGCTTCAGACGCTCGAGGGCGGCATGCAAGGTACAAGGCAGGCTCAAATGATCCGGCACCTCGAACTCGCCCTGGATCGGCGACGTCGGCTCCAACTGCTGCTCGATGCCGTGGAGGCCGGCGGCAAGGCTTGCGGCAATGGCCAGGTACGGGTTGGTGTCGGCACCGGGCAAACGGTTCTCGACCCGTCGCGCCACCGGCGAGCTGGCCGGAATGCGCAACCCGGCAGCGCGATTGTCTTCGGACCAGCAGGCATTGTTGGGCGAAGCATAGGGGTGGCACAGGCGCTGATAGGAGTTGACGTTGGGTGCGAACAACGCGGTGAAGTCGGCCATGCATGCCTGCAAGCCACCGATGAAATGATGGAAGGTCGCGGTCGGCTTGCCCTCGGCATCACTGAACACATTACGCCCACTTTCGATCTCGACCAGGCTCTGGTGAATGTGCATGGAACTGCCCGGCGTATGCGCCAGCGGCTTGGCCATGCACACCACGGTCAGGCCGTGCTTGAGCGCCACTTCCTTGAGCAGGTGTTTGAACAGCAGCGTCTGGTCGGCCAGCAGCAGCGGATCACCGTGCAGCAGGTTGATTTCGAACTGGCTGACCCCCATCTCGTGCATGAAAGTATCGCGTGGCAGGCCCAGCGCCTCCATGCAGCGGTAGACTTCATTGAAGAACGGACGCAGGCCATTGTTGGAGCTGACGCTGAAGGCCGAGTATCCCTCTTCACGGCGACCATCCTTGCCCAGTGGCGGCAGGAACGGCTGGGAAGGGTCGCTGTTGGGTGCGAACACGAAGAACTCGAGCTCGGTGGCCACCACCGGCGCCAGGCCACGGGCGGCATAGCGGGCGATCACTGCCTTGAGCAGCCCACGAGAAGACAGGCCAGAACTTTCACCGCTCAGCTCGACGGCATCGCAGATGGCCAGCGCGCGGGGTTCGTCACTCCAGGGCAGGCGGTGGATCTGCTGGGTATCGGCCACCAGGGCCAGGTCACCATCATCACTGCCGTAGAAGCGTGCCGGTGGATAACCGCCCATGATGCATTGCAACAGCACGCCACGGGCCATCTGCAAACGGCGGCCTTCGAGAAACCCTTCAGCGGTCATTACCTTGCCGCGCGGCACACCGTTGAGGTCCGGCGTGACGCACTCGATCTCATCAATGCCCGTCAATCGCTCCGCGAGAGAACGCTGGCCACTG
>RCUI01000282.1_pt1 | contig 19290 bp, 18 predicted proteins | sample 2166121 | NCBI WGS metagenome assembly RCUI01 (sample SAMN09932700, study PRJNA488358) | compost metagenome | feature: garden; material: soil; isolation source: compost soil in succinic acid-enriched culture | place: Germany: Experimental Botanical Garden Goettingen | collected 2016-01-27
GCTCCCACAATGGATATGCATGCACCGGCCCCTGTGGGAGCCGGCCCTGCCGGCGATGGGCTGCACAGCAGCCCTCACACCCAGCCGCGCAACACCTGCTTGGCCACCTTGCCCGTGGCATTGAGCGGCAAGGCCTCGACCACTTGCACCCGCCGCGGCACCTTGTAATTGGCCATCTGCTCTCGGCACCAGGTAGTGAACTTTGCCACGTCGATCACCTGCCCAGGCACCGCCAGCAAAAAGGCCATGGCCACTTCCCCCAGACGTTCATCGGCTATGCCGATCACTGCAGCCTGGGCCACCCCCGGGTACTGCAACAGGGTCTGTTCGATCTCCGCCGGGTAGACGTTGAAGCCACCGGTGATGAACATGTCCTTGAGCCGGTCGGTGATGCGCAGGTAACCGTGTTCATCGAGCACGCCGATGTCGCCGGTGTGCAGCCAGCCCTCGGCATCCACCGCTTCCAGGCTGGCCTGCGGGTCGTTGAGGTAGCCGCGCATCAGGTTGTAGCCACGAATCAGTACCTCGCCGGGCACGTTGGCCGGCACGCTGGCGCCGCTGCTGTTGACGCAACGGATCTGAACCCCGGGCATGGCCCGGCCGCTGGTGCTGGCGACCCGTTCGGCGCTGTCACCGGGGCGGCAGATGCTGGCAAAGCCGCAGGCTTCGGTCAGGCCGTAGGCGGTGACGATGGTGGCAAAGCCCAGCTCCTCGCGCATGCGCCCGATCATCTCCACCGGGATCGCGGCGGCACCGGTGACGGCGATGCGCAGCGAACTCAGGTCGTAGTCCAAGCGTTGCGGGTGGGCCAGCAGTGACTGATAAAGGGTCGGCGGCCCGGGCAGGATGTTGATCCGCTCGCGCTGCACACAGTCGAGCACGGCCTGCACCTCGAACACCTGCTGCGGGACGATGGTGCAGCCGCGCATCAGTGCCGCCAGCCAGCCGGCCTTGTAGCCAAAGGAATGGAAGAACGGATTGACGATCAGGTAGCGATCGCCCCGGCGCAGGCCGACGATCTCGCTCCAGTCGCGCACCACTTGCAGGTTCTGGCCGTGGGCGGTCATCACGCCCTTGGGTTTGCCGGAAGTGCCGGAGGTGAACAGCAGATCAGACAGGGTCTGCGGCCCGACGTGCTGCTCACGGGCTTGCAGCAGGGCGTCCGGCACCCGTTCCGCGAGGGCCATGAAGGCCTCCCAGGCCAGGCCGCTCTGTGGCTGATCTACCGGTCGCAGGCTGATCACCTCACGCAGCGCCGGCAGCGCTTCGCCGACGAGCATGGCGGGGTAATCGGTGTCGAGAAAGCGGCTGATGCAAAACAGCACGCAGGTGCCGCTTTCGCGCAGGATATGCCCGGCTTCGCTGCCCTTCATGCGCGTGTTCAGTGGCACCAGGGTGGCGCCGACGCTCTGCAGGGCGCCGGCGGCGACGATCCATTCCCACAGGTTGGGCGCCCACACCGCCACCCGGTCGGCCACTTGTACCTCCAGGGCCAGCAGGGCGCGGGCGGCCTGCTGGCGCAACTGGTCAAGCTGGCGGTAGCTGATGATCTGCCCACCGTCTTCGATGGCCGGCTTGTCGGCGTATTCCCGGGCCGCGTTGGCGAACAGTTGGGCGATGGTCTGAGCGTTTTCGACAGGCAGCATGATGCCTCCTCAGGCTGAGGATGAATGAGCAGGGAAGGGGCCGGGCGGGGTGCCCGGCACACGGGGTCAGGCGCTAGGCGGGGCGAAGCGGCGGCCAGCGGAAAAACCGCCGTCCACGGCAATCATCTGGCCGCTGACGAACGAGGCTTCGTCGGAGGCGAGGAACAGCGCGACATTGGCCACCTCGTCCGGCTGCCCGGAACGGTTGAGCATGTGCTGCGAGGCGAAGAAGGCGTGGAACGCCTGTTGTTCGCGGACCATGCTGGTCATCGGTGTTTCGATCAGGCCAGGGCACAGGCCGTTGACGCGGATGTTGGCGTAGCCGTAGTCGATGGCCATCGAGCGAGTCAGCTGGTTGATGCCACCTTTGGAGACGTTGTAGGCGACGTTGCCGTCGCAGCCCTGCAGGCCGAAGATCGAGCCGATGTTGATGATTGAGCCGCTGCGCTGGGACTCCATCTGCGCCAGTACGTGTTTGCTGGTGAGCATGCTGCCGGTGAGGTTGATGTCCAGCACCCGCTGCCAGTTGGCGGTCGTGGTCTGGGTCACGCTGCCCTGGTCGGCGACGCCAGCGGCATTGACCAGCACATCGATACGCCCGAAGCGGCTGATGACTTCGCTCATCACCTGCTGCACGCGGGGTTCATCACGCACATCCAGGCTCATGAACAGGCCGGGAAAGTCCGCCGGGGCCTCGCCAATGTCCAGGCCGACGACCTGGGCACCCTCGGCCAAGAAGCGGCGCACGCACGCCAGGCCGATACCCGATGCGCCGCCGGTGACCACGGCGACCTTGTTGTGCAAACGAGCCATAACTGAACCTCTGTTTTATTGTTGTGGGGCTTCTGGCGCCGAGTCTAACCGCAGTCGGGGCCGCAGTGATCGTCCGATGAGACTAGCGGGCACAGGCCCTCACCCGGGGAACTTCAAGCGTACCCGCGCGCCCAGCGGCCGGCTCTGGCAAGCCAGGGTCCAGCCTTCTTCCAGCTCCCGGGCGCTGAGCACATCGTTGCGCGCCAGGCGGGTTTCACCCTCGAGCACCGTACACATGCAGGCCCCGCAAAAACCTTCTTCGCAGGATGACGGTACCTCCAGGCCCGCCGCACGGCAGCTTTGCAGCAGAGTATCGCCGGGCTGGCAGGCGACTTCGTGTTGCTGGCCGTCGAGCTCGACCAGCAGCAGCTCGCAGGCCGACTCACTGGCGGCCGCGCGGGCAATGGCTTCTTGCGCTGCGACTTCATCGGGATCGGGCGGGGAGACGAAACGCTCGACATGGATGCACTCGGCGGCCTCGCCCAAGGCCAGCAGGCTGCGCTCGACGGTGTCCATGAACGGCCCCGGGCCGCAGATGAAGTAATCGCCGCCACGCATTTCGCCCACCAGTTGCTGCACCTGGGCGTCGCGCAAAAAACCTTGCAGCGAATCGAGCAGGTGGATCACCTGCAGGCGTTGCGGGTGGTCCTGGCTCAGCTGGCGCAGTTCGTCGCGAAAGATCACCGAGGCTTCGTCGCGGTTGGCATACACCAGCCGGATCGGCCGTTCGCTGCTGTGCAGCGTCGACTTGAGGATCGAGATCACCGGGGTGATGCCCGAGCCGCCGCCGAACAGCACCAGCGGCCGCGCCGGGTCGCTGGCCTGGCTTTCATCCAGGCAGAAGTGCCCGGCTGGCGGCAGCACCTCGAGCCAGTCGCCGACCTGCACCTGCTGGTTCATCCAGTTCGATACCCGGCCCCCGGCGACCCGCTTGATGGTCACCTTGGGCCGGGCATCGCACAGCGGCGAGCTGGCCATGGAGTAGCAGCGGGTCAGCAGTTTGCCGGCACAGGGCACGCGAAAGCTCAAGAACTGCCCCGGCTGGTAGCGAAAGCGCTCGCGCAACTGCGCCGGCACCTCCAGTACCAGCGAACGCGCATCGGCGGTTTCGTCGATGACCGCGCAAACCTGCAGCCGATAGCTTCCGGTGGCCGAAACCAGCGAGTCCTGCCCAAGCGCTTGCATGCCCATGTTCATCCTCGCCTCAGATGCCGCTGATCAATTGCGCGTTGTCCACGCGCAGTTCGGCACCGTTGACGAAGTTAGATTCGTCGCTGGCCAAAAACAGCACCACGTTGGCGATATCGCGCGGCGCGCACATGCGGTTCATCGGATCCTGGTCGAGCAGCGCCTGGTCGATCGGCTGGCCACCGGCCAGGGCCTGGGTCATCGGCGTGTTGACGCCGTCCGGGTGCACACTGTTGCAGCGGATGCGATAACCCTGCTGCTTGCAGTGCAGGGCAATGGAGCGGGTCATCGCCGCCACCGCGCCCTTGGAGGCCGAGTAGGCGCAGAACATCGGCATGGCGCCGAGGGCGGCTACCGAGGACATGTTGACGATCGAGCCGCCGCCGCTGTCCTTCATGGCTTCAATGGCATATTTGCAGCCGAGAAAATAGCCGTCGCCGTTGATCTTCTGCACCTTCTGCCAGGTTTCCAGCGAGGTGTTCTCGATGGTTCCGGCCACCAGGATGGCGGCATTGTTGACCAGTACATCGAGGCGCCCGAAGTGCTCCAGGGTGGTCTTGATCACCTGCTGCCAATCGCTTTCGCTGGCGATGTCGTGGCGGATGAACAGCGCATTGCTGCCGATCTGCGCGGCGACTTCGCGCCCGGCCTGTTCATTGAGGTCGGTGAGCACCACCCGGGCGCCCTGGCTGGCCAGCAGCAGGGCGTCCTCGCGGCCGATGCCGCTGGCGGCGCCGGTGACGATGCAGACTTTGCCTTCTACACGTTGCATGGTTGTTCTCCTGATGGTGCGGGGTTGGGGGCGGTGCGCGCGGCGATGTGCGCCGCGGCGCGCCGCCCGGAATAAATGCAGTCGGCCAGGGACAGGCCGGAGACATACAGGTTGGAGGCGACACCCACGGCATTGCGCCCGGCGCTGTACAACCCGGCGATAGGCGTGCCGTGCAGGTCGAGCACCGCGCCGCTGCCCTCGTCGACGCGCAGGCCGCCCAGGGTCAGGGCCGGGCAGGGGAACAGGCGGCTGTCGTAGGACAGGTCCAGCGCATACCAGGGGCCGCTGTCCAGCGGGCAGAGCATGGCTGCCGACTTGCCCAGCGGGTCGGCGATTTCGCCACGGGCCGCACGGCTGTACTGCGCCACGCTCTGGCGCAGGTTGCCCACGGGCAAGCCGCAGCGTTCGGCCAGTTGTTCCAGGCTGTTGCCGCGTTTGGCGTTGAACAGCAGGTTGAGCAGCACCGGCAGGCGCTGGAAGTTCCACACCTTGCCCGGGCCGACCTGCTTGAGCGCCTGGCGCACCAGGGCGCGATTGAGGATCAGGATGGCCTTGCCGTTCTGCTCCTCGACCATGGCATGGCCGAGGGTGGCGCCGTACACCTCTTCGTTGCAGTAGCGCTGGCCGAAGCCGTTGACGATCATGCCGCGGGCCCAGGCCAGCGGTGGGTTGATAAAGCGCCAGGCGCTGACCTTGTCCATGCGTGCCAAGGTGCCCCCGGCGCTCTGGCCCAGGAGCAGGCCGCTGCCATCGCAGGCGGTGGTGCCCAGCGGCAGGCCGGCCAGGTACTGCGGCGCATGCCGGGCTACCAGGGCGCGGTTGAAGATGAAGCCGCCACAGCTGAGCAGCAGGCCTTTTTCGGCGCGGATCAGGGTGCGCACTGCATGGCGCTGCTCGATCTGCCGCAGGCGCTTGCGCAGCATGTCGGCCAGCGCCGGGGCGTACATATGGATGGCACTGGCCCAGCGCGCCAGGCGTGCATGGCGGCGGGCAGCGCGGCTATCGGCAGGCAGTTGCCAGGCCACCACACCGACTACCCGGTCGTGGTTGTCCAGAACCAGTTGGCGGACTTCGCACTGGCTGCGCAGGCGCACGCCCAGCTTCAAAGCGCTGGCGCGCAGCGGCGCAAACAGGCTGGCACCGGACATGCCCGGGCCTTTGGCCCGGTGGCCGCGCGGTGCCGGGCTGGCCTGCGCGGCGTAGGCCGGCACCGCTTCGTTGCCTGAGTAATAGAGGTAGTATCGGTCGCTGGGGTAGGAGGTTTTCTGCGGCGGCACACTGGCTTCGAAAGCCACGCCGTGGCGTTCCAGCCAGACCAGCTGCTCGCAGCTGCGCTCGCAGAAATCGCGCAAGGTGCCGGCCGATACCGCTTCGCCGACTTCCTGGTTCAAATAGTTGAACATTGCCTCGCTGTTGTCCGGGTACCCGGCGCGCTGCTGGTAGGGCGTGCCGCCGCCGGCATAGACCACGCCACCGCTGAGCGCCGTGGCACCGCCACCGGCGAAGCGGTCCAGGGCCAGCACGCTGAGCCCGCGGCTGGCGGCCTCGATGGCGGCGCAGACACCGGCGCCGCCAAAACCGACCACCACCAGCTCGGCCTGTGCGTGCCAGTGCAGCTGTTCGGCACTGTCCACTCGCAGTGGCATCAACCCGTTCAGGCTGCTCATGCGCCGGCCTCAGCCCGCTGCCGCAATCATGCGCGCCGGCGCCGCCGTGGTGGTGTAGCTGCCATCCAGGTACACCAGCGGGGTGATGGTCGGGCTGGTGCGGATGCGCAGGATGCGGCCGATGAAAATGGTGTGGGTGCCATAGGTCATGCGCCCATCCTGGCGGCACAGAATCGACGATTGGGCATCGGCCAGAAACGGAATGCCTTCTTCGCTGGTCTGCCAGTCGCCACGCTCGAAGCGCGCCTCGCCCTTGATCGCGCCGCTGCACAGGTGCGCAAGGTCCTGCTGCTCGACACCGAGGATGTTCACGCAGAAGTCGGCACCGTCTGCCAGGGCGGCATGCGGTGAGGCGCTGGTGTTCACGCAGATCAGCAGCGACGGCGGCTCGGTGCTCAGCGAATCGACCGCGGTGGCGGCCATGGCGAAGCGCTGGGTGCCGTTGCTGGTACTGATGATGGTCACGGATTTGGCCAGGCGGCGCATGGCCTGGAGCATGTCGGCTTTGAGATTGTTGTTGTTCATCGCACGGCCTCTGGTTGGCTTGGAGTGCGATGAATTCTTGCAACCGGCGCAAGGCCCAACATCGTCCGAGGGGACTAGTCGAGGCGCGCCGTCGCTGCATGGTCCGTTTGAGGGATGTTGGCCGCCGGGCGCCTTGCTTGAATGCCGGGGTAGAGGCCGGTTGCGCCTCTGCTGCACGCGCGCCCCGGCGGACGGGGTGATCAGAGGAGAACAACAACATGCTCAACCAAGACCTGATACGCCAGCGTCTGGCCCAGCGCGCCCGCGAGCTGGTGCCGATCCTGCGTGAACGTGCCGCCCATGCCGCGCAACTTGGCCAGCTGCCGGCCGAAACCCTGCGCGATTTCCACGAAGCCGGCTTTTTTCGCATCCTCCAGCCGGCGCGCTGGGAAGGCTACGAGCTGCAGCCGCGGGATTTCTTCGAGGTGCAGATGACCCTGGCCGAAGGCTGCATGTCGTCGGCCTGGGTGCTCGGGGTGGTGGCCATCCACAACTGGCAACTGGCGCTGTTCGACGACCGCGCCGCCCAGGATGTCTGGGGCGAGGATTCCAGCGTGCTGATTTCTTCGTCCTATATGCCGGTGGGCAAGGTCGAGCGTGTCGAGGGCGGCTTCAAGCTCAGTGGGCGCTGGGGTTTTTCCTCGGGCAGCAAGCACTGCCAGTGGGCATTTCTCGGCGCCCTGGTACCGCCCGAAGAAGCCGGCGGGGCGCCGGACTACCGGACCTTCCTGGTGCCGCGCAGCGACTACCAGATCATCGACAACTGGAACGTCATGGGCCTGGAGGCGACTGGCTCTCACGACATCCAGGTGAGCGATGCCTTCGTCCCCGACTACCGCACCCACCGCGCTGTCGACGGCTTCATGCAATACAGCCCGGGTAACGCGGTCAACAGTGCGCCGTTGTTCCGCCTGCCGTTCGGGCAGATCTTCGTGCGCGCGGTGTCGTCTTCGGCGATTGGGGCCCTGCAGGGCGCGATCGACTTGTTCGTCGAGCACAACCGCAGCCGCGTCGGCGTCAACGACGGGCGCAAGATGCTCCAGGACCCGGCGGCGCAAACCGCCCTGGCCAATGCCATGGTCTGCGTCGACGAGTGCCGCACGGTGTTGCTGCGCAATTTCGATTTCATGCTCCAGGCCGCCGAGGCCGGCGAAGCGCTGGCCATGCAGGCGCGGGTGAAGATGCGCTACGACTCGGCGCTGGTCGCCGACAAGTGCGCCAAGGCGGTGGCCGAGCTGATGTTCAACAGCGGCGCCTCGACGATCTTTCGCAGCCACGCCATCAACCGCGCCTTTCGCGACATTCATACCGGCCGCGCCCACGTCGCCAACAACCCGGCCAAGTACGCCTGGAACCTGGGCGGCGTGAGCATGGGCCAGGACAGCAGCGACTTCTTCCTCTGAACCGGTCGAACACAGAAACCGGCTAGTCCGTTTGCGGGATTCGAGCGGCGCGGCGATCCCCGAGCATGGTGGCAAGGCGCGGGTCCCAGGCGCCGACCGAGCCGTTAACAAGAACAAGGATCAAGCATGAAATTCTCATTGATTTACGAAGCACAGACGGTGGACTCCAGTCGCGAAGGCGACCGCAAGATCTTCGATGACACCGTCGAGCAGGCGGTGCTGGCCGACCAGCTCGGTTTCGACACCTTCTGGTGCGTGGAGCACACCGCACTGAGCAACTACTCGCACATGTCGGCGCCGGAAACCATGCTCGCCTTTGTTGCCGGCAAAACCGAGCGCATCGGCATTGGCCATGGCGTGGTGTGCCTGCCGCCGGCGATGAACCACCCGGTCAAGGTCGCCGAGCGCATCGCTACCCTCGACCTGCTGTCCAAGGGCCGGGTGCATTTTGGCGTGGGCAAGGGCGGCACCCAGCAGGAGGCCGGTACCTTCGGCTACGACCTGGCGACCCTGCAGCCGCAGATCGATGAAGCCATGTACCTGATCCCGAAAATCTTCGTTCAGGACGAGATCGAGCACCACGGCGACTTCGTGCAGATCCCCAAGCGGCCGATCCATCCCAAGCCGTACCAGGACCCACACCCACCGATGTACCTGGCCTGCACCAACACCGAATCGCTGAAGAACGCTGGTGGCCGCGGCATGGGCGCGCTGGTGCTGGGCTTCGGCGGCCCGGAAGAAATCGCCAAGAAGGTCGAGGTCTATCACCAGGCCTGGGACAACCGTGACGAGAAGAAGCAGGTGGGCTTTCGTCCCAACCGCCATATTGCCGCGCTGTGCCCGGCCATCGTCCTTGACGACAACGAACTGGCGCGGCGCATCGGCATCCGTGGCCAGCGCTACTTCATGGAGTCGCTGGGCTACTGGTACGGCGGCGGCGAGCGTCCGGACCCGGAAAAGTGGAAGGACGATACCTACGTCGACGGCAACGGCCAGGCGGTGATCAAGTCGCGCTTTGCCTCCGAGGAAGTCAGCGTCGACTTCTCCGACCCGACCATGGCGATGATGAACCCCAACCATGCCTATGGCACGGTCGAAGATTGCATCGGTTACGTGCAACGCCTGATCGATGCCGGCGCCGACGAGATCCTGTTCATCTGCCAGATGGGCACCGTGCCGCAATGGGCCCAGCTGGAGACCCTGCGCAACATCGGCGAGAAGGTAATTCCGCATTTTCGCAAGCAGTAAGGGGAAGCATCGCGGGTCAAAGCCGCTCCTGTGTAGGCGCGGGCTTGTCCCGCGAAACTAGCCCGCTCCCGCTAGTCCCAACAGACGATGCCCGGCCTTGCGCGTCGGGCTTGAATAGCGCTCAACACGTCGATCAACGCGAGGATAACAAGCATGGATATCCGCGGTCTGGGTTACGTCACCCTGCTGTCCACCGACCTGGCGCAATGGCGTCATTACGCAACCCAGGTGCTGGGCATGATGGTGGCCGGTGAGGGCGCTGACAGCGCGCACCTGTACCTGAAAATGGACGAGCGCCCGTACCGTATCCTGGTGCTCCGCAGCGAGCAGGACGGCTTCGGTGCCTGCGGTTGGGAGCTGGCCGGCGAGGCCGCGTTCGAGCAGGCGATCGCCGAGCTGCAGCAGGCCGATATCGCGGTTGAGCGCGGCAACGCTGCCCAGGCTGAACTGCGCAAGGTCCAGGCCCTGGCGCAGTTCTGCGACCCGGACGGCAACCGCCACGAGCTGTTCTGGGGCCCGCGCCAGGATTTTGCCCGCTTTGTCTCGCCGGTGGCGGTCAAGGGCTTTGTCACCCATGAGCTGGGCATGGGCCACGTGGTGCTGCCGGCGCCAACCTTTGAGCGCTGCCGCGATTTTTATCAGCGGGTCATGGGCTTTGGTCTTTCGGACCTGATGAAAGTGCGCTTCACCCCAGACCCGGCCGAGCCGGAAAAACGCATTCACTTCCTGCACTGCAACAACGGCCGTCACCACTCCCTGGCGATCTTCGAATGCCCGGTGCCCCATGGCTGCGTGCACATGATGGTCGAGGTCGACGGCCTGGACGAGGTCGGCCGCGCCCTGGACCGCATGCACGCCCACGGCGTCAAGCTCTCGGCCACCCTCGGCCAGCACACCAACGACCAGATGGTCTCGTTCTACATGAAAACCCCGGCAGGCTTTGACCTGGAGTACGGCTGTGACGGCCTGGTGGTCGACTGGAACCAGCACACCCCCTTCGAAAGCACGGTGGTCAGCCACTGGGGCCACGACTTCAGTGTCGGCCGCCAATGAGGACAACGATGATGGACAAACAAATGACCACGGCGCAGATGGTCGGCCAGCTACGTGACGGCATGACCCTCGGCATCGGTGGCTGGGGCCCGCGGCGCAAGCCCATGGCGCTGATCCGCGAGATCCTGCGTTCCGACCTCAAGGACCTGACCGTGGTCGCCTACGGCGGCGCCGACGTCGGCATGCTCTGCGCGGCCGGCAAGGTGAAGAAGCTGGTGTTCGCCTTCGTCTCGCTCGATTTCATTCCGCTCGAGCCGTACTTTCGCAAGGCCCGCCAGGACGCCGCCATCGAGGTGATGGAGATCGACGAAGGCATGCTCCTGCTTGGCCTGCGCGCCGCGGCCATGGGCGTGCCGTTCATTCCCACGGCGGTCGGCCTGGGCACCGATGTGCTGCGCCACAACCCGCAGATCAAGCTGGTGGCTTCGCCCTATGCCGACGGCAAGGACTGGGTGGCGATGCCGGCGCTCACGCTCGACGCCGCGCTGATCCACGTCGACCGTGCCGATGCCCGCGGGGTCTGCCAGATCAGCGGCCCCGACCATTACATGGATGACCTGTTCGTCCGCGCTGCCCGCCACAGCTACGTCACTTGCGATCACCTGGTCGACAGCGACTACTTCCACAGTGCGCCGGAGCGCGCTCATCAAGTGTTCTGGGAGCGCAACCTGACCACCGCGGTGGCCCATGTGCCGGGCGGTGCGCACCCCTCGTCGTGCGCGCCGCTGTACGGCTTCGATGTGCCGCACTTCAAGGCCTACACCGCCTCGGCCCAGGCCGAGGAGGGCTGGCAGGCCTATGTCGAGCAATTTGTCGCCTGCTCCCACGAGCAGTACCTGGAACAGGTCGGTGGCCTGGCCGCCATCCGCCAGCTTCCCCTGCCGGTTTTCTAAGCGAGTTTCCCTATGACCACGCCAGCTACGACGTACAGCCTCGCCGAACTGATGATCTGCGCCGCCTCCGAGGCCTGGCGCGACGACGGTGAAGTCCTGGCCACCGGCATCGGGGTGATCCCGCGCCTGGCCGCCTCCCTGAGCATGCTGACCAGCAACCCGCAGCTGTTGATGACCGACTCGGAAGCCTACATGGTCGCTGAACCGGTACCCCTCGGCGCGCGCAACGGCTATCAAGCCAAGCGCGATAGCTGGATGGGTTTTTCGCGAATCTTCGACAACGTCTGGGGCGGCAAGCGCCATGCGCTGGTCGGTCCGATCCAGATCGACCGCTTCGGCCAGGCCAACCTGTCGTGCATCGGCGACTACGCCCGGCCCAAGGCGCAGATGCTCGGGGTGCGCGGCCTGCCGGGCAACTCGATCAGCCATGCCAACTCGTTTTTCGTGCCCAGCCACAACCGCCGGGTGTTCGTCGAAGGCGAGGTCGATATGGTCTCGTCGATCGGCTACAACCCCGCGCGCCTGGCCCGTGGCTGGGCGCTGGACGAGGTGGACATCCGCCTGATCGTCACCGACCTGTGTGTCCTCGATTTCCAGGGCCCGCAGCACCAGGTGCGGATTCGCTCGCTGCACCCGGGGGTGAGCGTCGACGAGGTCCAGGACAACACCGGCTTCGCCTTGCAGGTGGACGCCGATTGCCCGGTCACCGCCGCGCCAAGCGAGGCGCAGCTGCAGCTGATCCGTCGCCTCGACCCGCACAACCTGCGGGCCAGCCAGTTGAAAGACAACCCCGCCGGCCAGCGCAACCTGCGTTGAGCCGGGCCCGGGCAGTACGCCTTGCCGGAGAAGCAATCGATGAGCGAGCAGAACAATAACAACCAGGCCGAGGTGGTGCTGTACGAGGTCCGTGGCGAGGTGGCCATGGTCACCATGAACCGCCCGGAGTACCACAATGCCCAGAACTCGCGCATGACCTACGCGCTGGACGCGGCGTTTCGCCGGGCCTGCGCCGACGACGCGATCAAGGTCATCGTGCTGTGCGGGGCCGGCCGGCATTTTTCGGCCGGCCACGACATCGGCACGCCGGAGCGCGACGTCAACCAGAGCTTCGAGCGCGTCAGCCTGTGGTACGACCACGTCGACAAGCCGGGCGGCGAGTTTCTCTATGCCCGCGAGCAGGAAGTGTACCTGGGCATGTGCCGGCGCTGGCGCGAGATGCCCAAGCCGACCATCGCCATGGTCCAGGGCGCGTGCATTGCCGGCGGCCTGATGCTGGCCTGGGTCTGCGACCTGATCGTCGCCAGCGAGGATGCCTACTTCACTGATCCGGTGGTGCGCATGGGCATCCCCGGGGTCGAATACTTTGCCCACGTGCATGAGCTCAACCCGCGGATCGCCAAGGAGTTCCTGTTCATGGGCACACCGATGCCGGCGCCGCGCGCCTACCAGATGGGCATGGTCAACCGGGTGGTGGCGCGCGAGGCCCTGGAGCAGGAAACCCTGGCCATCGCCGAACGCATTGCGCAGATGCCGCGCCTGGGCCTGCAACTGAGCAAGCAGGCGGTGAACAATGCCGAGGACCTGATGGGCAAGCGCGCGACCATGGACATGGTATTCGGCCTGCATCACTTCGCCCACGCCCACAACGAACTGGTGTCCGGCGACCGCCTGGGTGGCTACGACGCCCGCGCCATGGCCAGTTCCCAGCGCAAGCCGGAGGGGGCGTAAGCATGACGGTCTGCCTGCAAACACCGCTCACCGAACTGCTGGGTTGTCGCTACCCGATCATCCAGACCGCCATGGGCTGGGTTGCCGAGCCGCAACTGGTGGCCGCCACCGGCAACGCCGGCGGCTTCGGCTTTCTGGCCGGGGCAACCATTGAACCGGCGCGCATGGAGGCGGCGATCGTCGAAACCAAGCGTCTCAGCGCCCAGCCGTTCGGGGTCAACTTTCACATGTACCAGGCCAATGCCGCCGACATCGTCGAGCTGGTGCTGCGCCACAAGGTCAAGGCGGTGAGTTACAGCCGCTCGCCGGGCAAGCAGATGATCGCCCGGCTCAAGGACGCCGGCGTAGTGTGCATACCCACGGTCGGCGCCCTCAAGCATGCGCAGAAAGCCGTGGAAATGGGCGCCGATGCAGTGACCATCCAGGGCGGCGAGGGCGGCGGGCATACCGGTTCGGTGCCGACCTCGCTGCTGCTCGGCCAGGTGGTCGATGCGCTCAAGGTGCCGGTGGTGGCCGCCGGCGGTTTCAAGGACGGCCAAGGCCTGGTCGCGGCCCTGGCCTATGGCGCGGCGGGCATTGCCATGGGCACGCGCTTTTTGATGAGTGCAGAAAGCCCGGTGCCAACCGCAACCCTGGCCCGTTACCTGGCGGTCAAGGACCCGGCGGCCGTGATTGTCAGCCGCGCCATCGACGGCATGCCGCAACGGATGATCCGCAACGAGCTGCTCGATGCGCTGGAAGCCAGCGGCGGCCTCAAACGCTGGTTGCTGGCGCTCAAAAGCGGCCTGGCCTACCGCCGCCACAGCGGCACCAGCCTGGCGCAGTTGCTCGCCAGCGCCCTGAAAATGCGCGGCAGCGGCGAACTGAGCGCGGCGCAGGCGCTGATGGCCGCCAACGCGCCGATGGTGATCCAGAAGGCCATGGTCGATGGCCTGCCGGCCGAGGGCGTACTGCCGGCCGGGCAAGTGGCCGCGAACATTCATAGCCTGCCGAGCTGCGCCGAACTGATCGAACAGATCGTCCGTGACGCCGAAGCGCGCCTGGGCGAACTGAGCCGCCGTATTTCATGAAGGGGAAAGGCATGAGCACATTTAGCGTCACTATCGACAACGGCATCGCCGAGCTGGTCTTCGACCGGCCACCGGTCAATGCCTTCGACTGCCAGGGCTGGGCGGCGATCGCCAGCGCCATCGAAGCGCTGGGCCGCGATGCGCAGGTGCGGGTGATCGTCATCCGCGCCGAAGGCCGCGGCTTCTGCGCCGGCGTCGATATCAAGGAACTGGCCGCCGACGGCAACCTGATCGTCGCGGTCAACAAGGGTAACTACGACAGTTTCAAGGCCATTCACCGCAACCCGAAACCGGTGATCGTCGCCGTGCACGGCTTTGTCCTGGGTGGTGGTATCGGTATCTGCGGCGCCGCCGACATCGTCGTCGCCGCCGACTGCGCGCGCTTTGGCGTGCCTGAGGTGGACCGCGGCGCCATGGGCGGCGGTGCCCACCTGCAGCGCCTGTTCCCGGTGCAGAAGGTGCGCCACATGTACTTCACCGGCGAGATGATCGATGCCGCCCAAGCCTACCGCCTGGGCGCCGTCGAACGGGTGGTCAAGCGCGAGGCGTTGCGCGAGACCGCCCTGCAGATCGCCCGCAGCATTGCCGCCAAGAGCCCGGCGATGATCGCCCTGGCCAAAGAAGCGCTCAACGGCATCGAGGACGGCAATCTGGAAGACAAATACCGCTGGGAGCAGGGCTTCACCCTCGAAGCCTACCGCACCCAGGATTCCCAGGAAGCGCGTGACTCGTTCGTCGAGAAGCGCGATGCCCACTTCAACGGCTGAAGGCACCGCCATGGACCTGACTTACACTGCGGCCCAACAGGCTTTCCGCGCCGAGGCACGGGCCTGGCTTGCGGCCAACGTACCAGCGCAACCGCTGCAATCATTCGACACAGAGCTTGGCTTTGCCCAGCATCGGGCCTGGGAGGCCCGGCTCAACGAAGGCCGCTGGGGCATGGTCACTTGGCCGACCGAGCTGGGCGGGCGTGGCTGCGACCTGATCGAATGGCTGATTTTCGAAGAAGAGTACTACCGCGCCGGGGCGCCAGCGCGGGTCAACCAGAACGGCATCTTCCTGCTCGGCCCGACCCTGATGGAGTACGGCAGCGAAGCGCAGAAAGCACGCTTTCTGCCGCGCATGGCCACCGGCCAGGACATCTGGGCCCAGGGCTGGTCGGAGCCGGGTGCCGGTTCCGACATGGCGGCGATCCGCTCAAAAGCCGAGCGGATCGGCGATCACTATGTGATCAACGGCCAGAAAACCTGGTCGACCCGGGCGGTCTGGGCTGATTGGGTGTTCGGCATCTTTCGCACCGACCCCAACTCCCAGCGCCACCATGGCCTGACCTTCATCCTGTTGCCGCTCGACACCCCCGGTATCAGTGTACGGCCGATCCCGCAGCTCAATGGCTTGCCGGGTTTTGGCGAAATCTTCTTCGATGACGTCAAGGTGCCGGTGGAGAACGCCCTGGGCGGCGAGGGCATGGGCTGGCACGTGGCGATGTCTACTGCCGGTTTCGAGCGCGGGCTGATGCTGCGCTCGCCGGCACGCTTTCAGGAAACCGCCCGGCGCCTGGTACAGCTGTACCTGGCCAACCGCGAGGCCGCCGACCGAGACCCGGCCATTGCCGAGGCGGTGATGCGCGCCTGGCTGGACGCCGAGGCCTACACCCTGGCGACCTACATGACCGCCTCGCAACTGGTCAAGGGCGGCAAGATCGGCCCGGAATCCTCGACCAACAAGATTTTCTGGTCGGAGCTCGACCAGCGCATGCACGAAACCGCCCTGAGCATCCTTGGCCTGCGCGCCGAGCTGCTGCCCGAGGCGCCGGCCGCCGGCGATGTCGGCCAGTGGCTGGACGGTTTCCTGTTTGCCCAGGCCGGGCCGATCTATGCCGGCACCAACGAGATCCAGCGCAACATCATCGCCGAGCGCATGCTCGGCATGCCCCGCGCCTGAGGAGCAGACCATGGACTTTAGTTTCAGCAGCGATCAATTGCTGTTCCAGGACAACGTGCGCAGCTTTCTGCTCAACGAAGTGACCCCGGAACGCCTGCGTGAACTGTGGCAGAGCGACAGCGGGCGCTGCGCTGCGCTGTGGGGGCAATTGGTGGAACTGGGCCTGAGCGCCATCACCGTGCCGGAAGCCTGCGGCGGCATGGGCATGAACGAACTGGATTTCATCCTCCTGGCCCAGGAGTGCGGGTACGCCGGATTACCCGAGCCGCTGGTGGACACCATGCTGGTTGGCGTGCCGCTGCTCGCCGGCCTTGATGCGCAGCATGCGCCGCTCCAGCAGCGCTGGCTGGCGCGGATTGCCGAGGGCCGGGCGCGCCTGGCGGTGGCCGAACCGGGCAATCCGCTGGTCAGCGATGCGCATGTCGCCGACCTGCTGTTGCTGGCCCATGGCGACGAGGTGCATGCCGTGGAGCGCAGCGCGGTGAGCCTCATCCGTAATGCGTCGGTAGACCCCAGCCGCCAGTTGTTCCAGGTGCAGTGGACACCGAGTGCTTCTACCTGCGTGGCCAGCGCTGAACAGGCGCAGCACTTGTGGGCTGGCGCGTTCAACCGCGGCGCCCTGGGCAATGCCGCGCAACTGCTGGGGCTGGCCAAGCGCATGGTCGACCTGGCGGTGGACTACAGCTTCGAGCGCAAGCAGTTCGGCAAACCGGTGGGCTCGTTCCAGGCGGTCAAGCACCTGATGGCTAATGTCGCAGTGCAGATCGAGTTCGCCAAGGGCCCGCTGTACCGCGCCGCCCATGCCGTTGCCCATAACCTGCCGGGCCAGGCCGTGCAGGTGTCCCACGCCAAGCTTGCTTGCGCCGAAGCGGCGGCGCTGGCGGCGAAGAACGCCATCCAGGTGCACGGCGCCATGGGTTACACCTGGGAGGTCGACCTGCAGCTGTTCATGAAGCGTGCCTGGGCCCTGGACAAATGCTGGGGCGACCGTGGCCTGCACAAGGCGCGGGTACGCGCCGCGCTATTCGACACTGGCCTGGCGATTGGCGCCGGCAGCACATTCTGATCCTGTCTTGTTGAGGTAGACCATGCCTGAAGCCTATATCGTCGACGCCCTGCGCACGCCCACCGGGCGGCGCAAGGGCGGCCTGAGCCAGATTCACGCCGCCGACCTGGGCGCCCATGTGCTGCGTGCGCTGGTCGAGCGTAACGGCATCCCCGAAGACGACTACGACGACGTGATTTTCGGTTGCGTCGACACCATCGGCCCGCTGGCCGGCGACATCGCCCGCACCAGCTGGCTGGCTGCCGGGCTCTCCGAGCAGGTCCCCGGTACCACCATCGACCGCCAGTGCGGTTCGTCCCAGCAGGCCGTGCACTTTGCTGCGCAAGCGGTGATGAGCGGCACCCAGGACGTGGTGATCGCCGGGGGCGTGCAGACCATGACCCAGATCCCGATTTCCTCGGCCATGACCGCCGCCGGACCCCTGGGTTTTCAAGACCCGTTCAGCGGCTCCGAGGGCTGGGTGCGGCGTTACGGCGCGCAGCCACCGACCCAGTTCCGCGCAGCGCAGATGATTGCCGAGCACTGGGACCTGAGCCGCGGCGAACTTGAGGCCTACGCGCTGGAATCTCACCAGCGGGCCTTGCGTGCCATTGAGCACGGTTACTTCGAGCGCGAGATCGTCCCGCTGGCGGGGGTCGAGCATGACGAGACGCCGCGCCACACCAGCCTGGCGAAGATGGCCGAGCTGGAATACCTGTTTGGTTGTGACCGGGTGACGGCGGCGGTGTCGAGCCAGACCTGCGATGCTGCCAGTGCCTTGCTGATCGTCTCGGGGACGGCCTTGAAGCGCTACGGCCTGACGCCGCGGGCGCGCATTCATCACCTCAGCGTACGCGGCGACGACCCGGTGTGGATGCTCACCGCACCGATCCCGGCCACCGCCCATGCGCTCAAGCGCGCCGGCATGACCCTGGCCGACATCGACCGGGTGGAAATCAACGAAGCCTTCGCCTCGGTGGCCATGGCCTGGCTCAAGGAGACCGGCTACCCCCACGCGCAGACCAACGTCAATGGCGGCGCCATCGCCCTCGGCCACCCGCTCGGCGCCACCGGCACGCGGCTGATGTGCAGCCTGCTCCATGAGCTGGAGCGCAGTGGCGGCCGCTATGGCCTGCAGACCATGTGCGAAGGCGGCGGCCAGGCCAACGTGACCATTATCGAGCGCCTGTAGGCGCCAGCAACCACACAGGGGAGAGCGACAATGCACAGCTGCGAGAACCGCGTAGTGATCATCACCGGCGCCGGCGGCGGGCTCGGCCGCGCCTATGCCCAGGCCTTTGCCAGCGAAGGCGCGAAGGTGCTGGTCAACGATATCAACCGTGATGCGGCCCAGGCGGTGGTGGCGCAGATCCAGGCGGCAGGCGGCGTGGCGGCGGCCAACAGCGACGACATCACCCGCTATGACGACGCCGGGCTGATCGTGCGCCAGGCCATCGAGACCTTTGGTGGCCTGGATGTGCTGGTCAACAACGCCGGCATCTGCCGCGACCGGATGTTCGCCAGCCTCACCGAGGCGGACTGGGATGCGGTGATGGCCGTGCACCTCAAGGGCCACTTTTGCCTGGCCAGCCATGCCGTGCGCTACTGGCGCGAGCAGGTCAAGGGCGGCGCCAAGCTCACCGCGCGGATCATCAACACCAGTTCCGGCGCCGGCTTGCAGGGCTCGATTGGCCAGTCCAACTATGCTGCGGCCAAGGGCGGTATTGCTTCGCTGACCCTGGTGCAGGCGGCGGAGCTGGGGCGCTACGGCATCACCGCCAACGCCCTGGCGCCGGCGGCGCGTACCGGTATGACCGAAGCAGTGTTTGCCGAGGTGATGAAGCGGCCGGAGCAGGGCTTTGACTACTTCGCCCCGGAGAATGTCGCGCCGTTGGTGGTGTGGCTCGGTTCGGCGGCGTCCCAGGCGGTGACCGGGCAGATGTTTGAAGTCGAGGGCGGCAAGTTGTCGATTGCCGACGGCTGGCGGCGCGGGCCCCAGGTGGATAACCAGGGGCGCTGGGCGCTGGCTGATGTGGGCGCAGCGGTGGAGCACCTATTGGCTGAGTCGCTGCCAGCACAGAAAGTCTATGGCAGTTGATTGAGGTTTTGCGCCGATGAGGCGGGCCGCGCCATCCGCGAGGGTGGCGCGGTTTTTTGCATTTATGGGCTGGCTGCACTGGCCCTATCGCTGGCAAGCCAGCTCCCACAGGTCCTGCACCAACCTTGAGGGCACTGCCAATCCAGTGGGAGCCGGACTTGCCGGCGATCGAGCGCGCAGCGGTCGCAATCCAGCCG
>RCUI01000283.1_pt1 | contig 19265 bp, 15 predicted proteins | sample 2166121 | NCBI WGS metagenome assembly RCUI01 (sample SAMN09932700, study PRJNA488358) | compost metagenome | feature: garden; material: soil; isolation source: compost soil in succinic acid-enriched culture | place: Germany: Experimental Botanical Garden Goettingen | collected 2016-01-27
GCACTCGATCTCATCAATGCCCGTCAATCGCTCCGCGAGAGAACGCTGGCCACTGGTCGTCATGACACTATCCTTTTTGTTTTCGCATGCCGGGAACGGCGACAGCTACAACATAGGCGCGGGGCGTTCGAAATTTCAAGCAGCACCGATGAATATGATCGTAATTTTCTACAGCCCTGCTGGGAGCACACAAGCCCTGTGGCTGTTCACAGCGGCAAGGTCAGGCCGTTGGCCGGCAACGGCAATGCCGTCTTGTAGCGCACTTGCTTGAGGGCAAAGCTGGAACGGATGTTGGCCACCCCCGGCAAGCGCGTCAGGTAATCGAGAAACCGCTCCAGCGCCTGGATGCTCGGCAGCAACACACGCAGCAAGTAGTCAGGGTCGCCGGTCATCAAGTAGCACTCCATGACCTCCGGGCGCTCGGCAATTTCTTCTTCAAATCGATGCAGGGATTGCTCCACCTGCTTTTCGAGGCTGACATGGATGAACACATTGACGTCCAGCCCCAGCACCTCCGGCGCCAGCAAGGTCACCTGCTGGCGGATCACCCCCATCTCCTCCATGGCCTTGACCCGATTGAAACAAGGTGTGGGCGACAGGTTTACCGAGCGCGCCAGCTCTGCGTTGGTGATCCGGGCGTTTTCCTGGAGGCTGTTGAGAATGCCGATATCCGTACGATCCAGTTTGCGCATGAGAGAATTTCACCTGTTTTTTGTCTTTGTAAGGAATGTTTATCCTCAAGCCAGAACAAAGGCAACGAACTTGAGAGAAATATTCTTCAGGCGCCCGAATATCATGTAGGACAAGGCTGACCCCCTGGTCACAAGCCAGAGATTCAGCAGCGACCGCTTCAAAGCTCAACAAAAACACAAGACAGAGCGAGCGTAAAAAAGCATGAACGAGTACGCCCCCCTGCGTCTGCATGTGCCCGAGCCCACCGGCCGGCCAGGCTGCCAGACTGATTTTTCCTACCTGCGTCTGAACGATGCCGGTAAGGTCCGTAAACCTCCCGTCGATGTAGAAGCTGCCGATACCGCAGATATCGCCTACAGCCTGATCCGGGTGCTGGACGACAAAGGCAATGCCCTGGGCCCGTGGGCCGAGGACATCAGCCCCGAAATCCTGCGCCAAGGCATGCGCACCATGCTCAAGACCCGGCTGTTCGACAGCCGCATGGTGGTCGCCCAGCGCCAGAAGAAAATGTCCTTCTATATGCAGAGCCTGGGCGAGGAAGCCATCGGCAGCGGCCAGGCCATGGCCCTGAACCGCACGGACATGTGCTTCCCCACCTACCGCCAGCAAAGCATTCTCATGGCCCGCGACGTGTCGCTGGTGGAGATGATCTGCCAACTGCTGTCCAACGAGCGCGATCCGCTCAAGGGCCGCCAGCTGCCGATCATGTACTCGGTGCGCGAAGCCGGTTTCTTCACCATCAGCGGCAACCTGGCGACCCAGTTCGTCCAGGCCGTTGGCTGGGCCATGGCTTCGGCCATCAAGGGCGACACCAAAATTGCCTCGGCCTGGATCGGCGATGGCGCCACTGCCGAGTCCGACTTCCACACCGCCCTGACTTTCGCCCACGTGTACCGCGCGCCGGTGATCCTCAACGTGGTCAACAACCAATGGGCGATCTCCACCTTCCAGGCCATTGCCGGAGGCGAGTCGACCACTTTCGCCGGTCGTGGCGTGGGGTGCGGTATCGCCTCGCTGCGGGTCGACGGCAACGACTTCATCGCCGTCTACGCCGCCTCGCGCTGGGCCGCCGAACGCGCCCGCCGTGGTCTGGGCCCGAGCCTGATCGAATGGGTCACCTACCGTGCCGGCCCGCACTCGACTTCGGACGATCCGTCCAAGTACCGTCCGGCCGACGACTGGAGTCACTTCCCCCTGGGCGACCCGATCGCCCGCCTCAAACAGCACCTGATCGCCATCGGTCACTGGTCCGAAGAAGAGCACCAGGCGGTCACCGCCGAGCTCGAGGCCGAGATCATCAAGGCGCAGAAAGAAGCCGAGCAGTACGGCACCCTGGCCGGCGGCCAGATGCCAAGCCCAGCGTCCATGTTCGAGGATGTCTACAAGGAGATGCCGGAGCACCTGCGCCGGCAGCGCCAGGAACTGGGGATCTGACATGAACGATCACAACACTTCAATTCAGTTGGACACCGCCATGGCGACTACCACCATGACCATGATCCAGGCCCTGCGCTCGGCCATGGACATCATGCTTGAGCGCGATGACAACGTGGTCGTCTACGGCCAGGACGTGGGCTACTTCGGCGGCGTGTTCCGCTGCACCGAAGGCCTGCAGACCAAGTACGGCAAATCACGGGTCTTCGATGCGCCGATCTCCGAAAGCGGCATCGTCGGTACCGCTGTGGGCATGGGTGCTTATGGCCTGCGTCCTGTCGTCGAGATCCAGTTCGCCGACTACTTCTACCCGGCCTCCGACCAGATCGTCTCGGAGATGGCCCGCCTGCGCTACCGTTCGGCAGGTGAATTCGTCGCTCCGCTGACCCTGCGCATGCCATGCGGCGGCGGCATCTACGGCGGCCAGACCCACAGCCAGAGCCCGGAGGCGATGTTCACCCAGGTGTGCGGGCTGCGCACCGTGATGCCATCGAACCCCTACGACGCCAAAGGCCTGCTGATCGCCTCGATCGAAAACGACGACCCGGTGATCTTCCTGGAGCCCAAGCGCCTGTACAACGGCCCGTTCGACGGCCACCACGACCGCCCGGTAACGCCGTGGTCGAAACACCCGGCCAGCGCCGTACCCGACGGCTACTACACCGTGCCGCTGGACAAGGCCGCCATCACCCGCCCGGGCAATGACGTGACCGTGCTGACCTACGGCACCACCGTATACGTGTCCCAGGTCGCCGCCGAAGAGACCGGCGTCGATGCCGAAGTCATCGACCTGCGCAGCCTGTGGCCACTGGACCTGGAAACCATCGTCAACTCGGTGAAAAAGACCGGTCGTTGCGTAGTGGTTCACGAAGCCACCCGTACCTGCGGTTTTGGCGCCGAGCTGATCTCGCTGGTCCAGGAACACTGCTTCCATCACCTCGAAGCGCCGATCGAGCGCGTAACCGGCTGGGATACCCCCTACCCGCACGCGCAGGAATGGGCGTACTTCCCCGGCCCCTCGCGAGTGGGCGCGGCATTGAAACGGGTCATGGAGGTCTGAATGGGCACGCACGTCATCAAGATGCCGGATATCGGTGAAGGCATCGCACAAGTTGAACTGGTGGAGTGGTTCGTCAAAGTCGGCGATACCGTCACTGAAGACCAGGTCGTGGCTGACGTCATGACCGACAAGGCCACCGTGGAAATCCCTTCGCCAGTCAGCGGCAAGGTGCTGGCCCTGGGTGGCCAGCCCGGCGAAGTCATGGCCGTGGGCAGCGAACTGATCCGCATCGAAGTCGAAGGCTCCGGCAACCACAGCGAGCCCTCCACCCCGCCCCCCACTCCAACGCCTGTGGGAGCGGCGGTGCAACGTCTCGACTTGCCCCGCGAAGAAGCGCCCGCCAAACCCGCCCCTGCAGCGGCAGCGGCACCCGCCCTCACCAACCACCAACCCGCCACCATCGTCCCGCGCGATGCCGGCGAGCGCCCCCTGGCCTCCCCGGCCGTGCGCAAGCGCGCCCTGGATGCAGGCATCGAGTTGCGTTACGTACAGGGCAGCGGCCCGGCCGGGCGCATCCTGCATGAAGACCTGGATGCCTTCCTCACCCAGCCGACCACCCACACCCAAAGTGCCTCTGGCTACGCCAAGCGCAGCGACAGCGAGCAGATCCCGGTGATCGGCCTGCGCCGCAAGATTGCCCAGCGCATGCAGGATGCCAAGCGTCGCGTGGCGCACTTCAGCTATGTCGAAGAGATCGACGTCACCGCGCTGGAAGAGCTGCGCCTGCACCTGAACAAGAAGTGGGGTGACAGCCGCGGCAAGCTGACCCTGTTGCCGTTCCTGGTGCGCGCCATGGTCGTGGCCTTGCGCGAGTTCCCGCAGATCAACGCCACCTACGACGACGAAGCCCAGGTCATCACCCGCCACGGCGCGGTGCATGTCGGCATTGCCACCCAGGGCGACAACGGCCTGATGGTGCCGGTGGTGCGTCACGCCGAGGCCGGTAGCCTGTGGAGCAACGCAAGCGAAATCGTGCGCCTGGCCAATGCCGCCCGCAGCAACAAGGCCAGCCGTGAAGAACTGACGGGCTCGACCATTACCCTGACCAGCCTCGGTGCCCTGGGCGGCATCGTCTCGACGCCGGTAGTCAACACGCCGGAGGTCGCTATTGTCGGGGTCAACCGCATGGTCGAACGGCCGATGGTGATCAACGGCCAGATCGTGATCCGCAAGATGATGAACCTGTCCTCGTCCTTTGATCATCGCGTGGTCGATGGCATGGATGCGGCGCTCTTCATCCAGGCCATCCGCGGCCTGCTCGAACAACCCGCCAGCCTGTTTGTGGAGTGACCATGCAGCAGACTCAAAACACTACCCTGCTGATCATCGGTGGCGGCCCTGGCGGTTATGTCGCAGCCATCCGTGCCGGTCAACTGGGCATCCCGACCGTACTGGTCGAGGGTCAGGCCCTGGGTGGCACCTGCCTGAACATCGGCTGCATTCCGTCCAAGGCACTGATTCATGTGGCCGAGCAGTTTCATCAAACTCGCCATCACAGCCAGCAGTCGAGCCTGGGCATCAAAGTGTCGCCACCGAGCCTGGACATCGGCCAGAGCGTGGCCTGGAAAGACGGCATCGTCGATCGCCTGACCAGCGGCGTCGCCGCCTTGCTGAAAAAGCATGGGGTCAAGGTGATCCACGGCTGGGCGAAAATTCTCGACGGCAAGAACGTCGAAGTCGATGGCCAGCGCATCCAGTGCGAGCATCTGTTGCTGGCTACCGGCTCCAGCAGTGTCGAGCTGCCGATGTTGCCCCTGGGTGGCGCGATCATCTCGTCCACCGAAGCCCTGGCGCCCAAGGCACTGCCCAAGCACCTGACAGTGGTCGGGGGTGGTTACATCGGCCTTGAGCTGGGCATCGCCTACCGCAAGCTCGGCGTCGAGGTCAGCGTGGTCGAGGCCCGCGAGCGGATCCTGCCAACCTACGACAGCGAACTGACGGCACCGGTGGCCGAGTCGATCAAGAAGCTCGGCATCACGCTCTACCTCAAGCACAGCGTTGAAGGGTTCGATGCCGACAAGCAGCACCTGCAGGTACGCGACCCGGCCGGTGAACTGCTACAACTGGACACCGACCAGGTGCTGGTGGCGGTGGGTCGCAAGCCACGCATCCAGGGCTTCAACCTGGAATGTCTGGACCTGAAGATGAACGGCGCGGCGGTGGCCATCGACGAGCGCTGCCAGACCAGCATGCGCAACGTCTGGGCCATCGGCGACCTGAGCGGTGAACCGATGCTCGCCCACCGGGCCATGGCCCAGGGCGAAATGGTCGCCGAGATCATTGCCGGCAAGACCCGCCGCTTCGAGCCCAGCGCCATTGCCGCCGTGTGCTTCACCGATCCGGAGCTGGTGGTGGTCGGCAAGACGCCGGAGAACGCCGAGCAGGATGGCCTGGACTGCATCGTTGCGCAGTTCCCGTTCGCCGCCAACGGCCGGGCCATGACACTGGAATCCAAAAGCGGTTTCGTGCGGGTGGTCGCCCGTCGCGACAATCACCTGATCCTGGGGTGGCAAGCCGTCGGCGTAGGCGTCTCGGAGCTGTCCACGGCATTTGCCCAGTCACTGGAAATGGGCGCACGCCTTGAGGATGTGGCCGGCACCATCCATGCCCACCCGACCCTCGGCGAGGCGGTGCAGGAAGCCGCATTGCGAGCACTGGGCCACGCCCTGCACCTGTAAAAAAGACACTGAAGCGGCTGAGGCCGATTTGACCCGCTGCACGCTTGTGCAGCGGGTATTTTTTTGGCTGAGCTCCGCGCAATCAACAGGCGCTGCATCGACGGCCCACATAGTTTAGAAAAGCTAACTTCTAGCCCCAGTTATTATCGTTTCTCCTCAAGCAGAAAGCTAAATACCATCCAGGCCACACAGCCTGTTTGACTTTAGTAATTCTCACCTTTCTGCCGGGGATAATCATGCCTGCAACCTGCGCTGCACACGCACGCCCTCAACACCTGCACACCTTGCGCTCGATTCAGCCTCTCTCATGGCACAAGCCTGCGGCGCGGGGCCAATCATGAATCACACGCTCTCCAAGCCACTGACCCTGACGACCCTCGCCCTGCTCTGCTCGATTGGCGGGCTTTACCTTTACGACAGCCACCGCAAGCAAGCCGCCACCCAGGCCGCACTGGCGATCGGCGAAGCAGGTCCTGTCCCCGTGCAAGTGGCTGCAGTTCGCAGCGAGGTGCTGCCCGCCACACTCAATGCCATCGGTACAGTGGTTGCCGATCAGCAGGTGCTGGTCGCCGCCGAGGTAGCCGGGCGCATCACCCATATTCACTTCACCAGTGGCCAGACCATCGCCGCCGGCACACCGCTGGTGCAACTGAACGACGGCCCGCTGCGCAGCGACCTGGAGCGTCGCCGTATTGCACTGCGCCTCGCCGGAACGCACCTTGAACGCGCCCGGCGCCTGCACGGCCAGACCCTGTCCAGCGCCGAATACGAGCAGCACATTGCAGCCCATGACGAAGCCCGGGCACTGGTTGAACAATCGCAAGAAGAGATATCCCTGCGCCTGGTACGCGCGCCATTTGCCGGCGAGCTTGGCCTGCGGCGAATCAACCTGGGGCAGTACGTGGAAGCCGGCACGCCGATTGCCACACTGACCGACAATCGTGTCCTGCACATCGACTTCACCGTGCCCGAACGGCATCGTGCAGCGCTCAAGACAGGCCTGCACGTCCAGATCAAGAGCAACGATGAAAGCGACACCACGCTCCGTGGCCAGGTCTCTGCGATCGACCCGCAGGTGGACAAGGAAAACCACGCCATACGTGTGCGCGCCACCCTGCGCAATGACGCGCAAAACGCGTTGTGGCCGGGCAAATTTGCCCACGTGGCGCTTGAGCTCAGCCCCGGCCCCGCCGTTACCACCATCCCCACCGTGGCGTTGGAAACTTCGTTATCTGGCGAGCGTGTCTATGCCCTGCGCGAAACCGACGGCGCCCTGCGCGCGCACCTCATTCCCGTACGCACAGGCGCCCACTCCGACATCCGCACACAAGTGCTGGGCGACTCGCTCGAAGAAGGAGACCTGGTAGTGGTCGCCGGCCAGATCAACTTGCAGGACGGCGCACTGGTTGCACCACACCCACCTGAGGCTCTCACGCCTGGAGCCGAGGTTGTCGGGTCCCCTACCGGCCAAAAGGAATAGACCGACATGGCTTTCACCGACCTGTTCATTCGCCGACCAGTGCTGACGCTGGCGTTTGCCCTGCTGATCATTCTGGTGGGCATTCGCGCACTGATGGATTTGCCCTTGCGCCAGTATCCGAAGATCGAAAGCGCCGTGATCACCGTGACCACCGAATACCCCGGCGCACCAGCCGAACTGATGCAGGGCTTTGTGACCACCACGCTGGCTCAAGCGGTCGCCACCACCCAAGGTGTGGAATATCTGAGCTCATCCTCTGAACAGGGATTGAGCACAATCACCGCCTACCTGCACCTGAACGCCAACTCCGATGCAGCCCTGACCGAAGTACTGGCCAAGGTCAACGAGGTGCGATATCTGCTTCCGGAGGAAGCCTACGACCCTGTGGTGGTACGCCAGGCACCCGGAGCGATCGGTGTCATTTATGCCGGTTTCAGCCCTGGCGAAGGCGAACCCCTGACGGGCATCACCGACTACCTGATGCGTGTGGCCCGCCCCATGTTGACCACGGTCGAAGGCGTAGCCGCCGTCAACGTTCTGGGCGGGCAGAATCTGTCGATGCGCATCTGGCTCGACCCGCTGCGCATGGCTGCCCACGGCATTACCACCGCCGACGTCGACCGGGCCATCGAGCAGAACAACTACCAGGCCGCGCCCGGCCAGATCAAAGGCGCCCTGGTGGTTGCCAATGTGCGCATCGACACCCACCTCGATAGCGTCGAAGGCTTCAAGCGGCTGGTGGTGAAAAAGGGCGAGAACCTGGTTCGACTAGACGATATCGCCACTGTCGAGATCGGCACACAAAGCCGTGACCAGATCACCGGCATGAACGGCGAAGCAGCGGTCTACCTTGAGGTCATGGCCACGCCAGGGGGCAACCCACTGACCATCTCACGCCAGGCCAGGCAGGTGCTCGACACGCTGAACCTGCCCGCCGGGGTGAAAATGGCGATCCCTTACGATGTCACGGTGTTCATTGATGCGGCGATCGACAACGTGCTGGTCAAGTTCGTGATCGCCGGCCTTGAGGTCGTACTGGTGATCTTCCTGTTCCTGGGCTCCATGCGCGCAGTCGCCGTACCTGTGCTGAGCATACCCCTGTCGCTGCTGGGCGCCGCCGCCATCATGCTGGCCCTGGGGTTCAGCCTCAACTTGCTCACGCTACTGGCCATGGTCCTGGCGATTGGCCTGGTGGTCGACGACGCGATTGTCGTGGTGGAGAACGTTCACAGGCGCATGGAAGAAGGTGAGTCCTCTTTCGAGGCGGCCAGGAACGGCGCTCGAGAAATCGCCGGCCCCGTCCTGACCATGGCAGCCACCCTGATCGCCGTGTATGCGCCACTGGGGTTGATCGGCGGCCTGACCGGCGCCCTATTCAGTGAATTCGCCTTTACCCTGGCGGCTGCCGTCGCGGTTTCGGCCGTCGTCGCCCTCACCGTCTCGCCGACGGTGGCCGCCAGAATGTTGCATCACGATTCGCCCGGCCGCTTTGCCCGCGCAGTCGAATCCACCACCAACCGGATGGTGAACGCCTACGACCGCGCGCTGGGGAAGGTACTCAAGGACGTTCGCCTGGCACTGGTGATTGGACTGGGCGCCATGGCGAGCCTGCCCGTGCTGTTCAATGGCCTGCAATCGGAGCTGGCGCCCGCCGAAGACCAGGGCGAGATCGTCGTCGACATGAAGGCGCCACAAGCAAGCAACCTGGAGTTTCTGGAGCAACAGGCCAAACGCGTCGAAGCGACGCTACTGTCGATTCCCGAAACCGGCACCGTCTACATGGTGGCAGGCACCGGCGCCTCGCTGAACAAGGGTTGGGCAGGCGTCATGCTCAAACCTTGGGAGGAGCGCGAGCGCTCGGCAGAGCACATCATGGCCGAGCTGCAGACCAGACTGGCCTCCGTGGAAGGCATCGCAGGGTCCGCCTTCCTGCCTGCCCCGTTACCCGGCTCGGTGGGCGGCTTTCCTGTGCAACTGGTGGTGACTTCCGCCTCAGAGCACGAACAGGTCTATGAAAACATGGAGAAGCTCAAGGCTGCCGCTCGCGACAGCGGACTGTTTGCTTTCATTGATTCCGACCTGACCTTTACCAATCCAACCGTACTGGTTCGCATCGACCGCTCCAAAGCCCACGACCTGGGCCTGGACATGAAGGAAATCGGTGACACCTTTGCTCGCCTGGTGGGCGAATCCTACGTCAACCGCTTTGGCGCCCAGGGTCGCTCCTACGACGTCATTCCACAGGCCCCGCGAGACCAGCGCCTGACGCCGGCGCTTCTCGAGAGCTACTACATCCGTACGGCAAGCGGCGGACAAGTGCCGCTCTCCACGGTGATCAGCCTGGAGCGCGGCGTCGAGGCCAACGCACTGACGCAGTTCAACCAGCTCAATAGCGCCACCCTGGTAGCGATCCCGGCTCCCGACGTCACCCTGGGCCAAGCCATTCTCTTCCTGCAGCAAGAAGCGGCAAAGCTGCCAGCAGACTACCAACATGATTTTCTTGGCGAATCACGCCAGTTCCTGCAGGAACAAGGCGGTTTTGCCATCACCTTTGCATTTGCGCTGGCGTTCATTTTCCTGGTGCTGGCGGCCCAGTTTGAAAGCGTTCGCGACCCTTTGCTGATCCTCACCACGGTACCGCTGGCGGCATGCGGCGCGTTGACCGCCATGTTCTTCGGCCTGGCCACGCTGAATATCTACACCCAGATCGGCCTGGTGACGCTGATTGGCCTGATTGCCAAACACGGGATTCTGATTGTGGAGTTCGCCAATGCCGCGCAACGCAACCAACACCTGGACAGGGTGCAAGCGGTGAGGGCCGCCGCTCGCACCCGTATCCGGCCCATTCTCATGACCACTGCCGCCATGATTGGCGGGCTGCTCCCCTTGTTGTTCGCAAGCGGCGCCGGCGCCGGTAGCCAGCGCTCGATCGCCGTAGTGCTGGTAGCCGGCTTGATGGTCGGCACGCTGTTCACGCTGTTCGTGCTGCCTGCGGTATACGCCCGCTTTGGCCGCCAATTGGCGAATCATCAACCCGAACCGTCCAAACAACCGTTGCACGTGGCGCCTGACCACACCTGAGCGCCGCGCTCAGGAATGCTCAGCGAAAAGGATATCCAATGAGAAGCCTTGAAAAGACCTCCCCCTTCACCGGCAGCAGGTTGCCGCAAACCCTGGGCCTGCCCTTCGCCCTGGCATTGCTGGGTGGCTGCTCGCTCACACCCGAGTATGCCGCTCCGGGCGAACCACAATACTGGGTCTTCAAAGAGGCGCCGAAAGGCTCCCAAGACCAGACCGGCGCCTGGAAACAGGCCCAGCCCGCTGAAGAGCAACTGCGCGGCCAGTGGTGGCGGGTGTTTGACGATCCGCGCCTCGACGCACTTGAAGAGCAAGCGGCACTGGCCAACCCGGGACTGCACGCAGCCGCGGCGCGCCTCAAGCAGGCACGGGCACTGCAACGCGACGCGCAAGCAGACCGCATGCCCCGCGTGGACGCCGCATTCGGCCCGTCGCGTCAACGCGAATCCCCCGCCTCCCTGGGCCTGCCCGACAGCGCACCGGCCAACACTTTTACGCTCTGGCGCGCAGAACTAGGGGTCAGTTATGAGGTTGATCTGGCAGGCCGGATCGACGCACAAGTGCAAGCAGCCACTGCCGAGCTCGAGAAAAGTGGTGCGCTGTATCGGACGGTGTTGCTGGCCTTGCAGGCCGACGTTGCAGAACACTACTTCCTGATACGCGAGTTGGACACACACTTGTACGTCTACCGGCGCACCCTGGCGCTGCGCGATGACACCTATCGCCTGATCAAACATCGTCACGACAACGGCGATGCCGGCGAGCTCGACCTGGTGCGCGCACGCAGCGAACTTGAAGCTGCTCGCGCCGAAGCGCTGGGGGTGGAACGCAATCGCGCCCTGGCAGAGCATGCCCTGGCAATCCTGCTTGGGGTCCCCCCGGCGAAGTTCAGCCTCGCACCCCAATTGCTGGTTGCCACAGACATCGCAATACCGCCTGGCCTGCCGTCCTCCCTGCTCGAACGCCGCCCCGACATTGCTGCGGCGGAACGGGCCATGGCTGCGGCCAATGCGCGGATCGGCATTGCCAAAGCTGCGTTCTTTCCAAAACTTGCGCTCACCGCCTCTGGCGGCTTCGAGTCCAGCGAACTGGGCAATGTGTTCGAGTGGTCGAGCCGCACCTTTCTCCTCGGTCCGCTGGCAGGTGCCGCCATGACTCTGCCCCTGTTCGACGGCGGACGTCGCCAGGCCAGCGTGAACTACTCACGCGCAGCATACGAAGCGGATGTGGCCGAGTATCGAGAAACAGTGCTCAAGGCGTTCGGAGAGGTTGAAGACAATCTTGCACTTTTGCGCATCATGACCGAACAGAGCCGCGCCCAGCAGATCGCCCTGGCCGCCTCGGAGCGCGCGGCGCAACTGTCGCACCTGCAGTATCGCGAAGGCTCACATACCCAGCTCGATACCATCGACGCGGACCGCACGATGCTCAGTCAGCAGTTGGCAACGGCGCGCCTCAATGGCGACAAGGCGCGCTCGACGGTGCGCCTGATCCGGGCATTGGGTGGCGGCTGGGACGACGCTCTGCAACAGCAGCAGCGCATCGTCAGCACCCATAGGGAGGAATGAATCAAGCCTCGCCCTGCAACGCTGGCAGCTGCACAGGGCTGCCAGCCTCGGCCCGGATCCAATCGATAAATGCCTGCACCTCGGGGCGCTGCATAGCCTCGGGACGGCTGACCACGTAATAGGCAAAGCGCGATGGCCAGGGCTTGTCCAGGGCCACGACCAACTTGCCCGAGTCGATGTCTTCCTGAACATGGGTATCCTGGACCAGGGCGATGCCCTGCCCGGCTGCTGCCGCCCGCAACAGCAAAAGGTCTTCTTCAAAACTCATCCCGCGCCGTCCTTCATCACCCACCTGCACGCCATGGGCTTGCAGCCAGAGCCCCCAGTCGGCGCGGTCACCATCCTGCAACAACGGGTAGTGCAGGCAATCGGCCGGCTCCAGAATCGTCGGCCCCTGGGCCAGCAACCCGGGGCTTGCGACCGGCAGTAACACCGGCGCCATCAGCCGGATAGATTCCAGCCCGGGATAATGGCCCAAGCCATGACGCAGGGCCACGTCAATTCTGTCGCGCTTGAAGTCGACCAACTTGGCCGACGCCTCTACCCGCACCTCGATCTGCGGATGCAGCTCGCTGAACCGACCGATTCTCGGCACCAGCCAAGCCGAGGCAAACGAAGGCACCGTGCTGATGGTGAGGGTCTTTTCGACCGCCAGGCTTTCCAGCGTCGAGAGTGACTTCTCAATCTGATCAAAGCCGCGCAACAGTCCGGGGTGAACGCGTGCGCCCGCTTCGGTGAGATGAACCCCATGGCGGCCGCGCACAAACAGCGCAACACCGATACGATCTTCGAGCAGTCGGATCTGCTGACTGACAGCCCCCGGCGTAACGCCGAGACTCTCAGCCGCCGCCTTCAGGCTGCCAAGGCGCCCGGTTTCGGTAAAGGCACGCAGTGCAAGCAACGGCAGAACCGCTCCCATGTGGTCATCCTCTATTTAGAAATTCTAATGCCTCAATGGAGAATTCATCGTTTCTCAATCAAGCCCAGCCTATCTAGGATAGCAATCAAGGCATTGCCTAGAAAGCAGCAGACCTAAGGTAGAAAACGATAAATGAAAGCCCCTGAATTGATCCTCTATACCGACAGCTCCCCCAATGGATTCAAGATCACCATCGCACTTGAAGAACTCGGCTTGCCGTACACCCTCAAGCATGTGCAGATTGACCGGGGCGAACATCGCCAGGCGGGGTTTCTGACCCTCAATCCCTATGGACGCATTCCAGTGCTGGTTGACGAAGGTGCCGGCATCACGCTGTTCGAGTCGGCAGCCATTCTGATGTACCTGGCTGAAAAAGCCGGCCGCCTGCTGCCCGGCGACAGCGCATCGCGTTGGTCGGCCATCACCTGGCTGATGTTTCATGCCTCGAGCATGGGCCCCCTGCTCGGTCAGCGCGTGCACTACGAGCTGTTCGAAACCCCGGCCATCGACACGGTCACCAAGCGCTTTCGCCGCCTGACCGAGGTCGCCTTCGCCACCCTGGACACGCGTCTTGAGCACAACGAGTGGCTGGCCGGCAGCGAATACAGCATCGCCGATATCGCCACCTTCGGCTGGATGCACATCGTGCGCATCGTCGCGTTCGACTTCAGCCATTACCGCCACCTGAGCGACTGGTACGAGCGCGTCAACCAGCGTCCTGCCGTGCAACGCGGCATTCGCCTGCCCCAGCCTGCAACGGGTCCCTGACAAATTCACCTGGAGGAGAACCGGCATGAACGACACCACGACACGCATCGCCCCCGTTCGCACACAGGGCGCGAGCGCACCCTGCTTTGCCAGTCATCCAGGCTACAACCGGATGTTCGCGCAAGACCAACTGACGCTAGGGATTTTTTTACCGCTGCGTTTCTATGAGGGCGACATGAGTGTTCTGGTCGGGCAGGCAGATCTGGTCGGCGAAATCGATCGGCTCGGCTTTGCGGCGACCTGGGTTCGGGACGTTCCCCTGTTCGATCCGTACTTTGGCGATGCTGGCCAGGTCTTCGACCCCTTTACCTACCTGGCCTACCTCGCCGCCAGGACCCGGCGAGTCGCCCTGGCAACCGGCAGCGCCATCTTCTCGCTGCGCCATCCGATCGACCTGGCCAAAGCGGCTTCCACCATCGATCAACTGTCGGGCGGACGCCTGGTCATGGGCATTGCCTCCGGCGACCGACCGGTGGAATTTCCGGCGTATGGCCTGGAGCACAGCGAACGCGGTGAACGCTTCGCCGCAGCGGTGGACTATTTCCGTCGACTGCTGCAAGGCACTGATAGCAGCATCGACTCATCCCTCGGGCACCTGAGCGGCGCGCAGTTGCTGCCCCGACCGGCCACCGGCAGCATTCCGCTGCTGGTCACCGGCTCGTCGCGCCAGTCGATGCAATGGCTGGGGGAGCAGGCCGATGGCTGGCTGACCTACCCGCATGCAACGCACACTGCCGCGGGCCCACGACAACTTGCAGAGAAAATCCGCGCCTGGCGCAGCCATATCCCCGACCTCGGTTTTCGCCCCCACGTCACCAACGAATGGATTGACCTGGACGACAACCCGGACTGCCCTCGTACCCCGCTACGCGGTGGCTATGTACTCAAGACCGGCCGCAAGGGCCTGATCGAACTGCTCGGCGAATGGCGTGATGCCGGGGTGAACCATGGGGCACTGGGCATCCACATGGCGCAACGACCGGCAGGGGAAATCATTCAGGAGCTGGGCGAAGAGGTCCTGCCTTTGTTTCCCTCCCACGAAGGACCGCAGCCTCTGGCGCAACACTGGTAATAGCGACTCGGCACTTTCTCCCCCCACTGCGCGCATCGCGGTGGGCTTTTTTATTCACATACCCTGTCTTTGCCAGCCGCCTTGGCCCGGTACAAAGCCCGGTCGGCCCGGTTCAGCATTTGCGCCTGGTCTTCGTCATCCTGGCGCTGGACCACACCATAGCTCATAGTCAATTGACGCTCACCGATACGCGGAGCCTGCGCCAATGCCTGGCGGATCGCCTGCGCCAGCATGTGAGCATCGTCGATGGAGGCGTCGACCATCACCACCACAAACTCATCGCCACCCCAACGGGCCAGCAGATCCTTGGCACGCAGGCAGTTTCGAACCCGCTCCACCAGATCGACCAGGGCGCGGTCGCCACACGCATGACCGTACTGGTCATTGATCGGCTTGAAGTCGTCCACATCCATCGCGACCAGCGCCAACGGCTGACGAAAACGCCCCGCACGGCCACAAGCCTGCTGCAGCGTTTTTTCCAACAGGTAGCGATTGGCGACCAGGGTCAAGGCATCACGCTCGGCAAGATCACGATTTTCATCCAACTGGCGTTGCAACTGCTGATTGACCCAGGACAGTTCCCGCGTGCGATCAGCCACCATCGTTTCCAGTGAGTGGTTCTGTTGTTCCAGATGCGCCACCAGGCGCTTGCCGGCATCGATATCGCGATGCGCACCGAGCATCCGCGCCACCGAACCGTCAGGATTGCGTTCGATGATATGCCCACTGTCCTCGATCCACAGGTAACTGCCGTCGGCACATCGGCAGCGGTATTCCACCCGGTATTGTTCGGCACGCTGCGTGATGTAAGCCTCGAAGTGAGCCATTACCCGCGAGTAATCATCCGGATGGATGACGCTCTCCCAGGTGAACACCGAATTGTCCAGAGAATGACTGGCGTAGCCGAGCATCTTGTACCAGCCCGGGTTGCGATAGACGTAGCCGGTGTTGGCATTCCAATCCCAGATACCATCGCTGATGAGGTCCAGCAGAGTTTGCAGTTGCTCACGCTCGAACGCGATTGACGGAACCTTCGGTGCTGCCGGCTCTTGACTCATGGACTCTCCCCCTTGTCCCGGACGACGTCGTCCCTGCCTTGCCATAAACACGTAGATTCTAGAACGTACGTAGCCATTGGCCAGCGGAACCCGGGGCAGGTCGCGAAACCCGCTTCCAGCGCAAGATACCGAGGCAAGGCATGACCTTCGCAGGGCAGCGAAAAGTCTCGAATTCGTCGACAGGAAAAGGCGCGTGCGGCTGCGTGGCCAAGCGTTGAATGGTGTCCCAGGGCAGGTTCGAACTGCCAACCTTCCCCTTAGGAGGGGGATGCTCTATCCAATTGAGCTACTGAGACACTGAGGCCGGCAACAGACGTTGCTCGGCAGAGGACGGCGAGCATGTTAACTACCATGCAACCATTTGTCATGTCATCCGTGGGGCTTTTTGCCTACGGTTTGTGTCGGTATTCGTGCATTTTGCAACAAGGCGTCGAGCCATCATTGCAAAGCGCACGAAGACGCCGCCCAACAATGCATGCAACCAACTGTTTTTAAAAGAAAATATTGGAATTATCGGATGGCATGCGACGTGCATTTCTCGCTTCATAAAAACGATTTTTGTGGAGCACGCTCGATGAACCGCACCCTGCTTCTACTCAATGCCCTGGCACTGATCGCCGTCGTGGGCCTGGCTGTACAAGGGCAAAGCGTTGCAGCGCTCGAGCAGGCTCGGTCTGCACCCGCCATGCGGGCACAGGTGGCAGTATTCGACAGGGCCGCCGCGAACGTCGCTGAACAGCCGCGTGCGCTAGGCAACGTGGGGACTGGGCGCATCACCTTCTGACGCGCCCTCTCGCGCCAGCAGCCCCTGCTCTCGCAGCAGGTCAAGCAAGCGCCTGGCGGCATCCTCCAGCGAGGTGGAATTATCCAGCAAATGGATGGCGGGGTCATGCAATGACACTTGCTGGCTTCGGGCCAGGCGTCGCTCGATCTCCTCGAGGTTTTCACGCCCGCGGGCCAGCAAACGTTGGCGCAGCACACGGGGTTCGACCGTGACAAGTATCGCCAGCAGATTCGGGTAGCACTCCCGGGCCTTGGCCAAGTGCGCCCGCGACCCATTGACCATCACCGCACGCCCGCCTGCCAACCAGGAGTCGATTACCACGGGCACCCCGTACGCCAGGTCATTGGCTCGCCAATGCAAGGCAAAGGCGCCTTCGGCACACAGCTGCTCGAAGCGCTCGGTTGAAACACCCACCGCCTTCTCCCCCTTTGCCTCAGCCGAACGGGTGATGACGCGCTGGGCAATTTCCACCTGGCTTTTGTCGAGTACTGCTCGCACCGCATCGATCAGCGAGTCCTTTCCGGCACCGGATGGCCCCATCAGATAGATCAAGCGGCCAGGGATCACTGTACGCGGGGCCGCGCTTGCGTCATGCTGCATAGCCACTATGCTCATTGGAAGGGAAACCTGCGCATTCTAGACGCTTTGCAGGTCCCCTGCGCCTGTGATGCGAAGGGATGGAGCGCGGGCCGACGGACTGGCACCGAACAAAATGAAAACTTTTCAAACCAGTACTCATTTCTGATAATTGGTACTGGCATAACGCCTTTATCCGGATCAAGATTTGTCACAGAATTGACGCCAAGGAACCGGCGACAATGAGGCATGATTCGCACCTCATTCACAATTCAGGTTGAACATTTTGTTGCCCTGATGGTCGTAGTGACATCGTGCGGCCAATTTCGAGAACCGCTTCCCCCTGAACTAAAACCGGTCAATTATATGCGCCCAATGAAACAGGCTATTTACTCAAGCCGCACCGCTGACAAATTCGTCGTCCGCCTCCCCGACGGAATGCGTGAGCGCATTGCCGAGGTAGCGCGCAACCACCACCGCAGCATGAACTCGGAAATCATCGCCCGCCTGGAGCAGAGCCTGATCCAGGAAGGAGCCCTGGGTGATGACTTGAGCATGCGCCTGGACAGCCCCGAGCTGTCACTGCACGAACGCGAGTTGCTGCAACGCTTCCGCCAACTTTCCCACCGCCAGCAGAATGCGCTGGTGGCCCTGATTGCCCACGACGTCGAAATGGCAGCTGACGCTTCCTGATACCGGTCACCGCAATTGAAAAAGCCAGCGAAAGCTGGCTTTTTTGTCGCTGCGATTTGAAGGCTGGCTAGAGCAGGAAGATGGTCGCCAAGCCCAGGAAGATAAAGAACCCGCCACTGTCGGTCATGGCGGTGATCATCACGCTGGCACCCATCGCCGGATCGCGCCCCAGGCGCGCCAGGGTCATTGGAATCAATACACCCATCAACGCGGCAAGCAGCAAGTTGAGGGTCATGGCCGCGGTCATCACCACACCCAGCGACCAACTGCCATACAGCAGGTACGCCACCACACCGATTACCCCACCCCACACCAGGCCGTTGATCAAGGCAACCGCGAGCTCTTTGCGCATCAGTCGCGATGTGTTGCCCGGGCTGACCTGGTCGAGCGCCATGGCGCGCACGATCATGGTGATGGTCTGGTTGCCGGAGTTACCGCCAATACCTGCAACGATCGGCATCAAGGCAGCCAGCGCCACCAGTTTCTCGATCGACCCCTCGAACAGGCCAATCACACGAGAGGCCACGAATGCCGTGATCAGGTTGATTGCCAACCACGCCCAACGGTTGCGCAGCGAGCGCCAGACCGAAGCGAAAATGTCTTCCTCTTCGCGCAGACCGGCCATGTTCAGGACTTCGGTCTCGCTTTCCTCACGAATCAGGTCGACCATTTCGTCGATGGTCAGACGGCCGATCAGGCGACCACCCTTGTCCACCACCGGAGCCGATACCAGGTCGTAACGCTCGAAGGCCTGTGCAGCGTCGTAGGCGTCTTCTTCGGGCTGGAACACCACCGGGTCGTCAGCCATGACGTCGGCAACTTTCTTTTCCGGATCGTTGACCAACAAACGCTTGATCGGCAGCACACCCTTGAGGATGCCGTCGTAATCGACCACGAACAGTTTGTCGGTATGCCCTGGCAACTCCTTGAGCCGACGCAGGTAGCGCAGGACCACTTCCAGGCTGACATCTTCGCGGATGGTGACCATCTCGAAGTCCATCAGCGCACCGACTTGCTCCTCGTCATAGCTCAACGCCGAGCGCACGCGCTCACGCTGCTGGGCATCAAGGGTTTCCATCAGCTCGTGGACAACGTCACGCGGCAGCTCAGGCGCAAGGTCGGCGAGTTCGTCGGCGTCCATTTCCTTGGCAGCCGCGAGCAACTCGTGATCGTCCATGTCGGCGATCAGCGTCTCACGAACCGAGTCGGATACTTCCAGGAGGATGTCACCGTCGCGCTCGGCCTTGACCAGCTGCCAGACGGTCAGACGATCGTCCAGGGGCAAGGCTTCGAGAATGTAGGCGACGTCGGCAGAGTGCAGATCGTCGAGCTTGCGTTGCAACTCGACAAGGTTCTGGCGGTGAACGAGGTTTTCTACCAGGTCATGGTGATGACCTTCCTGAC
>RCUI01000285.1_pt1 | contig 19224 bp, 24 predicted proteins | sample 2166121 | NCBI WGS metagenome assembly RCUI01 (sample SAMN09932700, study PRJNA488358) | compost metagenome | feature: garden; material: soil; isolation source: compost soil in succinic acid-enriched culture | place: Germany: Experimental Botanical Garden Goettingen | collected 2016-01-27
GCGACAGTTTTAATTCTTCCGCGACAGTTTTAATTCTCTAAAACCACCGTTTTGGCCTTTGAGATTAAAAACTGTCGCAAGGGGTGCCGAATCTCGCGGACTGTAGCCTTGCTCAAATAAAACGCAAAACTGTCGCAATATCCCAAAACGCCGTTTCGGCTCCACGCCCTAGAGAATTAAAACTGTCGCAGCCAGAAACCCTGCGGCTTTGACGTAGATTCTGGAGCTCCGCTAGCAGCTCAGAATCCTGGTCGTACCGGCTTGGGGGAGAGGAATCGGCGACAATCGTGTTGACATCATCAGGTGCGGGTTGAACTTTCGATGTCGCAGAAACCCAGCTGCGCGTCACCTCTGGAGTGTAACCGCATTTCTCAGCAGTGCTTTGCCGTAGGAACATGGTCACGGGCCTGGTACTGATACAGGCTCGTATTGTCGGGTCGCTCCAGGGCGGCCCCCGTGCAGGCTTTGCACCACACGAACTAAAAAAGCCCCGCCAGTTACCTGGTCGGGGCCTCATTCACAAGCATAATGGGGTGTTAGATCAGGTCCAACATCCAGCCGATTGCCCGGCCAACACTGATCACACTCGCCATCACGCACAGTCCCTGCCAAATTCGACAGAAGATTGATCGCCAATCCATAGGATAGGTTCCTGTGTGGAACCCCGACGCGGCACGCCCTTACCGGGCAGAACGTGCAGCTACTGAAAAGTTTGTCGACTATTTCAGTACGCGGGGGATTTGTCGGCCCTTCCTTCCCGGCGCGTTGTCCAGACGCGGCGAAGGGGCCAATGGCATCGCTGCCCTGCATAAAGGTAATACCGCAAAACCCATCACCGAAAAAAGCATTTTTACGTATTTTTGAAGTTTATTTTCGGATCAATGGAAAGCCCTTGACGCCGGGGTACTTGGGCGTTCTAGAAAAATCCTCGCGTGCACCAGACTTCTGCGCTAGCGCGGTATTCACTGCGCGATACCCGCTTATTCGACGACGTTCGCTTTTTCTCTATGCGGCCCAATGATGCGGATAGATGCCGAGTGATGCGCCGTGATAAGCGGTGATCAATGCGCAAGGTTACGCGGGGCCATTGCGCATTGAAGGAATCGTAATTTATGATCGCTATGTCGACTATTTCAGTACGCCGCAATTCCGAACGTCCATTCGGTTCTGCACAAATCAACCGCCCGTCCAGGCGGTTTTTTTGTGCCCGCCCTCGGGGCACCCTGGCGTTGCATCAGCGGGCTATTTTACCTAGCACTGGATATCACCGGCTAGTGAAGAGACATTAAGTCGATGGATCAGCACGGGGCGAACACCCAATCGCAGCAAACCTGGCTCAAGTCTCCCCAGCACGAGAAACACCACGCGAGCCACATTATCGGATTGCCCTGGGCCAGTGCGCCTGGACCATGGCGATATCGTTACGCTCAGTGGGTCATACGGGCTCCTTATGTCCTGGGCGAATTCTGACACACCTGCGACGACCAAAAACGCCAATAAGTCTTTCGCAGGCCCTTGCCGCCAGTAGAACTATTCCTGCGGTAAACCGCGGACCACAAAAAACCCGCCAAAGCGGGTTTCGGTGTGGCCCCGATTGAACATAGGGCCCGTTATGCGCAGTCGCCCTAGCCCACCCGCGCGGTATCCGGCTTACCGAATTCCTCGGCCGTCATCTCGCCCAGGTACGATAGGCTGTGCAGGATGGCATTGGGCTCAGCCCCGGCAATCTTCCGGGCGGCCACTATCATCGGGTAGGGAAACTTCGGCTCCTTCACTCTTGGGGTTGTTGCGGTGGTGGTTGCGGCTCATGGGTGGGGAGCCTTTCTTTTGGGAAGCGCCGTTACCGGGAACGGCGCTCACTGGGCTGCGCTTTAGTAGTCGCCACCCGGCGGCCAGTCCGGCGCGGCCTTCTTGCGCCGACGCCAGGCCATGAACGCCACAAACGCCAAGGTCAACCAGCCGGCCGCTTTGAGAAACATCAGGTCATCCGTCATTGCGTTTTGCTCCGATTCCCCGGCTCTTTGGTGGCCGGTTATCTACAGCATGCCTATGGAGCAAAGGGCGGCGCAACACTTGCCGAACCAGCGCAAAAAAAAACGGGCGGCCCTGAGGCTGCCCGTCTTTCATTGCACCCACTGCAAAACTCAGGGGGTTTTTCCCCACCACGCATTACGCGGCTTTGGGTGTCACCGTTACAGTGATTTCCAGATTGGCGTTGGCCAACATATTCACCAGCGCATCCAGGGAGAACTTATCAATCTTCCCTTTCAGCAGGTCATTCAGGCGCGGCTGTGTCACATGCAGCCGCTGAGCCGCTTCTTTCTGCGAAACTCCCCAGGCTTTGATGGTCCGGGTGATTACCCGCATCAGCTTGGATCGCAGGCGCAGATTCTCGGCTTCTTCTGGCGAATCAACCAACGCATCCCACACAGAGGTAGAGCGTTCGTTTGCCATTAGGTTTTTCCTCACATTGGTACTGCTTTTAAACATCTATTTTTAGAGAACTCTTGAGTAGCCCTGAAGAGTGAAACGCTTTCCCCCACCTTGCGGTGAGGGGGCGTCCTTGCTTCAGTCCAGCGACTTGAACCGGGCTTTCGCCAGATCAATATCGCGCTTTTCCGTCTTTTGAGTGGTCTTGCGGAACGCGTGCAACACGTAGATTGCTTCCGGCCGATTGGCCACATAAAACACGCGAAAAGCCCCGTCTTCACACTTAATCCGGATCTCTTGAACACCCGGCCCGACGGTTTTCATCGGCTTCCAGTCGTCCGGTTCATCACCGTCCTGCAGGACTTCCAACTGGTACCCTGCTCGCTGCCTTGCTACTGGCGGAAAATTCCGCAGGTCTTCTTTACTGCTGCCCAGCCACTCGACTGGCTTTTCCTGGTTCTGCATGGTTATTCCTTATCCGACTTCGTCGGCGATCAATTGGGTGAGATTTCGCTTTGACGTGGCACATATGCCTCTCCTTTCATTTAGGGATGCTGGGTAGCCTGTTCGCCTCAAATTTCGGCCGTGATACAGAGCTTTTCGGACACCAGCAGGATCAATATATATCAAACCTGATATAAACGTCAACACACCCCTCCCCTGATTAGTGAGGGGTTTTGCGTGGTGGGTGGTTAACGGTTGTTGCGGATAACGGCACGCGCTATCGGGTCGGCCTGCTCGACCAGGGCGCGCACCTCAGCCATCAGATCGGCGGCGGCACGCATCCACGCGAGCTGGGCGGCCTGAACCGCCGGGGCGCTCTCCCAGCCAGGGGATCCCATAGCGGCCAACTGTGCGTCAGTCGCGGCATTCCACGCATCATTCGCCGCCCATGCGGCGGCAAGCAGTGGGGTCAGCTTGCTGGTGTCGATCAATGCCATCGTAGGTTTCTTTCCTTGAGCCCGCCCCCCCGAAAAACGAAGTAGCTAGCTCCGGGGTGATCGACAGAACCCTGGCAATCGTTGACCAGGTCCTGGGTGCGTAGTCATGGCCGGCGCTGACGGAAATTTGAAGTACAACGAACGGTCTGGCTTTCTGGTCGGGGAATCGATCAGCGATGAAGTCGACCGCCTGAAGGAAATTCACGAGAACCTGGTCATTCGTCACGGCTCGATCACCACCATCCATGACCTGACCAATACCCAGAGCATCCTCGATACACCGCACAAGGACCTGCGCCGTGCCCGTGCCTCGGGCATGAGCCTGATTCCAACCACCACCGGTTCGGCCAAGCTTCGCTGACAAGGCGGACTATTGGAACCAATGAATAGATTCAATCAAGGTGCCGAGCAAAAGGAAGAAACCCTCCCTTTTCCCCACCTGCCGGCGGCCATAAGTACTACCGCCCGCCGGCGATGACTCTTCCCCCCTGACCAACACTTGCAACGCCGGACTCATATCGATGGTGATTTCCTGACTGGCATGCCGGGCGGACTTGTCGTCCACCTTCACCCACCACTGATGATCCTGGTAGAAGCGATCCTGGGCTGCGACAGAGTGGTACAGGACTCGCTTCATGGATTCAACCCGGGCGGTCTCCGACAAGACCCTGGAGCTTTGGGAGCTCTTCCTCATCTGCGGGCGGTCATCTTGAATGCGAGCCGCCGGTGCAGACACTTCCTCCCTGACCAATACCTGCGAAGTCGGCCGCATGTCGACGGAGAATCCCTCACTGGCATGCCGGGCTGATTTGTCATCAAGTTTCACCCACCACTGGTGATCCTGGTAGAACCGAGCATAAGGCGCGACGGTGCGGTACATGACACTTTTCATGGATTCATCTCGGGCTGCCTCCTACCAGGAGCTGGAACTCTGGTAGCAGATCTACAGGGCCATCGTACTGCAATGATGTTCCCCGAATCTCGCAATCACGCCTCGGACACGCCACAATCCAACGCCGTGCATCGCCCTCTCCATGCTGACCAACCTGCGGCATGTCGATGCCATGAATCGGACAGCAGCCTCTGCTCACCCGCTCAGTCCGATCTTGAATACTCTGTCTAGCCATGGAATTCCTTCGCTGGATTGCTGCCAGTCGCCTATTAACATTACATTTCCTCGACCACGCCTACTAAGAGTGCGGCTCCGCGCGTTATCAATCATGCGGATGATCAGGCTAGTTCACAGGAGTAAAGTCCCCACAGGTTGTCTGCGAGGTCGTTGCTGGCAACGATTTCGAAAACCCGCGTTTTTTCGGACAGTCACACCACTTATTGGATCCCGTGTGCCGGCGGGGCTATGCCGGGATGATGCCAATATGATATTGGTTCTTAGACCTGCTGCATCGTTGGCATCCAAATCCGAACAATGCAGTTGCGGAAAATTTCTAGTCAGATCCCAGGTTACCTATGATGGCCGGCCTTTGACTTTGACACTGCTCTCGCCGGGCTTGCAAGATTCTCAATACCGGATTAAATTCGAACGACAAATGTACGATTTTCTTACGGTGGCATTATGGACAACAAGAGCGAAATCGAGAAGGCTCTCGGCCAATTCTGGGACAAGCGTGCGCTCGACATCGTTGAGGATCCGCTGTCTGTCGACCAGCTGGGTGCACCGATGGAATCGGTCATGGCTGTAGACGCGTTGGTAAACATTGGGAAAATGTTGAAGGTTAAGATCCCGGTTGAGGTCGTTATCCGCAATGGCGGCTACGAAAACAAGGAGCAGTTCATCAGCTTGGTTGGGGCGGGGATCCTCGAGCATTTGAAGGATCAGGGCCATGACTAGTTCGTCACTGGAAGACCAGGACAGGCTGCGTCTAGCCGAACGACTTCGTGATGCGCGTGAATATGTTGGGCTCTCCCAGGACGAGGTTGCTCAAGCTCTCGGCCTTTCCCGACCGGCGGTGACCAACATTGAGTCGGGCAACCGGAAGGTTGAGGCCGTGGAGCTGGGCAAGCTGGCCAAGCTCTATCGCAAGTCGATGGAATACCTGACGACTGGGCGGGACCCAATGCCTTCCGGCCCCGCCCAGCTCGCATTTTTGGCGAGAGCCGTTCATGGACTTTCGCAGCAGGACATTGATGAGGTAGCTCGCTTCGCCGAGTTCCTCAAACACAAGGGATCGTGAATGGGTTACCGCGATATAGTTTTGCGAGCCGTGCAGCGCGCGGCCGAAGTCATCGACGACACCGGTGCGATGGAGCGTATCGAGCAAGGCGGGTATACGCGGATTGACCCTTTCCAAATCGCTGCAGATTCTGGGGTGATGGTAATGCTGCGCCCCATGCAAAAGCTACTCGGGGCATTTCTCGGAGAGGAGACACCAGGGATCCTGGTTAACATGGAAAGGCCGGCCGGGCTGGTTCACATGACCTGTGCCCACGAGCTAGGCCATTTCTTCATGGGGCACGGCAGCGCTGCCGATGAGCATATTTACTACGGCTCCAAAGGCGCCCTCATCGAGCAGGAAGCTGATCAGTTTGGCTACAACCTACTCGTCCCTCGCAAACTGATCGTCAAGATTATGCAGCGCAAGCAATGGACGAAGGCACAGCTGTTTCGTCCAGAAATCCTGTATCAGCTGGCCTTGCGAATGGGGGTCAGTTACGAAGCGGCGGCTTGGTCGCTCAGTCGCCATAGCGTCATGAGCACCAATCAAGTTCGGCAGATGCTGCGGACTACACCGGCGATGATCAAGAGGTCATTGCTCGGTGATAGGCTGACTGATGCTCGAAAGGACGTTTGGCTGCTGGACAGTGATGATCGAACCTCGATCCTCGAGCCACGACCGGATGATCAGCTCGTCATTCGATTACCAAGCCGCGCATCGTCAGGGTTCCTCTGGGAAGCGGATTCGTTGGATGCGCTGGCGACGGAAGGCTTTCAGCTTGAGCCTCTGACGTTGCCGTCGACACCTGCTGCAGATGGGACTCTGACTTTCGGTGGTCCAGGTATGATGGACTATGTGCTTACTGGTGGGCGCGCCAGCAGCGAGAGACCTGTAAGCGTGCAGCTCTCCGAGCGCGCACCGTGGGATGCCTCAAGTCCCGCAACTGACACTTTCAGGACTAGTGCTCAGTTTGAGTCGCTGGAACTAGGGCTGACCCCTCAATCACGTAAGCAGCTACTTGAGGGCGGTCAGTCGTGATAGTCCGAAAGGTATTATTGGACGGCTATGGCTCTCCGGTCAGGCCACAGGGGCGCCGTCCAACATGTCTCGCCTTTGCATTGTCAGATCTCAATCGACCAGGAGCTCCGGCCGACCTGAGCCCAGAGTTTCTCTATCGAGCAGCTGCCATATTGAACCCGGCATGGGTGCCTGGTGGCGGTGTCACTTTCGATGCGATGCAAGAGGCTTCGCGCGCCGGGCAGCCCGAGGAAGTCGCGTTCCCGTATCGCCTTGAGGAGCCTTCACATCCGATCTCGCCGCTGCCTTCAGGTCTTCAGCATTACGGCCAGGTTCTGCAGCGAGTCTCGGCGGATCCTACCGATATCGCCTGTCTGATCACTGCTGGTCAGCCGATCGGTTTGGGATTACGGGTTACCCGTGAATTCTTCAAGCCCGAAGGGGATGTGATTTCTTTCAGCGACCAGGTCATGCCTGGGCTTCTGCATGCAGTGGTGGCTATTGGCCTGGGACATGAAGAAGGAAGTAGTGCGCCATGGTTCTACGTGCGCAATAGCTGGGGCCCTCAGTGGGGCGTCGATGGACACGCCTGGGTATCAGGCGCCTATGTAAGTGCGCATGCCGAATGTGCCTTTGGAGTTGAGAATGGCAAAGCTGATCACTAGTGAACGTTTGGGGCAGGCTTGGCTGGCGGCGGCGCGCCATCTTGCCGTGTGCAAGCAGCGGAAAGATCGGAACCTGATTCTGGAAATCAGCACTCCACAGAAACTCGCCAAGGACGACGTCACGATCATTCGGGCGGTGGACGCAGCACTGCGCAACGGGCGGCCGGATTTGAGCGTCGAAACTGTTGCGAGCACAATTTTTCCCAACGGCTTGGCACGACGGTTTGAGCGGCCAGAGCTCTACGCAAACTATCTGGCCCTGCTGGCAAAGGGCAAGAAACGCAGCTCGTGGGGGACTTATGCCCAGCGCATGATGAGCCGTTCTCGCGCGAATGGCGCAGGGGCCATCAACCCGTTAGATGATCTGATTGAGCGACTGCTTCAGACTCATGTTGGTACCAAATACCAGGCGGCGTTTGAGTTGGGGGTCAGCGATCCCGAAGCTGATCTGGCTCCGCCGCTGGAAGGGTATGGGCACGAGTTGCCTTTGTTTGATCCGACCCGGGATGCCAGAGCTCTCAATGTGCCGTGCTTAAGCCATCTGAGTTTCAAAATTACGGACGGCAAGCTGGATTTGACGGCGATCTACCGATCCCAGTGGTACTGCCAGCGTGCCCTGGGTAACTTGGTGGGCTTGAGTCAACTTCACTCGTTTGTCGGTCGAGAGTCCAAGTATGAGTGCGGAACGCTAACCTGCATTGCGACGCACGCATACTTGGATACAGAGACCTTTGGGAAAGTCGGCGTTACGAAGGACCTCTTGGGGTCATTGCCGACCTGAAGGGCTCTACTACAGGAGTGACGCTTGGCGGCTGGCTTGGGTCGGTTGGGGCCGCAGGTTGTAGATCTTCGCCATCCCGGCACGGAAATCGCGCACGCCGCCGTAGCTTGGGTGGCGAATTGTTTCCACTGGTAGGCCGAAACGCGCCGCGTAGTGGCCGGCGTCCTGGCCGATTGCAATGATCTTGCGGATCCTTAGCCAGTTGAAAAGCTCGTTGTTCAGCTCATCCACCAACGCTAGTTCCTTGGCGGTGAACTTGCGGTTGGTGAATGGGTTGCCGGGCTCATGTGGATGGAAAGGGAATACATTCCACAGGAGCGGCGGCACGTCTACGGCTGTCAGGATGCCCCAGATCTCCGCGGCTGTGCGTTCGGCAATCGCTGGGCCGCGGGTGGCTTGCTGCGATTCGCATCCCGGATAAACGCGGGTCATCTCGGGCAGATGGTATTCGTCGGTCAGGGCCAGGCCTGTGCGGCGCCCGCCACGATAGCCCAGATCACGGCCCATCCAGATGGTATCTGCCCCGAGATCCGAAACGGCTTGCAAGTAGCTTCGCAAGTTCTTGCGACGCGATGCGGCCGCGCCGGCTCGATCGTGTACAGAGCATGTGTCTGCGTATGGGTTGAATACGTTATCCAGGCTGAATTCGGCCAAGGCCTTCACAAAGGTGGTTGGGGTCATCTCGTTTCGACCTCGTTATCGGGCTTGTGAAAGGTCAAAGACCCTTCAGTAATATTCACCACGACGGAGCCTCCACGATGTGCACGCAGTTCGCGGAACATCTTGAAGCCGTCGAGAATGGCAAGCTCCCACTGCCACAGCTTGCATTGCTCAACCTCATAGCCTTTAACCATGCCCTCAATCTGCTTGAGAAGGCCATAGTCGAGGCGTCCAGGCTGAGTCCCTTCGTAATAGCTGTACTTCTTCGCGTGGTCGAAAATCCAGGTGGCAATGCCTTCCTCGATGATGGCCGCGCGTGCGCCGTCGTCATTCTCGTCCTTGGCGGGGTTAGATTTTCGTTTGCGCTTGAGTAGCGATCTCAGCACAGGCGACCAACCCAGATGAGCGACGTAGGCCAGGTGGAAGACATCGTGGAAGCGATAGTCATCTGACTCATTGCTGTTGTCTGTGAGCCGGTCGCCGATGTAGACCCCGTTTAAGCGCTGCACTACGTGCCTGTTCTGCCCCTCGCCGCGTTCGATGAATTCGATTGTGAATTCCCGCTCGAACTGCTCGTGTTCGGGGAAACCATCATCAAACAGCGGAAAATCGCGTGCCTTGTGGCTTGGCCATCGACTGGCTGTCTTTTCCAGATTCCCTTGCGCAATGTCTTCGAGGCTTAAGTTGAAGCTCGCACAGGTCTTGGCGAGCTCGGACAGGAGTTTCCCGAAGTGGGCTTCTCGGGTGGTGGCTGCCATGGCGTCCAAGCTGGCATGTGACATCTCGGCCAGCAAGCCGGCGCTCAGTGCAAGCTTCCCCAACTGCGTTGGGCGGGGGATTGTATCCTCATCTCGCTGTGATTCGATAAGACCGTCTATCTGACGGAATGTAATCGGCGGCGCGGGGGCTTTCCTGCTTTCACCAAATTCCTCGCGCAAAACCAAGATGCACTGCTCACCCAGGGCGTCGGCGGTGATTTTCAAAAGGTGCGCTGCAATGGTTAAGTACCACAGAGCATCGCCGAGTTCTTCGGCCGCCATCTGGCTATCAGCGGCCTGCAGGCGATCACGCCCCGCTTTCTTCACCGCGGAAAGCAGCCCGCCAATTTCGCCGAAGTACCCGAAGCGGATGAACTGCAGACTGTCGGCGTCATCACTGAAGCGCATGCTCTCCCGGGCCTTGAGCATGTACTTGGCTACGGTGAGCGCCTCGGGGCGAGGCTGAGGTGCGGGTGCCATAAATCCTCCCTGATTTTGGTTCTGGCGTCTTACGCGAGGGTCAGTAGCTGCTGGCGAAGCTCCATCTTGAGCTGTTTGCAACGACTCACGATTGTTTCGCGATCGGCATCAATGGCGCCCATCAGCAGGGCGCGCTGACGCACTGAAACGGTGACATCGTAGTGCGGATAGCCGCGCGACTGAAACCAGCTTCTGCGTAAGCCCAGCTTGTACGCGAATGCATGGAGTTCGTCCAAGGTATCAGCTGCCAGGTGGCACCAGAGTTTTCCACGCCAAAGGATTTCTTCCGAATCCACGTAGACCGCCATCCTGCTCGCCTTTTGTGAAGATATGTGCAAATATAATGCACATTATGGGTAAAAAATTCAACTCTTCATTAGACGCCGCCGCTCTTGGTGGACAGATTCGAAAAGCGCGTCTAGATAAGGACATGTCGCTTGTTGAGCTGGGCCGAGCGGTGGGTGTTGATCATTCTCAGGTCTCCCGCTACGAGCGAGGGCAGATGAGTAGTGTCGGTAAAAATCTGCAAAGAATATGCATATTTTTGCAAATTGAGGCCGACCCTGCTCGATACTCGCTGCCCAGCACGAGCTTGGGCCGGAAAGTAGATGAGCTTTTGAGTCTTGCTCCAGGATATGAGCCTGCAGTGGCGAAGCTTGTAGAAGCATTGGAGGGGCTGCTGGCTGCCGCGCATGTGGCCGTCAAAGCTTCTGACCCGTAAGGTGACTGCCAACAGAGCCTAGCCGTCGATTGCATGTTTCTTGTTCAGACTACCAATTCTGTCGCTAAGGATATTAATCAAGTGAATCGCCCCAGGTTTCCTAGGCACACCAACCCCACTATCGGGACCGGCAGTGTGTAGGAAATCCCGAGCGATTCACCGTCTCGCCTGGTGATCGCTTGCTCCGTCTCGAAAGAATTCAGCTCGGCTTCTTGGGCATGCGCGGCTGAGTTACGAGGTCGAGACGATCAAAGTAGGCTTTGGCTTGTTCGTCCTTGCTGAGCTTCTTCGCCGCCGGCCGCCGAGAAGGCTTTTTCACGACAATCTCGATAGCGTCTTCAAGCTGGTTCTTCGCTGACCGTTCAGCCTCAGTCAATGACGAGTCGAAAACCTTCGCGATCACGCGCTGGTCCCTTTCGGCCCTTGCGAATTCCACAACGTTGGTCCTGTAGGCGGCCGGAAGCTCGAAGGGACATTTCAAATCAAGCCGCAGCTTAAACTGCCGACTCCCCAGTGCCTGAGTCTGCAGTTCTTCCACCTCGCTTGCGTTGCTTGTATATGCCGCAGAGCGGTAGGCGCGACTGAGGTCTCGAAGCTCAACCCAATACCGACGGTCGTTTCGACACTCGATGTAGGCCTGCTTCAACAGCTGAACCGACAGTCGTTTGATACCGAAGGTGCAGCGATAGAGCTCAGCCGCAAAATCACCTGAACCAGGTCGGATGGCCCCGTCACTGACCCTCACGCACTCATCGACATAATCAGTCCAATCTTTGCTCCCAGGCAGATCCGGAAGCATGACGCGGGGTTGGGACAGCAATCGCTGTTTGTCCTCGCTGTTTCGACCAAAGAGTTTGTGGACCAGGCTGTAATTGCACACGTAAACCGCAGGCGGGCCGATGGATGCCAACGTGAGAAGAATGTCGGTAATCTTCGCGACCCCTAAACCTGTGTTGATATATTGCGTTTCGTCCAGCAAAACCAGTGAAACTCCGTCTCTGTTGGCCCGCCTACGGGCCTCCTCTATAAACCTTCTCTGATATCCACCTAGAGATTTCGCATCAGAAAAAATAAACTCCGAAAGCAAACTTTTACCGCTGATTTTCTCCCTCGCACTTGCATACCAATGAGAAACCAGCGTGACCTGGCCCGCAAAATGATCGGAATAAAACTCAGCCGGCGGAGGCATTGCTTTTCGAAGAGCCTCCAAAGTGCAACTTTTGCCAACTCCAGCTAGGCCAGTAAGACAGATAGGCGCAACATCAACTTCTGGAGGGGTATAGACCTTGGCTCGGTTCTCCACTTCATTTTTGAAGAGGTCGGAGAAATGCAGGCGTGCCCGACCGATAATTTCGTCAATGAACTGTAGCGAAAACTGATTGGGTAGATAAATGCGTTTCCACGCATCGCCTAGTATCTCAGCACCAATGGCAGGCTGCAGACCTGCCAAAGAGGAGACAGGTTCGGGTCTGACCGTTACAAATTGTCGGATTTTCTCGGGATCCAAACAATTGCCGAAGCGACTTGTAATGACGTCGTTCATTTGCGCTTTCCTCGTAATCTGTCATAGTCTGCTGTGTCGCGCTTGAAGGCTTCGTTTTTGGGTGGCCGTCCAACTTTCCTTTCTTCCTGGTCCCAGTCTTTACCTGTTTGCTGTTTATACCTGTCACGGATAAATTGCTTAGCAGCTGGTCTCGCGTCCAAGTGCAACGCTAAGCTTTCGAGCCGAAGTCTATTTATTTCTTCCAGATCCCAAAGAGAAATGTCGATATCACCATCGATGGTTCGCTGGGTACGTATCATGTTAAGCTCATAAAGCACACCCGCCACCTCAACCCAGATATGACGCATGCACATGGTAAGTACGTAAACTTGGGTCGGTATAACTCCAGCTTTAGCCACGCGATCAAACACGCCGGTAGCGGTCAGATCAGCCGATCTATACTTTCGACCATATAGATAAACTGCGTCCTGACGAATTGTTCCAGGAAGCTTCAATAGGAAATTCCTTACAGCTTTCTCAAACTGCATGCCTATAGATGAGTCTCGGCCTCGACCACTCCAGTAATTCCAGATCCCAAGCGGCGAAGGCACGACCCCTGCTGCATACATCCTTTCTTCCATTCGCCCACGTGCGTCAGAGGTCAGGTTGTCATCCAAGACCTGAAATATTTCCCGCCTGGACATCTCTACGAAATTTAGGCCGCTCTTGACGCATGTTGGCTGATCGAGGGTTTTCTTATCACGGGGATGTGAAGACTCGATTGAAGCCTTGGACTGACCGGAAAAAGTTGGAGTAGTCTCAAAGGTTCCTAGCCAATGGATTTCAGGTTCGACTTCCAGGGCGGCTCCAGGTCCGCGGTCAAATACAATCCCTCCAGAGAGTCCCTCGCATGGCCACTGATCGCGTGTGATCTCGACGCCGAACAACTCGCAGAACTTTACCTTGTTCAGCGCCATAGAGAATAGGCACATCCGGTATGCGGCCAAGTTCTCTTTGCCTTCGGAGAACCCGATACCGACGATGGCTCCTGATAACGCGCACACTGCGCGCACCACACAGAAACTGTCAACCGCGCTGCCCTCAGTGAGGCCTGTAAGCTTTTCAGAGATGTTGTAACCGTCGAACTCAACACTCTGATTTACATTCAGCAATCTTTCGGAAAAGCTCCCAACATCAGCTAACAGCGCTCGGGTCTTTTGCTTGCCTCTAACCCCTATTGATCGGGTTCTTTCAGTGAATAATTTCTTTATCCAATCCCGCACCTGTGAAAGTGATGGAAAGGGATCTCCTTGGGGATGGCGAAACTCGAACGAGTTGCCATTTTTTGTAGCGATACAGCCAAATTCTTCCGTGAGGATTTTGCGGTATAGCGTTTCCTTCGTCTTGAAGGCAGACCTGTATTTGACGTAACCAATTGCAATTTTCGCCCGCATCTCGGGATCACATCGATACCCTACATACTTACCTTTCCGAGATGGACGCCCTAGCTTTCGTTTTTGACCGGACGCGTCCCTATTCCAACCTCCTATGCGGTGAAGCCGTGGCATCAGCGACCACTTGTTCCGGCCAAACGTAATGTAGGTATAGAACCACAATCGCAAACGGGCTGCGTTCTGCTTGGATGTTTGCGCTTTGGCATATGCATTAATTATGGCGTCAGGGTTATCGCTAGCCAGGATCTCTGGGAGACGTAAAACCAGGTCAGCGATCGCAAGAAACCGGCGATTGACCTTTTGGTCATAGGTTTCTTTATCGGATCTACGTCGGTTCTCAAGGTGGGACACATCTACACCCTGGATGGGTCCGAGCCAGGGCGGATATTTTTCTATAGACCGCGTCTCCTCGATCAAGCCAGCCTCAAGACCCTCTTCAAATTCAAAGGTAGTCAGCGTCACCAAGGAAGTTGTGATCTGTCGGCCCTGATAATCAAATTCAATCAATCTTGCTCGGTTATGACCAGCGTCATTCACCAGGAAGTAATACGTGGTGCCCTTTGAGAGACTGAGATAGCCCTCAGGTGCAATTAATTGTGCTCCGGTGATCACGAGTCATGCTCCTCGAAGAGAGTTCCGTAAACCACCAGCAAATCGCCGCCATCGGTCTCCAGGGGATGGTCGATGAGAATCGGCTTGAAGAAGTTGACGATCAGCCGGCGCTCCCAGATGTCCTGGTAGATCCGAGCGATAAACTGATCCGGCGAGCCCCAGCGTCGACCGTATTCCAAAGCGGTGTACGCCACTGGGTTGCCAGCGCGAACAGCGATCTGCACATCAGCGCTGAAATCCTCCAGCAGATCGGCTGGGCGGGGGAGCTCCAGGCCATGCATAGGGAACAGCAAGTCCAGATTGGCGTGAACCGTCGTGCTGATTTGGTCCAGTGAGAGCTGCAGCGTTCTGATCCCGGCGCTGGCGTAATAAGCCCTCTCGAGTTCAGCCCGTCGCTGCGCGTGTTCCTGGTCCTTTCGCTGCTGGGCAGGGGTTTTGGCGCTGGACAGGCGACGCTCAAAAAATGCCGCCTCGCGGTCCTTGATACTCCAATTCACCGCGTAGGGCATACCATCCGGCCCCAACAGGTACAGCAGCAAATCGCCTTGGTAGGGGAACGGGATTCTTTGGCGGACCCCGTCAGGCATGCTGACGGTGACTTCGTGATGCTTGTGACCTATCTCTTCAGCGATTTCCGTAGTCCCACGGATTGGCGGAGGGAACGTTCCCTTGGTCAGCGGGTGCCCGTTGAGCGGATGAGCTGCACCGTATGGCCACAACATCTTCTGTTCGTGGATATCGAGCAGATCAGGGTGGTACAGAGCGAGCTGAATGAAAACTCTCTCGGGTGTGGACAGGGCGTGAAGGGTACGGCCCAGCTTTCGGCTATTGAGCCGGGTAGCACGAGACCCTTTGGGCGCTTCCCGCGGGACCGCCAGGGTTGAAGGGATGTATATGTCACCCCACCGAAACCGTCCCTGACGGCTCATGATGAGGTCTGATTTCTGCTGCTGGTTCATCCAAGCATTCCAATTTTATTGGCTACTTCTGCCGGGCGCCTGGCTGGGGATAAAAAGCTAGGCACCTGGCAAGCCCTTGCCTGACGGGCAGGCCGCTATCTCCGGCGTTGTGGATAACGCTCGGCTTCTTGTGGATGAGCAAAGTCGTGCGAGACTTGACGTCCCACATGCTAGGAATAGACAATGGAATGGTCAGCCGGTTAATCTGACTTATCCACAGGGGCCCAAGGTCGCACTTGGGCTTTTGTCTACCTGACTTCTAGAGCTCTACGCTGGCTAGAATTCTGTCACTGGTCTCTCCTGGTCTATTCGGGTATTGTTCTATTAATCAGAACAAGTTGCCCTTAGTTCATTCCGCTTCGGTCAACCCATAATGTTACAGCTGCTAATTGGCTGATGACAATGGAGAAGCTGCGTTCGCATGGCTTATTTCAGAGATACAAACAGCGGTCAGACCGACCTCTCGGAGCCAATCCGAGCCGCTGAGCCGACGATAGGTTTTGCATTAAAATCTCTATAAAAAACTTTTTAATTCATTTTTCAAATTAGTAATCAGCCCAATACCGCTAGAATTGGATTGGAAATCTCTGCTGGATTACGACGATGCGTGCTCCTAGCGATGGTTCATTGTCGGATTTTGCTCTGCGCTGGCTGGAGGATGAGACCTTCTTCAGCATCTGCAGTCGTCAGCATTGCTACCTTGGGAACATGAATCCGGCGTCGACGCTCGCTTGGTTATTCGGATCGTCGAAGGCGGGTACCAATCATGATTTCCCTTTTAATCTCGAAGCACTGAATGATAAAGCCAAGGCCTCATGGGGCGATTCAACTTCCATTATCCTTGGGCATACAATTCTGCCGTTCTTCTTTCCATTTCAGTCCCCGCAGCATATAGCACAAGCTATAGCAGCTCTGAAAAGTCCTTCACTAGGGTCACTCAAATATCGGCTTGGTTTGCTAACTGGGCGCTTCGGTGCCGAGCATCCACTGAAGGCGTGCAGTGAGTGCATGATTTTAGATCGCGTAACCAGCGGGGTAGCCTACTGGCATTTGATGCACCAATATCCAGGCGTTGTGCTTTGTCCCAAGCATCACCTGCCTTTGAGAGAATGCTCTAAAAACCGTCAATGGTCTGGCCGTTTCCAATGGTGTTTGCCCGCTGAGGATGTATTGTCGCCAGTACAACATAATGATCCACCTGCCGATGTATTACGAAAGTTAGATGCGCTATCACGAGCAATTCTTCAGCTGGCGAAATTTGGAAACAGGACGAATTTTAATCCAGACATCGTTTGCAAAACCTACCTAACCGCCCTGGCCGAGCTCAGCGCAGGTAGACCATCGATAGAGGGCGCTGCTGCTTCGTTTGCACGCTACACAGCGCTGCTGCAGGCCCACACGCCTTTGACCTCTCTGCCGGCAACCACAGGCAGTGCTGCGGCGCTGCTCGGGCAGCTTACCCGCCAACCGCGTGGGCATTGCCATCCTCTGAAGCACTTGATCTTGATCGAGTGGCTATTCGGGTCATTGGATCTCTTCGTTGAAGCCTATAATCGATTGTCGATAGCGAAGTTGCTTAGCAACAATCTCCAGAATAAACCTGATGTCGAGCAGCCAACTCGTAATATTCAAAGTCATCTCTCCACTAGCGGCAAGAGCATTATCCGTCGACCCAAAACTCTCAAAGAACCTGTGCGCTTATCAATTCTAGAAAAATTGTCGAATGGCGAAGATAAACAGGCAGTCTGCACATTTTTCAAAGTTACGATATCAACAATTAATAAGTTACTGCGTTCGGAGCCGCATATTCGAGATCAGTGGATGGCTCAGAGGAAATCGTCTAATACGAATGCTTACAGACAGGCATGGCTATCGGCGATGAAATCTTATCCAGACTTTGGAGTTAAACGAGTGCGCTCGTATATTCCTCACGTATATATCTGGCTCTATCGCAATGACCAGCTATGGCTTCACTCACAGATAAAGCATCTTCCCAGCGACCGGCGAGGAAATCATTCGAACATAGATTGGTTGAAACGGGACGCTGAATTATTCGAATCCATTCAGACTGCTACAAAATCCAAATCGAGCAAAAGTGCTCGTTTTAGCAGGGAAGCTTTATATTTTCGCTTTCCTGATCTTTCAAAATGTCTCGAACAGGATAAGTACTACCCGCGGACGAAGACACTAGTGCGCCAGCTTGTCGGTAGACTCAATAGCGGCCGGAGTTGAACTGCAAGAAATCATCCTGTATTCACTCACTAATCACGAACGGCGCGATGACCCTGGCGTCGGCGCCAGAGTTGGCTACCACTCACCCTTCGCCAAGGTGTTTGAGCTGATCGATACGCTTGTAGGTCTCATAGAGCGAAATCAGGTCTCCTTGTGCCATGACGTCCAAAGGCGAGCGACCGTCGAAAAACGCGTTTCCGTTTGGAAGCCCTGGAAAACTCGTAACGTTCGCCTGGTTAGCAAAAACCGTCCGCAGCGAGGCGTGGATGCCCAGGATAAGCCCGATTCGCTGCTGCTGGTCGATGTCCAAACTGAGGGCGGTGCGTGTTTCCTCTTCGGCGCGGCGGAGGGTAGAACGTGAAATTCGCAGGATCTTACAGGCTTGCCCAGGCGACGCCTGCCAACCGCGGATTATCCGAAGAGCAGTCTTGAGTCCTACCGTAGCCTGCTCTTGGGTTAGCTGCTGCGCGCTCATCACACTCTCCAATCAAGGTCTGTGGTTAAGTCTACCTCTGGCTCTCTGAGCTGTCAGAGGCAACTCACGCCCGTCGACCTCACCATCGGAATTCCGGGGAGCGGTGCGACTGTAACCGGCTTCAGGTCATACAGTCTGCCTGTGGGGTGCGGGAAGCTGCAGCACGGGTAGATTTTTGGGCGCCGTCGGTAATAACTGTCAGCGCTACTGTGTTCGCCCGAGTGGGGACTGGGGTTTGGACAGGACCAATATCCCACTCCGTGCTCATAGTTTTCTTCGACAAAATGGGCTGACTCGCTGCCGCCTGACTGGTACGTGCACCACAGGGAGTCGGCAGCCCGACCTCCCTGTGCCAACGAGGTGAGGTCCGCTGCAAAGTCATCACTGCTCTCATACACGCCCACCACCGCATCGCAGATCCGAGCATTCACGTTGGCCACAATTGGGGCCCGGCCACCGGTGCACGCCGTCTCCAGCGCATTGCGTAAAATCCCCAGCTCGTCGTGTAGGTACTCCATTTTTGCAGCTGCTTCGCCTTGTAGATCTGGGATGAGTGCAGCGGCTTTTTCCCAAGCAGCGCCGGCCGCGTGCACATCGGAAATGTGATGGGTTGAGGTGCAAAGCTGATGGTAGATCTTTGCGCGACGAAATGCCGTGGGATCTTCATTGGGCACCGTAGGCGCGTCAGCTAGATGCCGGCCGCAGCACATTCGCCACATGACATCGAGGTCATGCCCCACGCGGTTGAAAGGCTTATCACAGAATGGGCACTGATTATGGAGGACTGCGTTGTGCTTGAAGCATACGGTCACATAGGGGGCGACGTACCGCCGCCAGTAGGAGAAGCCGCGAACCTTCAGGTCCTCACGAACACATTCTGGACAGAACGAAGCATCCCACACGCTGAAGCGTTCACCCTCGGAAATGTACTGCTTTCCTGAGTACGCGTGGTCCCAATGGCCTTTGAAGACGTGAGTCGACGCCATCATGGTGTGGCTGTGAACTAGCCGATTGAAGCCGTAGCATCCTGGCCAACCCATGGCCTCCGCGAGCCTTTTCACCTCAATGGTCTTCAGCACGTGACGAGTGGCAAGCTGCTGGAAGGTCGGCGGAACGTTGATGTGCCAGCTGAGAAGAAGGTTACGCCGCACGTATGACGCGAGCGATTCATCGGGCTGTATTTGCAATGGCATTGAGGAGCGCCGAAGCAGGTTGCGTGAGAGGCAACGGGCAAGAAGGAAGACCGTCTCGGGGGAGGGAGCCAGGCACGGCTCCCTCCCTCTGCGACAGTCTTTAATCTTTAGCGACAGTTTTTAATCTTCAAGATCAGTTTTGGTTCGAACGCAGTAACGGCTATTCCACAGTCACCGATTTGGCCAGGT
>RCUI01000286.1_pt1 | contig 19205 bp, 18 predicted proteins | sample 2166121 | NCBI WGS metagenome assembly RCUI01 (sample SAMN09932700, study PRJNA488358) | compost metagenome | feature: garden; material: soil; isolation source: compost soil in succinic acid-enriched culture | place: Germany: Experimental Botanical Garden Goettingen | collected 2016-01-27
CGCGTGATGGAAGACATGGCCGGTGTAAACCCGCCAGCTTTCCCACGCTAAGCTTGGCTTGGTTGTGAAAGACGGGAACCTTAGGGTTCCCGTTTTTTTTGCCTGTCATTTCCAGGAGGACGGATGCGCAATGTGTTGCTGGTGAGTGTGTGGATGAGTCTGGTCGGCTGCGGGCAGGGCGAGAACACGCTTGAGCGCATCAGTGGCCCGACCATGGGCAGCAGTTACACCGTGCAATATGTACGTACACCTCAAGGGCCCGTGCCGGAACAGGTCAGGCGTGAGGTCGAGGCTGTTCTTGAAGGTGTTGACCAGCGTTTTTCTACTTATCGCAGTGATTCGCTGATCGAGACCTTCAATCGCTTGCCTGGCAATAGCTGTCAAACCATGCCCGCTGATGTGCTCGACTTGGTGCGCGTGGGTGAGCAGTTGTCACAGCAAAGTGACGGCGCGTTTGACCTGACCATTGAGCCATTGCTCGATCTGTGGGGCTTCGGCCCGCAGTCGCGGATGGAGAAAGTACCCGGGGCCAAGGCCTTGGCCAGCGCCCGCCAGCGCGTCGGACATGGGCATTTGCGCATAGTTGGCGAGCAGCTGTGCAAGGATGCGCCAGTGCAAGTCGACTTCAACAGTATTGCTGCCGGGTACGCGGTGGACTTGGTGGTTGAGCGGCTAAACGCCCTGGGGGTCACGGATTTGCTGGTCGAGGCCACGGGGGAGCTCAAGGCGCTGGGGCGAAAACCTGATGGCAGTCACTGGAAAGTGGCCTTGGAGCTGCCCCGCGAAGATCGTCAGATTGCCCAGCAAGTGTTGGCGCTGGATGGCTTTGGCGTGTCGACCTCCGGTGACTATCGTCATTATTTCGAGGAGAATGGCCAGCGCTATTCACATACCTTCGATGCGCGCTCGGGCAAACCTGTGAAGCACGATTTGGCGTCGGTGACGGTGTTCGAACGTTCGACACTGATGGCTGATGGTTATTCGACCCTGTTGTTGGTCCTTGGGCCGCAGGACGGTTGGGACTTCGCCCTCAGGCACGAGATTGCTGCGGTGTTCGTGACCCGGGTCGCCGACGGTTTTGTCTCCCGCAGCACGCCGGCGTTCGAACAGGTGAAGCCGTAGGCGCGGATAGATTCACGCCCACAGAGCGAGTGCATCGAAAGTGTGCGGTGACATGTAGTGCAGAGAAAAATAGCCTACGACGCGACCAAGGGTTAATGTGCGCGGCGTTCAAGCTTGATTAGACTGCACCCGAATTTTTTCATGGCGCCGCTGGCGACATGATCTAGCCCCGCTCGCCAATGTGGCGAACGGGCCTGTTCTGAAGGAGTACGCATGGCTGTCTACAACTACGACGTAGTGGTGCTGGGTTCCGGCCCCGCAGGAGAAGGGGCGGCAATGAATGCTGCCAAAGCAGGACGCAAGGTGGCGATGGTCGATAGCCGTCGTCAGGTCGGCGGTAACTGCACCCACCTGGGCACCATCCCGTCCAAGGCCCTGCGTCACTCGGTGCGCCAGATCATGCAGTTCAACACCAACCCGATGTTCCGGGCCATTGGTGAGCCGCGCTGGTTCTCGTTCCCTGACGTGCTCAAAAGCGCCGAGAAGGTCATCGCCAAGCAGGTTGCTTCGCGCACCGGCTACTACGCCCGCAACCGTGTTGACGTGTTCTTCGGCACCGGCAGCTTCGCCGACGAGCAAACCATCGAAGTGGTTTGTGCCAACGGTGTGGTCGAGAAGCTGGTGGCCAAGCACATCATCATTGCCACCGGTTCGCGTCCGTATCGTCCGGCTGATATCGATTTCCACCACCCGCGTATCTACGATAGTGACACCATCCTCAGTCTCGGCCACACCCCGCGCAAACTGATCGTTTACGGCGCTGGCGTGATCGGTTGCGAGTACGCTTCGATCTTCAGCGGTCTGGGCGTGCTGGTGGAGCTGGTGGACAACCGCGGTCAGCTGTTGAGCTTCCTTGATTCGGAAATCTCCCAGGCACTGAGCTATCACTTCAGCAACAACAACATCACTGTTCGCCATAACGAAGAGTATGAGCGTGTCGAAGGCCTGGACAACGGGGTGATCCTGCACCTCAAATCCGGCAAGAAGATCAAGGCCGACGCCTTGCTCTGGTGCAATGGCCGGACCGGCAACACCGACAAGCTGGGCCTGGAAAACATCGGCATCAAGGTCAACAGCCGTGGCCAGATCGAAGTCGACGAGAACTACCGCACCCACGTGCCGAACATCTACGGTGCCGGTGACGTGATCGGCTGGCCAAGCCTGGCCAGTGCCGCCCACGACCAGGGCCGCTCGGCCGCTGGCAGCATCGTCGACAACGGTAGCTGGCGCTTCGTCAATGATGTGCCGACCGGTATCTACACCATTCCGGAGATCAGCTCGATCGGCAAGAACGAGCAGGAACTGACCCAGGCCAAGGTACCTTACGAAGTCGGCAAGGCCTTCTTCAAAGGCATGGCGCGGGCGCAGATCGCCGGTGAGCCGCAAGGCATGCTGAAGATCCTGTTCCACCGCGAGACCCTGGAAATCCTCGGCGTGCACTGCTTCGGTTATCAGGCGTCGGAGATTGTCCACATCGGTCAGGCGATCATGGATCAGCCGGGTGAGCGCAATACCCTGAAGTATTTCGTCAACACCACCTTCAACTACCCGACCATGGCCGAAGCCTATCGGGTAGCGGCCTACGACGGCCTCAACCGGCTTTTTTGAGCGGCTCCGGCCGGTGGCCTGAGCCGGCCGGGGAGACCGATTTCAGCGATTCTCGAGGGTGGCGCTGGCCAAACCGGGAAAGTCTGTAATCAGGCTGTCTACGCCGAAGTCGGCGAGCCTGCGCATCAGCGCCGGCTCGTTGACTGTCCACACCGACACGTGCAACCCCTGGCGCTGGGCCTTGATCAGGCGCTCGGGGGTGCACAGTGTCCAGTTCAACGCCAGCAAGTTGCAGTCATAGTTCTGGGCGACCTTCAGCGGGTCGAGCCAGGCGTATTCGGCGACCAGTCCACGGGAAATATCCGGCGTCAGCTCAAGGGCCGCCCCCAGCACTTCGCGCGAGCTGGAGGTGATGGTGATCTTGTCGAGCAGGCCATATTGCTGGGCCATCTCACGAATCGCCAGCACGGTCGTCACTGCCCGGGTGCGTGAGGCGCTTTTGACCTCCAGTTGCCAGTGATCGAAGTCGCACTTTTCGAACAGCTCTTCAAGCCGCGGAATCGGGCAGGGTGATACCCAGCCCGGGCCCCCCTTGCGTGCATCGTAGGTCGCAAGGTCGGCGGACGCGTGCTCGGCAACTTTGCCGCGACGGCCCGTGGTGCGTTTGAGGGTGGTGTCGTGGATGACCATCAGCTCGTTGTCGGCCGACAGGTGCAGGTCCAGTTCGCAGTGGCGCACGCCATGCTTGAGGCACTGCTGGAAGCTGGTCAGGGTGTTTTCGGGGGCTTCGCCCTTGGCGCCACGGTGGCCGTAAATCTGGGTCACGTTTGTTCCTTCAAGAAAGGGTGAGACTCAAGAAGCGCTCGGGGCGTTCTGTTCCAGTGCCTGACGTCGTTGTTGTGCCTGTCGTTGCAGGATGTAGCGAGCCAGCAGCTGGCGTTGGGCGTCGGTCATGTCGACGAACTCGGTACCGATTTCGTACAGGCCGTCAGGCTGCTGATCGCAGTGGGTGACTCTGGCGCGCAGCAGCAAACCCAGGGCTTGCGGCATCAATACCATCTTCACCGCGACGCGGCTGCCAGCGGCGAGCGCTTGGGCCTGGTTGAACTCGATACCGCCTTCGGACAGCACTACCGCTTGTGGCGCGCTGAGCTGCCCGAGCAGTGTCTGCGCAACCACAGCGCTGAGCAGGTCGATACGTTTGTTCTGCGCCTTGAGGAAGGCGGCCAGGGTGCGATCCTTGTCGCTGAGCTGGCGCAGCAGGTGCTGGGACTCGAATTCGCTCAGGTGCAGTTCGCTGAGCAGGTTGAAAAGCGGTGAATCATCTTGCAACAAGTCTGCGCCAAGGGCTTCAGCAGCACTCAACGGGTTAATTTCCAGTGCGATCCGGTCCTCGATACGGTAGTATTCGCGGCGATCTTCTTCATCTAGTGTCGACATGGCGAACCCATGGTAGCGGCGGTGGTCTGAGTGTAAAGCTGCTATTCAAGCCCCGCCACAAGGACGTTCCTCTTTCATCCGAACAAGCCCCGACATGTTCAGACCTCTCTTCGTATTCATCGGCACGCGTTACACCCGTGCCAAGCGTCGCAACCACTTCGTCTCGTTCATTTCCCTGACCTCGATGATCGGCCTCGCCCTGGGCGTGGTGGTGATGATCGTGGTGTTGTCGGTCATGAACGGTTTCGATCATGAGATGCGCACCCGGGTATTGGGCATGGTGCCCCATGCCACCCTTGAAACCGGACAGCCGATCAGCGACTGGCCCGCCCTTGCCAAGCAAGTAAAGCAGAACCCGCAGGTTGTGGCGGTGGCACCCTTTACCCAGATGCAGGGCCTGCTGACCCATGACGGCAAGGTGCAGAAGGTGCTGCTCAACGGCATCGACCCGGCCCAGGAGCGGCAGGTCTCGATCATCGACAACTTCATCCGTGAAGGTAAGCTCGACGCCCTGGCGCCGGGTGAGTTCGGCATCATGATCGGTGACAAGGCGGCGGCCAAGCTGGGTGTCGGTATCGGCGACAAGCTGACTTTCGTCGCCCCGGAGGTCACCGTGACCCCCGCCGGCATGTTCCCGCGCATGAAGCGCTTTACCGTGGTCGGCATCTTCCATGTCGGCGCCGGTGAAATCGACGGCTACCTGGGGCTTACCAACCTGTCGGACCTGTCGCGTCTGCACCGCTGGAAAGCCGACCAGGTCCAGGGCCTGCGCCTGAAGTTCGACGACCTGTTCCAGGCGCCGCGCGCCGCCTGGGATATCGCCCAGAACCTGGGTGACCGCGAGTTCTATGCCCGCGACTGGACCCGCAGCCATGGCAACCTGTACCAGGCGATCCGCATGGAGAAGGCGATGATCGGCCTGCTGTTGCTGCTGATCGTGGCGGTGGCGGCGTTCAACATCATTTCCACCCTGGTGATGGTGGTCAACGACAAGAAGGGCGATATCGCCATCTTGCGCACCCTGGGTTCGACGCCTGGGCAGATCATGGCCATCTTCATGGTCCAGGGCACGGTGATCGGCGTGGTCGGCACCTTGATCGGTGGCGTGGTCGGTATCGCCGCAGCGTTGAATGTCAGCGCTGCCATCGCCGGGCTTGAGACCCTGATCGGACACAAGTTCCTCAATGCCGACGTCTACTTCATCGACTACCTGCCGTCCCAGGTCATGGCTGAAGATGTGTGGATGGTCTGCGGTGCGGCATTGGTCCTGAGTTTCCTCGCCACCTTGTATCCGGCCTGGCGTGCGGCACGCACCCAGCCTGCGGAGGCGCTACGTTATGAGTGAGTTGGGCATGAGTGATAAAGCAGTGCTGAGTTGCCGCAACCTGGGCAAGTCCTACGAGGAAGGCCCGGAGTCGGTGCAGGTGTTGTCCGGCTTGCAGCTGGAATTGCACCCCGGTGAACGGGTGGCCATCGTTGGCAGTTCAGGTTCGGGCAAGAGTACTTTGCTCAACCTGCTTGGTGGCCTCGATACCCCCACCGAGGGCAGCGTGTGGCTGGCCGGTGAAGAACTGTCGGCTCTGGGTGAGCGCGCTCGTGGCCTGCTGCGCAACCGTGCATTGGGCTTTGTCTATCAGTTCCACCACCTATTGCCGGAGTTCACCGCCCTGGAGAACGTGTGCATGCCGTTGCTGATCGGCCGCACCGCCATCCCGGAGGCGCGCGAGCGCGCCGAGGCACTGCTCAAGCGGGTTGGCCTGGGCCATCGCCTGAGCCACAAGCCCGCCGAGCTGTCCGGCGGTGAACGCCAGCGGGTGGCGATTGCTCGGGCCTTGGTCAACCGTCCGGGGCTGGTGATGCTCGATGAGCCAACCGGCAACCTCGATCACCATACCGCCCAAGGCATCCAGGACCTGATGCAGGAACTGAGCAGCTCCTCGCAAACAGCGTTCCTGGTGGTCACCCATGACCTCAACCTGGCGCGGCAGATGGACCGTGTGCTGCGCCTCGACGACGGGCACCTGGTCGCAATCTGATCTGGCCGTGCAGCGTGCCCGCCAGCAGTGGCGGGCCGCGTGTTTCTTTTCTTTACCTGGGTGCTTTCGTTCATGTTCAGACCCTTGTCTATTTTCATCGGCGCGCGCTACACCCGCGCCAAGCGCCGCAACCATTTCATCTCGTTCATCTCCATGACCTCGATGATCGGCCTGTCCCTGGGTGTGCTGGCGATGATCGTGGTGTTGTCGGTGATGAACGGCTTCCAGCGTGAAATGAGCTCGCGGATCCTGGGCATGGTGCCTCATGCCAGCATTCTGGGAGTCCAGCCGCTGGATGACTGGCGGCCAGCAGCCGAGGCGGCGCTGAAGAACCCGCAAGTAATGGCTGCAGCACCGCTGACCGAAATGGAAGGCATGCTCTCGTACAAAGGGGCGATGCAGCCGATTCAGGTCAGCGGTATCGATCCGGCCGAAGAGGGCAAGGTTTCGATCGTCGGCCAGCACATCGTCCAGGGGCGTCTGCAGAACCTCGAACCAGGTGAGTACGGGGTGGTGATCGGTGAGATCACCGCCCGGCGCTTTCGCCTGAACGTCGGTGACAAGCTGACCCTGATCGTCCCGGAAGTGAGCAGCGCACCCGGCGGTATCACTCCGCGCATGCAACGCCTGAACGTGGTGGGTGTGTTCAAGGTGGGGGCCGAACTGGATGGCTCCATGGCCTACATCCACCTGGCCGATGCCGCGCAGATGCAGCGCTGGCAGCCGGGCCAGGTGCAGGGCGTGCGGATCAAGCTCAAGGACCTGTACAGCGCGCCGCAGGTATCCAGGGCCATTGCTGCCGGGCTGGGCGACCAATACCGCGCCGATGACTGGTCGCACACCCAGGGCAGCCTGTTCAGTGCCATGAAAATGGAAAAGACCATGATCGGCCTGTTGCTGCTGATGATCATCGCCGTGGCGGCGTTCAACATCATTGCCACGCTGATCATGGTGGTCAATGACAAGGGCGCGGACATCGCCATCCTGCGCACCATTGGCGCGACTCCGGCGCAGATCATGGGGACCTTCATGGTTCAGGGGACCTTGATCGGTGTTGTCGGCACCTTGATCGGTGGTGTGCTGGGGGTTATTGCTGCGCTCAATGTCAGCCAGATCGTCGGCTGGCTCGAGCGGGTCAGCGGGCAACACATCTTCACCTCTGATGTGTACTTCATCAGCAGTCTGCCGTCGGAGCTGCAATGGGGGGATGTGGCGCTGATCTGCAGTGCCGGCCTGGTGATGAGTTTCCTGGCGACGCTGTACCCGGCGTGGCGCGCTTCGCAGGTTGAACCGGCGTACGCCTTGCGTTACGAGTGAGGGTATTGCGGCCGCCTCGCGGCTGATCGCCGACAGGGTCGGCTCCCACAAGGCCATACACCAAACCTGTGGGAGCCGGCCATGCCGGCGATAGGATTTACACCGTCGGCAACTCAATCACAAAACGCGTCCAACCCCCGCCTGATTCCGCGCGAATTGTCCCGCCATGGGCTTGGACAATCGAGCGGGTAATCGCTAATCCCAACCCTGCATGCTCGCTGCTGCCTTCACGGCGTGCCGGATCGGCGCGGTAAAAGCGGTCGAACAGCCGTGGAAGCAATACTGGATCAATAGGCTCGCCCGTATTGGCAACCTGCAAGCGGATCTGCTCCCCCAGCACTTCGATACTCAAGCGAATCTCGCCCTGCGCCGGGGTAAAGCGCAAGGCATTGTCGAGTAAGTTGGACAGTGCCCGACGCAGCATGTGGCGGTCGCCTTCCAGGCTGGCCCGGCCGTCCCGATGCAGGGCGACCCTGGCGTCTTCGGCCAAGGGCGCGTAGTACTCAAGCAAGGCATCGGCTTCATCTTCCAGCGCCAGGCGCTGGCGACTGGGCATTAACAGACCATGGTCGGCCTTGGCCAGGTAGAGCATGTCGTTGACCAGTTGCGCCATCCACTGCAGTTCTTCCAGGTTGCTGTGCAAGGCCTCGCGATACGCGTCCAGTTCGCGCGGCCGGGTGAGGGTGACTTGCGTGTGGGTCAGCAGATTCGACAGCGGCGTGCGTAGTTCGTGAGCGATATCGGCGGAGAACGCTGACAACCGTTGGAAGGCATCATCCAGGCGCTCGAGCATCGCGTTGACGTTTTGCGCCAGTTCCGCCAGCTCCACTGGCATCTGGCCTTCGGGCAGGCGGGTGGTCAAAGAACGTGCCGATACTTTTGACGCTACCTCGCCCATTTGGCGCAACGGCTGCAGAGCACTGCGTGCTGCCCAGGCGCCCAGCAGGGCAGTGGCCAGGGCCGAGAGACCGACGGTCAGCCAGATCAGTTGCTGCATGCGCTGGAGAAAGTGCTGGTGGTGGGTGATGTCGAGAAACAGGGTCAGTTGCGCTGAGTTCGGATCGCGCTGTTCGAGATTGACGCAGAGGGCGCGGTAGTCGGTATCGCTGCTGTGCTGGGTGCTCAGGCCAGGTGCTTGGGGGGCCTTGGGCAGGCCGGGCTGGCTTTCAAACCACACCCGGCCATCACTGCCGCGCAGGCGCACGGCGAGGTCTGTCTGATGGCTCAGTTCGGTTTGCAGGGCCGGCAAACGCAAGGTGAGGCTGGCTGGATCGTGGACGCCGTCGAGCATTTGCCGCAGCAGCGACAGGCGACTTTCGAGCAACTGTTGATCCAGCTCGATGAAGTGGCTTTCGCTGGCGCGGCTGAACAGAATCCCCGCGGTCAATGACACCACCGCCGTGCACGCTGCGAACAGCAATGCCAGACGGCTGCTCAGAGACACTTGGCGCATCACGAGACCCGCTCTTCCAGGACATAGCCCATACCACGCACGGTGTGGATTAGCTTGTGATCATGGCTGTCGTCGATTTTCAGGCGCAGGCGGCGGATCGCCACTTCGATGACGTTAGTGTCGCTGTCAAAGTTCATGTCCCAGACCTGAGAAGCAATCAGCGACTTGGGCAGCACTTCGCCCTGGCGCCGTAGCAATAGCTCCAGCAAGGCAAACTCCTTGGCAGTCAGGTCGATGCGCTGGCCGCCGCGTTCAACGCGGCGGCGGATCAGGTCCAGGCGCAAGTCGGCCAGGCCCAGGCTGGTTTCCTGGGTCGGGCTGCTGCCGCGACGCAGCAGGCTGCGCACCCGCGCCAGCAGTTCAGAAAAGGCAAAGGGTTTGACCAGGTAATCATCGGCGCCCAGCTCCAGGCCATGCACGCGATCTTCTATGGCATCGCGGGCCGTTAGAAACAGCACCGGAATATCCAGGCCTGCGGCACGTACCGCTTGCAGGATCTGCCAGCCATCGCGGCCGGGCAGCATTACATCGAGGATCAGCAAGTCGTAATCGCCCGTCAGGGCCAGGTGTTGGCCGGTGTTGCCGTCGGTGGCAAGCTCGGTGGCGAAGCCCGCTTCACTGAGGCCCTGGCACAGGTACTGGCCGGTTTTGGTCTGGTCTTCGACGATCAGCAGTTTCATCGGGTGGCTCTTGGACAATGAATGGCAGTTATACCGCGGCGGACGTGGACGTTGGCCAAGCTGACAAAGTTGTAATGTTTTTGTCAGGTAGCTGCCAGCGCCGGTTTTCTACAGTGAAGCCTGATTCGTCGCAACCCTGGAGTGAGCCTTTGATGAAACACGTTATTTTTGCCGGTGCCTTGGCGCTGTTCAGCCTTCCAGCACTGGCGTCACCGGCGCATTCCTTTGCCTTTGGTGCGCCAGCACCCGCTGCCAAAGCCGACCGCACCGTGGAAGTCGTCATGGGCGACATGTATTACGAACCGCGCAGCCTGCAGGTCAAGGCCGGCGAAACGGTGCGCTTCGTGCTGGTCAACAAGGGCGCGGTAATACATGAGTTCAGCCTGGGCGATGCGGTCATGCATGCCAAGCACCAGAAAGAAATGATCGCCATGCAAGGTCAGATGGACCACGCCGCCATGGGCCACGGCAACATGCAGCAGGGTCAACGCATGAAGCATGACGACCCCAACACCGTGATGGTCGAGCCTGGCAAGCGTGGCGAGCTGACCTGGACCTTCAGCGAGTCCACCCCCATCGAGTTTGCCTGCAACGTGCCGGGACACTACCAGGCAGGCATGGTCGGCAGGCTGACCATCGGCCAATAACAGCCCGATCCCAATGCATGGCACAAACCCTATAAACTAGGGGCATTTTCGTCCTTCAGGTTTGAGCCATGCATCCCGCCGCCGAACATTCCCCGCTGGGTAAATCCAGCGAATACATCGCCACTTACACACCCTCGCTGCTGTTCCCGATCCCTCGCGCCGCGAAATGGGCCGAACTGGGTGTCACTGCCCAGACCTTGCCTTGGCAGGGTGTGGATTTCTGGAACTGCTTCGAGCTGTCCTGGCTGCTGCCTTCGGGCAAGCCGGTGGTGGCAATCGGCGAGTTCGCCATTCCCGCCGACTCGCCGAACATCATCGAATCCAAGTCATTCAAGCTGTACCTGAACTCGCTGAACCAAACAGCATTCGAGTCGTACGATGCGCTGCAGGCCTGCCTTGAAAAGGACCTGTCCGCTGCTGCCGGCAAGCCGGTCAAGGTGCAAATCCGCAGCCTGGCCGAAGTCGAAGGGCAGGGCGTGGTTGCCTTGCCAGGTGTGTGTATCGATGACCTGGATGTCAGCATCAGCAACTACGAACAGCCTCAACCTGAACTGCTGCGCAGCGACAGCAGTCGTATTGTCGAAGAAACCTTGCACAGCCACTTGCTCAAATCCAACTGCCCGGTCACCGGCCAGCCGGACTGGGGCAGTGTTACCGTGCATTACCGCGGTGCGGCGCTGGATCATGCCAGCCTGCTGACCTATCTGATCAGCTTCCGCCAGCACGCAGACTTCCATGAGCAGTGTGTCGAGCGTATCTACCTGGACCTCAAGCGTTTGCTCAACCCCGAGTTCCTGACCGTATACGCCCGTTATGTGCGCCGCGGCGGCTTGGACATCAACCCCTACCGCAGCACTGAGGCGGTGACGCTGCCGAACCTGCGCCTGGTTCGCCAGTAACGAAAAAGCCCCGTCCAATGACGGGGCTTTTTATTGCTGACGGGGGTTCAGATACCCATGCTTTGCAGGCTCTGAACGATATTGCGCAAGGTGGCGGTCAGGCCGGGGTGATCGACTTCAAAGCGCTCCACGGCCAGGTTGACGCCATCGACCAGGTTGTTGTCCGGGGTAACGGCTTCCAATTCGATCTTGGCCTCGATCTGCTGCATCAACTCATGCAGGTGGACGCGCTCCTCTTCCGAGAGCGGCGGGTTTTGCTCCAGTTGCTCGCGCAGGGCGTTGAGTTGCTCTTGCAGTTCGCGGGCAGGCATGGGTGATCTCCCTCTATGAATAGGCACAGTCATGGACCCCGGTAGCGGGTGAAAGGTCCATACCTTGCCTACTAGAGTAATCCACTGCGCAACGCTTTGCATGACCGGGATCAACGGCCCTGTGTCAGGGTTTTTCACCCTTGAGGCGGCGCTGGGTGATGTCGGCCAGGCAGTCGCTCAGCGCTTCGAGATGGTCGATCACCGAGTGTACGCCCAGGGCGAACAATTGCAGCGTCGCCTTGCCGCGTTTGCGTTCCTGTTCCTGCGGGCTGAGCGCTTGCCACTGCTGGCTGTCGACCGCGCAGAGCGAGCCGCAGGTGGCAAGGCCGATAGTCCACAGGCCGGCATTGAGCCCCGACTGCAGCAGGCGTGGCTCACCGCTGACCAGCACGCAGCCTTCAAGGGTGTGGGTCTTGAGCGTCATTAACGCCTGCCAGCAGGCGTCCGGCGCAGGCCATGGCGCCGGCGCCTGATATTGCGCTTTGATCCAGGCTGGTAGTGGCCTGCCAAAGTGTTCGGCGTCGGCGCTGCTCAACTCGTCAATCCAGGCACAGGGCACCTGTTGCTGATTCAACCAGTCGAGTGTCCGCAGCGCGCCGGGGGTGGGTTGCGGTTTCGCAGTGCCGCCCGCTTCGACGAGGCAGCCGCGCAGGCCAAACAGCAGAGCGGTGAAGGCGGGGGCGTCTGGCATGGCAACATCCCTGAAATAGCCTGCACACTACGCGCGCCGTATTACACCTTGGTTACGGCGTCAGCGCACAGTTGTTCACAAAATCATGACCTTGTTTATGTCAGGCTGTTTATCAGTGGAAGACCCTTTATACTTGTTTCCTTTTTTAGCGTAGGACACGTAGTGTCTTATGCAGTGACTGTCGAGGAGTAACTCTATGCGTAGGATCGGTACAGGCGTGATCAATCGGATGACCCGGGCCTGTGTCTGTGCCAGCCTGCTGCTGGCGCCTTTGGTCGCAGCCCAGGCGGCGACCGAGGAAGATCCATGGGAGAGCATCAACCGGCCGATCTTTACCTTCAACGACACTGTCGACACTTACGCGCTTAAGCCATTGGCCAAGGGTTATCAGGCGGTCACCCCGCAGTTTCTGGAAGACGGCATTCACAATATCTTCCTCAACCTGGGTGATGTGACCAACCTGGCCAACAACATCCTGCAGCTCAAGCCGCATGCCGCCGGAGTCGATACCGCGCGCCTGATCGTCAACACCACCTTTGGTCTGGGCGGTTTCTTTGATGTTGGCACCAAGATGGGCCTGCAGCGTAACGATGAAGACTTCGGTCAGACCCTGGGTTACTGGGGCGTAGGCAGTGGTCCGTACGTGATGCTGCCGTTGCTGGGCCCAAGTACGGTGCGTGACGCCGTCGCCAAGTACCCGGACACCTATACCGAACCCTACCGCTACATTGACCATGTGCCGACTCGCAACAGCGCGATTGCCGTGGATGTCGTCGATACCCGTGCCAGCCTGCTGTCGGCAGAAAAGCTGATTCGCGGCGACAAATACACCTTCATTCGCAATGCGTACCTGCAAAACCGCGAGTACAAGGTCAAGGATGGCGAAGTCGTCGACGACTTTTAAATCATTGCAGCAACGAAAAGGCGGCCTTGGAGCCGCCTTTTTTCATGGCTGCATCCTTTCATTGAGTTGCACATCAAGGGGTTTTTATAACTCCCGGCTCTTTACCGTGCAAAGAGACACTGCGAGCATCGGCGTACCCTTGAAACCCCCGGCGGATGGGAGTACCGTCTGCGCCTTACAGGGCACCTCTGCTAGTTGCCGGACAGCCTGACCTGTCCTACAACTCTAATAAGAGTGGCTAGAAGCGAATCCAGTACGTGTGCTCATGCCTTGTCGAGCCGCCTACGCCAACCTAATTCTGGCGCCGTTTGCCCACATGCAGAAAACCAGTGCAACGCTGCTGATAATCGATGACGACGACGTCGTACGTGCGAGTCTCGCCGCCTACCTTGAAGACAGTGGTTTCAGTGTCCTGCAAGCGAGTAATGGCCAGCAGGGCCTCCAGGTCTTCGAACAGGAACAGCCTGATCTAGTGATCTGCGATCTGCGCATGCCGCAAATGGGCGGTCTGGAGCTGATTCGCCAGGTCACCGAGCGCGCGCCTGAATTGCCGGTGATCGTTGTCTCCGGTGCCGGGGTGATGAACGATGCGGTGGAAGCGTTACGCCTGGGTGCTGCCGATTACTTGATCAAGCCCCTGGAAGACCTTGCGGTGCTGGAGCATTCGGTCCGCCGAGCCCTGGACAGGGCGCGCCTGCTGGTGGAAAACCAGCGCTACCGGGAAAAGCTCGAAACCGCCAACCGCGAACTGGAGGCCAGTCTGCACCTGTTGCAGGAAGACCAGACCGCCGGGCGCCAAGTGCAGATGAACATGCTGCCGGAAAGCCCCTGGGTGGCCGGTGAGCTGTCATTTGAGCACCAGATCATTCCATCGCTGTATCTGTCGGGTGACTTTACCGACTATTTCCGGGTCGACGAGCGACGCATTGCCTTTTACCTGGCAGACGTGTCCGGTCACGGTGCCTCTTCGGCGTTTGTCACTGTGCTGTTGAAGTTCATGACCACCCGGCTGTTGTTCGAATTCAAGCGCAATTCAAGGCTGCGCGACTTCAAGCCTTCAGAAGTCCTTGGGCACATCAACCGCGGCCTGATCAACTGCAAGCTGGGCAAGCATGTGACCATGGTGGGCGGGGTGATTGATGAAGACACCGGGCTGATGACCTACAGCATTGGTGGCCACTTGCCACTACCTGTGCTCTATACCCCGGGCCAGAGCCGCTATCTGGAAGGACGCGGGTTACCGGTCGGACTGTTTGAAGAGGCGACATACCAGGACTATGTCCTGGAATTGCCCGAGCAGTTCAGCCTGACCTTGCTCTCTGATGGCATTCTGGACCTTTTGCCAGGGGACACACTCAAAGATAAAGAGGCGGCCTTGCCGGAAATCGTCAAGGCTGCGGGTGGTAGCCTGGATGGGCTGCGCCAACGATTCGGATTAGCTACGCTTGGGGAGATGCCGGATGATATCGCCCTATTGGTGTTGAGCAGGAACCTTCAATGAGTACGGGAAGAATCCAGTTCGCCGAACAGAGCGGCACCTTCGTTCTGAAGTTTGTCGGCGAAGTGCGCCTGACCTTGTGTTCAGCGCTGGATGCGACTATTGAAAAGATCTTCACGGCGCTGAATTTCTCGGCGATCGTCATCGATCTGACTGAAACCGAAAGCATCGACAGCACCACCTTGGGCTTGCTGGCCAAACTCTCGATCCTGTCGCGGCAGAAAGTCGGCCTGCTGCCGACCGTGGTGACCGTCAACCCGGATATTTCGCGGCTGCTGCAGTCGATGGGCTTCGATCAGGTGTTCAACATCGTTGATCGGCCGATTCCGTGTCCCGAGTGTCTGACCGACTTGCCTTCTCAGGACCAGAGCGAAGATATTGTGCGGTCCAAAGTACTGGAGGCGCACAAAATTCTCATGGGCCTGAACGACTCCAACCGTGAAGCCTTCCACGACCTGGTCAACGCCCTCGAGCGTACCTGACCTGCGCACAGGCGCCGTGGGGCGCCTGCTTCTGCTAATTTAATCGCTCACTCTGGGTGGAAATTCCGTCGGTTCCGCGCCGTTGGCGTTGAGCTGGAAAATCCGCTGTGGCTGGCCTTGCTCATTGAAAAACACTTGGCCCAGGCCGGCGCTGTTCCATAGGCGCTCGCCGGCCTTGCTGTGGCTGGGCGTGCGCGGAATCACTTCCATCTGGCGGCGCTTGGTCAACCAGTTCAGGGGGGAGCGCGGCGAATAAAGCCAGCGATTGAGGCGGTCGAATACGTCCAGCAGGCGCCGCGGAAACTCGTTCTTGATCCCGCTGCTGGTGATTTGCCATAAGTGCGGGCTGCGCTGTCGATGGCGGATCAACACTTCGTAGACGAACGAGTAATGCACGTCGCCGGAGAGAATCACGTAATGCCCTGGCGTGCGTGAGTGACGGAAGATGTTCAGGATGACCTGAGCCGCCCCACGGTGAGCCATCCAGTTTTCGGCATCGACCAGCAACGGATATCCCAGCCAACTGAACACCCGCTGCACCGTTTCGATCAATTTGACCCCGAAGATCGGTGCCGGCGAGACGATGACGGCCGAGGGGTGATCGAGCAGGGCCTGTTGCAGTTCGCTCAGGGCTTCCCAGTCGAGCAGGCCCGAGGGTCTTTTCAGGTTGCTTTCGCTGCGCCAGCGCCGGGTACGGGTGTCGAGCACCAGCAGTGGCGGGTTGCTCGGCAGCACGAATTGCCAACCCTGAAAACGCAGCACCTCTTCGATCAGGGTGTCCTGTAGCGCTGCATCCAGGTGTTGGTCATCCACGGCGCTCTGGTTCAGCGCCTGGCACTTGCCAATCAGCGCATTGCAGGCGTCCGGGTCGTTACCCCAGCCCTGGCACAGCAGGTATGCAAGCAGGGCATTGCCGATGATGCGTTTGGAAAAAGGGTGCCCGTAGGCGGTTTCTTCCCATTGTGCAGACAAGTTCCAGTCATCGGTGATGTCATGGTCATCAAAGATCATCAGGCTCGGCAGGTGCGCCAGCACTCGCGCAACGCCGCTCAGACCACTGGTGAACGCGCGGATGGTCTGGTATTCCTGCTGGTAGCGCGCTTGCTGCTGGACAGTCAGCCCAGATGGCATCTGTGGATCGATCAAGGTCCAGGGCACGGGCGACCAGACCAGCAGGTACATGGCCATCACCTCGGCAAACGTCACCAGGTGATTATCGGCATTGCTGCTGGTGAAGATTGGCTTGCGCGCACCGCCGAAGAAGCGCTCGCGCAGGGTTTCGTTGCTCTCCAGTGCCGGCAGCAGGTCAGCGCGGTGGTAGTAGCTGGCGGGGTGCTGGTAGAGCGCGGCGCTGTCATCGACCACCGCACCTTGCAGGTGTTCGTCATACAGCCCCAGACGCTCGATCAGCGCATGGATTGCCCGTAGCATCGGCCCGGCCACATCGTCGGCGTATACCTGGTCGCCATTCATCAACAACAGAGCCGGGCGCGCCGTGGGATCAGGGCAGCCGATCAACAGTTGGTCAGCACACAGCAACCCGTCAGCGGCAGGGTGATGTGGCTTGCGACACGACCCGTGAAGCAATTGCTGCAGGCGGGAATGCACAACGAAGTTGGGCAGCCGGGCGCCGTCGTAGAGCAGGTGCGGGGCCCATTGTGCAATGCCTTGCTCACCCTCGGCAGTGCGCAGAATCAGGTCGTAGTCGATCTGCACATCGCAGGGCAGCGGGGTGTCGAGATGAATGTCGATCAGGTGCACGAAGGCATGACGGCCAATGGCGACAACCTGGCAATCAAGGGTGGGCGTAATGCCCGGGCAGCTCAGTGACAAGGTCGGTTGCAGCGCTTGCGAACCGACCAGCCAGAACACTATTCGGGTAGGTTCAAGGCGGCGCAGTAGGGGGCCGGCCAGTACGGCTGGTAATGCGGGGGATTCAGGCATCAACATCTCTGAAAACACAGTCGAAGCTGTGGGTGGCGGTGAAGAGCGGCATAGTGAAGGCAGTTGCGCCCCTATGGCGAGCGCTATCGATTCGTGGCCGCTGCCGCCAGGCTGCGATCGGGCGTGAAACGGCCGCCCTTCAGGCTGTTCAAGGTGACTGGATGGCGGCTGCTTCGCAGCCGATCGCAGCCTGGCGGCAGCGGCTACATTCCTCAGTGCAGAGGTAAACGTAGTTTGGTATCAAGCCTTTGCTGCCAGCAACGCCTCAAGCTTCTCCTGATCCCGGGCAAACTGACGAATACCTTCAGCCAGTTTCTCGGTGGCCATGGCATCTTCATTGGAGGCCCAGCGGAATTGCGCTTCGGTCAACGTTTGACGGGCTTCGCCCGGGTTGCCCGGCTTGAGGATACGCGGCAGTTCGCCTTGGTCATCGCTCAGTTGCTGCAGCAGCTCGGGGCTAATGGTCAGACGGTCGCAGCCAGCCAGTTGCTCGATCTGGCCAATGTTGCGGAAGCTCGCCCCCATGACCACGGTGTTGTAGCCGTTGGCCTTGTAGTAGTTGTAGATCCGTGTGACCGATTGCACGCCCGGGTCTTCGGCGCCGACGTAGTCTGTGCCAGTGGATTTTTTGTACCAGTCGTAGATCCGGCCTACAAACGGCGAAATCAGGAACACTCCGGCATCGGCACAGGCCTGGGCCTGAGCGAAGGAGAACAGCAGGGTCAGGTTGGTCTGGATGCCTTCCTTCTCCAGGACTTCGGCGGCGCGGATCCCTTCCCAGGTCGAGGCCAGCTTGATCAGCACGCGGTCGCGGCCGATGCCGGCTTTTTCGTACAACCCGATCAATTGCCGGGCCTTGGCCAGCAGCGCAGGTTGATCAAAGGACAGCCGGGCATCAACCTCGGTAGAAATACGCCCTGGAATCACCTTGAGGATGCCAGCGCCAACCGCTACGGCGAAGGTGTCACAGGCCAGGCCGACATCACCCTTGCTGTGTTCGACCGACTGCTGGAGCAAGTCGGCATAACCGGGCATGGCTGCCGCCTTGAGCAGCAGCGACGGATTGGTGGTGGCATCGACCGGTTTCAGGCGGCTGATGGCATCGATATCACCAGTGTCGGCAACCACAGTGGTGAACTGCTTGAGTTGTTCCAGCTTGGAAGTCATGGGCGTGCTCTGTCCTGTGCAATAGATCGACATTACCCGAGCGTTGCCAGCCGCTCAAGGGCTGACTGGCAGGCGGGGCAACGGGATACCTCTTCGAGTGTCCAAGTGCGCACAGGTTCCGACGCTAGCGCCCTTGCAGCAGCTCCCCGGCCTGATCGAGCAGGGCCAGCGGATCGTTACTCTTGTGGATGTCCACCGAGAGCAACTGCCGGAATTTACGCGCCCCCGGGAACCCCTGGCCGAGGCCGAGGATATGTCGGGTTACGTGGTGCATGGCACCGCCTGCGGCCAGGTGCGCGGCGATATACGGCCGCAACTTGGCCAGCGCCTCACTGCGGCTGATGACGGGTGCGGTGCTGCCGAACAGTTGCTGGTCGACCTCGGCCAGCACATAGGGATTGTGGTACGCCTCGCGTCCCAGCATCACCCCATCGAAGGTCTGCAGGTGTTCCTGACACTCCGCGAGGGTTTTGATGCCACCATTGAGGACAATCTCCAACTCGGGGAAATCGCTCTTCAACTGCGCCGCCACGTCATAGCGTAGCGGTGGAATCTCGCGGTTTTCCTTCGGCGACAAGCCTTCCAGAATGGCAATGCGTGCATGCACGGTGAAACTGCGGCAGCCGGCATCACGGACCTGGCCGACGAAATCGCACAACTGGGCATAGCTGTCGCGGCCATTGATACCGATACGGTGCTTGACCGTCACCGGAATCTGCACAGCATCTTGCATAGCCTTGACGCAATCACCGACCAGCGCTGGGTGGCCCATCAGGCAGGCGCCGATCATATTGTTCTGCACCCGGTCGCTTGGGCAGCCGACGTTGAGATTGACCTCATCGTAGCCGGCGTTCTGAGCCAGCTTGGCACACGCGGCCAGATCCGCCGGCACGCTGCCACCCAGTTGCAAGGCCAGTGGATGCTCGGCCTCGTCGTGGCGCAGGAAGCGTTCGGCGTCGCCGTGGAGCAGGGCGCCGGTGGTGACCATTTCGGTGTAGAGCAGGGCGTTGCTGGAGAGCAGGCGCAGGAAGAACCGGCAGTGGCGGTCCGTCCAGTCCATCATGGG
>RCUI01000289.1_pt1 | contig 19097 bp, 13 predicted proteins | sample 2166121 | NCBI WGS metagenome assembly RCUI01 (sample SAMN09932700, study PRJNA488358) | compost metagenome | feature: garden; material: soil; isolation source: compost soil in succinic acid-enriched culture | place: Germany: Experimental Botanical Garden Goettingen | collected 2016-01-27
ACGGTGGCACCAGTTTCGATTGTGCGGCGATGGAGACGGTGTTTCATGACGTGCCCTTTGTGGCCGGGTTCAAAACCTATGACAAGGGCAAGCTGGTGGGGCAGCAACATTCGTTGCTGCACTGCGGGCAGGATTTGTTGTTGGTGGATCTGGGTAGCAAGGCGCTGCGCAAGCTGGGGGTGCCGCGCAAGGTGTTGATCGATACCGAGAAGGATCAGTATCCGTTGACGCGGCTGTGGGCCGAAGCGATTCACAGGCAATGCGCTGAGGTGCAGGGGTTGTGCTGGACGTCGCGCCAGGATGACAGTGCGCGGGCGTTGATGTTGTTCGGGGATCGGGTTGGGGCTGCAACGCTGGTCCAGCAGGGAGAGGGGCGTAGCCTGTTGGCTGATAGTGCGGTGTATCTGCAGGTGCTGGGGTTGGCGGAGCAGATTGGGGTGTTGCTGGTGGCGGGGCGGGTGGGTTGATCCGTACCACGCGGCCAGGGGCCCTACCTTCGCTGTGCTCTTGCTGTGTGGGGGAGCGGATTCATCCGCGATCGGCCGCGCCGCTGCCGTAATGCAGGCAACACCGAATGTGCAGGCTGGACAGGCTTCTCGCGGGGCAAGCCCGCTCCTACTGGTACGAGCGGGCTTGCCCCGCGATTCGGCCTTGTGTGTTTAACCATTGTTGAGGGTGATGCGCAGTCACCTTTGCGCCCTTACGGCGCCTTACTTCTTCAGTCGAAAAAAAGTAGGCAGAATTCTCGCCCCACCAGGGGCTCTACGCTGCGCGACACCTCCGTTCGGCCCTTCTGGTCAACGGGGCCGGACGATCAAAGTCAAGAGCACAATTCGCTGTGCTCTGGCCCGCGATGGTTTACTCCGCCTTGCCCCGCACGATACGGCCGCTCTTGATTTCGTCGGCATACGCGTGAAGCTTGTCGGAGTCTTTATACAGCCGGTTCATCAAGTGCAACACGGCCACCACATCGACGCCGTCGATGCGTTCGGCCAGTTTGCTGATTTCACCCGCTGTGCGCTCAAGGTTCGAGGCGACGCTCTTGAGGTCGCGCTTGAGTTCAGCAGACGATTTTTTCAGGCCCATGGGAAACCTCTGTGGTGGGCGATATCAACCCGGAAATAGAAACGGACTGATGCCACTACGCCCGTACCCTTCACGTTCCACCTCGGCATCCAGCGCCAGGGACGCCAGGTCGTCGGCCAGCAGTTCCTGGTCGCGGTCCTTTTCCGGGTAGAAGACTTTCAGGTAACTGTGACAGTCGTTGCAGCTTTCAGCCTTGAACGCGGCATCCTGACGGTCCAGCGACCAGTAGTCCAGCGCGCCGGTGCCTTCGCAGTTGCTGCACTTGACCCGCACCATGTGCCAACGGCACTCGCACAGGCTGCACTGCAGGTACCGCAAGCCGGCCTGGGCGCCGGTCATCACTACACTGGCCACCGGCGCGCTGGCGCACACCGGGCAGTGCTGGCGCTGTTCACCCAACGCGGCGCTGGCCGACGCGGGCAGGGCACTGGCCAGTTGGGTGAAGTACAGCGACAGCGCCGCCCACACAAACAGTGCCTGGCCACTGCCGACCTGCTCGAAGTCGCCCGTCAGCAAGGCACTGGCCAGGTCTTCCAGTTGTTCGGGGCTGTGCTCGCGAAGGCTGTCGAGGGTAGCGCGCACTGCCGGGTTGGCGTCGGCGTGCAAGTGATCGATCAAGCCGTGCAACAACGTTTGCCAGTACCGATCACGGGGGTAATCGGCGTTGTCGAGGGGGGGCTGGCCTGTGCCCAGTCGTTCAGCCAGACCCGTCACCAGCGCCGACGGCAACGGTATGTGTTCAAGCAACTGTTGCTGGGCCTGGGCCAGTTGCGCGCAAAAGTCGAGGTAGTCGCCCATGGCATGGCCCTGCGCCAGTTGGCGCAGGCGCGCGGCACGCTTGCTGTAGCGCTTCTTGAGTGCAGGAAGCAGTACGGCAACGATCTCGTTGACGCCGCCGGTGGGCGTTTGCACCGGGGTCATGTGGATGCTCATGGTTTGCTCCCTGGCTTGTCCTGCTTGCTGATCTGGCGGTACCAGCGGTCATGGTGGGTCTTGGCCCAGGCGCGGCTGACGTAGCCGGTGACCATGCCGCGGATCGAGCCTTTGACCCAGAACGCGAGGTAGGCATGGCCAATGATCAGCAGGATCAGGGCAATACCGGCCAGGGCGTGTACCAGCAAGCCGATGCGAATGGCCGGGATGCTGAACAGCGGCGCGAAATAAGGCCGCCAGATCACCACGCCGCTGAGCAGCAAGAGGCTGATCAGGCCCATGATTCCCCAGAACAGCACCTTCTGCCCGGCGTTGTACTTGCCGATGTTCAGCGCCGGGTCATGTTTGCCGGCCAGTACCTGCTTGACGTTCTTGAACCACTGCACGTCCTCGCGTTCGGGCAGGTTGTAGCGCACAAAGCGCACGAACAGGAACATCAGCAGCACGAACACCACGACCCCGAAGAACGGGTGGAGGATACGCGCCAGTTGCGGGGTGCCGAACACCGCGTTCAGGCCGTTGAACGAGGGGAAGAACCACGACAGGCCAGACAACGCCACGGCAAAGAAGCAGATCACCATGAACCAGTGGCAGGCGCGGTCGATGAAGCGAGTGCGCAGGATCAGTTTGTCGGTGTTCATGCGTGGGTGTCCTCCTCACGTTTCTCGTCCGCTTCGTCGACCTCGTTGGGGCCCACGCCGATGTAGTGGAACAGGGTGCCGGCCAGGGTGGCGAAGAACGCAGCCGCGGCCACCGGTTTCATCCAGCCTTTCCAGCCCTGGATGGCGGTGCTGATGCGCGGGTCGGTCGGCAGCTTGTGGTACAGCTGCGGTTTGTCGGCGTGCTGCAGTACGTACACCACATGGGTGCCGCCCACGCCTTGCGGGTCGTAGATACCGGCGCCGGCAAAGCCGCGGCCCTGCAGTTCGGTGACCCGCTCACTGGCCTGGTGCAGCATGTCCTGCTTGCTGCCGAAGTTGATCGCACCGGTGGGGCAGGTCTTGACGCATGCAGGCTCCTGGCCGACCGAAACGCGGTCCACGCACAGGGTACATTTGTAGGCCTTGTTGTCTTTCTGGCTGATGCGCGGCACATCGAACGGGCAACCGGCGATGCAGTAGCCGCAGCCGATGCAGTGCTCGGACTGGAAGTCGACGATGCCGTTGGCGTACTGGATGATCGCCCCCGGTTGCGGGCAGGCTTTCAGGCAGCCGGGGTCGGCGCAGTGCATGCAGCCGTCCTTGCGGATCAGCCATTCGAGCTTGCCGCTTTCGTCTTCGACTTCGTCGAAGCGCATCAGCGTCCAGGTCTCGGCAGACAGGTCCGCCGGGTTGTCGTACACGCCAACGTTGTGGCCGACTTCGTCACGCAGGTCGTTCCACTCGTTGCACGCCACCTGGCAAGCCTTGCAGCCGATGCAGATGCTCACGTCGATCAGCTTGGCAACTTCAGCCTGGTGATCGCGGGTGTGTGGCGCCGGGGTCAGCACGCTGGTGGCCGAGCGGCGGACGATGTCTTGGGATTGCATGGACATGGTTTCGCCCTCAGACCTTTTCAATGTTCACGAGAAATGCCTTGTACTCCGGCGTCTGGGTGTTCGAGTCGCCGATGCCCGGGGTCAGGGTGTTGGCCAAGAAGCCCTTGCGGGTGGCGCCCTCGTAACCCCAGTGGCAAGGGATGCCGATGGTGTCGACATCCTGGCCGTTCACCGCCAGCCGGCGGATACGCTTGGTCACCACGGCCTTGGCCTTGATGTAGCCGCGCTGGGTGGTCACCTTGACCGTGTCGCCCTGAACGATGCCTTTGTCATTGGCCAGTTTTTCGCCGATCTCGATGAACTGCTCGGGCTGGACGATGGCGTTCAGCCGCGCGTGTTTGGTCCAGTGACGGAACAGCTCGGTGATCGAGTAGGTGGTGGCCACGTAGGGGAAGTCTTCGCGCTTGCCCATGCGCTTGCGGTCGCTTTCGTACACCCGCGCCGTAGGGCTGTAGGTAACGTTCGGGTGCAAGGGGTTGTTCGCCAGCGGGCTTTCGGTCGGCTCGTAATGCTCGGGGAACGGCCCGTCGTTCAGGGCGCCGACCGAGAACAGCCGGCCCAGGCCTTCGGGCAGCATGATGAACGGATTGACCTTGCCGCCGGGGGCGGCGTTGATGGCGAAGTCGGGTACATCGACGCCACTCCAGCGCTGGCCGTCCCAGCCAATCAACTTGCGTTTCGGGTCCCACGGGTTGCCCTGGGGGTCGGCCGAGGCGCGGTTGTAGAGAATGCGTCGGTTCTGCGGCCAGGCCCAGGCCCAGCCCGGCGTGCAGCCCAGGCCGCTGTCGGCATTGTCGCGCCGGGCCATCTGGTTGCCCTGTTCGGTCCAGGAGCCGGCAAAGATCCAGTTGAAGCACTGGGTGCTGCCGTCGTCGCGCAACTGCGAAAAATCGCTGAGCAACTGGCCCTTGCGCAGGATCAGCTTGCCTTGCTCGTCGTGCAGGTCGGCCAGGGCGCGGCCGTTGGACTCCTTGGCCACTTCTTCGGGCTTGGGGTCGAACGGGTCGGCGTAGTCCCAGGCCATGTTGAGAATCGGAGCCGGGTTGGCACCGCCTTCTTTCTCATACAACGCGCGGATTTTCATGAACAGGTGGCCGAGGATCTTGCCATCGTGCCAGGCCTCGCCGGGCGGTGCGGCGCCTGCCCAATGCCACTGCAGCCAGCGCCCGGAGTTGACGATCGAGCCGTCTTCCTCGGCGAAACAAGAGGAGGGCAGGCGGAACACTTCGGTCTGGATCGCGGCAGTGTCGACATCGTGCTGCTCGCCGTGGTTCTGCCAGAAGCTCGACGTTTCGGTGGCCAGCGGGTCGATGATCACCAGGAACTTGAGCTTGGCCAGCGCCGCCTGGGCCTTGTTCTTGTCGGGGAAGGCCGCCACCGGGTTGAAGCCCTGGGCGATGTAGCCGTTGACCTTGCCCTCGAACATGCGGTTGCTGTAGTTGAGCACGTCGTAGCTGTCGTCCCATTTGGGCAGCCAGTCGAAACCCCAGTCGTTGTCTTTGGTGGCCTTGTCGCCCCACAGGCTCTTCATCAGGCTGATGAAGAACTTGGGTGTGTGCTTGTAGTAGTTGACCTGGTCTTCCAGCAGCGCCGTGGGGGTGGTCTGCTTGAGGTAAGTGGCCAGCGTGGTCTGCTCGTCGGAGGGCAGGTTCATGTAGCCGGGCAGGCGCAGCGACAGCAGGCCCAGGTCGGTGTAGCCCTGGATGTTGGAGTGGCCACGCAGGGCGTTGACCCCGCCACCGGCCATGCCGATGTTGCCCAGCAGCAGCTGGATCATGCCCGAGCCGCGGATCATCTGCGCACCGTTGGTGTGGTGGGTCCAGCCCAGGGCATAGAGGAAAGTGGCGGTGCGGTCGGGCACGCAAGTGCTGGCCAGGATCGCGCAGATCTCGAGGAAGTCCTCCTTGGGTGTACCGCAGATGTTAGTGACCACCTCGGGGGTGTAGCGGCTGACATGGGCCTTGAGCAGGTTCCACACGCAGCGCGGGTGGCTCAGGGTCAGGTCGCGCTTGGCATGGCCTTTTTCATCCAGCTCGTAGGTCCATGAGCTGCGGTCGTAACTGCGCTTGCCGGCATCGTAGCCGCTGAACAGGCCGTCGTCGAAGTGGTAGTCCTCGCGCACGATAAGGCTGGCATTGGTGTAGTGGCGCACGTACTCGTGCTGGACCTTGTCGTGGCTGATCAGGTAGTTGACCACGCCCATCAGGAAGGTCACGTCGGAGCCGGCGCGGATCGGCGAGTAGATGTCGGCCACCGCGGCGCTGCGGTTGAAGCGCGGGTCGACGACGATGACCTTGGCGCCGTTGCGGATTTTCGCCTCGATCACCCATTTGAAGCCCACCGGGTGCGCCTCGGCCGGGTTGCCGCCCATGATCAGCACGACGTTGGCGTTCTTGATGTCGACCCAGTTGTTGGTCATCGCGCCACGGCCGAAGGTCGGCGCCAGGGCCGAGACGGTCGGGGCGTGGCAGACGCGGGCCTGGCTGTCGGTGCCGAGAATGCCCAGTGCGCGGGTAAAGCGCTGGTCCAGCGAGCCGGTTTCGCTGCTGGCGGCCGAGGAGCAGAGCATGCCGGTGCTCAACCAGCGGTTGACCGTGGTGCCCTTGGCGTTCTTCTCGATGAAATTGGCGTCGCGGTCGTCCTTCATCAACCGGGCAATGCGCTCAATCGCATGGTCCCAGGTGATGCGCTGCCATTTATCCGAACCGGGCGCGCGGTATTCGGGGAACAGGAGGCGCTGCTCGCTGTGGACGTAGTCCACCAGGCCCGCGCCCTTGGGGCACAACGAACCACGGCTGACCGGGTGATCCGGGTCGCCTTCGATGTGGAAGATACGTGCCTTGGCGTTCTTGGCGCCGTCGCCGAGGCTGTACATGAGAATCCCGCAGCCCACCGAGCAGTAGGTGCAGTTGTTGCGGGTTTCCTTGGCGCGCAGCAGCTTGTACTGGCGCGACTGCGTGGCCTGGGCCATGCCGGGGGCAAAGCCCAGGGAGGCACAGGTGGCAGTGGCGACACCGGCGGTGCAGAGCTTGAAGAACTGGCGTCTGCCGAGTCCCATGGGTATCTCCTTATTTTTTAGCGGCTGCACAAAGCCACAGGCATGGGCATGCCCGGCAACAAGGCGTCGCAAGCGCAGTTGGCTGGGGTGAGGTCACGATTGGTTGCAGGCCCTGTCTGGCGCAGGGCTCGGATGACGCGGATGCGCGGTAGTGTATTCCCTTACTGAATGTACGGGCTAATCAAGGCTGTCGATGAGCCTATCGAGCAAATCTATCAAAGCATTTTTTACCAAGGCTTGATCTATCGCCTGGCCAACTGTTTGCCAGGCAACAGCAGATCCACACATCGCCTGTAATCCGAACAATGGTTTAACCGGCAATGGCGTGCCAACTACCCGTAAACAAAGGGTTTTAAAGGTTGGCACGGTCGCTGCAACAGCCCTCTTCGAGATTGACTATACCAATAGAAACTCGCCTATTTTTTAATCAGGTGGGGAGCAAGACCTTGAATTTCGTGCCTCGGGCAACATCCGCAATACGCATTCATTCGACCAAAGTAGTAGGGAGAGATTGGACACTGGCCGGCGTTGGCGCAGCACTGCTGACCCTGGCCCCCTTGGCCGAGGCCCAGGACGGCGCAGCACCCGAACAACGCCTGCAGACCGTGACGGTCCAGGCCGCAAAAGTCACTCCAGTGGAACAGGCCCAGGCGCAACTGGACGAAATCCCCGGGGGCACCAGCCTGGTCACTCAGGCCGAGGTGGAGAAGGGCCGCTCGGCGACCCTGGAAGACACCCTGGCCTACCAGCCGGGTGTGTATGCCCAGGCCGCCGGTGGCAACGACGCGATCAAGATTTCCATTCGTGGCTCGGGCGCCAATACCTCGCCTGGCTATTTCCGCGAAGGCACCAAGTTCCTGTTCGACGGCCTGGCACTCACCGGCGCCGGCGGCACGCCCTATGAGCTGCTCGACACCCAGGGCCTGAACTACACCGAAGTGCTGCGCGGGGCCAACGCCTTCGAGTTCGGCGCCTTGTCATTGGGTGGGGCCATCAACTTCGTCACCCAGTCGGGTCTCACCGCGCCGGGTAACCGCATTAAGGTCGAGGGCGGCAGCTTCGGCTGGCAAAAGCAGACCTTGAGCACCGGCGGCGCGGCAGGCAATGGCGATTACTTCATCAGCGTCGACAACTCGCGCCGCGACGGCTACCAGGATTTCACCTTCACCAAGGCCAAGGGCGTGGTGACCAACTTCGGCTATCGCTTCAACCCGAAACTCGAAACCCGCTTGTATATCCGCTACCGCGAGGAGTACCACGAGAACTCGGGCACCCTGACCCGGGCGCAACTGAAAAAGAACGCCACCCAGACCAACCCGGCCACCCAGGCCACCCGCGCCGACTCCACCAAGGAAGGCTCGACCTGGGTCGGCAGCAAGACCACCTACACCTTCGACGACGACTCGACCCTGGTGGCCGGGCTGGTCTATCACAACTACCCGCAGATCCTCAGCAAGAAGAGCACGGTCAACCCCAACTACTGGGACTGGCGCGACATCAACTACTCGCTCAACTACACCCGCAGCGATGAACTGCTGGGCCTGCCCAGCACCACCACGGTGGGCTGGACCAGCACCCAGCACATCCGCTCGGGGGTGCGTACCTACAAGGGTGACAAAGACCTTGGCGTGCTGCAGAAGCAGGTCGAGTACGACGGCTCCTTCGACCATGTGTTCACCCTGGGCAACGACCTGGGCCTGACCGACAACCTGTACCTGTCTACCGGCGTCTCGGCCATCGAGGTCAAGCGCAATGTCGATGTGACCTTCAGCGACCGGCCCAACACCAGCAGCTTTCCCAGCCATTACCGCTACCAGGAATGGAAGCTGGCGCCGCGTGCAGGCCTGCGTTACTACGTGACGCCCGATGTGCAGGTGTTCGGCAACGTCAGCCGTTCAATCGACCCGCCCAGCTCCTGGTCCAGTTCCGGTTCCGGGGTCACCACCAACTTCGCCAAGACCCTGGTGCCGCAAAGCGCCAACACCGTGGAACTGGGCATTCGCGGTCGCTCGGAGATCTTCGACGGCAGCCTGACCCTGTACAAATCCTGGATCAAGGACGAGCTGCTCAACGTCGAAATTCTCCCGGCCACCAACACTTCGGCCGCCGTGGTCTCGACCGCCAACGCCAGCCCGACCATCCACCAGGGCATCGAGGCGGGGCTGACCACCAAGCTCTGGCAGCGCGATAACGGCGATGTGCTGAGCTGGCGCCAGGCCTACACCCTCAACGACTTCCACTACCAGCACGACCCGCTGTTCAGCAAGAACGAGCTGCCCGGCCTGCCCAAGCACATCTATCAGGGCGAGCTGTTCTACCAATACGCCAACGGCTTCTACGCCGGGGTCAATGTGCGCTCGGCCTCGCGCACGGCGGTGGATTACGCCAACAGTTTCTACGCGCCGTCCTACACCTTGTGGGGGGCACGCCTGGGCTACGACGCGCCGAACAACAAGTGGCAGGTGTACCTGGACCTGAAGAACCTCACCGACCAGGACTACGCCACCGCACTGCTGCCTACCTATGACGCCAGAGGCCAGGACACCGCGGCGCTGTATCCGGGTGACGGTTTCGGTGCCTACACCGGTATCGCCTACAACTTCTGAGCCAGGGGCGGGTGCCGTTTGCTCGGCACCCGCGGGAGAACCACATGAGTGTATTCACACGGCTGGGCGCGCTCGGCGCGCTGCTGGCCCTGGCGGCCTGCGAGCCTGCGGGTGACGCGGGGCAGGGCGCTACCAGCGCAATCGATGGTACGTTCAGCAACGGTACCCTGAGCTATGCCGCCCAGGATTATTTCGAGGCCACACCGGGCAAGTCCGGCGGCACCCTGCGGGTATCGACCGCCTCGGACACCACCACCCTGGATGTACACTCGATTTCCCACGGCAATGTGCAGTGGCTGGGGCGCATCCTGTTCGACTGCCTGTTGTACCAGGACGAGCAGGGCAACATCTCGCCGTGGCTGGCCAAGGCCTGGGATATTTCGGCCGACGGCAAGACCTACACCTTTCACCTGCGTGACGACGTGACCTTCAGCGACGGCGAGAAATTCAACGCCCGCGCATTGCAGGTCAACCTTGAGCACATGCGCGACCCGGCCACCAAGTCGCCGCTGGCGGCGGCCTACATTGCTCCCTATGTGGACGGGCGCATCATCGATGAGTACACCTTCGAGGCGCACCTGCGCGAGCCCTATTCGCCGTTTCTCGATGTGCTGGCGCAATCCTGGCTGAGCATGATTTCGCCCCGCCAGATTCTCGAAGCACCCAAGAGCATCGCCGAGCACCCGATCGGCTCCGGGCCCTTCGTACTGGAAAGCTACACCCGTGACCAGGGCGCTAACTTCGTCAAGCGCAAGGGCTACAACTGGGCGCCGGCCGTGACCCGTCACCAGGGCGAGGCCTACCTGGACCGCCTGGAGCTGAGTATCGTCCCTGAGCCGATGATCCGCTTCAGTACCCTGGAGTCGGGCCAGTCGGACTTCACCGTCGATGCCCCGACCCAGAACGCCCGGGCGATTCGCAGCAACCCCGCGCTCGAACTGCGCAGCCGCATCCGCAAGGCCAACCCGTTTCGCAGCCTGACCTTCAACGTCGAGCGCTTTCCCTTTGATGACGTCGACGTGCGTCGGGCCGTGGCCAAGGCCATCGACCGCGAAGGCCTGGCGTGGATCACCGGCTTTGGCGAGTACTTGGCCAAGGGTGATTTTCTCGCGGCCAACACCCGCTACTACGACCCGGCGTTCAAGGATGCACTGGCCTACGACGTGAACGAGGCCAACCGCATACTCGACCAGGCTGGCTGGCAGCAACGCGATGCCCAGGGTTATCGGGTCAGGAACGGCCAGCGCCTGGCCGCGCACCTGCTCACCTACGAGACCGCCGCCTACCCCAGCAGCATCGCCGTGGCCATCCAGTCGGACCTGAAAAAGATCGGCCTGGAAATCGACATCGACCTGCTGCCGCTGGCACAAGTCACCCAGCGCCGCTACGCCAGCGATTTCCAGCTGATCGGCGGCGGCTACTGGCACACCAATACACCGGACGGGCTGTTCATTCTCTACCACAGCCAGGCGATCAGCACGGCCAAGTTGATCGGCCAGAACGCCGGACGTTTTCGCGACACCGAACTTGACCGGGTGCTCAGCGCGGCCCGGCGCACTACCGACCCGGCTGAGCTGGCCGGGCTCTACCGCACCGCCCAGGAACGTCTGGCATACACCATTCCGGCGGTACCGGTGTTCGAGAGCCATGTGCTGCTGGCTTACCGCAAAGCGGTCAAGGGCTTGATTTTCGACACCTCGCACAACACCCCGTTTTTCACCAGCGTCTGGCTCGACCAGGAGGGCCTATGAACACCCTGCAGCGTATTTTCTGGCGCCTTGCGGCCGGTGTCGGCGTGCTCTGGGGCGCAGCAACCCTGACCTTCCTGGCCATCAACCTCAGTGCTGGCGACCCGGCGCTGGCGATTCTTGGCGGCCCCGAGGCGATGCCCAGTGCCGAGCTGATTGCCCAGGTGCGCACCGAATATGGTCTGGACCAGCCGCTGCTGGTGCAGTACGGCCAATACCTGGGGCGCTTGGCCCAGGGCGATCTGGGCGAGTCGTACCGGTTGCGCATGCCGGTGCTGCAAGTGATCGGCGGGCAACTGGGCGCCACCGTGCAGCTGTCGCTGGCCGCGGCGCTGGTGTCGGTGCTGCTGGCGCTGGTGTGCGCGGTGCTCAGCGCCAACCGGCCGCGTTGGGTGCGTTCGCTGGTGTCCGGTACGGAGCTGGTGCTGTCGTCGGCGCCATCGTTCGTGATCGGCATCCTGTTGTTGTTGCTTTTTTCATTTGGTTGGCACCTGTTGCCGCCCTCGGGCTCCGGCAGCTGGCAGGCGTTGATCTTGCCCAGCCTGGCACTGGCCTTGCCAATTGCGGCGGTGCTGACCCAGGTGCTGCGCCAGGCGCTTGAGGACATCCTCGAACAACCCTTCATCGCCATGGCCCGGGCCCGGGGCATGTCCGAGACTGGCGTGCGTCTCAAGCACGCGCTGCGTCATGCCCTGGTGTCGCTGGTGACGCTGTCGGGGTTTGTTTTCGCAAGCCTCCTGGGCGGCGCAGTGATCATCGAAATGTTGTTTGCCCGCCAGGGCATCGGCCGGCTGATGCTCGACGCCGCCCTGAGCAAGGACATGCCGTTGCTGCTGGGCATCACCCTGCTGGCGGCGGCCATTTATGTGGTCGTCAACTTTCTCGTCGACCTGATCAACCACTGGGTCGACCCCCGTAGCACTCGGGTATGAACCCGCATCAAGGACTCACCATGACTGCTCATCAACCGCACACCCCACAGGCCGCCAGCAGCGCCGGCCTGGATTACCCGCAACTGCTGGCACGCTTTGCCCCGCTGTTCAGCCGTATTGGCCAAGGCGCGGTCGAACGCGAACAGCAGCGTCAGCTGGCTCACGACCCCGTGACCTGGTTGCGCCAGGCGGGCTTTGGTGCGCTACGTGTGCCCCTGGCCCAGGGCGGCTCGCACGTCAGCCTGCCGGTGCTGTTTCGCTTGCTGATCGATCTGGCCGAAGCAGATTCCAACCTGCCGCAGATCTTCCGTGCCCACTTCGGCTTTGTCGAAGGCCGGCTCTCCAGTGACGATGCCGATTCCCGGCAGTACTGGCTGACCAAGGTGGCGGCCGGGCAGCTGTGGGGCGCGGCCATGGCCGAGCGCACCGACACCACCGGCAACTCGGTGCTGCTCAGCCCGGCCGACCCCGCAGCGCCTGAAGCCGGCTGGTTGCTGGATGGCGAGAAGTACTACTGCACCGGCGCCATCTACGCCGATTGGCTGGCAGCGGTGGCGGTGGACGACAAGGACTTTGTCAGCGTGGTGGTCTCGACCTCGGCCCCTGGCGTGCGCCTGGAAGACGACTGGGACGGCTTTGGCCAGCGCCTGAGCGGCAGCGGCACCACCCGCTTCAATCAAGTGGCGGTGGCGCCGGAGCAGGTATTGCGCCGCTTCAAACCGGGCGAGTTGCGCGCCGAGTCGTACCTTTCGGCGTTCTACCAGCTGTTCCACCTGGCCACCCTGGCCGGTATAGCCCGCGCCGTGCAGCGCGATGCCACCGCGTTCGTGCAGGGCCGCACCCGCGCCTTCGGCATTCCCGGGCAGTCCAGCCCCAAGGATGATCCGCTGGTGCAACGGGTGATCGGCCGCCTGTCGAGCCTGGCCTATGCCGCGCAAGCCCTGGTGCTGGACGTGGCCCAGGTGCTGCAGCAGGTACACGAAGCCGAGCAGAGCGGTTCGGTCACCGAAGCCCATTACGTGGAGGCCGACATCCGCACCTTCCAGGCCCAGCAGATCGTGCTGGAGCAAGTGCTGGAAGCCACCACCTTGCTGTTCGAGGCAGGCGGAGCCTCGGCCACCAGCCAGGCCCGGCGCCTGGACCGTCACTGGCGCAATGCCCGCACCCTGGCCTCGCACAATCCGGCGATGTACCGCGAGCAGGCACTGGGCAACTACTACCTGAACGGCATCAGCCCGGGTGCGGCCTGGCGTGCATTGCATGCCGCGCAGCAGGATACCGGTGCCCGCGATGAAGCCAGTGCCGTTTGAAACCCCTCACTTTGGAGTTGCCATGAGCCAGTCCACCGCACAGATGAGCATCGGTATGAATATCCTCGGCTTCGGCGCCCACGCCGGGGCCTGGCGCAAGGCCGAGGTGGCCGCCGATGCCTACCTGGATGTCGAGTATTACCGCAACATCGCCCGCATCGCCGAACGCGGCAAACTCGATGCGATCTTCCTTGCCGATGGCCCGGCGCTGGTCGGTGACATCGCCCAGCAGCCCGCCGGGCGTCTGGAGCCGACTGTACTGCTCACCGCCGTGGCCCTGGCGACGCAGCACATCGGCGTGATCGCCACGGCATCGAGCAGCTACAACGACCCATTCAACCTGGCCCGGCGCTTCAGCTCGCTCGACCATATCAGTGGCGGGCGCGCGGCCTGGAACGTGGTCACCAACGCCGGCGACGCCGCCGCGCAGAACTTCGGTCTGGCCGGGGCACCGCGTCACGTCGACCGCTATGCCCGGGCCGACGAGTTCATCGACGTGACGCTCAAACTGTGGGACAGCTGGGAAGACGATGCGGTGATCGGCGATGCCCGTGACGGGCGCTTTGCCGACCCGTCCAAGGTCCATGCCATCGACTTTGTCGGCCAGCACTTCTCGGTCAAGGGGCCGCTGAACCTGCCGCGCTCGCCCCAGGGCCGGCCAGTGCTGGTGCAGGCCGGTTCATCCGAGGGCGGCAAGGCCCTGGGCTCGCGCTATGCCGATGCAATCTTCACCACCCAGACCACCCTGGTCGATGGCCTGGCGTTCTACCAGGAGATGAAGCAGCGCGCTCGTCAGTGGGGGCGCAACCCCGAGCACCTGAAGATCATGCCGGGGCTGTCGACGGTGATCGGCAGCACCGAGGCCGAGGCCCATGCGCGCTTCGATGAGTTGAATGCCTATTACGGCGAAGAAGGGCTGATCAACCAGGTGGCGGCGCGGGTAGGGCTGGCGGTCAGCGAGCTGCAACTGGACGCGCCCTTGCCGTGGGAGCGCATTGGCCCGGTCAATGCCTTCGAGCGCGGCTCCCATGGGTTTCTCGAAGCCCAGTTGAACCTCGCGCGCCGGGAGAACCTGACCATTCGCGAGCTGTCGCGGCGGATTCTGGTAGGCCACCGGCTGATGGTCGGCACCCCGGAGCAGGTCGCCGACACCCTGGAGCACTGGTTCCGTGCCGGTGCCGCCGACGGCTTCAACATCATGCCCGACATGTTCCCTTCCGGTGTCGAGGCGTTTGTCGACGAGGTGGTGCCGCTGCTGCAAAAGCGCGGTGTGTTCCGCCACGACTACCAGGGCAGCACCCTGCGTGACCACCTGGGCCTGCCGTACCCGGCCAGCCAATACCAACGGGCAGCCGCGGCTGTCTGAATTCTCCTATCGCACACGGACTCACCATGATCAAACGCACACTCGGCAACAGCGACATCCAGGTCAGCATCCTCGGCCTTGGCACCATGACCTGGGGCCACCAGAACAGCGAAAGCCACGCCCACCAGCAGCTCGATGCGGCCCTGGCTGCCGGCATCAACCTGATCGACACCGCCGAGATGTACCCCACGCCAACCCACGCCGAAACCTGGGGCAGCACCGAGCGCTTCATCGGTAGTTGGCTGGCCAAAACCGGGCGGCGCAATGAGGTGGTACTGGCCAGCAAGATCATCGGCCCGGCACGCCAGCCGGGGGCGGGCGCGCATATCCGCCAAGGGCGTACGCGCCACGACCGCGCCAACATTGTCGCGGCCCTGGACGGCAGCCTCAAGCGCCTGCGAACCGAATACCTGGACCTCTACCAACTGCACTGGCCGGACCGCACCACCAATATTTTTGGCCAGCGCGAATATCCCTATGTGGCCGACGACGCCCAGACTGTGAGCATCGGCGAAACACTTCAGGTGCTGGCAGAGCAGGTGAAGGCGGGCAAGATCCGCCATATCGGTGTGTCCAACGAAACGCCCTGGGGCGTGGCCGAGTTCCTGCGCCAGGCCCGCGAGCAGGACCTGCCGCGCATTGTCAGCATCCAGAACCCCTACAGCCTGCTCAATCGCCTGTACGAGGGTGGCCTTTCGGAGTTCAGCCAGCGTGAAAACCTCGGCCTGCTGGCCTACTCGCCGCTGGCCTTCGGTGCCCTGACCGGCAAGTACCTCAACGGCGCCTTGCCCGAGGGCTCGCGGCTGTCGTCGGTGTACCGCACCTTCAATCGCTACGACAGCCCCGGCGCCCACCAGGCCATTGCCGCCTACGTGGCACTGGCCGCCGAACTGGCGCTGAGCCCGGCGCAGTTGGCCCTGGCTTTTGTCATCAACCAGCCCTTTGTCAGCAGCGCCCTGACCGGGCAGACCAGCCTTGTGCAACTGGCCGACAACCTCGATGCGCTGGATGTGAAGCTCGACCAGGAGACGCTGGCGCGCATCGAACAGATCCACCGCCAGGTCCCCAACCCGGCGCCTTGAATCCCAACCCTTTGTGACTGGAGGTGGCCGATGGCGCCGATCAATTCAACTGCCGCGGTGTTGCCCAGTGCCGGGCTGATCCAGGCCCAGGCGCGCTTTGGCAGACGGCGTCGACAGCTGCAACAACTGGCTGTGCGCCCGGGCCTGGTGCTGGCGGCGCTGTTCGTCGCGCTGCTGCTGGCGGCCGCGCTGGCGCCAGGCTGGCTGGTGTCGGCCGACCCGCTGGAGGCCAGCGCGCGCCAGGCGTTCCAGCCTCCGAGCAGCCTGCATTGGCTGGGTACCGACGAGAACGGCCGCGACATTCTTGCGCGGCTGGTGTACGCGGTGCGCCCCTCGCTGGTGCTGGGCCTGAGCGCCACCGCCCTGGGCCTTGTACTGGGGACCGTGCTGGGGCTGGCAGCGGGGCTCGGACCGCGCTGGGTGGATGGTGCCGTGATGCGCCTGGTGGACGTGCTGCTGGCGTTTCCCGACCTGCTGCTGGCACTGGTGATCATCACCTTTTTCGGTCAGGGCGCCGTCAACACCATCATCGCCGTGGGTGTCGCCAGTGTGCCGCGCTATGCCCGCCTGGTGCGTGCGCAAACCCTGGTGGTGCGCGGTGCCGGCTATGTGGAAGCGGCCACTACCCTGGGCCTGGCACGGCGTCAGGTGATCTGGCGGCACGTGCTGCCCAACGCCATCAAGCCGATCCTGATCCTGGCCACCATCGGCATCGGCAGCACTATCGTCGCCGGCGCCGCCCTGAGCTTCCTCGGCTTTGGCGCGCCGCCGCCCGAGCCGGAGTGGGGCGGCATGCTCGCCATTGGCCGCAATTACCTGGCCAACGCCTGGTGGCTGGCGACCTGGCCGGCCCTGGCGATCACCCTCACCGTGGTTTCGATCACTGCCATCGGCCGCGAACTGCTGCGCCGCAACGAAGGTAAACGCTCATGAACGCGAGCATCAAACCGCTGGAACCCTTGATTGATGTGCGCGACCTGCAGGTGCGCTTTGCAAACGGCGCGCCGGTGCTCAAGGGCATCAGCTTCAACCTGCAGGCCGGGGAGTGCCTGGCATTGGTGGGCGAGTCCGGCTCGGGCAAGAGCGTCACCTCGCGCACCCTGGCCGGGCTCACCGGCGCCCATGCCCAGGTTCAGGCCAGTCGCCTGGCGTTTGCCGGGCAGGATCTGCGTGCGTTCTCGGAGCGCGCCTGGCGCCAGGTGCGCGGCGCGCAGATCGGTTTTGTCATGCAGGACGCCCTGGGCTCGCTCGACCCCTTGCGGCCGGTGGGCAAGGAAATCGAAGAACCCCTGCAACTGCACGGCGCATTGAACCGTGAGCAGCGCCAGGCACGGGTGCTGGAACTGCTGCGCCTGGTGGGCGTGCCGTCGCCTGAACTGCGGGCGCGGCAGTATCCCTGGCAGTTGTCGGGTGGGTTGCGCCAACGGGCATTGATCGCCTCGGCCATTGCCTGCAACCCGCGCCTGCTGATCGCCGACGAGCCCACTACGGCGCTGGATGCCACCGTGCAGGCCCAGGTGCTGGACCTGCTTGAATCGCTGCGTGGCGACAGCACCGCCATGCTGATCGTCAGCCATGACCTGGCGGTGGTTTCGCGCCTGGCCAATCGGGTGGCGGTGATGCACAACGGGGTGATCGTCGAGCAGGGCAGCGTCGAAGCGGTGCTGCAGGCCCCGCAGCACCCCTACACCCAGTACCTGCTCAAGGCGGGTGCTGCCGTGCATTTTCGCCGGCCCCAGTTGCCCGCGCTGGCCGCGGTTAGCCAGGCGCCGGTCGAAACCGCTGCGCCACTGTTGCAGGTGCAGGGCCTGAGCAAAGCCTTCAAGGGCCCGGACGGGCAACTGCGCACGGTGGTCGATGGCGTCTCGCTGCAACTGCACAAGGGCCGCACCCTGGGGATCGTCGGTGAGTCGGGCTCGGGCAAGACCACCCTGACCCGAATGATCCTCGGCCTGGAACCCCCCGATGGCGGTGATATCCAGATCAAGGGCCGGCCCTGGCTGAGCCTTGGCGATGGTGAAAAACGCCAGCTGCGGCGCAGCATCCAGGTGGTGTTCCAGGACCCGCTGAGCTCCTTCGATCCACGCTACACCGTGCAGCGGGTGCTGTTTGAGGCGCTGGAAGTGGCCGGGCACCTGCGCGCCAGCTGGCGCACCCGAGCGCTGGAACTGCTGGACCTGGTACGCCTTGATGCGGGCCTGCTGGAGCGTCGCCCGATCGAGCTGTCCGGCGGCCAGCGACAGCGCATCGCCATTGCCCGGGCGCTGGCGGCGCAGCCGCAGATGCTGGTGTGCGACGAGCCGGTTTCAGCCCTGGATGTGTCGGTGCAGGCGCAGATTCTCGAGCTGCTCGACGACCTCAAGCAGCGACTGGGCCTGGCGTGCCTGTTCATCTCCCACGACCTGGGGGTGATCAACCATGTCAGCGACCATGTGCTGGTGATGAAGGACGGCGTGGCGGTGGAAAGCGGCCCGGTGCGCGATGTTTTCGACCGCCCGCAACACCCCTATACCCGTGCCTTGCTCGATGCCATCCCGCACCTGGAAAGCGGCCGGCGCACCCGTTTTGAATTTCTCCGCCTGGCGATCTGACTCGCCCGATTTGTACAAGGATGCTTTATGCCTGGCTTACTTGCAGTACCCCAACGCCGTCACCTGGACGACCTCAAGGGCAACACCGAGAACCTGCTGCCGCTGATTGGCGCAGGCGCTGCACAACGTGAACGCGAACGCCGGTTGCCCTATGAGGCGGTGCGTCAGATCGCCGAGGCCGGGCTTTACACCTGCCGCATTCCTGAAGCCCACGGCGGGCCGGGAGGCAGCGTCAGCGATGTGATCGGCCTGCTGCTGCGCATCGCTTCGGTGGACTCCAACGTCGCCCAGGCATTGCGCCCCGGCTTCGGTTTTGTCGAAGGGCTGCTGGCGTCCCGTGCCGAGGGCGCCGAGGTGGAGCGCCAGCGCTGGTTCGCCCGTTACCTGGACGGTGCGGTGCTGGGCAACGCCGGTTGGGAAGTGGGCGGGGTCAACGGCGCGATCAGTGCGCGCATCGTTCGCGATGGCGAGCACTACCGGGCCAGTGGCAGCAAGTACTACAGCACCGGCTCCCTGTATGCAGACTGGGTCAGTGCCGTGGCCCTGGATGAAGACGACCAGCCGGTTTCTTTCGTGTTGCCCCGTGATCGCCAGGGCCTTGAGCTGCTGGACGATTTCGACGCGATGGGCCAGCGCCTGACGGCCAGTGGTACCACCCGGCTCAACGATGTACGGGTGTATGCCGACGAGATTCGTACGCGCACCGTGGAGGAGGGCAAACGCACCATCGTCACGCCCTTCCTGCAGTTGTTCCTGGCCACGGTGCAGGCAGGTATCGCCCGCAATGCCCTGAACGATGCCACCCGCTTTGCCCGCGAGCATGCCCGCCCGATCAAGCACAGCAGCGC
>RCUI01000290.1_pt1 | contig 19087 bp, 16 predicted proteins | sample 2166121 | NCBI WGS metagenome assembly RCUI01 (sample SAMN09932700, study PRJNA488358) | compost metagenome | feature: garden; material: soil; isolation source: compost soil in succinic acid-enriched culture | place: Germany: Experimental Botanical Garden Goettingen | collected 2016-01-27
CTGGCCAACCCAAGCAAAGCGCGGGCATGGCTGTGGTACTCGGCCCGGTATCGGTAGCTGACTACTTGCAGCGCGAGACCCTACTGCAGCGCCAGTCCGATGGCAGCCTGACCGCAGCGACTGATGGCCGTTGGGCTGGTAGCCTGTCGGCGGACATCGATCAATTGCTGGTCCGTCAGCTGGCCTGGCGTCTGGACAGCCAGCGTGTGGTCCTGGCACCCGGCAATACCGGTTTTACCCCGGACGTACAGGTGCTGCTGTCGATCACCCGCCTGGACTCCGGTACCAACCAGCCAGCGATCCTCGATGCCCAGTGGCGACTGCTCGATCGCCGTGGTCAGGTCCGTGACAACCGCATCGTTCACCTCGAACAGCAGCATGCGGGTAGCGCAGCGGCACAAGTTCAGGCCCAGGGCCAGTTGCTGCAAAAACTCGCTGAACAGCTGAGTATTGCCCTCAAGCCTTTGGCCAATCAGCCAGCGATTGCTGAAGAGTCGCCGAAGAGGGCTGCGCCGGTGCAGGTGCGTAAAGGGCCGGAGAAGCCGAAGATTCCACTGGCAACACCGATTCGTACTGATATGGAAGTGTTCCGCTTCTAAGCAGCACCACAAAAAAGCCCGCATTGCTGCGGGCTTTTTTGTGGGCGCGGCCCTTGTAGCCGCTGCCGTGAGGTTGCGATCGGGCGTGAAACGGCCGCAAAATCAGAAACCGCGAGATACCAGATCCAACGAGGTGCCTGCGTTGCGACTGCTACGCAGTCGATCGCAGCCTCGTGCCTCGGCAGCGGCTACAGCAAGTGGTGCTGCTGTCTTACACCGCCACTCGGCTTGCTGAAATCGCGGACGCCGTGAACAACCATAAAAAAGCCCGCATCGCTGCGGGCTTTTTTGTGGGCGCGGCCCTTGTAGCCGCTGCCGTGAGGTTGCGATCGGGCGTGAAACGGCCGCAAAATCAGAAACCGCGAGATACCAGATCCAACGAGGTGCCTGCGTTGCGACTGCTACGCAGTCGATCGCAGCCTCGTGCCTCGGCAGCGGCTACAGCAAGTGGTGCTGCTGTCTTACACCGCCACTCGGCTTGCTGAAATCGCGGACGCCGTGAACAACCATAAAAAAGCCCGCATCGCTGCGGGCCTTTTCGTCGTCAGGGATCAGCTCTTGATCCGGCGCTCGTGCATCCGTGCCAACTGGCGCTCCAGCATGGACGGGTAAGGCTCCATCAGGCGCTCGACGCAGCAGGCACCCTCAGGGCTGGCAATCGGACGAATCCGAGCACGCTGGCGAATCAGGGCATCGTCGCTGATCTTGCGTTCAACCAGCAGCAGGTTGCGGCTGTGTTGCGACAGGGCCAGGGCGTCCTGAGCCTTCTCGGTCAGCAACAGATCAATCTGGCTCAGGCCATGCAGGTCTTCACCCAGCACCAGGCCCAGTTGCAGTTGCAAGGTGATGCCGCTGTCGGCCACTTCGATCTGCAGGGCGTGCCCCAGCGCGCGCAACAACTCACCACAGCAAATGGCATTGGTCAGGTAGTCCTCTCCACTGTCCTCGCTGTTGAACAGCATCAGTGTGCTGCCGTCGTTAAGGGTGTGGACTTCGCTTTCATACAGCGAGGCGGCCTGGTCGAGGCAGTCGCGGTAGCGCTCCAGTAGCTCGGTCAGACGGGCCCGAGGCAGGCGGCGAAGTTGTTCCTGGGACCCTAGCTGTACGGCCAGTACCGCACTGGCCTGCGGCTCGCGATTGACCGGCTGTGGGGTAGGGCGTGGGGCGCTGTGCGCTTCGTCGTCGATCAGGTCGGCAAACGCGTCATCGTGTTCATCGTCGGCGGTGACAGGCTTGCTGACCTTGGCCACCGCAGGCTGTTCGTCAAAACTCGGATCGCGCAAATTTCGCACTTCGAACTCGGTTTCGTCTTCCTCCAGCTCTTCCGGCTCCGGCTCGACTTCCCGCGGCGGTGGAGCGAAGCGCGTATGCAGCTGGCGAGCCAGGTCACCAATTTCGTCCTGACGCTCCGTGGCCGGGGTGAACTCGTTGATGTCCCGTAGCCAGACCCGCAGTTGCAGCAGCGGCGTGGAGATGTAACGCCCCAGGCGCAAGCTCATGGCCAGGGCCAGGGCCAGCAGGATACCGGCGAGAATGCCCATGCTTTGCAGGCTGATGGTCAGTGGCTGCTGGAACTGGCTCATGTCCAGGCTGATGCGCAGTTGCCCGGCCGTCACGTCCTGGAAGGTGATTTTGGTTTGGTACAGGCCTTCGGCCTCACCCAGCAGGCCGTTTTTCGGGCGCTGGCCAGCTTCGGCCAGGATCCGGTTGTCGACGCTGTAGATGGCCGCATGGGCAACCAGTGGGTTCTTCACCAAATTACCCAGCAGCACATTGAGGCTGAGGATGTCGTTGGACACCAGCAGCTCGGTTGCCGAGGTAGCGGTCTGCGTGGTCAGGCTCTGCCCCAGGGCATCGGCTTGTTCATGCATGGCCTGCTTGAACTGCAAACCCATCACGCAGGCATAGATCACCAGCGCCAGTGCTACCAGCAGCACGTTATGGCAGGCGATACGCAGCGCAAGCGGCACACGGCGTTGGCGCAGAGCATGAAAAATCAGCAGGAAGAAGTTGTCAGTCTTAACGGGCGTGGGCCGGTTCACAGAGCGCGGCTCTTTATGTCGGAGAAGTTGCTGCGCAGTATAGCGAGCGCTCAAGGACCGGCAAAGCATCCACTGCGCCCGATGGTCAGCGAAAATCGGTAGAATGCACTTTTTTTCTACGAGTCGGAGCCCGTCTTGCGCGAAATCGTTCTGATTAACATCACCGGTGAGGACCGTCCCGGTCTCACTGCGGCCATCACCGGCGTTCTGGCCCAGGGTGGTGTGAACATCCTCGACATCGGTCAGGCGGTGATTCATGACACCCTGTCCTTTGGCATCCTGGTGGAAATCCCGGATACCGAGAAGGCTTCATCGGTACTGAAAAATATTCTGTTTGCGGGCTACGAACTCGATCAACAGGTCCGTTTCACTCCCGTTTCCGAAGCCGACTACCAGAGTTGGGTTGAAGGCCAGGGCAAAGCCCGTCACATCGTGACCTTGCTAACCCGTAAGGTTACGGCTGAACAATTGCAGCGGGTCAGTTCGATTACTGCCAAGTATGGGCTGAACATCGACCACATCGATCGCCTTTCCGGTCGCGTGGCATTGGATACGCCGGTCGAACAGGGCAAGGGCTGCATCGAGTTCTCCGTGCGTGGCGAACCGGCGGATCCGCAGGCCTTGCGCGCCGAGTTCCTCAGTGTGGCGCAGGAGCTGAATGTCGATATCGCCTTCCAGCAGGACTCGCTGTTCCGTCGTAACCGTCGCCTGGCGGTGTTCGACATGGACTCGACGCTGATTGAAGCCGAAGTGATCGACGAATTGGCCAAGGCTGCCGGAGTAGGCGAGCAGGTGTCGGAAATCACCGAACGGGCTATGCGTGGCGAACTGGACTTCCGTGCCAGCTTCAAAGAACGCCTGGCCTTGCTCAAGGGGCTGGACGTCGGCGTGCTGGACGAAATCGGCGCTTCGCTGCGCCTGACGGAAGGCGCCGAAACGCTGTTTGCCGAGCTCAAGCGTCTGGGCTACAAGACCGCAATCCTGTCTGGCGGCTTCACCTACTTTGCCAAGCAGCTGCAGGCCAAGCTAGGTATCGACTACGTCTTTGCTAACGAGCTGGAAGTGGTCGACGGTAAAGTCACCGGTGTGGCGGTCGAGCCGATTGTTGACGCCCAGCGCAAGGCTGATCTGCTCGGCGAGCTGGCGCGCAAGGAAGGACTGCAGATGGAGCAGACCATCGCCGTGGGTGATGGAGCCAATGACCTGCCGATGCTGGCCATTGCTGGCTTGGGCGTGGCCTTCCGGGCCAAACCACTGGTCAAACAGTCGGCCAAGCAGGCTATTTCGACCTTGGGTCTGGATGGTGTGCTGTACTTGCTGGGCTTTCGCGATCGCGACGGCCGGGTCTGAAAAGCGAGGCCGTACTAGCCAGAAACAAAAAAGCCCGCATCGCTGCGGGCTTTTTCATGTTCAGGCCTGGGCGGGCAGTGCCAGGCGCTGACCCATGCTCACGGCCGAACCGGCACCGAGTTCTTCGGCCCATTTGACCTGCTCTGGTCCGAACAGGACAACGGCGGTCGAACCCAGCTTGAAACGACCCAGTTCCGCACCTTTTTCCAGGTGGATCGGTGCACGGCTAGCTTCGTCGTAGCGGAAAGTCTTGAGTTCACGCTTCGGAGGCGTCACCAGGCCAGCCCAGACGGTCTCGATAGACGCCACGATCATCGCCCCGACCAGAACCACGGCCATCGGCCCACGCTCGGTATCGAACAGGCAGACCACGCGCTCGTTGCGGGCAAACAGTTCAGGTACGTTTTCGGCGGTGGTCTGGTTGACCGAGAACAGCCGACCCGGGACATAGATCATTTCGCGCAGAGTACCGGCCAGTGGCATGTGCACACGGTGGTAGTCCTTGGGCGACAGATAGATAGTGGCAAACTCACCACCCATGAACGGGGCGGCATTGGCCGGATCACCACCAAGCAGCTCCAGTGCGCTGAAGCTGTGACCCTTGGCCTGGAAGATACGACCGTGCTCGATAGGGCCAAGTTGGCTAACTGCGCCATCGGCCGGGCAGAGGATCGCGCCCGGCGTTTCGTCGAGCGGGCGTGCATCGGGTTTCAGGGCGCGGGTGAAGAAGGCGTTGAAGTGCTCGTAAGCGCTCAGGTCTTCGACCAGCGCCTGGGACATATCGACCTGATAACGCTTGGCGAACCAACTGGTGAAGGCGTTTTTGAACCAGCGAACACGGCATTCGGCGATGCAACCGGCCAGGCGTGACAGCAGGTGATGCGGCAGCAGGTGCTGGCTGATGATGAACAAGCGGGATTTCATTGGGTTTCCTTGATTCTTCAAATTTCTACAGGGGTGTCGGGGTGGTTGCCCCATTCGCCCCAGGATCCGGCATAGGCTTTGACCCGAGGGTAGCCCAGATGCTTGGCCACCAGGTAGGTAAAGCCGGAACGGTGATGAGTCTGGCAGTGGGTGACCACTTCCTTGTCTTTGCTGATGCCCAGTTTTTCGAGGATCTCGGGCATGTCTTTGCGGATGCGCAGGTGGTCGTTCATGTCCATGCCTGCAGTCCATTCGAAATTGACGGCACCAGGGATATGCCCACCTTTGGCGGCCAGTACCTTTTCACCGCGGTATTCGCCCGGGCTGCGCGCATCCCAGATGGCCAGGTCGGCGGCGCCGATACGGCTTTGCAGATATTCCCGGGTTGCCGTGGGCTCTTCGTGCAGGGTCAGGCTGACCGTACCGCTGGCCTTGGCCGGTACTTCAGTGCTGAGGGTGCTCGCAGGCCATGCCTGGGCGCCGCCATTGAGGTAGTGGTAGCGGGAGTGGCCGATCACATCCAGCAACCAGATGAAACGTCCGGCCCAGCCGCCGCCCTCGTCGTCATAGACCACGTAGACCGCATTGGCGTTGTGGCCAAGCTCGGCAAACAGCTTTTCCAGATCGGCTTTGGCCGGCAGTAGGCCCGGCGCAGGGGGTTGGCCCAGCTGGGTACGCTTCGGGTCGACAAAGCGAGCCCCCGGAATGTGCCCGCTGTTATAGCGGTTGACGCTGGTCAGATCCACCAGGATCAACTCCGGTACATCAAGCCGGGCTTGCAGGTCAGCCGGCTCGATTACCAGGGGCAAGCCAGAAAAGTCAGTCATCCAGAGTCTCCAGAGCGGAACAGAGGGGGGCGATTGTAGCGCATGGGTCAGGCACTGCGGTTGCTGAAGGCGGTCAGGGCCCGTTCGATACATTGCGCGGTTTTGCCAAAGGCCTGCACGCTGATATCGGCCAGTGGCTTTCCACCCTGGTCAGCGACCAGCAGCATCACCACGCGACCATTGCTCGACAGTGAGCGCAGCAGCAGGTGTTCGCTGCGAAACAAGCTGCGCAGGTGGGCCGGCAACAGTGCCGCGAATTGCGTGTGATTCTCTGGCGTCAACCGTAGTTGCGCGGCGCTGCTCATTAGACGTTGCAGCAACTTGCTCTGCTCGATGGGCAGCACCAGGCTGGCCGCTTCTGCTGGCAATCCGGCAATCTGATGAGCGCGCAGCTGGGTCAGGGTCTTGTCGGCCATCAGCAACATCAGACGCTGCATGCCACAGGCTACCAGCGCTTCGCGGGCCAGGGTCGTCAGGTGGATGGCGTTGCTGAACGGGCTGGGCTCGACCAGCAGCTCAGCACAGCGTTTTCGCCATGCTCCCAAGGCCTGGGCCGAAGGCGGGGGCGGTGCCATCTGCCCCTTGTGCAAGCGGCGCTGATTCCAAGGCCAGAGCAGCGCTTCGGCTGGGTGAAACAGGCCATGGTTGGCATGATGGCGGGCGCTGGTGACCGCTTGTTGGTGCACCCATTGCTGAACGTCATCCAATGACGTTTGCAGGTACAGGCTGGTGAGCAACTGCCAGCGCCGTACATGAGGGTTGGTCCAGCCGACTTGTGCCGCCAGGGCCAAGCCGTTGGCCAGCAACACGGTGTTGGCGGGTTGGTTGAACCAGCGGCGTAGATTTGGCTGGTCATCCAACTGTTGTTGTTGGTGCAGGCTGTTCGGGTCACGGGCGATGAGCAAGGCCTTGGCCAGCAAACGGCGTTCATCCTGCAGCAGGTGATAGCCACGGGTGACCCACTCTGGCAGACGCCAGTGTTCGGCGAGAGCTTTGCACAGGCTAAGCACCCGCACCCCAAACAGCTCCAGCTCCACTTGCGTTGCGGATTCGCCCTTGTGCACAACCCGTAGCTCCCATGCTTCAAGTAGCTTGGGAAACGTCAGGGCCAGTGGCCACAGCGGCGATAGAAACAAAAGACTGCCCCAGTGAATTTCCTGCCAGAGTCGTGCCAGACGGCTGGCGAACAGGCCGTTAGCTTGTTGGCTGGCATGCTGGCTGACCATCTGCAGTTGGCGCAAGGTCAGGGCGATATCGTCTTCAGCCAACGCTGGTAGACGTTCCAGCAATTCAGCGGTTCGCGCCAGGCCCAAGCGATTGAGGGCGATCTCCAGGCTTTCAGCGGGTTCGCCAAGGCTGGTGTTGGTGTGATGGTTGGCTTCGCGCATCACGCTGAGCACCAAAGCTGGGCTGTCCTGCATCAACTCGGCGATGTCCCGCAGCGATCGGCGACTGTCGGCGATCGCAGTTTTTACCTGCTCGTAACTGGTCTGTGGAATCGGTAGGCGAACGCTGTCGAGCAGCTTGACCCAGGCATCGAGTGTTTTAGGTGTTTGTTCTGGCACGATGGTTTCAATAGGCATGCTGGAGGGGCCGAACTGGCTTTTCGCCTTGACTGACTATAGTCTGGCGCAGATCTGCCGATAAGTAGAAGAAGAGTTTTATTAACTTCCGCTCACGACCCTGACCACGACAGTAAGTGCTTTCTATCTATGGCTAAAATTATCGGCATCATCGTCGTATTCGCGAGTGTGCTCGGCGGATATGTTCTATCCCACGGCAAAATTGCCGCACTGATTCAGCCCTTCGAGGTGTTGATCATCGGTGGCGCGGCCTTTGGTGCGTTCCTGCAGGCGAACCCCGGTTACATGACCATGCATGTAATCAAGAAGTCGCTGAAGATGTTTGGTACGCGCTTTACCCATACCTTCTATATCGAGGTGCTCGGGCTGGTCTACGAGATCCTCAACAAGAGCCGGCGCGAAGGCATGATGGCGATCGAAGCCGATATCGAAGACGCCGCTTCCAGCCCGATTTTTGCCAAGTACCCTGCAGTACTGGGTGATGAGCGCATGACCGCTTTCATCTGTGACTACCTGCGCATCATGTCCACCGGCAACATGGCACCGCATGAGCTTGAAGGCCTGTTCGACATGGAACTGCTGAGCATGAAGGAAGAGCTTGAGCATCCGTCCCATGCCGTGACCGGCATTGCCGACGGCATGCCAGGCTTCGGTATCGTTGCCGCGGTACTGGGGATCGTGGTGACCATGGCTTCGCTGGGCGACGGTGACCAGAAGTCCATCGGTTTGCACGTCGGTGCGGCGCTGGTCGGTACCTTCTTCGGTATTCTCGCCGCCTACGGCTTCTTCGGGCCGCTGGCCACTGCCTTGCGTCAGGATGCTCGAGAAGAACTCAACGTCTACGAAGCCATCAAGGCTTCGCTGGTAGCCTCGGCTTCCGGCATGCCGCCGTCGCTGGCTGTGGAATTCGGGCGCAAGGTGCTGTTTCCAGCGCATCGCCCGAGCTTCGCCGAGCTGGAACAAGCGGTTCGCGGTCGCTAAGTCATGGAAAACAACCAGCCCATTATCGTCAAGCGCGTAAAACGCTATGGCGACGGCCACCACGGTGGTGCCTGGAAGATCGCCTTTGCCGACTTTGCCACGGCAATGATGGCGTTCTTCCTGGTGCTCTGGCTGCTGTCCACGGCGACACCGGAACAGAAAATCGCCATCGCCGGGTACTTCAAGGACCCGATCGGTTTTTCCGAAAGCGGTACGCCTTACGTTATCGACCTCGGGGGTTCACCGAAACTCGCTCCGGAAAAGACCATCAACCCGGAAGAGAAGTCCGAGCCAACTCCGGATACCAGTATTCAGCTGGACCAGGACAAGGTTGAGAGCATGGCCGAGCAGGTTGAGCGCGAGCGTCTGGAGCTGCTGTTGCAGGAACTGCAGAACAAGGTCGAAGAAAACCCGCAACTGCAGAAATTCAAGGACCAGATCCTCTTCGAAATCACCCAGGATGGCCTGCGTATCCAGATCATGGATGCTGAGAACCGGCCAATGTTTGACCTGGGCAGCGCCCGTCTCCAGCCGTACTTCGAAGATATCCTGCTGGCCATGGCCGATACCATCAAGGCGGTGCCGAACAAGATCAGTATCAGTGGTCATACCGATGCCAAGCCGTATGCGGGCACGGGGGACTTTGGTAACTGGGAGCTGTCGGCCAACCGTGCTAACGCTGCGCGTCGGGCCCTGGTTGCAGGTGGCTACCCGGATGCTCAGGTGGCACGAGTGGTTGGCTATGCCTCGTCATCACTGTTCGACCGGGCCAACCCGCTCAATCCGGTAAACCGGCGTATCGACATAATTGTCCTGACCAAGAAAGCCCAGCGCACGCTGGAAGGTGAGCAGACGCAGCCACCCGCACCTGCTACTCCTGAAGGCACTGCACCTGGCGCTGAGGCGCCGACGCCTGCGCCGGCCGCTGCGACCGAGCCTGAGCCGATGCAGCCGCGTGAACTGCGCCAGAAGCTGAACATCTTCGAGGACGGTGTGTTGAAGATGGATGAAAGCAAGGAGTAATCCTGTGCTGTGATCACAACGCCCGTGTGCAGCAATGCACACGGGCGTTGTCGTTTTGCGACGCTCAGAAGCCGCGACGAATCTTGGCCTTCAGATCGGCGTGGAAGAAGTCGGCATTTACGCGGTTGATGGCATCGGCGTCAGCACCTTCGTTGTCTATCGAGCGCTTGAAGGTCTGTTCATCGTGGTAGGCGAGCACGAACAAATCGATATGTTCGCGTAAGCGCATTATCGGCCACTTCTCCAGGTAATCAGGTAGTACGCTGTCCGTGCATTGGAACAATGCAATACGGCGATTGCTGAGCGTAGCGGCGCCCAGCTGGAACGGAGTCCACCAGGTGTCGGCATTTTCCTGGGACAGGACGGTGATCAAGTGGGTACAGCCGCTGACGTTGCGACACACCAACCCGGTAATGTCGTCGGCTGTTTGTCCGGCGCTGCCATCGAACAGATCCAGGTGGGTGTCTATGCCTTCGAGTTTCAGGCGCTCGTTGATAATAAAGGCATCCAGGCGTTCCTGGTGGCGATAGCTGATAACAACAGGCATCAGGCGAGCCCTCCTGGTACGCAGGTGGTGCAATTGATACGTAAGGATCGAATTGTCATTGTTGATTCCTTTCATACTCACAGCATGGAGAGGGTTCGCCTCGTCATGGCGAACCTGAAAGGTGACAATCAATGAAAGCTGCTATCGCGGCAAGGGACCACTTGCAATAAAGAAGATCCCTACATTGGATGGTAAATTTTCCTGCGGACTTGTCTTACAGCCAAGAGTGATGAGGCTCGTTGCGAGCCTCAGGTGGCAGGTCAGTAACTGTCTTGAGGCAGGCTGGCGATGATCGAGCGATAGCTGTTCATCCGCTGTTGCTGGACACGGCCGTCTTCCAGGGCCTTGAGCAGGGCGCAACCGGGCTCGCGGTCGTGTTTGCAGTCACGAAAGCGGCAGGTGCCGAGCAGATCGTTGAACTCGATGAAGCCGGCTTCGACATCGGCGCGGCTGACGTGACCGAGGCCGAACTCGCGAATTCCGGGGGAGTCGATCAGCTCACCGCCACCCGGGAAGTGGTAGAGGCGCGCGGTCGTGGTGGTGTGGGTGCCTTGACCGGACCACTCGGACAGATCGCCTACCCGGGTCTGCACCTCAGGCAGCAGGCTATTGACCAGCGACGACTTGCCGACCCCGGACTGGCCGACGAACACACTGATGTGTCCGTCCAGCTGCTTCTGCAACTGCTGCATGCCATCACCGTGATGGGCCGAAACCTCCAGCAGCGGATAGCCCAACTGCCTGTACACCGCCAACAGGGCATTGAGCGCCGGGGCGTTCTGCTCGTTGATCAGGTCGGCCTTGTTCAGCAGCAGCAGCGGACGAATGCCGGCGTGTTCGGCGGCTACCAGGTAGCGGTCGATCAGGTTGGCGTGGGGTTCTGGTGCCGGGGCGAAGACGATAACGATCAGGTCGACGTTGGCCGCTACCGGCTTGAGCTGGCCACGACTGTCGGGTCGGCACAGTTCGGTATGGCGCGGCATTTGCGCGACGATGACACCGATACCCTGGTTGCCTGAGCGCCAGACGACGCGGTCGCCGGTTACCAGCGCTGGCAGATTGGCGCGCAAGTGGCAGCGGAACACCTGGCCGGCGTCATCGCCGTCCTGTGCCTCGACTTCGACCTGCACGCCAAAGTGGGCGATCACCAGGCCGAGTTGTTCCGGGCCCAGGTCACCGCCTTCGAGCTCCTTCAGGGTCTGTTGTTCGCGTTTGGCGGCGCGGGCAGCGCGTTCACCCTGGATTTTTTCGATCCGCCAATTTTGGCGGCGATTGAGCTGGCGTTTGGCCATGAAGGTTCCGTGTTCGGCATGCATTATTAAACGGCGAGGAGTTTAGCACGCTCCACTAGGCTAAACTGCGCACCTACCGAGGAGCAGAATCATGCAGAACCCACAGAACCTGATCTGGATCGACCTGGAAATGACCGGTCTGGATCCGGATCATGACGTCATCATCGAAATGGCCACCATTGTCACTGACAGCGATCTCAACACCTTGGCCGAAGGCCCGGTGATCGCCATTCACCACAGTGGCGAAGTGCTGGCGCGTATGGATGAGTGGAATACCCGTACCCATGGCGCCTCCGGCCTGACCCAGCGGGTCAAGGACAGCAAGGTCAGCATGGCCGAAGCCGAAGCGCAGACCATTGCCTTCCTGGAGCAGTGGGTACCGAAAGGCAAGTCGCCGATCTGTGGCAACAGCATCTGCCAGGATCGCCGTTTCCTCTACCGCCACATGCGCGGCCTGGAAAACTACTTCCACTACCGCAACCTGGATGTCTCGACCCTCAAAGAGCTGGCGGCACGCTGGGCACCTGCGGTGCGCGACAGTTTCAAGAAAGGCGGCACGCACCTGGCGCTGGACGATATTCGCGAATCGATCAACGAACTTCGCCACTACCGCGAACACTTCATCAAGTTCTGATCACCCCGCCGCACGGTTGTACAGACAATCCGTGCGGCGCCCCCTTTTGGTGCCTGAGGCAACTGGTTAGACTGCGCGCCCCCTTGCACGGATCTGCGCCATGTTGTTGATGCTCTACCTCATTGCAATCACCGCTGAAGCCATGACTGGCGCGCTGTCTGCCGGGCGCCGCGGCATGGACTGGTTCGGCGTGGTGCTGATCGCCTGCATCACCGCCCTGGGCGGCGGTTCGGTGCGCGATGTGTTGCTGGGGCACTACCCGCTGACCTGGGTAAAGCACCCGGAGTACCTGGTGCTGACCAGTTTTGCTGCACTGATGACCATCTTCATCGCACCCTTGATGCGTCACCTGCGCTCATTGTTCCTGGTGCTCGATGCCTTGGGGCTGGTGGCCTTTACCCTGATTGGTTGCATGACGGCACTGGAAATGGGGCAGGGCATGCTGGTGGCGTCGATCAGCGGGGTGATCACCGGGGTGTTTGGCGGTATTTTGCGTGACATCTTCTGCAATGATATTCCGCTGATCTTCCGCCGTGAGCTGTATGCGAGCGTGTCGTTTGCGGCCGCTTGGTTCTATCTGGGGTGTGTTTACTTCAATGTGCCCAGCGAGCAGGCGATCCTGTTGACCTTGTTTGGTGGTTTGCTGCTGCGCTTGTTGGCCATTCGCTTTCACTGGGAAATGCCCAAGTTTCATTACAACGATGAGCACTGAAGTGTTGAGCGGCAAGCTGTAAGCTGCAAGTTGCGGGGATCAGCTAGACGTTTGGGGCTTCGCGCATGCCGCTGCTTTCATCGCATGCTGCCCCAGCGCCCACTGCACATGTTCGCGCACCAGCTCCGACGGATGATCCTGGCGCGCCTTCAGCGCCTCCAATACCGGTATGGTCGAAGGCGCGTTGCCCAATCCCACCGCCAGATTGCGCAGCCAGCGTTCATACCCGGCACGCCTTAACGGTGAGCCTTCGGTACTGTCGAGGAAGGTCTGCTCGTCCCACATGAACAGCACGGCCAACTCCGCGCTATCGAGGTTGTGCCGGGGTTTGAAGTCACTCTCGGCGGTCGGCCGGGCGAAGCGGTTCCAGGGGCAGACGATCTGGCAGTCATCACAGCCGAATACGCGGTTACCGATCAGGGGTCGCAGTTCTTCAGGGATGGCGCTTTTCAGTTCGATGGTCAGGTACGAGATGCAGCGCCTGGCGTCTAGTACATATGGACCGACAAAGGCCTGGGTCGGGCAGATGTCCAGACAGGCACTGCAACGACCGCAATGCTCACTGGCCTGCGGCGGATCGACCGGCAGCGGAATGTCGACAAATAGCTCGGCGAGAAAGAAGTAGCTGCCGGCCTTGCGGTTGAGCAGCAGGGTGTTTTTGCCAATCCAGCCCAACCCGGCCTGCTCGGCAATGGCTTTCTCCAGGACCGGGGCGCTGTCGACGAAGGCCCGAAAACCGAATGGGCCAATGTCTTTCTGAATGCGCTCAGCCAAGTGCTGCACGCGTTTGCGAATCAGCTTGTGATAGTCACGGCCCAGGGCATAACGAGAGATATAGGCTTTTTCCGGATGGGCCAGTTGCTGGGCCATGCGTGTGTCGCCCGGCAGATAGTCCATGCGCAGCGAGACCACACGCAGGGTTCCCGGCACCAATTGGTCGGGGTGCGAGCGCTTGCTGCCATGGGCACCCATATAATCCATTTCGCCGTGATAGCCGGCTTCGAGCCAGCGCTCCAGGTGCTGTTCGTGCTCAGCCAGATCCACCCCGGCGATGCCGACATGGGCAAAGCCGAGTTCTTTGCCCCAATCCTTGATCGATTGGGCCAGTGCGGGAAGATCGGGGATGGCAGCAGACATGGGAAATAAGGCAACGCAGACTCAGGTGCGTATAATTCTGCCAGACATCGGAGCCTTTGACCCATGCCTCAGACCAAACACCCTGCAAACGCACCGCAGATCATCAGCAGCGTCACCCTGACGCCACTTGCGCCGCGCCAGATTACGGCGCAAAAGGGCGATTTTGGCCATGTCTTGGTGGTCGGCGGTGATCGCGGCACCGGCGGGGCCGTTCTGCTCAGTGCTGAGGCCACGTTGCGCTGTGGTGCCGGGCTGGTCTCGCTGGCCACGCGCAGCGAGCAGGTCGCCGCTGCTTTGGCGCGGCTGCCGGAGGTGATGTGCCTGGGCGTGCATTCGGCTAACCAATTAATGACGCCCCTCGAGCGAGCCTCGGTAGTGGTAGTCGGTCCAGGCCTTGGCCAGGCGGCCTGGGGGCGTAGCTTACTGTCGGCGGTTGCCAATGCGCGGCTGGCGCAGGTGTGGGACGCCGATGCGTTGAATCTGCTGGCACGGGCGCCGTTGGCGCTGGCAGGCGGCTCGATCATTACCCCGCACCCAGGAGAGGCCGCACGGTTGCTGGGGATCTCCACCGAGGCGGTCCAGGCTGATCGTGCGGGAGCAGCGCGCAAACTCGCGCGTAAATACGCAGTCGTATGTGTGCTCAAGGGTGCGGGTACCCTGGTGGCTGATCCGGCCGGGCAGCTTGCCTTGTGCGAGCGTGGGCACCCGGCTATGGCGGGTGCGGGCCTGGGCGACGTACTCAGTGGGGTGCTGGGGGCGCTGCTGGCTCAGGGGTTGTCGAGCTGGGACGCGGCCTGTCTGGGCGTCTGGTTGCATGCCTGCGCCGGAGAGCGGCAGGGTATGCAAGGTCGTGGGCTGGCGGCCAGTGATCTGGTGCCAGCGATTCGTCATTTATTGGAGGAGCATTCAGCGTGTCAGGTGTAACCCTGTTTTTGGCCGACGAAGAGGCCATGGTCCGCTTCGGCGCCCGCATTGCCGAGGTGACCAGAGGTCACGGCGTGATATTTCTTGAAGGGGACCTGGGGGCGGGCAAGACCACCCTGTCGCGGGGCATCATTCGTGGCCTCGGGCACACTGGCGCAGTCAAAAGCCCGACCTTCACGGTGGTAGAACCCTATGAAATCGGTGAGGTTCGCGCCTTCCATTTCGACCTCTATCGCCTGGTCGATCCAGAAGAGCTGGAGTTCATGGGCATCCGTGACTATTTCGAAGGTGATGCCCTGTGCCTGTTTGAATGGCCCCAAAACGGGGCGGGTGTTTTGCCAAAGCCCGACCTGACCATTACCATAAGCCCCCAGGCGAGCGGTCGTTCGCTCAACCTGTCGCCGCAGGGGGCACGTGGCGAAGCCTGGTGTGCCGCTCTGGCCTTGGAATTCAAATAGAAAATGGGGATAGGTATGCGCATTCGCGCACTGGTTGCGGTCGTAGGATTGCTGCTTACGGCGGTAACTGTTGATGCACTGGCCGTCACGCAAGTCAAAAGTATGCGTTTGTGGCGAGCGCCGGATAACACACGTCTGGTGTTCGACCTTTCCGGGCCAGTACAGCACAGCGTGTTTACCCTGACAGCCCCGGATCGTCTGGTCATCGATATCAATGGTGCAACACTGGCCGCGCCGTTGGCCGTGTCGACCTCCAATACTCCGATTACCAGTGTGCGCTCGGCCCAGCGTACACCGACCGACTTGCGTGTGGTGATTGATCTGAGCAAGTCGGTTACGCCCAAGAGCTTTACCTTGGCGCCGAATGCTCAGTATGGCAATCGCCTGGTGGTTGACCTTTTCGACCAGGCCGCTGATGCCGTCGCACCTGCGCCAACACCGCCGGTTGCCACCACCCCGGCGGTGCCAGTGACACCTGCGCAGCCGTCGATCAAGCTGACCCCTGTGCCCAGCGGCAAGCGGGACATTGTTATCGCCATCGATGCCGGTCATGGTGGTGAAGACCCTGGGGCTTCGGGCTCCAAGGGCCAGCATGAAAAAGACATCGTATTGTCGATTGCCAAGGAGCTGCAGCGTCAGATCAACAGCGAGAAGGGTTTCCGTGCTGAATTGACGCGTACCGGCGACTATTTCATTCCGCTGCGCAAGCGTACCGAGATTGCCCGCAAGAAAGGCGCTGACCTGTTTATATCGATCCACGCTGACGCTGCGCCCTCCAAGGCTGCCTTTGGTGCTTCGGTATTCGCCCTGTCTGATCGCGGTGCCACCTCGGAAACCGCCCGTTGGCTGGCCGACAGTGAAAACCGTTCGGACCTGATCGGTGGTGCCGGTAACGTCAGCCTCGACGATAAGGACCGCATGCTTGCGGGCGTGCTGCTCGACCTGTCGATGACCGCATCGCTGAGTTCGAGCCTCAACGTCGGGCAGAAGGTTCTGGGCAACATGGGCCGCGTCACCCCATTGCACAAACGACGGGTCGAGCAGGCAGGTTTTATGGTGCTGAAGTCGCCAGACATCCCTTCGATCCTGGTGGAAACCGGCTTTATCTCCAACGCCAACGAAGCGGCCAAGCTCGCAACTCGGAGTCACCAGCAATCGTTGGCGCGTTCGATTCACAGTGGTGTGCGCCAGTTCTTCCAGCAGAACCCGCCGCCCGGTACTTACATCGCGTTCTTGCGTGACAGCGGCAAAATCGCCCAAGGGCCACGCGAACACAGCGTGCGTCCAGGCGAGACGCTGGCCATGATCGCTGTGCGTTATCAGGTCAGCGTGGCTAGTCTGCGCTCGGCCAACAGCCTCAAGAGTGATGAATTGAAAGTCGGCCAGAGCTTGAATATCCCCACGACTGCCCTGGCGTCGCAGCAATGACCGACAGTGCGCGGATCGAGCTGCTCAGCCCGCGGCTGGCGAACCAGATTGCCGCCGGTGAGGTGGTCGAGCGTCCAGCATCGGTGATCAAGGAGCTGCTGGAAAACAGCCTGGACTCCGGTGCCCGTCGGATTGACGTGGAAGTTGAGCAGGGCGGAGTAAAATTGCTGCGGGTGCGTGACGATGGTCGTGGCATCGCCGCCGACGACCTACCGTTGGCCCTGGCGCGTCACGCCACCAGCAAAATCCGCGACCTGGAAGACCTGGAACGGGTAATGAGCCTTGGCTTTCGTGGTGAGGCCCTGGCTTCGATCAGTTCGGTGGCGCGCCTGACCCTCACCTCGCGTACCCGTGACGCGGACCAAGCCTGGCAAGTGGAAACCGAAGGCCGTGACATGGCCCCACGGGTGCAACCAGCAGCGCACCCGGCTGGTACCTCGGTGGAAGTGCGTGATCTGTTCTTCAACACCCCGGCCCGCCGCAAATTTCTCAAGACCGAGAAAACCGAATTCGATCACCTGCAGGAGGTGATCCGGCGCCTGGCGCTGGCGCGTTTCGATGTCGCTTTTCACCTGCGCCACAACGGCAAGAGCATTCTCAGCCTGCACGAAGCCTTGGACGATAACGCCCGGGCTCGGCGCGTAGCGGCAATCTGCGGCCCGGGCTTCCTTGAGCAGGCGCTGCCGATCGAAATCGAACGCAACGGTTTGCACCTGTGGGGCTGGGTGGGTTTGCCGACCTTCTCGCGCAGTCAGGCTGACTTGCAGTACTTCTTCGTCAACGGCCGTGCCGTGCGTGACAAGCTGGTAGCCCACGCGGTACGCCAGGCCTATCGCGATGTATTGTTCAATGGGCGGCACCCGACCTTCGTGCTGTTCCTTGAGGTCGACCCTACTGGTGTTGACGTCAACGTTCATCCGACCAAGCATGAAGTGCGCTTTCGTGACGGGCGCATGGTCCACGATTTTCTCTATGGCACCTTACACCGGGCCCTGGCTGACGTGCGCCCGGAAGATCAACTGGCTGCGCCCGCCACAACCAGTGAGATCGTCCGTCCCAGCGGTATACAGGCAGGCGAATTTGGTCCCCAGGGCGAAATGCGCCTGGCGGCAAACCTGCTCGAACAACCGTCGGCCCAGCCGAGCGTTCGACCTCCGGGTGATGGCAACGGCGGCGGGGGCGGTTATCAGTATCAGTACACGCCGCGCCCGGCCCAGGCCGTACCGGCTGCCGAGGCGCAGGGCGTCTACCGTGAATTCTTTGCACCGCTGAACGAGGCAGCACCTGCGGTGCTGCCCGACAGCCAGGGTGATATTCCACCCCTAGGCTACGCCCTGGCGCAGCTCAAGGGCATCTATATCCTCGCCGAGAATGCCGTGGGTCTGGTGCTGGTAGACATGCATGCAGCCCATGAGCGCATCATGTATGAACGCCTCAAGGTGGCCATGGCCAGTGAAGGCCTGAGCGGCCAGCCGTTGCTGGTGCCTGAATCCCTGGCGCTGAGCCAGCGCGAGGCCGACTGCGCCGAAGAACACGCCGAATGGTTCCAGCGCCTGGGCTTCGAGCTGCAGCGCCTGGGCCCGGAAAGCCTGGCGATCCGTCAGATTCCGGCATTGCTCAAGCAGGCTGAGGCCAATCGTTTGGTCCAGGATGTGCTCGCCGACCTGATGGAGTACGGCACCAGCGACCGCATTCAGGCGCACCTGAACGAATTGCTCGGCACCATGGCCTGTCACGGCGCCATTCGCGCCAACCGTCGTCTGGCCCTGGCAGAAATGAATGGTCTGTTGCGCGACATGGAGAACACCGAGCGCAGCGGCCAGTGCAACCACGGCCGACCGACCTGGACCCAAATGGGCCTGGACGATCTGGACAAACTGTTCCTGCGCGGTCGATAACATGAGTGGCAAACCTCCCGCGATTTTCCTGATGGGCCCGACCGCGGCGGGCAAAACCGATCTGGCCATCGAACTGACCAAAGTGCTGCCCTGCGAGCTGATCAGTGTCGACTCGGCATTGGTTTATCGGGGCATGGATATCGGCACCGCCAAGCCTTCGAAAGACATCCTGGCGGCGCATCCGCACCGCCTGATCGATATTCTCGACCCGGCGCAAAGCTATTCAGCGGCTGATTTTCGTCGCGACGCGCTGGAGGCCATGGCCGATATCACCGCCCGCGGCAAAATACCGCTATTGGTCGGTGGCACCATGCTTTATTACAAAGCCCTGCTCGAAGGCCTGGCCGATATGCCAGCGGCTGATCCGCAGGTGCGCGCCGAGCTCGAAGAAGAGGCGGCACGCCTTGGATTGCACGGCCTGCACCAGCAATTAGCGGCTGTTGACCCTGAGTCGGCCGCGCGGATTCACCCCAATGACCCTCAGCGCCTGATCCGCGCGCTTGAGGTTTATCGGGTCAGCGGCATGACAATGACGGCCCATCGCCAACGTCAATCCGCGGAAAGTAGCGCCGCAGGCCCTTCGGCAGCGGGCCATTTGCCCTATACTGTCGCCAGCCTGGCCATTGCGCCGAATGATCGGCACGTTTTGCACGAGCGGATTGCGCTACGATTTGGGCAAATGCTGGAACAGGGCTTCGTTGACGAGGTCCGATTGCTGCGAGCCAGAA
>RCUI01000291.1_pt1 | contig 18972 bp, 14 predicted proteins | sample 2166121 | NCBI WGS metagenome assembly RCUI01 (sample SAMN09932700, study PRJNA488358) | compost metagenome | feature: garden; material: soil; isolation source: compost soil in succinic acid-enriched culture | place: Germany: Experimental Botanical Garden Goettingen | collected 2016-01-27
GAATGCGGTTGATGGGGATCAAGAAAGGTTAAGGGGTGGGCAGTGACCTGCCCACCGGTTTCAACCGTTGCCCCGCGACATTCAGCGCTGCGAGAGCTTGTCGGCAAGCTGCGGTGCCCGCCGCTCATTGAGCAACGTTCTTGGCAACGCGAACCCTTCGAAGCTGCGCTGGGTGATTGGATTGTTGGCTTTTTCGACGCCAATGCGATAACGCATCATTCCATCGGCAATGGCAAAGGTCAGGTCAACACTGGTATTGGTACGTGCATTGAGGTGACCACGACTGAGGAGGCGGAACAGCGACCAAGGCCCACGATAACTCAGGCTGGCAGTGTTGCCGCTGCTGTGGACCAGGGTTAACTGACTACCGCTGACATTGCCCAGATTGTTCGGCCAGACCAGACCGGTACGCTGCGGGGCTCCGTGCTGATAGGGAATCAATTGGCCGTCGACACTGAGCATGCTGCTCAGACGCGTGGCGCTCAGGGCCAGCGGCTCGATCGAAAGTTGCACCGACAGATGGCCGCGATGATTGAAAAAGGTGTCGCGGATACGTTCGGCTTTGTTGAGTTGTTCCAGCACATCGCTGCGCACCAGGTAGCCGCCAAGGTTGTCCGAATACAACGCATCGAGGTTGTCTTTAAGGAACACGCTCAGGTATTGGTCCTGAAATTTTTGCAGCAGCCCTTGTGGGCCGAAGAAGGCTTCAAAGTCCTCCAGCGACGCATCTTCACCGCCCGCCACAAACGGATAACGGTTAGCCAGGCGTTCACGGTAAAAGCTGTAGATCTCACGGTCCCAACGTTTTTCCAGCTCTCCCAAAGCAACGATCATCAACACTTGAGCGGTCTGGTCGGCAAGTTTCCTGATGTGCTGATTGAGCGGTTCGGGCAGCCCCACGGCGATACGCTGCAGATTGGCGATCGGGTCGACACCGCCCAGTTCGAAGCGGTTGAGCACGGTCTTCAGCGCAGCCTTGCCCGGATCGGGACTGTCATGCACGGTTTTAGCGTAGTCATAGACCGCACTGACCGTGCGCAAGGTTTCTTCGTAATAGGAAGGTCGCTCGCCCTGCGCGGCGATCAGCTCCGACAGGCTGGAAAATGCCCGTCGAATACCCAACGCCTGCTGCTGACCGTCTGCGACTGTGTCTGCCACCGCCGCGGCCTGCCCTTCGAGAGAGGGCAGCGACGGATAAATCACCGTATTGTCGCGCAAGGTCTCCAGTAATCGCCGCATCGGAGCCGCCGGCCCGGTGACCTGTTCCAGCACCGCCACGCCATGGCTCAGGTCGCGAAAATCAACCACCGAAAACTGATTCAACGCCCGTTGCCAGCTGTCCACATAATCGGCGTTATACAGCGCACGAATGCGCTGGGTCAGCACTTCGCGGTCCTGCTCCGAGTAATCCAGCCGTTGACGTTCACCGAGCACCCATTGGTCGATCATTGCCAATTCGATGATATTTCGAGTTCCAGTCTCGAAGTACCCCTTGAAACCTTTGGCGGTGAGCAGCGGCGTCAGCAACAGCCCGCTACCTTCGCCGTCATCGGATGGCAGCGGGTGATAAACGATATCGAACGCTGGCCCTACCTCATTACGCAAGTCCAGAGGGTGCTGCATGCGCTCCTGTGCGTCCCGTTTGAGCGTCATGTAGACCCGTTCCGCCATCGGTTGTTGACGCAACTGCTGCTGTACCTGAGCGATGCGTTCTTGATGCTGCGGCAGATCGGCATCGGCGTACTTCAAGGCATAGTCCAAGTGCCGCATCAGGTCCGTCTGCAATCGGCCCTGACCGGGGTAGGCCTGCTGCCACTGCTTGGCCGCCCAGTCCTCGACAATTGCGGGACGGCGGTTCTGCCGGTCTTCGATCATGCGGTAGACCCGTAAAGCGGCCAACTGCTGCTGGCTACCCGGGACTGCAGCGTTGATCGCGTCCAGCGCACGACTGGCAATGGCCGGCAGGAAACGCCGAGAAAGCAGGTTCAGATAAGCCTCATCGACCCGGGGGCCGATTTTTCTGCCTTGATACAGCCCCATATCGGAAAACAATGGCCAGGCTTCACGGTAGTCGCCATACACCGACACCGCTTCACGAATCTGGTCCAGTGGCACCAACAGGTTACGGCCCGTGGTATCGATCTTGGTATCGATGTCCCGAGCGCTGAACTCCTGACTCTTGGCCAGGACGCTGGCGGCCTTGTCGCCGTTGATGGTGAAGTAGACCTGCCACAACCCTACCGTCAGTAGGCTACCCAGGGAAGCAACGCTGAACCCGGCAATCAGCAACCGTCGTTTGCTGCGAGCGACCTTGATGTTGTCGCCCGCCAGGCCTGCTTCCGGATAGATGACTCGCTGGAACAACTGCTGGGCAAAATAGATCAGCTTCCCCCCGGTGGGCTTGACCTCGGCTGCAGGGGGCGCCAGTTGAAAGGGTTGCCCGGCCTGTTCGACAAACGCATTGCTCAAGGTGCCCTGCTGGTAGACCGAGGAAAAATACAGCCCACGCACGAGCACAGGCGTGGTGAAGCGGTCACTGCCGAGCATTTCACTCAAAAAGCCCAACAGCGCAGGACGCAGCCCCGACAATTGGCGAGTCAGGGCCAGGAGCCGGTGACGCTCGTTCAGCGTATGGGGTTGCGCAAAGCTATCGAACACCTGGGCGTTCATGCGTTCGACAAAATCTTCATATCGACTGGCCAGCTCCACCAGCCAGGCATCAAAGTCATCCACCGCCTCCAGGCTGAAGGTAAAGCCCAACAAGTTCTCCCGGTCACCGGGGGAAAGCCGGGCGAAGAACTCTTCAAAACCTTCGAGCAAGTCGAACTTGCTCAATGCCACATACACTGGCAAACGGGTACCCAGCTGTCGATTCAATTCATAGAGCCGGGTGCGCAGCACATTCGCATGGGCCTTGCGCTGCTCAGGGCGCTGCATCAACAATGCCTGGACATCAATGACCAGCACCACGCCATTGAGTGCGCGGCGACTGCGTTTGCGCACCAGCCAGTCCAGCAGGTGCAGCCACAGGCGCGGGTGGATGCCGGACGGCAGCACTGGTCGGGCTTTGTCATCGGCCTGAACAGCAGAGTGGCCACTCTGTTCTTCACTTTGACCAGCCACAATATCTACCACCCGATCAGGCTGGCTGAGCAACTCACCTGGTGGATCGATCAGTACAGCTTCATTGCCGATCCACCAATCAATCGGATAGGCCAGGCCGTCATCCTGGTGTGCCCTGGCACCCGTCCTGGTGACATGGGACAAAGAAAAACTCTGGTTGGAGCGCGTGATCAGGCTGGTCTTGCCTGCGTTCTCTTCGCCGAGCACAAGGTACCAAGGCAACTGATAAAGCGAACGGCGACGCTCCATATTATTCAGCAGAGTATCCAGGCTACGGTCTAGTGCCCTCTCCTGCGCCTGAACATACGACAAGCACGGATCGGCCTGCGTTGCCGCCTCGTACTGGCGTTCGGCTTGCAAGCACTGATAACGCTGGCGCACCCGCCAAGCCCAGCACAACAACGGGATGACCAGCACTACGACACTGGCCGACACACGCATCGCCAGCTCGGCCAGCGGCTGCTGCTCACGCCAACTCCACTGCGGCCCCAGCCACCAGATACCCGCCAACAGCAACGCCACAGCCAGCACTACCAACAGCGGCAAGGCCTGGTTGAACTGACGCAAGACAGGCAGCCCCCAACGCTTGAGGTAACTCCAGACCCTCCCCATAAGTTGCTCCTACTCCAAAGTTGTTCTAGTCAGCTGGTTGTCGCTGCTGTGTTGCGCCACTTTCTGGTACAGCTCTGGCTCCCACAGTTGGGCGGTGGTACCGCGCATCAGGCGAGCGACATTGGCGTATAGATCGTCCGCCAGCCACGACAGCCCACGGGACCCCAGCAGGTCGGCGGCGATGACCGTGGCGTAGCTTCGATGCCGTGGTGCACCCTGTGCTGCATGCAGCGCCTGTAAACGCAATAGCACCACCTCGACGCCCTCGGTATTGAGCTGGTTGAGCAATTCGTCCCGAAGCCCGGCATACTCCTGGACGGGACTGTCAGTTGTCGCGGCCTGGTCGGCACCGGTGATCCAGGCCTGGACCTGAGCATCGGCAAATGGCGTGCCGTCGTTAAAACACAAGGTCATCAACGCCGGCAGACGACAGACAAATCGCTCGCAGGCCTGGCGTATGGCAGCAGACACCTCCTCCATCGCCAGACGCGCGGCCACATTGGCGGCCAAGTAACTGCCACGCAGCCAGTACGGCGAAGCGACAACGCTTTTTTCGATGCGCTGCAGCAAGGCCGGCTCCACGGCATTGGCGCTCAGGGCATCCTGGTAACCGTCGACGATGTCGCGGGGTACGGCAGTCAGTTCGGTGCGCCAGTCACGGGTTATCGGCGGCGCTGTACGCAAGTGCGACCACAGGCCGAAGCGCCGCAATTGATAGCCCGCGGGATCATAGGGATCCTGCTGGTTGATCTGCTCGGCCATGCTCAACAAGGCGCGACGTTGTTCCCGTTCATTACTCACCGGCGCCGGCGGGGTGAAGAACGCCGGGCTCAAGACACTGTCGCAAGCGGGGCCGTTCGCGGTTTGTGCCGGAGCGGCGCGCTCGCTGTACTTGCCCAGGTGCCGTTGCAAGGACTCGATTGCCGGCGCATCAAGCTTGGCCGGCCCGGCGCAGCTCGACAGGTTGGCCAGAGCCTGTTCAGCGGCTATCTGGTGGACGGGGTCAAAACTGCTTCGATCCAGGCTTGGCAGCGCTTGAGTTAGGTTTTCCAGCAACCGCGCCACCAGTTTGCGTTTACTCAGGTAACCCGTCGGCCCCGGTTTGGGGTGAGCGCTCTCCCAATACGACTCAACCATTCCGGCCAACAACCCCAGGGCATCAGCCCAGTGCCGCCACCCTCGGGTACGCAGCCACACCACGTGCAAATGACCGACAATACGAAAGTGCTTGCACTGAGTGGCCAGGTATTGCCTGGACGCTTCATCGATGTAAGGCCAGTCGATGCTGGTCTCGCGCAGACCGCCGAGTTTGACCATCTCCTGATCGATGGCCTGGTAGGTTTCGTCCTCGACATCGAAATGCCCCGCCGGTTGATCAGGCTCAATCGCTGCCAACAACTGTGTAAGCGCATCGGCCGGCACATCGATTACCAGCGACATAGCTGGCGCTCCTGCTCGATCAACGCTCCCAGGCCTTCTGCGTCAAACACAAGCCCGTCGAGCGGTGGATAGTCGCTGGCCAGGCTCAGGCGCTGTCCTGCTCCCATCTGCCGTAGCAGGGAAATGGCCTGCAGGCCGCGACCGGCGTCCACCACCAGACCGGCATCGTCCACCACTTGCCACTGGTAGGCTGCAGACAATGGCTGACCATCCTTGAACAGCTGCAGACGAATCCTGTTGGGCCTGGGCGGCTCGTCCAGCACCAGTTGCAGACGCGAGATGTTCGATTCGCAACTAATCGCCAGGTAGGGTCGCGGCGGCGCCACACCCAGCGCCGGTGCGGAAATGACCATTCGTTGCTCGCTGGGATTTTCCGGCTCCGGCCAACTGGACATCAGGAAACGAAAATCGTCGGCCGTGCGCCTGGCCTCGTTACGTTGCACCAGATTGACAATGGCCGGGAGCATGCCCACTTCAGGCGGCACTGTTTGCGCTACGGTCGGTGCGGGTGGTGTTCCAGCAGCCTCATCGAAACAAGCCAGACGCTTGAGCGACGAGATGATGGTGGTGCAGTCCACTGGCGCCGCCATCGCACTGCCATGGAGTAGTGCGTAGACGCACAAACCCGCCCAGCCGCTTCGCCCCCGCTTGCGCATATTCACTCCTCAGTCCTTGGGTATTGAAATTGGTACGCGTTCGAGGAAATACAGAAAACTGAACTTCGAACTCATAAAACAACAACTCAAACACAAAACAAAATACCAGCAACACCAATGAAAACAGAATATATACAGTAACCGCAGCAAACACCCAGAAGCAATATAAACAAACAATTAAAAAGCAAGCACTAATACGGAGAAATTTCCCACATAAAAATCAGAACAAATCAGGAGCGGTCCGACGTGACAAAACGGTAAATATCCTTTCTTATTTAAATAGACCACATCAGAAATGGACTTTCCCATGTCAAAAATGCTCGGCTCCGTTGCGCCTAAAGAACGCATAAACATCAAATATGTTCCCGCCACAGGTGACCAGCAAGCGGAAGTCGAACTTCCGCTAAAATTGTTGATAACAGGCGACTTCACTGGCCGCAGCGCAGCTGAAAGCCTTGAGGACCGTCGCCCTGTGCGAATTAACAAGGACACTTTCGACGCAGTGCTGGCCAAAGCTGATGTGGGCTTGGAAATGGCCATCCCCTCGACACTCTCCAATGACAGCAGCACTGACCTGCATGTAAATCTGCAATTCAAATCCATCAATGACTTTGGCCCCGACTCCATTGCCAGGCAGGTGCCGGAACTGAACAAGTTACTGGCACTACGCGAAGCACTGGTTGCACTCAAGGGCCCGATGGGCAATGCACCGGCGTTTCGCAAACAACTGCAACGGTTGCTTACCGACGAGGCTGCTCGCCAGCAGTTGGCCATTGAGCTGAACCTGGGACTGGATGCGCCGGAGTCTGCATCAGACGCATAACTTGCGATGCATTAACCCTATTCCCTGCCCCGCATTCAAGCTGACAACGGAGAAGCAAACATGTCGAAGGAAAGTGCCGCCGCCCAGGTCCTGGTGACCGAAGAACAGCCCTCACTGCTAGACCAACTGTTGGCCAACACGATGATCAGTCCTGCCCAGGAAGGCTATGCCGTCGCCCGGCAAGGTGTGGCTGCTTTCATTAGCGAGATCCTGCAAAGCGACGATCATCAGCAACCGGTCAACAAGCAACGCGTCGACCAGATGATCGCCGAGATAGACCGTGTCTTGGGCCAGCAAATGGACGTAATCCTGCACCAGCCCGAGTTTCAGCAGCTGGAGTCCGCCTGGCGCGGATTGAAGCTGTTGGTGGACCGCACGGATTTTCGCGAGAACATCAAACTCGATGTATTGCATGTGACCAAAGAGGAGTTGCTCGACGACTTTGAGAACGCCGGTGACATCACCCGCAGCGGTCTCTACAAACACGTGTACACCGCCGGCTTCGGCCAGTTCGGCGGAGAGCCGGTGGCGGCGATGATCGGCAACTATACCTTCGGCCCTTCGTCCCCGGACATGAAGCTGCTGAGCTACGTGGCCTCCGTCGGTGCCATGGCCCATGCGCCATTCGTGATGGCTGCCGGCCCCGAGTTCTTTAATCTCAAGAGCTTTCAGGAGCTCCCCGGCGTCAAGGAAGTCAGCGACATTTTCGAAGGCCCCGCCCATACCAAGTGGCGCAGCCTGCGCGAGATGGAGGACTCCAAGTACCTCGCCGCAACGCTGCCACGGTTTCTGCTGCGCACGCCTTACCACGGTATCGAGAACCCGGTGCGCAGTTTCAGCTATGACGAAGGTATCGACGGCAACCATGACAACTACCTGTGGGGTAACACCGCCTACCTGATGGCCACGCGCATTACCGAGAGCTTTGCCCGTTACCGTTGGTGCCCGAACATAATCGGACCGCAATCTGGCGGTGCGGTAGACGACCTGCCAGTCCACTTGTTTGAGTCGCTGGGCCAATTGCAGGCCAAGATTCCCACCGAAGTGCTGATCTCCGATCGCAAGGAATTTGAACTGTCCGAAGCCGGCTTCATTCCGCTGACCATGCGCAAGGACAGTGACAACGCCGCGTTCTTCTCGGCGAACTCGGTGCAAAAACCCAAAGCATTCCCCAAGACCCGCGAGGGCCAGGACGCCCAAACCAACTACAAGCTGGGTACCCAACTGCCCTACCTGTTCATCGTTAATCGTCTGGCCCACTACATCAAGGTGCTGCAGCGCGAACAGATCGGCAGCTGGAAGGAGCGTCAGGACGTCCAGCGTGAGCTGACCACATGGCTCAAGCAGTACGTTGCCGACCAGGAAAACCCGTCTGCGGATGTGCGCAGCCGCCGCCCTTTGCGTGCTGCACAGATCGAGGTGCAGGACGTTGCCGGCAATCCGGGCTGGTACCAGGTCTCGTTGGCTGTGCGCCCGCACTTCAAGTACATGGGTGCCAACTTCGAGATTTCCCTGGTTGGTCGGCTGGACACCCAGTAAATGCGCGCGATCGGTCTATTCGAGCGCCTGGAACCCGATGCACCGCGTTATCGGCAAGGTGCGGCACATGAACAGGCCCGACAGGCTGTCGAGGCGATCAAACACCACTTGGAGCAAGTACTCAACGCCCGTCAGGGCTGCTCGCAAAGCAGCCCTGAACTAGGCCTGCGTGACTTCAATGGTGCCACCCAGGGTAGCAGTGACCTGGTGATTGCCATCAGCGCCGACATTCGCCGTTCGGTCGAGGTGTACGAACCACGTATCAAAGTGACTGGCGTGCGCTACCAACCCGACCCGGACCTGCCGCTGGAGCTGAACTTTCGCCTCGATTGCCAGCTAAGGCTCGACCACCTGCAAGAGCAGCTGCAGCTCGATGTCGTCATGCACGGCCGCGATGGCTATACGCGCGTCAAATGAGGAAGCCATGGGTTTGAAACAACGCTTTGCCGAAGAACTGCGTTACCTGAGGGAGCTGGGCCGCGAGTTTGCCGAAGACAATCCGCAACTGGTGCAGTTTCTCGGTGACAAGGCTGGCGACCCGGACGTCGAGCGACTGCTCGAAGGCTTCGCCTTCCTCACCGCAAAACTCGGGATGAAAATCGATGACGACCTCCCGGAACTGACCCACCCCCTGCTGCAGATGCTGTGGCCGAATTACCTGCGTCCACTGCCCAGCGCAACCATTGTGCGCTTTGAACCGCTGGCCGATGCCATCAGTGAACGCAAGGTACTGCCCAAAGGCACGCGGTTGTTTGCCAAGCCGGTGGAGGGTGTGTCTTGCGAGTTTCGCACCTGCACCGAGGTCAACCTGTATCCATTGGCACTGCATGAAGTCAGCGACGCACACAGCCGTGAAGCTTCGATGATGCGCATCGACCTCAAGGTACTGACACATCAACCCCTCGACCGTCTGGGGTGCGATCAACTGGAGTTTCACCTGAGTGGCGACCATGCCACCGCGCAGACGTTGTACCTGTGGATAGCCCACTATCTGCAACGCATCACCCTGCACATCAACGACAACAGCTACCCGTTGTCGACCCGGGATATCGGCTATCCCGGTTTTCGCGCCGAAGAAGCTCTGCTACCCCACCCGCGCAATGTGTTCGACGGCTACCGAATACTGCAGGAGTATTTTGTATTCCCACAGCGCTATCACTTCTTCAGCCTGATTCACCTGGCCAAAGTGTGGCCATCGCTCAGCACAGATCAGCTGCGCTTCGAGTTCGAGTTTTCCCGGCCCATGCCCACCAGCATCCGCTTGCGCACCACAGACCTGCAGCTGTTCTGCGCGCCGGCGGTCAATCTGTTCCGCCACGACGCCGAGCCCATTGCCCTGGATGGGCGAAGCCTGGAGCGACGTATTACGCCTAGCGGAAACCGACCAGAGGCTTATGAGATTTTCAGCGTCGATCGGGTAGCAGGTTGGGATGTCGCCGACAAGGAACGTCAGGGTGATCCGTTGCGCAACTTCACCCCATTCGAGTCATTCCAGCATGAGATCGAACATGCCAGGGGCCGTAAGGCGCTGTATTTTCGTACCCAGATCGAAGATTCCCATGGCCGGGAAGGCCTGCGCCATCGCATCGCCTTTGTCCGTGGCGACGAAAGCCATTACATAGGCGAGCGTGAAACCGCGTCCATCGAACTGACCTGCAGCAACCGCGACCTGCCCCAGGCTCTGGCGGTCGGCGACCTGTCGTGGTCCACCGAGGCGACGCCCTCCTTCGCCACCTACACCAACCTCATCGCCCCGACCCCTGCCTACCGGCCGGTACTGGACAGCAGCCTGCACTGGACGCTGATTTCCAACCTGTCATTGAACTACCTGTCGTTGCTATCGACAGAACCACTCAAGGCAGTGATCCGTGCCTACGACTTTGCCGCCCTGCATGACCTGCAGCAGGCCCGGGCCACGCGCAAACGCCTCAATGGCATCGGCGAAGCGCTGACCACCCCCGTCGACTGGCTGATGAAGGGCTTGCCGGTACGCGGTTTACAGACCCGCCTGCAGCTGGACCAGCATGCCTTCCTTTGCGAGGGCGAGCTGTATCTGTTCGCCAGTGTGCTGTCCCACTTCTTCGCGCTGTACGCCAGCATCAACTCCTTCCATCGCCTGGAAGTGATCAATACCACTAACAACGAGCGCTACGAATGGCCCCTGTTGACCGGCAGACAACCCGTGATCTAGCCGACCGGCTGCTGGCCGACGCACGGAACTATTCGTTCCACCGTCTGCTGGAACTGCTGCATGCCCTGCACGAAGATGACCTTGAGGCCATGCCGTTGAGCCCTGCCAGTCGTCGCCGTATCCGCTTGCACAGCCATGCGGGGCTCGGCTTCCCGGCATCCGATGTCGCGTATGCCGACTACCTGGACGGCGATAGCGGCGACAACCCCCGGTATCGGGTACAAACCACATTTTTCGGCCTGCACGGCAGCGACTCGCCACTGCCCAGTTATTACCTGGAGCGGCTGGCTTACGAACAGGCCCAGGAGCATGGCATTCGTCCGGCGTTCCTGGATTTCTTCAATCACCGGCTGTTGACGCTGCTGCACCAGAGCTGGCGCAAACACCGCTACTACATCCGCTTCCAGAGCGAAGCCCGCGACCGCTTTTCGCGCTATGTGTTTTCCCTGATCGGCCTCAACGACAACGACCTGCGTGGCACTACTTCGTTGCCTTGGGGACGACTACTGAGTTTTGCCGGACTGATCGCCAGCCGCAGTCGTTCCCCCTCGGTGGTGTCCGGCATTGTCGAGCATTGCTTTGATCTGCAAGGCGTCTACATCCGTGAGTTCGAGATCCGTTCGGTGCTGGTGCCTGAGCGGCAACGGCTAGTGTTAGGGAAAGCCAATGGCGAGCTGGGCAGCAGCTTTGTTGTGGGTGAGCGGACCAACACCCGCGCGAGCAAATTCACCCTGGTGATCCCCGATCTGACCCAGGCACGCTTTCGCGAGTTTTTGCCCAGCGGTGCGCAGTTCAGACGCTTGCAGCAGTTGATGAACTTCCTGCTGCGCGACGCCACGGCCTACGATCTGCAACTGCAGCTACGTGAAGAAGACGTACCACCCTTCAACTTGCGACACCAGAGCGGCACACATCTGGGCTGGACCAGCTTCATCGAGCACCGGCAGCAACGCCAGCCTGGCGCAGTGCAGATCAGGGGGCGCGCATGAACCTGACCCTGGTGATCAGCAATCCCGCACAACTGCTCCACGGCTGTAGTGCGAGCCAACGCCTTGACCAACGTGGCGGCAGCATCGGCAGCCGGGCTTGCGATTGGCTGCTACATGATCGCTCCGCCAGCGTACGCCCTCAGCATTGCCAGATCCGTTGGCAAGAAGGCCGCTTCTGCGTCACCGACCAGTGCGGAGCAACCTACGTCAATGGCCATGACCTGCCTCTGGGACGCAACACCACCGTGCGCCTGAATGATGGAGATTACTTGCAGGTGGGGGAATATCGCATTGCCGTGCATATTCAGACCTGCGTAACAGGCGATGACGATCCACGCCATCTCAGCCAGCGCTCAGTCACCGAGCTGTTCAACCGTCGCCAGGACGAGCTGGAGGACTGGCCCCTCGATACTCTGCAGATGACCTCGTCCACCGATCCGGCAATGGCCACTTGCGGCGAATTCGAACGACTGTGCCGACCGCTGGACCAGGCTTCGGAAAGTGATCCACTACTGGCAATGCAGGTGCTCGTACCCGTGCTACCCGTGCCTGACGTACTGGACCTGCCTGCTCCCGCCCCTATGGTTACGCCGGCCGCCAGATCCGCTGTGTCCTGCCCCCCGGTGCGCCGCCGGGCTGTGCGGATGGCCACCAATGTCAGGAATGGGGCGTTGATGTTGGCCTGCCTGGTACTTGGTGGTTGCACCATGCTCGGCAAGGTCGGTCAGGTGATCCGTGACCCTTCGATCGCGGTCGGCGGTCCGAATGATCAGCCCAGTCGATACTCCCTGAGTCTGTATGCCAGTGATAACGTCAACCTGCGCCTGATCAGCCCCGGTACAGCCTCCACAGCAGTCGATAGCCCAAACGCCTCGCCTTATGACCTGAACATTCAGGCCGCCACTCCCCGGGCCCTGACAGACAAGCTGCACGATGTACTGAGTCATCTTTACGAAGTCGCGCCAGCCCAGTCGCCGATGACTGTTGAGCCTGTACCTTCGCTGCAGATATCAATGGTTGATGAAGTACCACTGGGCGACTACCACGCCCCAGGCGTCACCCTGTCTACCCCACCACCACCGGCGGCGGCCCAACTGATCGCCACGCCTATCGCCTTCAAGGTCCTGCAACTGAGCGACGACTCGTTGCTGATCAACGCCAGCGCCCAAGCCTTGATGGACGATCTGAAAAAGACCCTGGGCAGCACGTTCATTCGTGCCGACGACTACCTGCTCCAGCCCGGCCAGTTCAAGTTTGTCGATCTTCAGGCTGTGGCCAACGACGTGCGCTTCATCGCCGTCATCGCCGACTACCACAGTGCCGAGGTTGCCCAGTGGAAACAACGGCTGCGCATCGAGCCCAGCGGCCGTCAATACGCGTTGCTGGTGCAGCTCGACGAAGCACAGGTCGACCTCAAAGGGGAAACCCGATGACTCTGATTTCACCACCTTCGGCACAAGGAATCCTTCGATGAGTTCACGTAATCCGGTCATTTGGCACGAAGGGCTGTTCGTCAAACCCCAGCACTTTCAACAGCAGATCCGCGCAACCGAAGGTGCTGTGCACCAGCGCTTTCTCAGCCTCAACGACGCCCTGTACGGATTCAGCGAGCTGGAGCTGAACACCGAGTTCCTGAGTTTCGGCAAGATCGCCATCAACAAGGCCCGCGGGATCATGCCCGACGGTAGCGTGTTCGATATCCCCGGCGATCTCGCTGCGCCCGCACCGCTGGAAATCGCCGACAGCAGCACAGTCAACCAGATCGTCTACCTGACGCTGCCACTGCAATCAGCCGGCGCCCTTGAGGTGCGCTGGCCCGACCAGTACGCCAACAGCCGCTACATCGCCAAACGCCATGAGGTGTACGACACCCACAGCGAAGAAGGTGGCCAGGTGAGCATGGACCTCGCGGTACCGAACCTGCAACTGATGCTGCAAAGTAATGACCGTAGCGCCTTTACCGGCATTGCCGTCGGGCGAATCCAGGACAAGCGGCCGGATGGCAGCCTGATCATGGATGAAAATTTCTACCCTACCAGCCTGTCCTTGCAGGCAGTGCCTGCGCTGCAGCGCTACCTTGGTGAAGTCGCCGGGCTGATGCGCGAGCGAGCCAGAAACCTCGCCGCACGCATCGGCTCACCGGGCCAGTCGGGGGTTGCCGATGTCACCGACTTCAACCTGCTGCAAACCCTCAACCGCCTGTTTCCGTTGTTCCAGCACCTGGCCCGTCAACGCCATGTCCACCCGGAGCGGCTGTACATCACCTTTGCCCAGGCCTGCGGCGAACTGGTGACCTTCACCGATGAAGGCCACCTGCCCCAGGAGTACCCGGCTTATCAGCACGACAACCTGTACGCATCCTTCAAGACCCTGGAATTCACCCTGCGCCGCGCCCTCGGCACCGTACTGCAGCCACGCGCCGTATCGCTGCCGATCGAGGCCCAACAGTACGGAGTAATGAGCGCAGCGTTGAACGACAAGCGCCTGCTCGACAACGCCGAATTCATTCTCGCGGTTCGCGCCAAGCTACCGCTGGAAACCCTGCGCCAGCAGTTGCCCAGGCAGATCAAGATCAGCTCCACCGAAGCCCTGGGCCAACTGGTCAGCCTGCAACTGCCAGGCATACCGCTGATTGCCCTGCCAGTGGCGCCCAGGCACCTGCCCTTCCATGCCGGTTTCAGCTACTTCGAGCTGGATCGTCATGACCCTGCCTGGCAAAGCCTGAACAGTGGCAGCGGTTTCGGCTTCCACATCGCCGGCGAATTCCCGGATCTGGAGCTGCAGTTCTGGGCCATCAGGAGTGAAAAGCATGACTAGTTTCACATCAAGAGCTTTGGATCAGGAAGGGATCGCTGTAGCGGCCCACCCTGCATCGTCCGATGCGGCTAATACCCCACCTGTGAGTTTGCTTGATCCGCAATTCGACCTGCGCGGTCTGTCCTGGAATCCGCTGTGCGATGCCGCCATGCCCTTGATCGGCCTGGTCATCCGCCTGCGCAGCATCGATAAACACGATGACGTCGCTGGCCTGTATCAGAGCATTCACAACCAGATTTCCACGGTGATGGAAGAAGTCGCCCGACTCGACTATGAGCCCGGCGCGCTCAAGGCCTACTCCTACAGCTTGTGCCTGTTGCTGGATGAAACCGTGATGAGCACGCCGTGGGGTGGCTATTGCGAATGGAGCCAGCGTTCGCTGCTCAGTGCCTTTCATCAGGAAACCTTCGGCGGCGAAAAATTCTTCACCGTGCTGGCACGCATGTCCACTGAAGCAGCCAGGTACCAGCATGTTCTGGAGTTCATGTACCTGTGTCTGTGTATGGGGGTCAAAGGCAAATACGGCAAACAGGTCAATGGCGACGTCGAAGTGCAAAAAATCATCAGCAATTTGCACGCCCTCTTGCGTCCGCTACGCGGCGAAACACCCAAGCGCCTGACCGACCCGCTGACCCATGTCGCCCCGCGTAACTATCGGATCAAACGCGCGATGCCATTGTGGACCCCTTGGGCCCTGGCAGCCGTCGTGCTGGCGGCAGCTTACACCGCCTACTCCCTGCGCCTGAACGCCATCACCCAGGAAGTACTGGTTTCGCTGGAGCGGATTCTCACCCTTTAAGCAATTTTCAGCGTGCTCGTCTTGAGCGCCTGTTAAGCCTGGCCCATCGGCCAGAACACTCACCGTCAGTTCGACGGTGGCGACCTGCGGGTCAACCCATTGATCGCGACAAGGAGCTTGTCATGCCAACACCTGCGTACATCAGCATCCACGGTAAAACCCAGGGCCACATTACCAAGGGTGCCTTCACCGCTGACTCGGTCGGTAACGTCTACGTCGAGGGCCATGAAGACGAAATCCTCGCCCAGGAAATCGATCACCAGATCACCACCCCGACCGACCCACAAAGCGGCCAGCCTTCGGGACAGCGCGTGCATAAACCGCTGATCTTCACCAGCGCTTTGAGCAAGGCCTCGCCGATGCTCTACCAAGCCCTGGCCACCGGCGAAATGCTGCCGACGGTGGAGGTGAAATGGTTCCGCACCTCGGTAGATGGCAAACAGGAGCACTTCTTCACCACCAAGCTCGAGGACGCCACGGTGGTCGATATCCACACCGTGCTGCCGCACGCCCAGGACAGCGACAACGCCAACTACACGCAACTGATCAAAACCAGCCTGGCCTATCGCAAGGTCAGCTGGAGCCATGAGGTAGCAGGCACCGAAGCCTCGGACGACTGGCGCAAACCGGTGTAACCACACCCGACATTCCGCCACCCCGCGGTCCCGGTGGCGGAACCCCACTTGCTTGAATCTCATCAGGAGGCCTTATGCCTGCCATCGTTCTGGTCGGTCACGACCATCTCTGCCCATCGTGCGGCCCGACAACCGTTAACAGCGGAGCGACCAGCTTCAAGGTCAACGGCCGCGCCGTCGCGCGCGTCGGCGACACACTCACCTGCGGCGCCACCATCACCAGTGGCTCACCGTCGATGTCCGTCGAAGGGCAACCGGTTGCTCGGGTTGGTGATGTCACCGACCACAACGGTACTCTGGAAAACGGCGACTCCAGCTGGATGGTCGATTAACCCACCCCTGACTAGGAGTCTGCCCATGCCCCGCCAAAGCGACCTGCGCTTCACCTTCGAGCCCGTGCAAGGCGATGCCTTCGAAGTCATCGAATTCACCCTCGAAGAAGGCCTGTCCCAGCCCTTCATCCTCAACCTGGAACTGGCCAGCCATGACCCGGCCGTCGATTTCAACCGGGTCCTGGATTTGCCTGCGCTGCTCACCCTGTGGCGGGGCGACACTCCGGTACGTTACGTCCACGGCCTGGTCAGCCTGTTCAGCCAGGGCGACACCGGTTTCCAGCGCACCCGCTACCGCGCCGTGGTCGAGCCGACCCTGGCCCGCGCCGGTTTGCGCTCCAACTGGCGGATCTTCCAGGGCCAGACGGTCCCCGAGATCATCCTCGCGGTGCTCAAGGACCAGCGCCTGACCGATGTCCAGACGGCCATCTGTTTCGACCACCAACCGCGCGAATACTGCGTCCAGGCCGGGGAAACCGACCTCGACTTCATCGCCCGCCTGGCTGCCGAGGAAGGCCTGCTCTACCGCTTCGAACACCGCGCCGACGGCCACACCCTGGTCCTCACCGACCGCGTCGGCGGCCTCGGCACCATCGGCAGCCATGAACACTGCCCGGTGCGCTATCACCCCATGCCTGGCGGCGACAGCGCCGAGCCGGCCCTGCACCGTTTCCACTACACCGAACAGGTGCGCAGCGCGCGCCAGGTGCAACGCGACTACACCTTCACCCACCCGCGCTACTTCCAGCAGCACAGCGCCGATGGCGGCCGCGAGCTGGGCAACCAGCACAAGGACTACGAACGCTACGACTACCCTGGCCGCTACAAACGCGATGCCAGCGGCAAACCGTTCACCCAGACCCGCCTGACCGCCCTGCGCAGCGACGCACGCATGGCCCAGCTCGAAGGTGACGATGCCCGTCTGCAGCCCGGCCTGGCCTTCGAGCTCAGCGAGCACCCGCGCGACGACCTCAACGACCGCTGGCGCACCATCGCCATCACACACACCGGCAAACAGCACAGCAGCCTGCTCGAAGAAGCCTTCGCCAGCGACAGCGGCACCGCCTACCACCTCAGCGCCAGCGCCATCCGCTGGACCGCCGACTGGAAAGCGCCGCTGCCGGCCAAACCCTGCATCGACGGCCCGCAGATCGCTACCGTGGTGGGTCCACCGGGCGAGGAGATCTACTGCGACAAATGGGGCCGGGTCAAAGTCAGCTTTCCCTGGGACCGCGACAGTAACCAGGACGACCACAGCTCCTGCTGGATCCGCGTCGCCCAGGGCTGGGCCGGGACCTTATGGGGGGCGATGGCGATTCCCCGGGTCGGCCAGGAACTGATCATCAGCTACCTCGACGGCGACCCCGACCAACCCATCGCCACCGGCCGCGCCTACCGCGAAACCAACCTGCCGCCGTATGAACTGCCAAAACACAAGACACGCATGACCATCAAGAGCCGCAGCCATAAGGGCCGCGGTTTCAATGAGCTGCGTTTTGAGGATGAGCTGGGGCAGGAAGAGGTGTTCATTCATGCCGAGAAAGACAAGAACGTGCATATCAAGCACAACCATGGGGTGTTTGTTGGTAATGATCGTAGTGAGCAGGTAATCCGGGACGAGAAAATTGATATTGGCCATGATCGCAGCGAGCGGGTAGGCAACGATGAGCGGATCGATATTGGTCAGGATCAACACCTGGAGGTGGGTCGCGATCGCATCCAGATCCTTGGCCGCAATCACCAGATCGCCATCGCCAAAGATCGTCTGGAAACCATCGGCAATCATCGCCATGACAGCATTGCCGTTGACCACCGCATGGAGATTGGCGGTAACGCCGAACAGATCATCAAGGGCTACCAGCAAACCAGCGTTACCCAACACATAAAGACAACAACCGCAATCTATCAACTCGACACCCAGCAGAGCCTGGTACTTCGAGGGCCGGGCGGCAGCATCACTCTGGATGAAAAGGGCATCACCCTAAAGGGTGTTGGCATTTTCCTGGAAGGCAGCACAGAACAGATCGCTACAGGTCAAGGTAACGCCCTCGGCCCAAGCGGCGCGGGCGCTACCGGCGAACCTATCTGTGTGAGCTGCTGGATCAAAGCTGCGCTTCAGGGCAAAGCACTGATGAGGATGGACGCATGATAGCCCAGCAGATTACCAACGCCATCGCCGTTGACATGGCACACGTTCCACCCGGCTCACGCCATGCGGTCGCGCTGGTCGACATGGCGACGCTGCCGGACAACATTCGGAAGGAACTGACCGAGAACTCGGGGCTTGAGTTACATCCCATATTCCTGAACCCCAACCTTGAAAACATCAAAGCATTGGGCCCCCATCTGATTGCCGCCAGACTGCCCGCTCGCCATATCCTCAACCGGTTGTTCGACAACCTCCATCGTTACGACAGCAACACGATCATTGCCTGGATCACCAGCACGTTGGCACCCGCAGAGCTGGCTCAACATCTGAGCCAGGCCAGCTTTTCCTATACAGAAAGCGGTGAGCGCTACTTGCTGCGTTTCTACGATGACCGCGTGTTCCGCGTTCTGTTGCGCCATGCACCCAGGCCGTGGAGCGAGTGGCTGTTCTCACCCATTGTTTCCTGGTGGGTGCGCGGCGCAACCCCACATCAGGAGCAGTTGTTTCGTTTCACCGGCTCTGCCGTACCGACCCCGCCTGCCGTTGCCACGCGATTGGTTATGAACAACACGTTATGCCAGTTACTGGACGGCGACATTCTGCCCCACCAGCTTCTGGACGTGTTCAGCCAACAATCGCCCTCGCTGTTCGACAGCACATGCAATGGCGTGCGTCTGGCGCTGATTGAGTCACTGCTGAGCAAAGCGAAAGATGTCGGGCTGACTGAACATCCCGACCTGGTCGCCTTTGTTGGCTTCAACCTGCAACACCGTCCCGAACGCTTAGAGGCCCATCCGCATTGGCACGCCGCCCTGCAACGCGCCGTCAGCGGTGAAGGACGTCTTAAGGATCTCTTCAATGTTGGAG
>RCUI01000292.1_pt1 | contig 18940 bp, 15 predicted proteins | sample 2166121 | NCBI WGS metagenome assembly RCUI01 (sample SAMN09932700, study PRJNA488358) | compost metagenome | feature: garden; material: soil; isolation source: compost soil in succinic acid-enriched culture | place: Germany: Experimental Botanical Garden Goettingen | collected 2016-01-27
GAAGGCAAGAAGGCAAGCATGGGCGTGCATGTTGCCAATGAGCTGATGATTGCCGTCCCCAGCTGGCACAATGAAGTAAAAAGCCCGAGTGACCCTGTCACTCGGGCTTTTTTGTTGTGTCTGGATCCGTCGGTGCGCCGCCTGGGGAGGCTATCGGGCAGCCATGAAGGGTGACTACACTGCCTGGGTTGGTATGAGGAGATGCACAGCTTGGTGCAGATTCCGCCGCACACAGGGGAGTGGCCTATGGCTGTCATATGGAAGAGCGCGCTGTTGTCAGGGGGGCTGTTGCTGGTGGGCCTGGTGTCGGGGTGCGCCTATTTAGCGCCGACCCCCATCAGCTATCTGAGTCAGGATCCCGCGCCGGGCAAGCTCCCTTATGGGACGGTTGCCTATGTGGACGACGGCCAATGCCCGGATGGTCAGGTGAAGCGGCTGATCGGTGGCGATGCGAAGAAGAGCATACCGCGCCATGTAGAGTGCGTGGCGCGCCCGAAATAACGGGTGGATAAGCAGAGGAGTAGCCTTGCGTGCGAGGAGGGGGAGGTCAGCCCCCAATACGAAGGTCACCATAAGAAGGCCCGGGCAATTGCCCGGGCCTTCTCATTTTGGTGGTGTGCAGGCTTGCTGCTGGTTAAAAGGCATCCCCAGGCACCCGCACCCAGCCCTCCATCAGGATGCGGGCGGAGCGGGACATGACCGCCTTGGTGACCCTCCACTCGCCATTCACCTGCTGCGCCTCGGCGCCCACCCGCAGGGTGCCAGACGGATGGCCGAAGCTCACCGCCTCGCGCTCGCCGCCACCGGCCGCCAGGTTCACCAGGGTGCCGGGGATGGCTGCCGCTGTGCCGATGGCCACGGCGCAGGTGCCCATCATGGCGTGGTGCAGCTTGCCCATGGAGAGGGCCCGCACCAGCAGATCGATCTCGTTCGCCTGCACTTGCTTGCCGCTGGAGGTACGGTACTCCCTGGCCGGCGCGACGAAGGCGATCTTGGGGGTGTGCTGGCGGGTGGCCGCCTCGGCGGGCGTCTTGATCAGGCCCATGCGAAGGGCGCCGGCAACCCGGATGGCCTCGAAGCGCGCCAGCGCCTCGGGGTCTGTGTTGATCGCCTCGCGCAGCTCGGTGCCCTGATAGCCGATCTCCTCGGCGTTGACGAAGATGGTGGGGATGCCGGCGCTGATCATTGTGGCCTTGATGTTTCCTATGCCTGGCACCTCGAGATCGTCGATGAGGTTGCCGGTGGGGAAGAGGGCGCCGCCCTCCTCCCCATCGTCGGACGGGTCGAGAAACTCCAGCACGATTTCGGCGGCGGGAAAGCTGACCCCGTCCAGCTCGAAGTCACCTGTCTCCTGCACCTGACGGTTGCTCACCTGCACCTGGGCCATGATGGTCTTGCCGATATTGGCCTGCCAGATCCGCACCACGCAGATGCCGTTGTCCGGGATGCGGGCGGGATCCACCAGGCCGGCGTGGATGGCGAAGGCGCCGGCGGCGGTGGAGAGGTTGCCGCAGTTGCCACTCCAGTCGACGAAGGGCTTGTCGATGGCAACCTGGCCGTAGAGGTAGTCCACGTCGTGATCGGGCTGCTGGCTTTTGGAGAGGATCACGCACTTGGAGGTGGAGGAGGTGGCGCCCCCCATGCCGTCCATGTGGGCAGAGTAGGGATCAGGGCTGCCGATGACGCGCATGAAGAGCGCATCCCGGGCCGGGCCCGGCACCTGGCAGCGTTCTGGCAGATCGCTTAAGCGAAAGAAGACGCCCTTGCTGGTGCCGCCGCGCATATAGGTGGCCGGGATCCTGACTTGAGGTGTGTGAGTCGAAGAGAGTGGGGCCATGAATCTTGTCCTGAAAAGGGTGACGGATCCTTCTTCCTCGGGGAGAAGGTGCCCTAAGGGGGGATGAGGGGAGATCCCCTCACCCCAACCCTCTCCAAAAGGGAGAGGGAGCACATCATGCCTCTCCCGGTGAAGGGGAGGGGGAATACCATATATCAGCTGGCGGCCTTGTGGGTGGTCGCTTCCAGGAAGTCCTGGGCGAAGCGCTGCAGCACGCCGCCGGCCTCGTAGACCGAGACCTCCTCGGCGGTGTCGAGGCGGCAGGTCATGGGCACTTCGAGTGTCTCGCCGTTGCGTCTGTGAATGACCAGCACGAGATCGGTGCGCGGGGTGCGTGCCCCCTTGACGTCATAGGTCTCGGTGCCATCCAGCCCCAAGGTCAAACGGCTGGTGCCCGGCTTGAACTCCAGCGGCAGCACCCCCATGCCGATCAGGTTGGTGCGGTGAATACGCTCGAAGCCTTCCGCCGCTATCACCTCCACCCCTGCCAGCCGCACGCCTTTCGCCGCCCAGTCACGGGACGAGCCCTGGCCGTAGTCGGCGCCCGCCACTATGATCAGCGGCTGCTTGCGGGCCATGTAGGTTTCGATGGCTTCCCACATCCGCATCACCCGACCTTCCGGCTCGACCCGGGCGAGGGATCCCTTCTTCACCGCGCCGTTCACCACCGCCATCTCGTTGACCAGCTGGGGGTTGGCGAAGGTGGCGCGCTGGGCGGTCAGGTGATCGCCGCGGTGGGTGGCGTAGGAGTTGAAGTCCTCCTCCGGCAGGCCCATCTTCGCCAGGTATTCCCCGGCGGCGCTGCTGCGCATGATGGCGTTGGAGGGCGACAGGTGATCTGTGGTGATGTTGTCCGGCAGCACCGCCAGCGGCCTCATGCCCTTGAGGGTTCGTTCCCCCGCCAGCGCCCCTTCCCCCTCTTTATCCCAATAAGGCGGGCGACGGATATAGGTGCTCATCTCGCGCCAGTCATACAGGGGCGCCACCTTGGGGCCATGGTCTTCCTCTATGGTGAACATGGGGATATAGACCTGGCGGAACTGCTCCGGCTTCACCGACGCCCTGACCACGGCATCTATCTCGTCATCCGACGGCCAGATGTCTTTCAGGCGAATTTCCTTACCGTTAACCACTCCCAGCACATCCTTCTCGATGTCGAAGCGGATGGTGCCCGCGATGGCGTAGGCCACCACCAGCGGCGGCGAGGCGAGGAAGGCCTGCTTGGCGTAGGGGTGGATGCGACCGTCGAAGTTGCGGTTGCCCGACAGCACGGCGGTGGCATAGAGATCGCGGTCGATGATCTCCTGCTGGATGGCCGGATCCAGTGCGCCTGACATGCCGTTGCAGGTGGTGCAGGCGAAGGCCACTATGCCAAAGCCCAGCCGCTCCAGCTCGCTGTCCAGTCCCGCCTCTTTCAGGTACAAGGCCACCGTCTTGGAGCCCGGCGCGAGCGACGACTTGACCCAGGGCTTGCGCACCAGCCCGAGCTGGTTGGCGTTGCGCGCCAGGAGACCTGCCGCAATCACGTTGCGCGGGTTGCTGGTGTTGGTGCAACTGGTGATGGCGGCGATGATGACGGCCCCATCCGGCAGCAGGCCGTCGGCCTCCTGGGCGCGGGCCTTGTCCAGATCCACCGCTATGCCGCGGGCGGCGAGATCGGCCACCGGCAGGCGGCGGTGGGGGTTGGAGGGGCCCGCCAGGGTGCGTACCACGGTCGATAAATCAAAGTGCAGCACGCGCTCGTACTGGGCACTCGCCAGGCTGTCGGCCCAGAGACCCGCCTCCTTGGCATAGGTCTCCACCAGCTTGACCTGCTCACTATCACGGCCGGTGAGGCGCAGGTAGTCGATGGTCTGCTGGTCGATGAAGAACATGGCCGCGGTGGCGCCGTATTCCGGTGCCATGTTGGAGATGGTGGCGCGATCGCCCAGGGTGAGGGCGGCGGCGCCCTCACCACGGAACTCCAGGTAGGCGCCGACCACTTTCTGCTGACGCAGGAACTCGGTGAGCGACAGCACCAGGTCCGTGGCGGTGATGCCGGCTTGCGGCTTGCCGCTCAGCTCCACGCCGACGATCTCCGGCAGGCGCATCCAGGAGGCGCGCCCCAGCATCACGTTCTCCGCTTCGAGCCCGCCCACCCCCACCGCAATCACCCCGAGGGCGTCAACGTGGGGGGTGTGGCTGTCGGTGCCGACACAGGTGTCCGGGTAGGCCACGCCGCGATCGTTGTGGATGACCGGCGACATCTTCTCCAGGTTGATCTGGTGCATGATGCCGTTGCCCGGCTGGATCACCTCTATGTTCTTGAACGCCTGCTTGGTCCAGTTGATGAAGTGGAAGCGATCCTCGTTGCGGCGATCCTCGATGGCGCGGTTCTTGGCAAAGGCATCCGGGTCGAAGCCGCCGCACTCCACGGCCAGGGAATGATCGACGATGAGCTGCACCGGCACCACAGGGTTCACCTGGGCGGGGTCGCCGCCCTGATCGGCGATGGCATCGCGCAGGCCGGCCAAGTCCACCAGCGCGGTCTGGCCCAGGATGTCGTGGCACACCACCCGGGCCGGGAACCAGGGGAAGTCGCGATCGCGCTTGTTGTGGACGATCTGGCCGAGGCACTCGCCGAGGATGGCCGGATCGCACCGGCGCACCAGGTTCTCGGCATGCACGCGGGCGGTGTAGGAGAGCCTGTCCCAGGCGCCGGGGGCGATGGCGTTCACCGCCTCCCGGGCGTCGAAGTAGTCCAGTGCCGTACCGGGCAGGGGCTTGCGGTATTGTGCGTTGGTCATCACTTGCGCTCCTGATTCTGCTCGGCATGGACGCGGGCTGTGTAGGAGAGCCTGTCCCAGGCGCCGGGGGCGATGGCGTTCACCGCCTCCCGGGCGTCGAAGTAGTCCAGTGCCGTACCGGGCAGGGGCTTGCGGTATTGTGCGTTGGTCATCACTTGCGCTCCTGATTCTGCTCGGCATGGACGCGGGCTGTGTAGGAGAGCCTGTCCCAGGCGCCGGGGGCGATGGCGTTCACCGCCTCCCGGGCGTCGAAGTAGTCCAGTGCCGTACCGGGCAGGGGCTTGCGGTATTGTGCGTTGGTCATCACTTGCGCTCCTTGAGCGGCACGAAGGTCAGATCCTCCGGGCCCACGTAGTTGGCGCTCGGGCGGATGATCTTGCCGTCGATGCGCTGCTCGATGACGTGGGCCGACCAGCCGGAGGTGCGGGCGATCACGAACAGCGGGGTGAACATGGCGGTGGGCACCCCCATCATGTGGTAGCTGACGGCGCTGAACCAGTCGAGGTTGGGGAACATCTTCTTGGCTTCCCACATGGTGGACTCCAGGCGCTCGGCGATGTCGAACATCTTGGTGTTGTGCTGCTCCAGGCTGAGCTCGCGAGCCACCTCTTTGATCACCTTGTTGCGGGGATCCGAGACGGTGTAGACGGGGTGGCCGAAGCCGATGACCACTTCCTTCTTCTCGATGCGGGCGCGGATGTCGGCCTCGGCCTCGTCCGGATTGTCGTAACGCTTCTGGATCTCGAAGGCCACCTCGTTGGCGCCGCCGTGCTTGGGCCCGCGCAGGGCACCTATGGCACCTGTGATGCAAGAGAACATGTCGGAGCCGGTGCCGGCGATGACGCGGCCGGTGAAGGTGGAGGCATTGAACTCGTGCTCGGCGTAGAGGATGAGGGAGGTGTGCATGGCGCGCACCCAGGAGTCGCGGGGCTTCTCACCGTGCAGCAGGTGCAGGAAGTGGCCGCCGATGGAGTCGTCGTCGGTCTCCACATGAATGCGCTTGCCGTTGTGGCTGAAGTGATACCAGTAGAGCAGCACAGAGCCGAGGCAGGCCATCAGCTTGTCGGCGATGTCGCGGGCACCCGGGTGGTTGTGATCCTCCTTCTCGGGCGACAGACACCCCAGCACCGAGGTGGCGGTGCGCATCACATCCATGGGATGGGCGCTTGGGGGCAGTTGCTCCAGCGCCACCTTGACCCCGGCGGGCAGGCCGCGCAGGGACTTGAGCTTGGCCTTGTAGCCGGCTAATTCTGCGGCATTGGGCAGCTTGCCGTGCACCAGCAGGTGGGCTATCTCCTCGAATTCGCAGCTGGTGGCCACATCCAGGATGTCATAGCCACGGTAGTGCAGATCGTTGCCGGAGAGACCCACTGTACAGAGGGCGGTGTTGCCGGCGGCGGTGCCGGAGAGGGCGACGGATTTCTTCGGCTTGAAGCCGGTGGTTTCGGGAATGGCGCTCATCACATGTTTCCTCATTCAGTCCGTTGAAGCGCCGGCCGCCAGCATGAGACGGCCGGTCGGCGTGTTATTCCTTGGTAGACAGGTCCTTGGTGAACAGCCTGTCCAGGGTCTGCTCGTAGTGGTGGTAGCCGAGGAAGTCGTAGAGGGACTCCCGGGTCTGCATGGTGTCGACCACGGCGCGCTGGTGGCCATCGCGGCGAAGCTGCTGATAGACGTTGAGGGCGGCCTGGTTGGCGGCGCGGGCGGCGCTCAGGGGGTAGAGCACCATGTCGACGCCATGGGCAGCGAGGGCCTCCTTGTCAAACAGCTCCGTCTTGCCGAATTCGGTCATGTTGGCGAGGATGGGGACGCCAGCCGCCTGCTTGAAGCTGTCGTACTGGTGAAGTTCGGTGACCGCCTCGGCGAAGATCATGTCGGCTCCGGCGGCGGCGTAGGCCGCGGCGCGCTCCAGGGCCGAGCCCAGCCCTTCCACCGCCAGGGCGTCGGTGCGGGCCATGATGACGAAGTGTTCGTCTCGGCGGGCATCCACCGCCGCCTTGATCCTGTCCACCATCTCGGCGATGGAGACCACCGCCTTGTTCGGCCTGTGGCCACAGCGTTTCTGGGCCACCTGATCCTCCATGTGGACGGCGGCCACCCCACCGCGCTCGAAGGCGCGGACGGTACGGGCGATGTTGAAGGCGCCGCCCCAGCCGGTGTCGATGTCCACCAGCAGGGGGATCTCGGTGGCGGCGGTGATGCGCTCGGCATCGATGAGCACGTCGTTCATGGAGGTCATGCCCAGATCCGGCAGGCCATAAGAGGCGTTGGCCACCCCGGCGCCGGAGAGGTAGAGGGCCTTGAAGCCGCTGCGTTCGGCCATCAGCGCCATGTAGGCGTTGATGGTGCCGACGATCTGCAGGGGTTTCTCATTGGCCAGCGCGGTGCGAAAACGCGCCCCGGCCGAGGGGGACAAGTTAGACATAGTGACTCCTTTCATGCTGCTCATGTTTTGCTGTGAATAGAACCATCTCACACTACGTTGACGTTAACGTCAATTATGCTTAGGTCCAAGGCCCGTCACTGAGCGGGCACAGGCGGCTGCTTCCTGGATAAATCCCTGTAATTCAATTAAATACCTTCAGGTTCCAACACCTGCCCGGCCATGTCGCCTCGCCGTCATGGGGGAACAGGGCCGATTCTGTCGTCTTCCCCGAGGGCGGGCAACGAATTCGAAGGGGGGTGTCATGAGATGAAAAGTGGCTGTCGCCCGATGAAAAGCGGCCATTCACCCAACCCCCTAGATTCAATCCGGACGATGCATTTCATTCACGAACGGATTGGAGAACAGAGATGGCCAACGCCATACGCTTTTATGAAACCGGGGGCCCGGACGTGCTGCGCTACGAAGAGGTGGCGGTGGGCGAACCCGGTCCCGGCCAGGTGCGCCTGCGCCATGCCGCGGTCGGCCTGAACTATGCCGACACCTATTTTCGCAATGGCACCTACCCCATCCCCATGCCCAATGGCCTCGGGGTCGAGGGAGCCGGGGTGGTGGAGGCGGTGGGCGAGGGGGTCAGCAACGTGGCGGTGGGCGATCGCGTCACCTACACCGGCTTTATCAACACCCTAGGCGCTTATTCTACCGAGCGCCTGATCCCGGCCGCCCCCCTCATCCGGCTGCCGGACAGCATCAGCTGCGAGACCGCCGCCGCCATGACAATGCGGGGCCTGACGTCTGCCTACCTGATGCGCCGCATCCATGACTTCAAGCCCGGTGACAGCATCTTGCTGCACGCGGCGGCGGGGGGCGTCGGCCTCATCGTCGCCCAGTGGGCCAAGCTGCTGGGGCTGACGGTGATAGGCACCGTCTCGAGCGACGCCAAGGCCGAGCTGGCCCGTGCCCACGGCTGCGACTTCACCATCGACTACAGCCGCGAAGATGTGGCCACCCGGGTGCGCGCCCTGACTGGCGGCGCCGGGGTCGACGTGGTGTTTGACAGCGTCGGCAAGAGCACCTTCATGGGCTCGCTCGATTCTCTTAAACGCCGCGGCCTCATGGTCTGCGTCGGCACTGCCTCCGGCCCCATCGACGGCTTCAACCCCCAGTTGCTGGCCATGAAGGGCTCCCTCTATCTGACCCGGCCGGCGCTCGCCGACTACATCGCCGATCCCGCCGAGAAGGAGGCCCTGGCCGGCGAGCTGTTCGATCACGTGGCCAGCGGGCGGATCAAGATAGAGATCAACCAGCGTTACGCGCTGCAGGACGCAGCGCAGGCTCACCGCGATCTAGAGTCGCGCCAGACCACGGGCTCCTCCGTGTTCATCATCTAGGCCAAGGATCCCAGGCCAGCCCGCACTGGAGGGCGGCGCCTGCAGCACTGACTTGTCATTCAGGGAGAGAGACATGCGTGTAGAACAACTGACCTGCCACATAGGCGCCGAACTGAGCGGCGTCAATCTGGCGGACGCCGTTCACGATGAGGGGCTGTTCGCCGAGATCCGTACCCTCTTGCTCAGGCACAGGGTGCTGTTTTTGCGCAAGCAGGATATCAGCCGCGCCGATCACGTGGCCTTCGCCCGCCGCTTCGGCGAGCTGGAGGATCACCCGGTGGCGGGCAGCGATCCGGACAACCCCGGTCTGGTGCGCATCTACAAGTCCCCGGAGCTACCCAACGATCGCTACGAGAACGCCTGGCACACCGACGCCACCTGGCGCGCCCAACCGCCCATGGGGTGCGTGCTGCGCTGCGTGGAGTGTCCGCCCGTGGGGGGCGACACCCTCTGGGCCAACATGGTGGTGGCCTACGAGCAGCTGCCGGGGGAGATCAAGGAGAAGATCGCCGGCCTGCGTGCCCGTCACAGCATAGAGGCGAGCTTCGGGGCGGCCATGCCCATCGAGAAGCGGCTGGCGCTCAAGGCCCAGTTCCCGGATGCGGAGCACCCCGTGGTGCGCACCCACCCGGAGACCGACGAGAAGATCCTCTTCGTCAACGCCTTCGCCACCCACCTCACCAATTTCCACACCCCGGCCCACGTGCGTGTCGGTCAGGACTACAGCATGGGGGGCAGCGATCTGCTGCGCTACCTGATAAGCCAGGCCTATATCCCCGAGTATCAGGTGCGCTGGCGCTGGCAGCCGGGCAGCATCGCCATCTGGGACAATCGCAGCACCCAGCACTATGCCGCCATGGACTACCCCCCCAGCCATCGCAAGATGGAGCGGGCCGGGATCATGGGAGATACCCCCTTCTGATCAAACCCCGGGCCCCGCGCCCGGGAGAGATCACCACGCCCGGCTCTTCATGGAAGGCCAGCCAATTTAAGGAATGAACAGATGCAATTTTTTGACGATTCCCTGCACCCGGAAAACATGGAAAAGGTAGTCATCACGGTGGCCCCCTACGGTCCTGAGTGGGCGCCCGGCGACTTCCCGGAAGACATCCCGGTGACCATGGAGGAGCAAGTCCAGAAGGCGGTGGAGTGCTACGAGGCCGGTGCCACCGTGCTGCACCTGCACGTGCGCGAGCTGGACGGCACCGGCTCCAAGCGGCTGTCCAAGTTCAACGAGCTGATCGCCGGGGTGCGCAAGGCGGTGCCCGACATGATCATCCAGGTGGGGGGCTCCATCTCCTTCGCGCCGGAAGGGGAGGGCGAGGCGGCCAAGTGGCTCTCCGACGACACCCGCCACATGCTGGCGGAGCTGACCCCGAAACCGGATCAGGTCACGGTGGCCATCAACACCACCCAGATGAACATCATGGAGCTGCTCTATCCGGAGTACCTGGCGGGCACCTCGCTGGCGAACCCCGCCTACCAGGCGGCCTACAGCGAGATGACGGTGCCGGCCGGCCCGGCCTGGGTGGCGGAGCACTTGAAGCGCCTGATGGCCAGCGGCATCCAGCCCCACTTCCAGCTGACCGGCATGCACGCCCTGGAGACCCTGGAGCGGCTGGTACGCAAGGGGGTCTACATGGGCCCCCTCAACCTCACCTGGATCGGCATCGGCGGCGGTTTTGATGGTCCCAACCCGTTCAACTTCATGAACTTCGTCCACCGTGCGCCGGACGGTGCCTGCGTCACCGCCGAGTCGCTGCTCAAAAACGTGCTGCCCTTCAACATGATGGCCATGGCCATGGGGCTGCACCCACGCTGCGGCATCGAGGACACCATCATAGGCCAGCACGGCCAGCGCATGAGCTCGGTGGAGCAGATCCGCCAGTGCGTGCGGGTCGCTCACGAGCTGGGTCGCGAGGTAGCCAACGGCAAGGAGGCGCGCGCCATCTACCGCATCGGCGTGCAGTACGACAGCGTGGAGGAGACGCTGTTGGCCAACGGCATGGCACCGAACCGGACCCCGGGCCAGAAAGGGGTGCCACAACGGTCCTGAGCCAGATGGGTCGCCGCAAAAATAGCGGGGCGGCGACTCCCCAACACTGTTTGCCAAACGGCCTTGCGCCTTGCACTATGCAGCACGCAGGGTAACTGAGTGATGAATCAATATTGTCTGGCCGGGGGCCTCTGCCGCCGGTCCGTTGACCGAAAAACCCAACCCAATTTGCAGTAGCGCGAGGGATTGTATGGCTACGTATCATATCGATGACGACCCAGAGGCCGGCAAGGTTGCCGTGCCCCGTCGTTATGCCTGGATAGTGTTTGCGCTGACCTTCGGTCTGCTCATCTCCGATTACATGTCGCGTCAGGTGCTCAACGCCGTCTTCCCCATGCTCAAGGGGGAGTGGGCGCTCTCGGACACCCAGCTTGGCCTGCTCAGCGGCATAGTGGCGCTCATGGTCGGGCTCTTGACCTTTCCGCTCTCCCTGCTCGCCGATCGTTTCGGCCGGGTCAAGAGCCTGGCCATGATGGCCGCGCTCTGGAGCCTGGCGACCCTGGGCTGCGCCCTGGCCCAGGACTATGAGCAGATGTTCATCGCCCGCTTCCTGGTGGGAGTGGGGGAGGCCGCCTACGGCAGCGTCGGCATCGCCGTGGTGGTCTCCGTGTTCCCGCGGGAGATGCGGGCCACCCTCTCCGGCGCCTTCATCTCCGGCGGCATGTTCGGCTCCGTGCTCGGCATGGCCACCGGGGGCGTGCTGGCGCACTTCCTCGGCTGGCGCTGGGCCTTCGCCGGCATGGCCCTGTTCGGCCTGGTGCTGGCGGCCATCTATCCCCTCATCGTCAAGGAGGCGCGGATCTCCCAGACCAGCCGGGCGGCACGGGGGAGCACGGAGGCGGGTCGCAATCCCCTGCGCAGCCTCTACTCCAGCCGCTCGGTGATCTCGGCCTATGTGGGCAGCGGTCTGCAACTGTTCGTCGGCGGCACCGTCATCGTCTGGATGCCGAGCTATTTCAACCGCTACTACGGACTGGACACGGACAAGGCGGGGCTCATGGCCGCCATCATAGTGCTGTGCAGCGGGGCCGGCATGATCCTCTGCGGCATGCTGAGCGATCGGCTGTGCCGCAACCGGCCGGATCGCAAGATAAGCCTCGCCATCGCCTACTGCCTCGGGAGCTGTCTGCTGCTCTCCCTGGCGTTTGCCCTGCCGGCCGGGTTGCCCCAGCTGCTGCTGATAGGTCTGGGGATGTTCATCGCCACCGGCACCTCGGGTCCTGCCGGTGCCATGGTGGCCAACCTCACCCACGCCAGCGTGCACGGCACGGCCTTTGCCACCCTGACCCTTGCCAACAACCTGCTCGGGCTGGCCCCAGGCCCCTTCATCACCGGCAAGGTGTCCGACCACATAGGCCTGGACAACGCCTTCCAGCTGGTGCCCCTCATCAGCGTCGCGGCGGCCGCCGTCTTCTTCTACGGCAAGCGCCACTACCACAAGGACGTGGCCCGGCTCGACGGTGACGCCGGCCGCCAGATCATCACAGGTCCCCAGGGCTCGGAGGTGAGGGCATGAGGCTCAGCATCGAGGTCTATGTCGATTTCATCTGCCCCTGGTGCCTCATCGGCAAACGCCAGCTGGCGCAGGCCCTGACCCAGCTGGGGGCAGAGCGGCCCGAGGTGCGGGTCGATGTGCACTGGCGCGGGGTGCAGCTGCTGCCCGCGCTGCCGGTGCAGGGGGAGGATTTTCACGACTTCTACCTGCGGCGCCTTGGCAGCGCACAGGCCATGGGCCTGCGTCAGGCCCAGGTGCGGCAGGCGGCGGCCAGCGTCGGCGTAGAGCTGGACTTTGGCAATATCCCCCGCATGCCGAACACGGCCGATGCCCACCGCCTGTGGCAACGGGCCTGCCAGCTGGGATCGCCGGCGCAGCTGGACGAGTTGCTGGAGTGGCTGTTCGCCTGCCACTTCCTGCACGGTGGGGATCTGGGGGATGGTGCTACCTTGCTGGGGCTGGCCGAGGCGGCGGGCTTTGGATCCGCCGATCTGGTGAGCAGCCTGCAGGGGGACGGGACTCCCTTCCACTGCGATCTGCCCGGGGCGGCCCAGCAGGGGGTGCCCAGCTTCGTGATGGGGAAGGGCCTGACTCTCAGCGGGGCCCAGCCGGTGGCGAAGCTGCTGGCCAGCCTGCGCCAGGCGCTGGATGCGGCGGCCGGGGCGGCGGCTGCGCGTATCTTGGTGCCAGCCGAGCGGGTGCCTGAACCGGGCAAACGTATCCTCATCGAGGCCCAGGGCAAGAGCCTGGTGCTGTTCAACGTCGATGGCCGCTTCCACGCCATCGACGACGGCTGCCCCCACCAGGGGGCCTCATTGTGCGGCGGCCGGCTGGAGGGGGAGGTGATCCAGTGCCTGGCCCACGGCCTGCGCTTCAACCTGACGACGGGGCTGCTGCTGAACTCGACCCAGCTCAGGGTCGGTCGCTACCCGGTCGAGCGGGAGGGCGCGGGGCTCTCCATCCTCATCCCATCCCGGGAGGTCAGCCCATGCTCACCCTGACCATGACGGATCGCTATCAGCGGGTGCGAACCCTGGCCCCCGGCATGGCGGTCAGCATCACGGTGGCGGCGGCCGCCACCTTCCTCTCCGAGCACTACGGCGCCCCCGTGCTGCTGTTCGCCCTGCTGCTCGGCATGGGGCTGAACTTCCTCTCCGCCGAGGGGACCTGCAAGGCGGGCATCGAATTCACCGCGCGCAGCGTGCTGCGCATCGGGGTCGCCCTGCTCGGCATGCGCATCACCCTGGGCCAGATCGCCGAGCTGGGCTGGATGCCGGTGCTGCTGGTGGTCACCCTGGTGGTGGTCACCATCAGCCTCTCTGTGGTGGCGGCCAGGCTGATGGGATTCCAGCGGCTGTTCGGCATGCTGACCGGGGGGGCGACCGCCATCTGCGGCGCCTCCGCCGCCCTGGCCCTGGCCGCCTCCTTGCCCAATCACCCCCAGAAGGAGCGCGCCACCCTGTTCACCGTGATCGGGGTCTCGGTGCTCTCGACCCTGGCGATGATCCTCTACCCCATGATCGCCCGCTTCTTCGAGCTGACGCCGGTGGAGGCGGGGGTCTTCCTCGGCGCCACCATTCACGACGTCGCCCAGGTGGTGGGTGCCGGCTACAGCATGTCCACCGAGACCGGTGACGTGGCGACCGTGGTCAAGCTGATGCGGGTCGCCATGCTGCTGCCGGTGATCGTCGTCGCCGCCATGATCACCCGCAGGCAGGGGGCGGATGGCCCCTTGGGCAAGCGTCCGCCCCTGCTGCCCCTGTTTGCCGTCGGCTTCCTGGTGCTGGCCTGCATCAACAGCACAGGCTGGGTGCCCGTCCCGTTGCAGGAGGGGGTCAACGGCCTGTCACGCTGGTGCCTGGTCATCGCCATCGCCGCCATCGGCATGAAGACCCAGCTCAAGGAGCTGGCGGCGGTCGGCATCAAGCCCATCCTGCTGATGGTGGGGGAGACCGCCTTCCTGGTCGCCCTGGTGCTGACCCTGATGCATTGGGGCATCAAGCCTTAGGAAGCCAATGCATGCCGACTCAAAAAAACAGCCATAAAACGAACGCGCCCCTGTGGCCAACGGACTAGCCAGAGAGCAGAGAGGTAGTTATGAACAAGGTTTATCCCAGCGCCCAGGCCGCCCTGAGCGGCCTGGTGCAGGACGACATCACCATAGCCTCGGGGGGCTTCGGCCTGTGCGGCATCCCCGAGCGGCTCATCGAGGCGCTGAAGGGGAGCGGCAAGGGCGGCTTCACCATCATCAGCAACAACTGCGGGGTAGATGACTTCGGCCTGGGGCCGCTGCTCCACAGCCGCCAGATAAAGAAGATGATCTCCTCCTACGTGGGGGGCAACAAGGAGTTCGAGCGCCAGTACCTCGCGGGGGAACTTGAGCTTGAGTTCACCCCCCAGGGGACGCTCGCCGAGAAGCTGAGGGCTGGCGGCGCCGGCATCCCCGCCTTCTTCACCCGCACCGGTTACGGGACACTGATCGCCGAGGGCAAGGAGACCCGCCAGTTCGACGGCGAGTGGTATGTGATGGAGCACGCCCTGACGGCGGACCTGGCCCTCATCAAGGGGGCCAGGGCCGACAAGGCGGGCAACCTGATGTTCAACAAGACGGCGCGCAACTTCAACCCGCTCTGTGCCAAGGCGGGGCGGGTCTGCGTGGCCGAGGTGGAGGAGATAGTCGAGGTGGGGGAGCTGGCCCCCGACGACATTCACCTGCCCGGCATCTATGTGCAGCGGCTGGTCTTGAACCCCGACCCCGAGAAACGCATCGAAGTGCGCACCGTCATGGAGAAAAACTGACATGCTCTGGACCTGTGAAGAGTTGGTGCAGTACACCCCCCAGGAGCTTCTATTGGCTTTCTTTTTCCAACCGTGCGCAGCGAGGAACTAAATCATGGCCTGGACCCGTGAAGAGATGGCGCAGCGCGCCGCACAGGAGCTGCAAGACGGCTTCTACGTCAACCTGGGGATCGGCCTGCCGACCCTGGTGGCCAACTACATCCCGGACGGCATGGAGGTGTGGCTGCAGAGCGAGAACGGCCTGCTCGGCATAGGCCCCTTCCCGAGCGAGGCCGAGCTGGACCCGGATCTCATCAATGCCGGCAAGCAGACCATCACCACACTGCCCGGCAGCAGCTTCTTCGACAGCGCCGAGAGTTTTGCCATGATCCGCGGCGGCCACATCAACCTGGCCCTGCTCGGGGCCATGCAGGTCTCCGAGCGCGGGGATCTCGCGAACTGGATGATCCCGGGCAAGATGGTCAAGGGCATGGGGGGCGCCATGGATCTGGTGGCCGGCGTCAAGCGGGTGGTAGTGCTGATGGAGCACTGCGCAAAGGGGGGCGAGCACAAGATACTGGAGTGGTGCTCCCTGCCGCTGACCGGGGTCGGCGTGGTGGATCGCATCATCAGCGATCTCGCCGTGCTGGATGTGACCCCGAACGGCCTTCGCCTGGTGGAGCTGGCCCCCGGCATCGAGTTCGAGGCGCTGCAAGCCGCCACCGGCTGCGCCATAGCGCGCTGACGCTTAGCCATCCACGGGGAGGGGCGCTCGCGCACTCCCCGCTATTTTTTCTCGCCATCTACGTCTCTTGCCCCTTGGCTATCCTGCACTGACCCGTCGCCTCCCGCTTGTCTCCATCTCCTGTTCCCTTCGCGGCTTTTCTGTCGCCCGGATCACTGTTCTCAGCTGAACAAGGGCTGTATGGGGCCGGTCGTCGACGAGCGAATCCCGCGCCAGCCGCGGGATGCAGCCGCTGTCACCAAATGAAAAGTGACTGACGTTCAATGGCAAGCGCGCCCCTGGAGCTAGGCCTTACAGTCGGCACTAAGAACACAGAGCGCACTCGGACAAGCGAAACAGGGGGGAGGCAACCGGCCAATGGCCAGCTTGCCAAATCCGGCGAAACGCCCCGGTCAGCGCCATAAAAAAGCCAACGGAAACGGCAACAAAAATAACAAAACGACGACAACACTCGGAGAGACTGTAATGGATTACAAGCACACGAGTCATGGTTGCGGTGCCCTGCGCCTCAGCCTGCTGGCGACGGCCATCGCGGCCGTCCTCATGCCCAGCGTTCAGGCGGTCGAAGTCGACACCCAGAGTGAAGACTGGTCCGTTCGCTTCGACAACACCGGCAAGTTCAACTACGGCATGCGCACCGAGAGTGCCGATGAGCGGATGCTTGCCACCCCGAACAACAACGACGGGGACTACAACTTCAAGGATGCCGGCGATACCGTCACCACCCGCTTCGATCTGCTGACCGAGCTGGATGTGGTGAACAAGGGCAACACCGGCTTTCGCATCAGCGCCGCCAGCTGGTATGACTATGCCTACCGCGACGTCGGCGCTGACGAGAACCCCTTCATCAACGGCAACAGCGCCAGCTCCGGCATCGTCGGGCTGCCCCCGGTGGCGGGCAACCGTCATCTGAGCGACTATGCGGATCGCTACTACCATGGCCCCTCCGGCGAGCTGCTCGATGCCTTCGTGTTCCACAACATGGAGGTGGGTGACGAATCCCTGCTCGGGGTCAAGATAGGCCAGCACAACATCTTCTGGGGGGAAACCCTGCTGAGCCCGGTGCACGCCCTCAGCTATGGCCAGTCCGGCCTGGATCTCGCGAAGCTAGCGGCATCCCCGGGGACGGAAGCGAAAGAGCTGTTCGTGCCCCGCAACCAGATCTCCGCCTCCTTCACCCTGAACCCGGAGTGGACCTTCGCCGCCCAGTACTTCCTGGACTGGAACGCCGCCCGCCTGCCGGAAGCCGGCACCTATTACGGCAGCTCCGATCTGGTGGGCTTCGGTGCCCAGTCCTTCCTGCTGGGTCACACCGGCGGGCCGGGGCTGGCCGGACCGAGCGGCACCCTCAGCAACATTCGCCGGGGGGATGACCTGGAGCCGGGCAAGCACGGCGACTGGGGCATCATGGCCAAGTGGTCCCCCGAGGCGCTGGATGCGACCCTGGGGGCCTTCTACCGCCGCACCGCCGACATCCTGCCCCAGGCGGTGCTCGATGCCCGTGGCATGACCATTCGCGGGGCGGCGCCGCTACCGGCCGGGGCCGTGCCCAACCTGCGCCAGTCCATCGCCAACACCAGCTACGCCCTGGCCTATGGCGACGATATCGACATCTTTGGCCTCAGCCTCTCCAAGGATGTGGCCGGGGTGAGCGTCGGCAGCGATCTCAACTATCGCCAGCACATGCCCCTCTCCAGCATCCCGGCTCTGCTCAGTGCCACGGGCCCCGGGGGACTGGCCAACGGCTTCGGGATCCCGGCGCCCGTGCTAGGTCCCCGTCATCCGGACACCGGGGTGATCACCGATGACTCCGATGGCTACAGCGCCACCGGCGATACCCTGCACTGGACCCTCAACGGCCTGATGACCTTCGCGGACACGGCGCTGTTCGACGGCGCCGCCCTGCTCGGGGAGCTCTACTACAGCAACCTGCTGAGCCTGGATGACCACAACAAGGCGCTCTACAAGGGGGAGGAGAGCTATCAGGGCATCGACAAGCCCACCCGGGACAACTGGGGGCTGGCGGTCAACTTCACCCCGACCTGGTATCAGGTCCTGCCGGGGGTCGACATGAACATGCCGCTCTCGGTGAACTGGGGGCTGGCGGGCATCTCCCCGGTCCAGGCGGGCGGGGCGAAAGACACCGGCAGCTATGCGGTGGGGCTCGGCGCCACCCTCTACAACCAGTACTTCGTCGATCTGAAATACGTGGACTCCTTTGGCAAGTCTGCCGAGTGCAATGACGGTGCCGAGGATGGCGCCACCCCCAATGCCCTCGATGGGGCCCAGCGCAACACCTGTTATGCCGGTGGTTACGCCTCCTTCTCCGGTGGCGGTGCCACCACGGAAGACAGAGGCGCCATCTACCTGACCCTGAAGACCACTTACTGAGTCACCTCAAGCGACCGAGTCGGAGAACGAGATATGACATTCAACAAGACCATGCTGGCCGCCTCCCTCACCCTGGCCCTCACGGGCCAGGCACTGGCCGCCGTCTCCAGCAGCGAAGCCGCACAGCTCGGCACCAGCCTGACCCAGGTGGGCGCCGAGGCGGCCGCCAACGCCGATGGCAGCATCCCCGCCTACAGCGGGGGCCTGACCACTCCGCCGGCCGACTTCAAGGCCGGTGACAGCATGCGCCCGGATCCCTATGCGGGCGAGCAGCCGCTCCTGGTCATCACCGGCAAGAACGCGGCCCAATACCAGGGGGCGCTGACCGCCACCACGGCGGAGCTGCTCAAGCGCTTCCCGGACTTCAGGGTGGACCTCTACCCGACCCACCGCAGCGTGGCGCTGCCACAGGCGGTGCTGGACAACACCAGGAAGAACGCGCTCAGCGCCACCACCCTGGCGGGGGGCATGGCGGTGGACAAGGTGCTGCCGGGCATTCCCTTCCCCATCCCCAAGAGCGGGGCCGAGGCGATGTGGAACTTCCTGCTGCGCTACCAGGGGGTGAACATCGCCACCAAGTACGACTCCTGGAACGTGGACGCCGCCGGGGTGGCGGCCCTCTCCACCACGGGGCAGGCCTTCATCAACTACGCCATCTACGAGGACATGGCCAAGCCCATCTCGGCCAAGGACACCTACTACCAGATGAAGCTCCATTACACGGGCCCGGCCCGCCGCGCCGGCGAGGCCATCATGCTGCGCGATGCTGCCAACCCCCTGGAGCAGCCGCGCAAGGCCTGGCAGTACCTGCCGGGCCAGCGCCGGGTCAAGCTGGCGCCGAACCTGGCCTACGATACCCCGAACCCGGGCACCTCGGGGGCGGGCACCTATGACGACGTCTTCGTCTTCAACGGGGCGCTGGACAGATTCGACTGGAAGCTGGTGGGCAAGCAGGAAATGATAGTCCCCTACAACACCTATCGATTGACCTATCAGCCCGATGCCAGGGCGCTGACCACCCCCAACTTCCTGTCACCGGATCACGTGCGCTGGGAGAAGCACAGGGTCTGGGTGGTGG
>RCUI01000294.1_pt1 | contig 18770 bp, 15 predicted proteins | sample 2166121 | NCBI WGS metagenome assembly RCUI01 (sample SAMN09932700, study PRJNA488358) | compost metagenome | feature: garden; material: soil; isolation source: compost soil in succinic acid-enriched culture | place: Germany: Experimental Botanical Garden Goettingen | collected 2016-01-27
TCGGGCTGCATGTGCACGTTGGGCCATTCAAGGTTGTAGGCCCCGGTTTCGATCAGGGTCACGTCAAACGGGCCGTACTGCTCGCCAATCTGCTTGAAACCCTCGAAGTAACCGGTATCACCACTGAAGAACACCCGCAGGTTCTCCTCCAGGATCACCCAGGATGCCCACAACGTGCTGTTGCTGTCGAACAGGCCGCGCCCGGAAAAGTGTTGCGCCGGGGTGGCAACGAAACGGATACCGTCGACCTGGGTTTCCTGCCACCAGTCCAGTTGTCGCACCTTGGCAGCCGGCACCCCCCATTCGATTAACAGGTCACCGACGCCCATCGGCGCGAGGAAATGCTCGGCGCGATCGGCCAACTGTCTGATCGCCTGTTCATCAAGGTGGTCATAGTGGTCGTGAGAGAGGATCACCGCAGTCAACGGTGGCAGTTCTTCCAGCTTCAGCGGCGGCGGGTGAAAACGCTGCGGACCGGCCCACTGCACCGGCGAGGCGCGCTCAGCAAATACCGGGTCGGTAATAAAGAAGCGATCATGCAGTTTCAGCAATACCGTGGAATGCCCCAGACGCCACAGGCTGCGATCCGGTGCCTCAAGCAATTGCTGGCGCCCCAAAGGCTGGACAGCGATGTCCACATCCGGCCGGGTTCCTGCTGGCTTACCGAGAAGCAGAAACTTGAAGCCGATGCGCAACTTTTTCAGCGCGCTGTCTTGCGGTAATGGGCGCAGGTTGTGATACCGCCCATCCTGGCGCAACGCCGGTTCACCGGCCTTTGGGGGAAATGGGGCCATGACTAGAAGCACTCCGAGGATGAGGGCGAGTTTCATGTTACCCCGAGGTGGCTGCATCCACTGTGAAATGGCTTGTAAGGCCATTTTTCAACAGCCTGCGATTGTTCAACAATATTCACACCTTTTATGCGATAAACGGCGTCCCGGAACAGACCAGCGACCATGATGGATAATAGAAGCGGCAAGGGACTTTCATTTGTCAGGAGGATCTACCTGCCGCGCATTATTGGCTTGGGTATCGGCATGCTTGCCGTTATGGCCGGTATTTCCGGCCTGGACATCCCGCAATGGGCCTGGGCGCTGCTGCTGTTCAATGGCCTGATCTGGCCCCATCTGGCCTTTCAACTTGCTCGACGCGCTGGCGTGCCGTACCACGCCGAGTACCGCAACCTGCTGTTCGATTCGTTGATGGGTGGGTTCTGGACCGCAACCATGCAGTTCAATCCCCTGCCCAGCGTGACGATTCTGGCGATGATGGCGATGAACAACTTCGCCGCAGGCGGTCAGCGCCTGTTCCTCAAAGGGCTGCTGATTCAGGGCCTGGGTGGGGGGCTTTCGATCGCCCTGTTCGGCGCCGGTTTGCAGTTGCAGGCCACCCCCATGCAGATCTATGCGTGCCTGCCGATGCTGACGCTGTACCCAATGGCTGTTGGCTGGGTCTGCTACAACCTGGCGATGAAACTCGCTGAACATAAACGCCGCCTCAGCGCCCTGAGCCGCACCGACAGCCTCACCGGCCTGCTCAACCATGGTTCCTGGAAAGACCTGCTGCAACTCAAGTTCCAGATCTGCCAGCAGCAACACTGCCAGGCGGTGATTGCCCTTATCGACATCGACCATTTCAAAGCCATCAACGATACCTACGGCCATGTAGTTGGCGACTGCGTGTTGACCCAGCTCAGCAGCGAACTCAAACGCGGCCTGCGCGAAGATGACCTGGCTGGCCGCTATGGCGGCGACGAATTTTGCCTGATTCTGCCCAATTCCGATGTTGAACAAGCCCGCCAGACCATGGAGCGACTGCGCGAGCGGATCGGCAGCTACCGCAACCCACAACTGCCGGCGTTGCGGATCAGCTTGAGCATTGGCCTGGCCAGCTGCCGCGAAGACTTGACGGATGCCGAGGCGTGGCTCAACGAAGCCGATAAAGCCCTGTATGTCGCCAAAAACAGTGGGCGCAATCAGGTCAATTTCTCCCAACCGGACCTCACAACGCTGAAGCTGGCCTATCCTCAATGAACGTTCGCCCCGCGGCGTAACCGTCGGGACGCAGTTCACCAAGGATGTGCATGCGTATGGACAGGATCGTCGAGGTTTCGCCTACCAGCCCACCCCCCAGCCTGCCGACACGTAAACTTATTGCCAGTATTGCTGCACTGTTTGTCCTGGCCTGCCTGATTGCCCTCGGGGCACTGTTCAACGTCGCCTCCTCTTTGAACGCCAACGAACGCGAGAAAAGTAGCTTCTATGCGCACAAGGCACTGGAGCAACGGCTCGAAGCCGCCCGCCAGTTCCTCTCCAGCTACGCCGTGTGGGATGCTGCCTATGAACACCTTAATGGCACTGCCGACCTGCACTGGGCCTACGAAGAAGAGAACGTCGGCGACTCGTTGTACACCGCCAGCGGTTTTGAAGGCGTGTTTGTAGTCGATGACCTCAGCACTAAATATGCCTTGTTCAAAGGCCAGCTTAGCAGCGCACCGGCCAGCACCTATATAGAAGAGCCGCTGGAATCGATCATCACCCAGGCGCGAGGCGTTGCCGCCGACCGCCAGCAGATTACCCGCCACGTCCTGTTCAATGGCTGGCCTGCGGTGCTGGTAGCGGCTGCGATCCGTCCTGATGATGAACTCCTGAGCATTGACCCGCGCACCACCTCGGTGATGATATTCGTCGACCAACTAACGGCGGAAAAGCTGGTCAACCTGGGCACCGGCGCAGGCTTGAGCGGCATGCACATTGAGAAAATTGGCAAACTGTCTGCCGATGCATCCAGCCTGCCCTTGGGCGATACCGGCTACCGCCTGGAATGGCTGACGCCGCGCCCGGGTGATCAGTTGCTCTGGGGGGTAATGCCACCGCTGCTCGGCGCGATGCTGGTGCTGGGCCTGCTGATGGTCTACTTCTTCCGCTACGCCTTGCGCACCTCGCAGAAAATCGACAGCACCCTGGAGCGCCTCCAAACCAGTAACCTGGCGCTGGAGGCCAGCGAACAGCGCTTTCGAGCCGTAGCTGAAGCCGCCTCGGACTGGATCTGGGAAACCGACCGCCACCATCGCTTGAGTTATCTGTCGCAGCGCTTCGTCGCCGTTACTGGCTTCAACACCAATGACTGGCTGGGCCAACCGATCAATCAACTGCTCAGTTGTGAAACCACCCCCCTCACCCTCTGGCTCGACAACCAGGCTGATCCCGACTCTGCGCAAATGGCCAACCTGCGTTGCGGCTATCGCGACCAGAATGGTCATTTACGTTTTTGCCGGGTGTCGGCCCGCTCGATCATGGCGGGCAACAAACTGATCGGTTTTCGTGGCACCGCCAGTGACATCACCGATGAAGTCGCCGCCCATGCCCACATTCAGCACCTGTCCATGCATGATGCGCTGACCGGCCTGGCCAATCGCAACAAGCTCTCACGTTTTCTCGAACAAGCCCTGCTCAAAGGCCAGGACGCGACTCCGTTGACGCTGTTGCTGCTGGACCTGGACAGTTTCAAACCGATCAACGACTCCCTCGGCCATGCCGCCGGCGACGCGGTGTTGCTGGAAGTCGCCACCCGCCTGCGTGAATCGACCCGCGACGGTGATCTGGTGGCCCGCCTGGGCGGTGACGAGTTTGTCCTGGTAATGAACGGCATGGACAGCCGCAACGAAATCGACCGCTTTTGCGCCCGCCTGATCGACAACCTGCATCAGCCGATCCACTTCGAGGAACAGATTCTGCACATCGGTGCCAGCCTGGGTGTTGCCCAGACTCGCCTGCAGGGCTTCGATGCCGGCGAACTGATCCGCTGCGCCGATATTGCCCTGTACCAGGCCAAGGCCGACGGCAAGAACACCTGGCGCTACTTTTCACCCGAAATGAACGACCAGATCCAGTACCGTCGGCAACTGGAAAATGACTTGCGCAAGGCACTGAAGAACAATGAGTTCGTTCTTCACTACCAGCCACGCTATCGATTGGAGACCCTGGAAATCGTGTCAGTCGAAGCACTGGTGCGCTGGCAGCATCCGCTGGAAGGGCTGCTGGGCCCGGACACCTTTATTCCATTGGCTGAACAGACTGACCTGATCGTACCGCTGGGTCGCTGGGTGTTGCGTGAAGCCTGCGAGACGGCTCGCAGCTGGCCGGAGCATCTGCTGGTTTCGGTCAACCTGTCACCAGCACAGTTCTCCCGTAGCGATGTGGTCAGCGATGTCTACAAGATTCTGGTCGACACGGGTTTCCCGGCCCAGCGTCTGGAGCTGGAAATCACCGAAAACGTCATGCTCAACGATATCGAAGGGGCCCTGGGCACCATGACCGCCCTCAAGGAGCTGGGCGTGCGGTTGAACATGGATGACTTCGGCACTGGCTATTCGTCACTGGGTTACCTGCGCACCTACCCGTTCGATAGCATCAAGATCGACAAACGGTTCATTGCCGGCTTGAGCAGTGATGGCAATGACCGTGCGGTGGTCCAGGCAATCATCAACCTGGGCAGGGCCATGGGCCTGACCGTCACGGCCGAGGGGGTGGAAACCGAGCAGCAGCTCAACGCCCTGGGCAAAGAAAAGTGCCACGAGGTCCAAGGTTACTACCTGAGCAAGCCGGTCGATAAACACGCCTTTGAACAACTGCTGCATAACCCCGGCAGCAATCGCGCGGGGGCCTCCTAACCGCTAGTTGATTCGTAGCCGCAGCCTGGCGGCAGCGGCTACAACTGGCCAAAAAGGCCGCAGTTATGACTGCAGACGGCGCTGCGCGGCGATCTCCGGCAGGTCGCGACGACGCAGGTAAACCCGCAGCGGCTCACTGACATTGAGTCGCTCGTCAACATTTTGCGCCAGCAGTATTTCGATAAGTTCCCGGCTCAGGGTCATGACCTCACCCTCGCCCGCTTGCCAGACAAATTCGCTGCTGGGAGTGATGCTGTCATCGGCGACATCCATGCCGAACGAGTCTTCACTAAAACGCACGATGTGCTTGCCAAGCTTGCGGTGAAAGCCGACAAACCCCTTGAGCTGGTCGGCGGCGGTACAGATGTCCTGTGATGTGATGTGCATGTCAAACCTCACTGAAGCACCCACTTGGATGCTGGGCGAAAGGGATTGGCACGCGGGCATTGCTGGTCACTCTCTGACGGAGCGGCTCAACGCCCAAGATTAATGGAAAAACCTGGTCGGCGGGTACGGATTTTTCGCCCAGCTCAGGCGAGGTCGCTAGACTTAACCCACACTTCTCATTCAAGCCCTACCGTGGAAGCTTCATGAGCAACGCCATCACGTCCGACATCGCCACGATTGGCCGAATCAATGCGGTGCCCGCCATCTTGCAGGTGATCTGCGAATCCACCGGCTTGCGCTTTGCCGCCGTTGCTCGGGTGACCGAGAACAGCTGGACCGCCTGCGCCGTACTCGACACCCTGGGTTTTGGTTTGAAAGTGGGCGGCGAACTCGATCTGACCACGACCTTGTGCCACGAAATTCGCGGCAGCCACCAGACCATCGTGATCGACAAGGCCAGCGAGGATGAACAGTATTGCAACCACCACACCCCACGCACGTACGCGTTCGAAAGCTATATTTCAGTGCCGGTGTTTCGCACTGACGGCAGTTTTTTTGGCACCATCTGCGCCCTTGACCCTCTGCCTGCGGCGCTTAAGGGCAGTGCCATCCAGCCGATGATGGAATCCTTCGCACGCTTGCTGTCGATCCAGATCGAGAGTGAGGAAAACCTCCAGAGAACCGAAGAGGCCCTGCAAAAGGAACGCGCCATCGCTGAACTACGTGAACAGTTTATCGCCGTGCTCGGCCATGATTTGCGCAACCCGTTGTTTGCCATCACTGCCGGGGCGGAACTGCTGACGCAACGTCTGCAGGACGAAAAAAGTCGCACCATTGCCCAACACATCCTCACCTGCGGCCGGCGCGCCACGCAGTTGGTGCGCGATGTCCTGGATTTTGCCCGAGGACGACTGGGTAATGGCATCACTGTCAATATCCAGCCTTGTCCGGACCTCGGTGAGGCACTCAGGCATGTTGCCTCGGAACTGCATCACGTTCACCCACAACGGCAAATCAATTTGCACATCGGTGATCTGAGTGGGATCAATTGTGATCGCGAGCGGATCACCCAATTACTGTCAAACCTGCTTGCCAATGCTCTGGCTCATGGCGCTCAGGATCAACCGGTGGACGTCACGGCGCAGATTCGCGAGGATGCTTTCGTGCTCAGCGTGCATAACGTCGGTAGCCCGATTGCGCCACAAATCCTCGCGCAGCTGTTCCAACCTTTTTCCCACCCACTCAACGACACCGTACGCGCAGGGTTGGGGCTTGGCCTGTACATCGCCAACCAGATCGCCCTGGCCCATGGTGGGCGCATGGAGGTGATCTCAAGCCAGGAAGCCGGAACCTTGTTCAGCTTCCACCTGCCACTGGGTCCAGACGCGGCTCAAGCAACGCTGCCAGCCAATCAATGAAGGCACGCAACCTGGGTGGCACGTGTTGTTGCCGGGCATAAAGCAATGACACTGGCATCGGTGGCGGTACGAAATCTGCCAACAACGGCACCAGCTCACCAGATTGCAGGTACGCTTGCAGACCTGCCGCTGGTGCCTGGATCAGTCCGAGCCCAGCCACACCGGCACTTTCATAAGCTTCAGTACTATTGACGGTGATGCTCCCGACCATGGGTTGAACCTGTAAGGCACCGGCTTGCAGGTACTCGAAACCCGGACTGCGGCTGCCGAGGTTCTTCACATAGTGGATCAATCTGTGGTGATGCAGGTCTGCCACGCTTGTGGGTACGCCATAGCGTTGCAAGTAGCGCGGGCTGGCGCAGTTGATCTGGGCCAGGACACCCAGCGGGCGGGCAATCAGGTCCAGGTCGCTCAAGGTACCAATACGCAGCACGCAATCAAAGCCCTCGCGCAGCAGGTCAACCTGTCGATCGGTGCAACTGATCTCCAACTCAATGCCAGGGTGGCAATCCACGAACTGTGGCAGCTCAGGCAGAATGATGCGCCGCGCCATCAAGGTCGGCAGATCGATGCGCAAGTGGCCGCTCAACGCGGCTTGTTCACGGTGAAACAGCCCTTCTATCTCATCCATGCGCGACAACAGGTCTTTGCTACGCTCGTACAGGTGCAAGCCATCCTGGGTCGCCTGGACCCGCCGCGTCGTGCGGTTGAGCAAGCGCGTACCGAGCAGGTTTTCCAGGGCCCGGACGTGTTCAGAGACCGTTGATCGAGGCAGCCCCAGACTCTCGCCGGCCAAGGTGAAACTCGACAGCTCGCTGACCCGGACAAAGGTACGTAACAGCTCCAGTTTGTTCATGACGGCGGGCTCGATTGTTCGCAAGTGCCGACCAGTATTTCCGAGGTGTGTGGATTTATCAGTAGCTAACCGACCAATAGACTTTCCGCGACGCCCCACCCTCCCCGAGGTACAGCACATGAATCGGAAAATCGCATTGATCACCAGCGCCAGCCGTGGCCTGCTGTGCAACATCCAGCTCAAGGGGCCGTTTTTTCTCACGCAACGCTTGCTGCCCCTGATTGCCGACCTCAATGGCCAGCGCCTAGAGGTTTCCGGTGGCATGTTTCTGTGAGCGATCGGTACAGCGCTGATTAACGCTGCACCGGGTCTTCGCGTACCTGTACGCTGGCAGTCATGCCAGCGCTCAAGGTCATGCCATCAGGGAGCTGCTCCAGTTTGATCCGCACCGGAATGCGCTGCGCCAAGCGCACCCAGTTGAAGGTCGGTTCGACTTCGGCGAGCAACTGGCTGTCGGGGTTGGCATTGCGGTCGGTGATGCCGCGGCTGATGCTTTCAACCTGCCCCTGGATGGGCTCGCCGGCACTCATCAACCAGACCTTGACCGGGTCACCGACACGAATGCGCGGCAGCTTGGTTTCTTCGAAATAAGCCTGCACATAGAACGTCGAATCATCGATCAGAGCCATAACCGGTTCACCGGCATTGACGTAGTTACCCTCGGCCAGACGCAAGTTGGTGATGTGGCCATCGCGCGGCGCTTTGACTTGACTGCGGGCCAGGTTAATCGCCGCTACTTTGACCTCAGCTTGCGCTTCACGCAGTTGCCCGCGTGCCACCGCAGCGTTGATCTGGGCGTTCTCGCGCAGCTCGGCGCTGATCGCCTGTGGCCCCAGGGCGACACGCCGCGACGCTTCATGCTCGCGCAAGCGCAATTGATGCTGGCGGGTCTCAGCCACCGCGTTGGCCTTTTCGAGGGCAGCTTCAAAGCGATCACGATCGATCGACATGAGCAACTCACCCGCTTTGACCTGCTGGTTGTCGTGCACCTTGAGCTCGCGGACCCAGCCTGAGACGTCGGGGGCAATGATCACCACGTCGGCACGGATTTTCGCATCGCGAGTCCAGGGCGTGAGCATGTAGTACTGCCAGAGCTTCCAGCCGGCAAAGATCGCCACTACCACCAGGCACAGGGTTACTGCGATACGCAGCAATGCACGCATGAATCACTCTCCTTACAAAGGCCCCAGCCCGAGGGTTACCAGGGTCAAAACACAAATGAACAATGCGCAATCGAACAAGGCTTCATGCCAGATCCAACGCCCCACCGGGGTCAGGCGCAACAGTAGACGCACGGCACCGGTCAGCACCAAGGCCAGCAACACATAGATCAAAAAAGGGCTGAGCAACACACCGCCCAACGCCCACTCACGCAAGCCCATGGATTTCCTCCTGTCGACGGCACCATTTGCCCCAACTGCGCTGCAACTGCAGCACCGCCCCTTGTGCCAGGCGCAGCGGATCGCTGGGTGGCTGACCTTGCAAGGCGTCTATAAATGCCTCGCTGGCCGCATCCAGGCGCTTGCCTCTGCCCGGCGCCGGTCCCCGTGAAAGCACGCTTTCCAGTTGCTGCAGGTAATCGCGCTCGGCGTTGCTGATCGGCGCCTGGGCAACCGCCAAACAATGGCGCAAGTGCAACAGCTCATCACCGATATCCAGGCCATGAATACCATCATCCCAACGCTGGCGCTGCGGCTCGGTCAAGGCCGAATAGTGCCGCGCCATTTGCAACAAGCGGTCGGCCATGCGCCCACCGAACCAGGTTTCAGCCCCGCGCAGGTCGCGGCGAGTCAGGCGTACCAGGTCACTCTGGGTTGCCGCACGCAGGCGCCGGCCGTGCCAGGCCGGGTTGTGCAGCACCAGCAACTTGAACGCCAGGACTGCTGCGCCTACCCCCATCAACATTGCCTGAGCGCTGTTGAGAAAGGTCGCGACTTCAAACTCCATAGTGTTGAGAGGCGCCACCAGGACAATGAAATGCAGGCAATAAGAAGTGGCCGTGGCCCCGATGCGCGGATTGGCCATCCCCAAGGCGCCAAAGAACAAGGGCACACCCATGGCCATGCACAACATGGCAAAGCCACTCCACTGTGGCAGCAGAATCTGCCCAACGAAAAATGCCACCGGTATGGCCAGGAGTATCCCCCGCAAGAAGCTCATGCCTATCTGGGCGCCGTTCTCGCGGCTGGCAAACAGGCTGCATACCACACAGGTCAGTACCAGCCCGCCAGGGGCTGCGGGCCATGCGGTGGCCAACCAGAAACTAGCCATGGCCAGAAACGCCAGGGCGCTGCGCGAACCGAACAACAGTGCCAGGGGCAGATCACGGTGCGCAGCGAGACTATCAGGGGCATCCACCGGCGCTTTGCCCTCCTCCACCGCCCGCAGGGCCAAGGTTGCGGCCATGGCGTTGTCGAGCAATAACGTCAGGCGGGCCAGGCAATAGTGTTCGGCCGAGCTGATGCGCTCATCGTGCGCCGCATCCCAGATCCGTTGGCGCAGCACTAACAGGCCGGCCTGGTCGGGTGCGCACAGGGCGTCATGGACCTCGTCCAACCACGGTTGCAGATGTTGCGCCTGAACCTCATCCAATTGCTGCCACTGGCGCCTTACCGACCGGGCGATGCGCAAAAGAATCAGCAATTTTTGACTCAAGCCGCGGATAGCCCTGGCCCGCTGTCGGCCAAGACTGCCCTCGAACCAGGCATGCTCACGTTGTGCGTCAACCGCGACAATCCGCCCGAGAATCTCCAGCAGGCCTTTACGTGCCTGGGCTTCGCCGGTCAATGTCGCGCTGGCCGCCTGCAAGCCACTGATCCAGGCTTGGTGCGCCTGACCACTAAGCTGTTGTTCAACGCGCATGGGCCAGAGCACCGCGCTGGTCACGGTGGCGCAGACAATCCCCAGGCAGATCTCGGTGCAGCGCGCTACCGCCTGATCGAACACGGCCAGCGGATGACTGATCGCCGGTAACGCAATGATCGCCACGGTGTAACCGGCCAATACAAACGAATAGGCCCAGGCACTGCGCAATAATGTCGAACATGCGGTACACAGCGCCAGCCACAGTGCCAGGGCCAGCAGAAACAACCAGGGCGTCTGAGCAAACAAGCCGATGAACAGCACCGACATGACCGTACCAACCAAGGTACCGCACAGCCGTGCCAGGCCTTTCTGCAAGACCATGCCGGACAACGGCTGAGCCACAATGAACGCCGTCATCAGCGCCCAGGCCGGTTGCTCCAGGCCCCAGCGCAGAGCCAGCCACAAGGCCAGGCCACCGCCCAGCAGGGTTTTGATCGCAAATTGCACGGCGAGTTTATTGGGCGCCAACAGGGCCTGCAAAGTGATGGGCACGAGACGAACCTTGGGTAACAGTGATGTAACGATAGACAGGATGGGCAGAAAACATCGGACACAGATTATTAGCTAGCTAACTAATAAGAGTCCAGTGAAGCGGAAAGGTTTCTTGCGGACAAAAAAATGGGCGACCGAAGTCGCCCTAAATGCCTTGCGTGCTCGTGTACCGGAAGAATCAGCGCTGTTTGCGCTTGTTCGAGTCCTTCCAGATGAAAATTCCGAATCCGACAAAGAACAGCAGCATCAGGCCGACTGTAATCACTCCAGCGATAACCACATTATCGAAGAACATGTCGGCCTCCATTTGCCTGCACCTGTCTGATGGGCTCAAGGTAACCAATGGATGGCGAAAGGAAATTGACCGAGGTCAATAGCGCCCGGAACCGGGCGCGCAAGGCGGGTGCAGGCTTGACCTGCATCAAGTTTTCAACGCTTCTTGGGTTTGCCCTTGGGCTTTTTCTTGGCCTTGCCCAACGGCATGGCCTGCTCGAATGCCTGGCGTACTTCGTTCAGGCGTTTTTCATTGAGGTCGTGGACACGTCGAGCGCGCTCGGCGCTGAGGTCGATCAGGTTGTCATCTTGGCTCATGTTCTGGCTCAGGAAGCGGATGGCGATCCTGCAATAATGAAGGCTGTTGCCTTCGCTGACCAGTGACTGAACGGCTCTTCAGACTTCGATATCGACCAACAGCCCCTGACGCGGCTGTTCGCCCATCAGCGGCGCGACCGGTACGGTGTTGTCGGCATTGACCTCATCACCCGGCAATGGCTGATAAAGTTCATCATCCCGGCTTGACTGGCGGCGGCCCTGTTGACGGCGTTGCTCTTCACGCAGGAGCAGCGCTGCTTTCTCCGGATCACGATGTTTCAGGTCAATGGCGCCCTCACTGGAGGCCGGTTGCGCGGGCACCACCGGCTTGATATCGGGGGTCGGCTTGACCGGGTCCAGTTGCGATGTCACGGGGGCGGCACTGAGCGGAATGATGGGCGGCAGCATGGGGGAGATCTCCTGTCGCCTCTGTGTCGGCTCGCCACCGATGGCCTTGAGCTGACAATCAATAATATTGTGGAGCGCATCACAGCCTCCGGTGCCCGGAGTATAGCGTCTGAGCCGTTAAGGCTCGTCGCTGTCCTCAGGTGCCGGGGCAATTTCGCTCCAGGGGCGGGTGAGCACCTTGTTCCATACGCTATCCAGATGCCCGCGCAGTACAGCCGGTGCCGATTGCAATGAAGGGCTGTCTTCGCGTTCACCGCCAAAAGGCGCTTCGCCTGGCGGCGTAATCAACGACTGACCAACAATGGCGTACCTGGCCTGCCCTTCCCGCAGCTCCACGCGCAACTCATGGGAATCGACCCCACCGCCACAGAAGGCATGACTGGCTACTGTTAGCTCGGCCACACCATCACTGTTCAAGTCACTGGCACCGCTGACATCGGTATAGAAGCCGACATCCAGATCCAGCCCGGAGCAGTCGGTTTCATGTTCGATCTTCCAGCGGGCCTTGAACTCGTCATTGCCTGCAGCTCGCCCGTACAGGGTCGCAGTGAGCAACACCCGATCAAGGTCTTCGCCGCTTTCTGCGTCACGCACCTGATCGTCGTTACGGCTGAGCACCAGTAGCGCTTCACCCTCGCGATCACGATAGTGCACAGCCTGCACCGGTGACTGAATACCCAAAGCATCGAGCTGTTGCGTGGGCAACGGCGCCAGCACTTCGAAGCGGGGTGAGTCGCAGGCAGCCAGCAACGAAAGGCCGCCAAGGAGCAAAAAACGGGGTACACATAACGGTTTTGAACGCATGGATGTCACGGCCCTCACTGGCGACAGCAGTTTTCGTCGCTGAAATTGCTAGACTCTTTGGTCTGCACAGTCCTATCCGTTAAGATAGTCGGCTTTTCATGGCGGGAGTCAGGCAGTATGGCGCAGCAGTATCAACCGGGGCAACGCTGGATCAGCGACAGCGAAGCCGAGCTAGGTCTGGGGACCGTTCTGGCACAGGACGGCCGCTTGTTGACCGTGCTCTACCCGGCCACTGGCGACACCCGCCAGTACTCCCTGCGCAATGCGCCCCTGACCCGGGTGCGCTTCTCGCCTGGCGACCAGATCACCCATTTCGAAGGCTGGAAGCTGACCGTGCGCGAGGTCGACGATGTCGACGGCCTGCTGGTCTACCATGGCCTTGATGGGCAAAACCAACCGTGCACCCTGCCGGAAACCCAGCTGTCGAACTTCATTCAGTTCCGTCTGGCCAGTGACCGTCTGTTTGCCGGCCAGATCGACCCGTTGCCGTGGTTTTCCCTGCGCTACAACACTCTGGAACACACCAGCCGCCAATTGCAGTCCTCATTGTGGGGCCTGGGCGGCACCCGTGCCCAACCGATTGCCCACCAGTTGCATATCGCTCGCGAAGTAGCCGACCGTATTGCCCCGCGGGTATTGCTGGCGGACGAAGTGGGCCTGGGCAAAACCATCGAAGCGGGCCTGGTGATCCATCGTCAGTTGCTCTCCGGCCGTGCCAGCCGTGTACTGATCCTGGTTCCAGAGAACCTGCAGCACCAGTGGCTGGTAGAAATGCGCCGGCGCTTCAACCTGCAGGTCGCCCTGTTCGACGCCGAGCGCTTTATCGAAAGCGATGCCAGCAACCCGTTTGAGGATGCCCAGCTGGCGTTGGTCGCCCTGGAGTGGTTGCGCGAAGACGAAAAGGCCCAGGACGCGCTGTTTGCCGCCGGCTGGGACCTGCTGGTGGTCGACGAAGCCCATCACCTGGTCTGGCATGAAGAACAGGCCAGCCCTGAATATTTGCTGGTCGAGCAACTGGCCCAGGTTATTCCGGGTGTACTGCTGCTGACCGCGACGCCTGAACAGTTGGGCCAGGACAGCCACTTCGCCCGCCTGCGCCTGCTCGATCCAAACCGTTTCCATGACCTGGCCGCTTTCCGCGCCGAGAGCGAGCACTATCGCCCGGTGGCCGAAGCAGTCCAGGAGCTGCTCGACGAAGGTCGCCTGTCGACCAAAGCCCACGCCACCATCGAAGGTTTCCTCGGTGCTGAAGGCGAGGCCTTGCTGGCCGCTGTCAACGACGGTGATACCCAGGCCAGCGCACGCCTGATTCGCGAACTGCTCGATCGCCACGGCACCGGCCGCGTCCTGTTCCGCAACACGCGTGCCGCCGTCCAGGGCTTCCCTGAGCGCAATCTGCATCCTTATCCGCTGCCAAGCCCCGATCAGTACATGGAGCTGCCGCTGGGCGAGCATGCCGAGCTGTATCCCGAAGTGGCATTCCAATCCCAGGGCGACAGCACAGAGGAAGAACGCTGGTGGCGTTTCGACCCTCGGGTCGACTGGTTGATCGATACCCTGAAGATGCTCAAGCGGGTCAAGGTCCTGGTGATCTGCGCCCACGCCGAAACCGCCATGGACCTGGAAGACGCCCTGCGCGTACGCTCCGGGATTCCGGCCACGGTGTTCCATGAAGGCATGAGCATCCTCGAACGTGACCGCGCCGCCGCCTACTTCGCTGACGAAGAATTCGGCGCGCAAGTGCTGATCTGCTCGGAAATCGGCAGTGAAGGCCGCAACTTCCAGTTCGCCCATCACCTGGTGCTGTTCGACCTGCCTGCCCACCCTGACCTGCTCGAGCAGCGTATCGGTCGTCTCGACCGTATCGGCCAGAAGCACACCATCGAACTGCATGTACCGTACCTGCAGAACAGCCCGCAAGAGCGCCTGTTCCAATGGTACGACCAGGCACTGAACGCCTTCCTCGCCACCTGCCCGACCGGCAACGCCCTGCAACATCAGTTCGGCCCACGCCTGCTGCCACTGCTCGAAAGTGGTGACGACGGTGAATGGCAGGTTCTGGTCGATGAGGCCCGCGCCGAGCGTGAGCGCCTGGAAGCCGAGCTGCATAGCGGTCGCGACCGCCTGCTGGAGCTCAACTCCGGCGGCGCTGGCGAAGGTCAGGAACTGGTCGAGGCGATCCTTGAACAAGACGATCAGTTCGCCCTGCCGATCTACATGGAAACCCTGTTCGACGCCTTCGGCATCGACAGCGAAGACCATTCGGAAAACGCCCTGATCCTCAAGCCGAGCGAAAAAATGCTCGACGCCAGCTTCCCATTGGGCGACGACGAAGGTGTCACCATCACCTACGACCGCAACCAGGCACTGTCTCGCGAAGACATGCAATTCATTACCTGGGAGCACCCGATGGTCCAGGGTGGCATGGACCTGGTGCTGTCCGGTTCGATGGGCAACACCGCTGTAGCGCTGATAAAAAACAAGGCGCTCAAGCCCGGTACCGTGCTGCTTGAGCTGCTCTATGTCAGTGAAGTGGTCGCGCCACGCGCCCTGCAACTGGGCCGCTACTTGCCACCAGCTGCGCTGCGCTGCCTGCTCGACACCAATGGCAACGACTTGGCCTCGCGAGTGTCTTTCGAGACCCTCAATGACCAGCTCGAGAGCGTGCCCAAAGCCAGTGCCAACAAGTTCATCCAGGCCCAACGTGATGTGTTGACGCCGCGGATCAACAGCGGTGAAGCCAAGATCATGCCGCGCCATGCCGAGCGAGTGGCCGAAGCGCAACGTCGTCTGGCGGCAGAAACCGACGAAGAGCTGGCCCGCCTTACCGCACTGCAGGCAGTCAACCCAAGCGTGCGCGACAGCGAGATCGACGCCTTGCGCAAGCAGCGCGAACAAGGTTTGGCGATGCTGGAAAAAGCAGCGCTGCGCCTGGAAGCGATCCGCGTGCTGGTAGCCGGCTAACCCCAAGGGTTGCTGCACACCGAACGCGGACCGGCCCATCGCCGACAACGCCGGCTCCCACAGCCCTGTGGGAGTCGGCGACGCGTTAGCGCTTTAGAACCCCTCGCTATTGCCCCAATGCCCAAATCGTAGAATCAAAGTGCCATTAATCAGGATGGGTTAATGCGCGCTTTCTATACTCCTCCAGAACGGTCTCCAGACAGGCTTCTGGGGGACGAGTGAAAACTCGACAAAGAGGCAAGCTATGGAGTGGCTGGGGCTACATTTGCTCGCCGAACTTCCGGCAACCGGACAGATCATCCTTGAGTGCCATTACAACCCTTACCTGGTAGTACTGGCTTTTCTGGTAGCTGGCGCAGGCAGCTACGCCACCCTGAGCATGGCCGAACGCCTGAACCATGTGGAACACCCAGCAGCCCAGCGACAATGGCGACTGCTCGGTGCCTGCTGCCTGGCTGGCGGAGTCTGGGCGCTGCATTTCATCAGCATGCTGGCGTTTCAGGCACCCATTGAAGTGCACTACGACTTCGCCCTGACCGGCCTGTCGTTGGCGGTCATGCTGTTCGCTGGCTGGTTGGCGATGAATACCCTGGGCTTGCGGGATCTTCGCGCCCGGCATTTCCTTCAGGCGGCTGTTTGCATCGGCCTGGGTATCGCCGCGATGCATTACACCGGCATGGCTGCCATGCGTTCCAATGCCCAACAAATCTATCGCCCAGACATGTTCGCTGCTTCTATTGCCGTTGCCATCTGTACCAGCCTGCTGGCGCTGGTGCTGGCCCGCTACTTTCGCTATGGCAGCGGCACGCTCCATCAATTGCTCAAGTACGGCGCTAGCCTGCTGCTGGCCGGGGGGATTTTCGCCACCCACTTCATCAGCATGTGGGGCATGACCTTAATCATCCCCGCCGATGCCACCGTGACCCTGCCGAGCGCTGACAATAACCTGCAACTGAGCCTGACCATTGCCTTCATCACGCTGCTAGTCAGCGCCAGCAGCATCAGCGCAGCGCTGTCCGACCAAAAGCTGCAGAGCAAGGAGCACGATCTGCGTCGGGTGAACGTTCTGCTCAGCCAGCTAGACCAGGCACGGGTATCGCTGCAACAGGCTGCTCATTACGACGCCCTGACCAACCTGATCAACCGCCGCGGCTTCAATCAGGTATTTGCCGAGCGCCTAGCCGAGCAGAGTGTCAATGAGGGCATGTTGGCGGTGATGTTCCTCGACATTGATCATTTCAAACGCATCAATGACAGCCTCGGTCATGATGCTGGCGATGAGCTGCTCAAGGTTATCGCCGGCTACATCAAGGCGGCGACCCGCAGTCAGGATGTGGTTGCCCGTTTCGGCGGCGACGAATTCTGCATCCTCATCGCCCTGAACAACCGTGAAGAAGCCCGGCACCTCGCTCAGCGCATCATGCAAAAAATGAAAGAGCCGATTGACCTGGCCGGGCGGCGCATGGTCATGACCACCAGCATCGGTATCAGCATCTTTCCTGACGACGGTCGCAGCTGTGATGAACTGCTCAAGAATGCGGACCTGGCGCTGTATCAGTCCAAGGGGTGTGGACGCAACAGCCTTAATTTCTTCAACAGCGCCCTTAAGACTCGCGCTACGCTGGAGCTGCAACTGGAAGAAGAGCTACGTATCGCCCTGCTTGAAGAACGGGGACTGCGCATTCATTACCAACCGATTTTCGACCTGCATACCGGTCAGGTGGCCAAGCTTGAAGCCTTGGTGCGCTGGCAGCACCCACAACACGGCTTGCTCAGCCCGGACCGCTTTATCGGCATTGCCGAAGCCAATGGGCTGATCACCGATCTTGACCTGTGGGTACTACGCCATGCCTGTACAGACCTGGCCCAATTGAATCGCCATGGATACGCCGGGTTAAAGGTCACGGTCAATTGCTCGGCCCTGACATTAGGCTGCGAAGCGTTGGCCAGGGAAGTTGAGCATGCCCTGCAACACGCCGGGCTGGCCGCCTCTCAGCTGGAGTTGGAAGTCACCGAAAACGCACTGATGGGCAACATTCACAGCACCATCGCTTTGCTCAAGGACGTTCGCGCGCTGGGCGTGTCGTTGTCGATCGATGACTTTGGCACGGGCTATTCATCACTGGCTTATCTCAAGCGCCTGCCGCTGGACACCCTGAAGATCGATCGCTCGTTCATTCAGGATGTGCCGCGCTGCCGAGAGGACATGGAGATTGTTCAAGCAATCATCATCATGGCCCACACCCTCCACCTACAAGTGATCACTGAAGGCGTGGAAAGCATGGAGCAATACCAGTTTCTCGCCCAACAAGGGTGCGACTTCGTTCAGGGTTATCTGCTCAGCCGCCCGGTGCCTTTGGGTGAACTGCGTACAATCCTCAGTCGGCTCGACCAGCGCCATGAGCCGTCGCTGGCCAGCTTCAATCCTTACGCCGGTACTGTTCAATCAGTGTCGCCGGATCTTTTTGCAGATAGCCCTGACTTGCATGCAGGCGCATCAGCTGTGCGGCGAGGCCGCTGATCGGCGTTGCCGAGCCCTGTTCGCGCGAGAATTTCACCGCCGTATCCAGATCTTTGAGCAAGGTCCGCACGTGCCACTTGACCGGCTCGAAGCGGCTTTCGGCCATTTGTGGTGCGAGGATCTGCAACGGCTTGGAGTCGGCAAAGCCGCCAGCCAGGGCTTCGGCAAGCAAACTGGCATCGACGCCGGATTGCTCGGCAAGCGCCACTACTTCGGCAATCACCAGCGCATTACACGCCACGATCATCTGGTTGCAGGCCTTGGTCACCTGCCCTGCCCCCACCGGCCCCATGTGGGTGACCCGTTGACCGAGGGTCAGCAGCACCGGGCGCACACGCTCAAGGTCCGCGGCATTGCCACCGACCATGATCGCCAGACTGCCCGTTTCGGCGCCCGGCGTACCGCCTGAGACCGGCGCATCAAGCCAGCTCATACCACTGAGGGCGGCAAGTTCGGCGGCCATCTCGCGGGTCGCGGTCGGCTCCAGGCTGGAAAAGTCCACCAGCAACTGCCCGGCTTTAGCGCCCTTGGCAATGCCTTCGGGGCCAAACACCACCTCACGCACCACAGCCGTGTCGGCCAGACACAAGAGCACCAGATCAGCCGCCTGACACAGCTCGGCCGGCGTCGACACCAGCCGGGCGCCTGCCTCCACCAGCGCTGCGCATTTGTCCGGCGAACGGTTCCAGACCGTCAGCGGATAACCCGCCGCCAATAAGCGCCGACACATCGGCAACCCCATCAGACCGATTCCGGCAAACCCCAGTGAAGGACGTGCAGTGCTCATGTACA
>RCUI01000295.1_pt1 | contig 18765 bp, 12 predicted proteins | sample 2166121 | NCBI WGS metagenome assembly RCUI01 (sample SAMN09932700, study PRJNA488358) | compost metagenome | feature: garden; material: soil; isolation source: compost soil in succinic acid-enriched culture | place: Germany: Experimental Botanical Garden Goettingen | collected 2016-01-27
AAATGGCCATCGTCGACCGCAACGTCACGCCACTGCTGTCGGTCAACGACCCGGCCCTGATGGTCGGCATGCCCAAGGGCCTGACGGCGGCCACCGGCATGGATGCGCTGACCCACGCCATTGAAGCCTACGTCTCGACGGCCGCCACGCCGATCACCGATGCCTGCGCCATCAAGGCCATCGAGCTGATCAGCGCCAACCTGCGCCAGGCCGTGGCCGACGGCAGCGACCTCAAGGCCCGGGAGAACATGGCCTACGCCCAGTTCCTCGCCGGCATGGCCTTCAACAATGCCTCCCTGGGTTACGTGCATGCCATGGCCCACCAGTTGGGCGGTTTCTATGACTTGCCCCATGGTGTCTGCAATGCGGTGCTGTTGCCCCATGTGCAACGCTTCAACGCCAGCGTCAGTGCGGCGCGCTTGCGTGATGTGGCCAAGGCCATGGGCGTGGAGGTCGGCGCCATGAATGCCGAGCAGGGCAGCGCTGCGGCCTTGGCGGCGATCGAGAACCTGTCGCGGGCCATTGATATCCCGGCGGGGTTGGCGGTGCTGGGGGCGAAGGAGGCGGACATTCCGACGTTGGCCAGCAATGCCCTGAAGGACGCCTGCGGCCTGACCAACCCGCGGGTGGCCAGTCAGGGGGAGATCGAGGCGATCTTCAAGGCAGCTTTTTGATCTGATGTACTAGCAAGGCGTTGCCTTGCATCGCTGGCAAGCCAGCTCCCACACCGAACCTGTGGGAGCTGGCTTGCCAGCGATGGGCTGCGCAGCAGCCCGCAGATATTCAGACCACCAACGACAGCAGCATGATAAAGATGATCCCGACCACCGACAGGATGGTCTCCATCATGCTCCAGGTCTTGAAGGTCTCGGCCACGGTCATGTTGAAGTACTGCTTCACCAGCCAGAAGCCGGCATCGTTGACGTGCGACAGAATCAACGATCCCGCGCCGGTCGCCAGCACCAGCAACTCACGGTTGACCCCCGGCATCATGCCGATCACCGGCGCGACGATCCCGGCCCCGGTGATGGTTGCCACCGTCGCCGAGCCCGTGGCGATACGAATCACCGCCGCCACCAGCCAGGCCAGCATGATCGGTGAAATCTCGGCCTGCACGGCCATCTGCCCGATCACATTACCCACGCCGGTATCCACCAGCATCTGCTTGAAGCCACCACCGGCACCGACGATCAGGATAATCGCCGCGGTGGGCGCAAGGCTTTGATCGAGCAGCTTCATGATCTGCTGCCGGGAAAACCCGCGCGCCGCGCCAAAGGTGTAGAACGCCAGCAGCAGGGCCGCCAGCAGGGCGCTGATCGGGTGGCCGATCAGGTCCATCCACTGACGGACGATATGCTCGGCCGGCAGTACCACGTCGGCGAAAGTTTTCAGCAGCATCAGGAACACCGGCAGCAGCACGGTGATCAGGGTGATGCTGAAGCTTGGCAGGTTCTGCTGGTCGGACTCGCGGGCGATCTGGTCCATCAGTTCCTTGTTCGGATTGCCCGGGATGTACTTGGAGATGAAGTTACCGTACAGGGGACCTGCGATGATCGCCGTGGGCAGGGCGACGATCAGCCCGTAGAAAATGGTCTTGCCGATGTCGGCATTGAAGATGCCGATGGCCAGCAGCGGCCCCGGGTGCGGCGGCACCAGCCCGTGGACCACCGACAACCCGGCCAGCAGCGGAATGCCGATCTTGATCAGCGACACCCCGGAACGCCGGGCGACGATGAACACCAATGGAATCAGCAATACGAAGCCGATTTCGAAGAACAGCGGAATGCCCACCAGGAAGGCGGCGAACATCATTGCCCAGTGCACTTTCTGTTTGCCGAAAGCGCGGATCAGCGTCTGGGCGATCTGGTCGGCGCCGCCAGAGTCGGCCATCAGCTTGCCGAGCATGGTGCCCAGGGCCAGGACGATGCCGACAAAGCCGAGCACGCCGCCGAAACCGTCCTGGAACGATTTCATCACCTTGGCCACCGGCATGCCGGAGGTCAGGCCGAGAAAGCCGGCGGCCAGGGTCAGGGCGACAAAAGGGTGGACCTTGAAGTGGGTAATCAGCAGCACCAGGCCGATGATGGTGACGACTGCATCGAGCAGCAGGTAGGTATCAGTTGCCAAACCAAACATGGTTCAGTGCCTCGTATTGTCATTTTTGTGGGCGGAACATTTGTAGCGTTTACGGGTCGAGACAGCGCTATCTTGGGTGAGCCGAGAAAACAGCCAGGGTCAGGCCGTTCGCGCCAGCAGCGGTTCACCGCAGGGCTTTAGCCACTGGTCTACCTCGATGGCCAGCTTGTCCACCGGCAGGGTGGCGTCCAGGGGCAGGGTCAGCGGCTCGCCATGAGGCGGTTCGAGGGCGGCGAACTGGCTTTCGATCAGGCTGGCGGGCATGAAGTGGCCGGGGCGGGCCAGTACCCGGCGTTCGGCTTCTTGCGGGGTGAGTTCGAGGAATACGAAGCCCAGGTCCGGCACGGCGTGGCGCAGGGCATCGCGGTAGCGCTTCTTCAGCGCCGAGCACGTGAGGATCGGCCGTGCGCCGCTTTTGAGGGTCCGTTGCAGTTCTTCACCGAGGAGGATCAACCAGCCAGCGCGGTCGTCGTCGTCCAGGGGAATGCCGGCGCTCATTTTCTGGATGTTGGCAGCAGGGTGAAAGGCATCGCCTTCGATCAGGCGGCCGCCGCTATGGCTGGCGATGGCGGCACCGACGCAGCTCTTGCCGCAGCCAGCTACGCCCATTACCACGATTGCGGACAAGGGGGGATTCATCGGTACCTCCTGCAGGGCAAGATAGCGCTATCTTGAAGCGAGACGGCTAATGTCTCGAGCGCTTCCCACCCAGATGTTATTGATCTTGTAAAAGCAGTCTGGATGCTCATTCCTGGGCTCATGCAGTTTTGCATTGCCTGTGGTCTGAGACAGCGCTACCTTAGTGCCCGTTCCCCATTCTTTGCAAGTCGAAAATAAAACCTCCCCATGACCCGCATCGGCTCCCGTACTACCGGTCGTCCCACCCTGGCTGAAGTGGCCAGGCTTTCCGGGGTTTCCCCGATCACCGCCTCCCGCGCCTTGCGCGGCGTCAGCACGGTTGCCCCGGAGCTGGTGGAAAAGGTCAAGCAGGCAGCCACGGCCCTGGGCTATGTGGCCAACCCTGCCGCGCGGGCGCTGGCCTCGGCCCAGAGCGAGTCGATCGTGGTGCTGATTCCCTCGTTGTCCAACCAGTTGTTCATCGAGACCCTGGAGGCTATCCACGAGGTCATGCGGCCCCGTGGCCTGGAAGTGCTGATCGGTAACTATCACTACGATATCGCCGAAGAAGAGAACCTGATCCGCAACTACCTGGCCTACCAGCCGCGTGGCATCCTGCTCACCGGTTTTGATCGCAGCGACGTGGCCAAGCAGATGCTGGCCGCCAGCGGCGTGCCCTGTGTGCACATGATGGAGCTGGGCGGTGAGGCCCAGGCCATGTCGGTGGGTTTCTCTCAGCAGGAAGCGGGCAGGGCGGCGGCGCGGCATCTGCTTGAGCGCGGCTGCAAGCGCCCGGGCTTCATCGCCGCGCAGCTTGATCCGCGGGTAATGCAGCGCGCCGAGGGCTTTCGCCAGGCCCTTGCCGAGGCCGGTATGGATGCCCACGCCCGGGAAATGCTGGCGCCGCAGCCTTCTTCAATCGGCCTGGGTGGTGAGCTGTTCGCGCAGTTGCTGCAGCGCCATGCCGACGTCGACGGCATCTTCTTCTGCAACGACGACCTGGCCCAGGGCGCCATTCTCGAAGCCCTGCGCCAGGGCATCAAAGTGCCGCAGCAAGTGGCGATGGTCGGGTTCAACGACTTGCCTGCCTCGGCGCACATGGTCCCGCGCCTGACCTCGATTCGCACCCCGCGCGCCGCCATTGGCCGTTGCGCCGCGCAGGCGCTGTTGGGCCTGCTCGATGGCAAACGTGGGCAAGTGCAAAGCCAGGACCTGGGCTTTGAGCTGATGGTTCGCGAAAGCAGCTGAAACCGCCAGTCGGCGGGCGTTGCACGGTGATGTCATAGTGCTTGCATGGCGCCAATCGCCATCTATGCTCAGCAAATCCCGAGCATGGAGTGTTGCAAAATGTTTGATTTGCATCGTAAGTCCGATCTGGCTGAAATCGAGCGTTGCACCCAGGCCTTGGGCCATATGACTGCCAAGTTGGCGGCGATCAGCCGCTCGATGGCGATGATCGAGTTCAGCCCCGACGGGATCATCCTCGACGCCAACGAGCACTTCTGCAAGACCATGGGCTACGGCGTCGAAGAGATTCGCGGCAAGCACCATCGGATGTTCTGCGACGAAGCCTTCAGCAAGAGCGAGGAGTACCGCCAGCTATGGCGCGATTTGGGTCGTGGTGAAGCGCGCAGCGGCACCTTTGCCCGTGTTGACAAGCGGGGCCGCGAAGTCTGGCTCGAGGCCAGCTACATGCCGGTGCTGGGTGCCCAGCAACAGGTCACCAGCGTGATCAAGGTCGCCTCCGATATCACCCAGCGGGTGCAGCACGAGCACGAGACCGAAAGCCTGATCAACGCGATCAGCCGCTCCATGGCGATGGTCGCGTTCACTCCGGATGGCAAGGTTATCGAAGCCAACCAGAATTTCCTCGACACCATGCATTACCGCCTCGACGAAGTGGTCGGCAAGCACCACAGCCTGTTCTGCCACAAAAGCGAAAGCGAGTCAGCGGCCTACAAGGCATTCTGGGCGTCGCTCAACCGTGGCGAGTACCATTCCCACCGTTTTGAACGGATCAACAAACTGGGGCAGATGGTCTACCTGGAGGCTTCCTACAACCCGATCTTCGACACCCGTGGGCGCCTGTACAAGGTGGTCAAGTTCGCCAGCGATATCACCCGCCAGGTCAGCACCCAGCAGACCGCCGCCGAATCGGCCCACGCCACCTCGGTGCAGAACGACGCCTGCGCACGCAAAGGCTCGCAGGTGGTGCAGCAAACCGTGCAAGTGATCGAGGAAATCTCCCAGGACCTCAACGCCGCAGCGCGCAGCATCGATGCGGTGAGCAAGCAGTCGGAGCTGATCGGGCAGATCGTCCAGACCATCCGCAGCATTGCCGATCAGACCAACCTGCTGGCGCTCAACGCCGCCATCGAGGCAGCCCGGGCCGGCGAGCACGGGCGCGGGTTTGCGGTGGTGGCCGATGAGGTGCGTAACCTCGCGGCGCGCACCAGCAAGGCGACCCTGGAGATTGTCGAGGTGGTGCGGCAGAACCACGACCTGTCGTTGACCGCCGTGGCCAGCATGCAGTCGAGCCTGAGCCGCACCGGCCTTGGCGTGGAGCTGGCCAATGAAGCCGGCGAGGTGATCCTGGAAATCCAGCAGGGCTCGCAGCACGTGGTCGATGCGATCAGCCAGATCAACTCGACCTTGCAGTTGCACTGACCCGCTGGACGAGCTGGCCGTCGAGGGTCTGCAGGCTCAGCTCCAGGTCGTTGGCCAGTGCCTGCAGTTGCTCGATGCCGGCGTCGCCGATGCAGGCTTGCTCGAGCGCTTCGCAGCGCTGCACCACGCCACGGGCCTTGAGCATCTTGGCACCGCCCTTGATGCGGTGGGCCAGGCTGCGCAAGGCATCGCGCGCAGGTGCCGGGCCGAGGGCGCGCAGGGCCTTGAGGTCTTCGCTGTTGCTCAGGGCCAGTTCCCGTAGCAAGCGCTCGACCAGCTGCGGATCACCCAGGGTCAGGTACCTGAGGTTGTCGACGTCGAAGCCGCTGGCATGCGCTTCAAGGGCATCATTGGCCAGCGCCGGCGCGGCCGGGGTGTCGAAACCGGCCAGGTGACGGCGCAGTTCATTGAGGCCGATCGGCTTGAACAGGCAATCGTTCATACCGCTGGCCAGGCAACGTTCGCGCGCCTCGACCTGGGCGTTGGCGGTCAGGCCGAGAATCAGGCAGGCCGGGCGTTGCTGTTGTTGCTCCTCGCTGCGCAGGCGGCGCGACAGCTGGTGGCCGTCCATGCCGGGCATGTGGCAATCGGTGATGACCACATCGAAGTGCCCTTGCAGCCACAGCTCCAGCGCCGCCTGGCCATCACCGGCCTGGCTGACCTGGTGGCCGAGGACGTGGAGCTGGCGTTCCAGCAGCATCAGGTTGGCGGGGTAGTCGTCCACCACCAGTATGTTCAATGCCCGACCGGCTGCTGCTGGTTCGCTTGCCGGCAGGGTGGCTTGCTGCACGGGCGCCACCGGCAACTGCAGTTCGATGTCGACCCGCGTGCCGCTACCCGGCTTGCTGGTCAGGCCCAGGCGGCCACCCATCAATTCGCACAGGGTGCGGCTGATCACCAGGCCCAGGCCGGTGCCCTGGCGCACCGGTTGGTCGCCCACCTGAGCGAAGTTATGGAACAACCGCGCCTGGTCTTCGGCGCTGATGCCGACGCCGCTGTCTTCCACGCTCAGCAGTACCCGCCGTAGCTGCCCGGGCTGCTGCGGGCCATAGCGCAGGGTCACTTTCACCTGGCCCTGTTTGGTGAACTTGAGGGCATTGCCGAGCAGGTTCGACAGCACTTGCTTGAGCCGCAGCGGGTCGACCATGACGCCGTCGGCCATGGCCTGCAGGTCGGTCTGCAGGGCCAGGCCCTTGAGCCGTGCATTGCCTTCGAACACCCGGACGGTGGCGGCGACCAGCGAGGTCAGGTTGGTGGCTTCGTCGTTCAGCTCCATGTGCCCGGACTCGATACGGGCGATGTCGAGAATGTCACCGATCAGCGCCAACAGGCCATTGGCCGAGTCGAACGCCACCTGCAGTGAAGCGCGGTCGGCGCGCCCCTGTTCGGCGTCCTTGACCGCCAGCTCGAGCAAACCGATCACCGCGTTCATCGGTGTGCGGATCTCATGGCTCATGGTCGCCAGGAAGGTGCTTTTGGCGCGGCTGGCATCGTCGGCCTGGTCCTTGGCCAGGCGCAGTTCTTCGAGCAGGCGCTTGCTGAACCCCAGTTCGTGTTGCAGCGCTTGCTGGGCTTCGCTGCGCTGGCGGATCAGGTTGCGCAGGTAGCGGTTCCAGAACACCACGGCGGCGATCAGCAAACTGGCGACGATAAGGATCTGCAGGATCAGCGAGCGGTAGTTGTACCAGGGGCTGTCGCTGATCAGTGCGTTGGTGCGCCAGCGGTTGGTCAGTTGTGCCAGTTCGTCGGGCTCGATGCTCAACAATGCCTTGTCGAGAATCGAATGCAGCTCGCCTGCCGAGCGTGCCGTGGAGAAGGCACCGATCACCGGTTGGTCGCCGAACAGCGAGGCGATGCGCAGGCGATCCTTGAACAGCCGGCTGATGAAGTAGGCGGCGTTGATCTGCGAGCTGATGGCTGCATCGGCCTGGCCCTGGGCGACGTACTCCATGAGTGACAGCGGGTTATCGACCTCGACCAGCCGGACCCCGGGGAAGGTTGCCTGCAGCAACGGCTTCAATGGATAGTCGCGGATGATCGCCAGGCGCTTGCCGTTCAGTTGTTCGATGCTCTGCACGGCGTCCGGTTCATTGCGGGTGACCAGCACCCGCGGGCTGAGCAGGTACGGCCGGGTGAAGCTCAAGCGGGTCTCGCGGTGCTTGCTGGGGATGAGGCTGCTGGCGATGTCGGCGCCTCCCTGTTCCAGCAGGGCGATGGTCGCGGCGCCAGGATCGGCTTCGATGAACTCGAACTTCAGGCCCGTACGCAAGCTGATCTGTTCCAGCACGTCGGCGCTGATACCGCGCAGTTGCTGCTGGTCATCGTAAAAGGTCAACGGCGCGTAGTACTTGTTGAACACCACCCTGGCCACCGGGTGCTGCGCGATCCACGCCTGCTCCTGGCGGGTCAGCGGCAGGGCCCCGCGGTTGAGCAGCATGCTGGTGCTGCCGCTGCTCCAGCGGCGCAGGATGTTCAGGCGTTCGGTTTCACTGGTGACGTCCAGTGAACGGTTGAGCAATTGCAGCAGTCGGTCGTTGCCGCGGGCCAGGGCGAAGGCGAAGGTTTCCCGCTCGTGTTTGACGAAGTGGGAGATCTGCACGTTTTCCTGGAAGCTCTTGCCGATCAGGTAATCACTGCTGATGGCATCGCCGAGAAACGCATCGGCCTGGCCCAGCGAAACGGCCGACAAGCCGGCCATGGTCGAGGAGTACAGTTGCAAGCGGGCCTTGGGGAACAGGTGCTGGACCTCTTCATCGGGCAGGTAATGGTCAACCATGGCCAGGCGCAGCCCGTCCAGCTCATCATCGACGGCGCGGGTCTTGCCCTGTGGCGTGACGATCACCGGCAGATCATCGGCATAGGGTTGGCTCAGCACCAGTTGGGCGTCAGCGGCTTCAAAGCCGTTGGAGCTGCCGAGCAGGTCAATGGCCCCGGCGTGCAGGGCGGTGATCGCCTCTTTACGGCTGCTGAAGCGGCGCACTTCAATCGGGATGCTCAACAGTTCGCCGATCAGGCCGGCATAGTCGGCGGTCAGCCCTTCATACTCGCTGTGGCTGACATTGATATCGAAGGGCGGGTAATCCGGGCTGGAGGTCCCCAGGCGCAGCACGGCTTTTTCCTTCAGCCAGCGCCTGTCAGCCGGCGCCAGGGCTACGCCTTCGCCGCCAACGACTGAACGGGCCAGCAACGTGCGTGGCTCACCCGGATCAGTGGCCATGGCGCTGTTGACCAACAACGCCGACAGCAAGCCCAGCACCAGGGCCGGTAGAGCGGGGCGGATGTTCATTGGCGGCTCAGATCACCTGATTGCGATGGGCCAGACCCATGAGATCAACGAAAGATCCTACCTGTAGCTTCTCCATGATCCGACTTTTGTAGGTGCTGATGGTCTTGGGACTCAGCAGCATGCGCTCACCGATATCGTTGTTCGACAGGCCGGCCGCAAGCATGCGCAGCACTTCCATCTCGCGGTGGGACAGGCTGCTCAGGCGTTCTTCTTCCGAGCCCAGCGGGCCGCGGTTGGCCGACATGTCAGGGAAGGTCGAGTAGCCCTTGACCATGGCTTTCAAGGCGAAGATCAGCGCCTCCAGGTCTTCGTCCTTGTGCACGAAGGCCGAGCTGCCGGCATCCAGGCAGCGACGGGCGAACAAGCCGGCCGGTTGCCCCGTGAGGACCATGATTTTCGGGGTGTTTTCCAGCAGGTGCAGGCGTTTGATCACGCTCAGGCCATCGAGGCCGGGCAGGCCGATATCGAGGATGACCACGTCGGGGCGCAACTCGCGGGCCATCTGTACGGCGGCCACGCCGTCGCCGGTTTCCCCCACGACTTCATAGCGTTCGCGCTCCAGCAACATGCGCACCGCAAGACGAATCGTGGGGTGATCATCGACGATCAGTACCGTAGGCATTGGCGCAACTCCTTGACGAAGAGGGTAAGCCGTTTCCTGAATCATTCAGGAAGACGAATCGGGCCGGAGCCGGCGAGTCGCCAACGATACGTCGAATCAGGTTGCAAAAGTATGGGAAGTATAGAGGCGTTGAAAATTGTGGTAGGTATTGTCGAAAATTCCTACGCGTCAGCTAGATAAAGGCCGCTGCGCGGCCTATCGCCGGCAAGGCCGGCTCCCACAGTTTCGGTGTACACAGATCTATTGTGGGAGCCGGCCTTGCCGGCGATGGCAGCGAAGCTGCCCGCTGACTCAGAACGAAGTAGTAAACGACGCGAAGTACGCCCGGCCCGCTTCGTTGTAGGTCAAGGCTCCGGCTTCATCCGAGTTGCCTTCGCGGTACAGGCGCTTGTCGAACAGGTTGTTCACCCCCACGCGCATGCTCAGGTTCTTGGTGAACTCGTAACCACTGCTGATGCCGACAATGCCATAGGGATCGACATCCTTCTGCACCTTCTTGTCCAGGGTTTCATTGGCCCGGGCGTTGTAGGTCGGTGCTTCCTGCTTGCCGTAGTAGGTGCCGTTGAGCTGGAACGACAGCTTGTCGGTGGCATTCCAGTCCAGGGTCGAGTTGACCGTGTACTCGGGGATGATGCTCAGCGGCTCGCCGGTTTTCTTGTCCTCGGACTCGATCATGTAGGTGAAGTTGGTGTTCCAGTCCAGCGCCGGGGTCAGCTCGACGAACAGGTTGCCCTCGACCCCTTGCACCACGGCCTTGCCGGTGTTTTCCCAGCGCAGGATACGGCGGCCGTTGGGCAGGCGGAACAAGGTCTGGTTGCCTGCCTCGATCTTGTTCTTGTAGTCGTTACGGAAGTAGGTAGCGCTGGTGCGCCAGGTGCCCTTGTCGTAGGCCAGGCCCAGCTCCTTGTTGACGCTGGTTTCCGGGTCGAGGTTGGCGTTGCCCAGCAGGTAGCAGCCGCCTTCGTTGAGCTCGCCGGAGTTGCAGCCGCCGCCACGGCTGTACAGCAGGTAGTTGGGGTTGGCCTGGTACAGGTTCGGGGTCTTGTAGGCGCGGGCGATGCCGCCCTTGATGCTCAGGGCGTCGGTGATCTGGTGCGAGGCGTTCAGGCTCGGGCTCCAGTTGTCGCCATAGTCTTCGTGATGATCCAGGCGCAGGCCGGGGGTGACGATGGTGTTCTCACCGACTTCGATGTTGTCCTCGGCGTACAGGGCAAAGCTGCGTGCGGTGGATTTGGTCTGGGTGCGGTCGAAGTTCGGCAGCTCGGCTCCCGGGTCATAGCTTTGCGGGCGCAGCGAGCCCGGGTCGTTGAGCGACTCGTACAGGTACTCGCCGCCCAGGGTCAGCACCTGCTCAAGGCCCATGCTCAACGGCAGGTTGACCTCGCCGGTGGCCCGGGTGTTGCGCAGACGTGATTCAAAGCGCCCGGCACCGCCCGATGGCGCACCTTCGCCCCAGCCGGCCAGGCCTTCATTGAGGCGGCCGTTGCGGGTCAGGTCGTAGGACAGCGAGGCGGTCGAGGTGCCCCAGTCGTAGTCGCCGCGGTGGGTCACGGCAAAGCTTGAGCGCTGCATGACGTTGGTTTCCTTGCCCACCTGGCTTTCGACGAACTCGCCGCCGGCGTTGAGCATGGTGTCGCCGGCAAAGATGTTGCCCTGGCGGCTGTAGCTCGACTCCAGGTCGACGGTGTTGGCCGGGTCGATCTTCCAGCTCAGCAGGCCGTTGATGTCCTTGTTGCGCACGCCTTCGCGGCCGGCCATCAAGGACTCTTCGAACGCCTGGTGCGCCGAGTTGATTCTCATGTCATCGGCGTCGGTCTTGTTCAGGTTGCCGTAGACGCGAAAGATCAGGCTGTCGGTGAGCGGCCCGCTCAAACTGAAGTTGACCCGCTTGCCGGTGCCTTCGGAATCGTCCTCGGGGAGCATGGTGTACAGGGTCATCGAGCCGCGCAGGTCCTGGGTCGGGCGCTTGGTGATGATGTTCACCACACCGCCCATGGCGCCAGAGCCGTAGCGCGCGGCAGCCGGGCCGCGAAGGATCTCGATGCGTTCGACTTCTTCGGCCGGTACCCAGTTGGTTTCGCCACGGGTGTCACGGTCGCCGCTCCAGCCGTAGCGCACGGCGTTGCGCGAGGTGGACGGCTTGCCGTCGATGAGGATCAGGGTGTTTTCCGGGCCCATGCCGCGCAGGTCGATCTGGCGGTTGTTGCCGCGGGCGCCGCTGCTGCTGTTGCCCGTGAGGTTGACCCCGGGCTCGCGGCGAATGATATCGGAGAGGTCGTTGACCGGCGGGCGCTTCTTGATGTCTTCAGCGGTAATGATCGACACGCCGGGCGCCTGCTTGAGTTCCTCTTCGGCAGTGCCCAGCACGCGGGTGTTTTCCAGCTCGATCGCCTGTCGGCTGCCGTCCACTGGCAGGTCGGTGGGCTGCACCTGGACTTCGTCCGGTTGAAGTTCCAGCGGGGCTGCGGCAATCGCCGTGGAACCCAGGGCAGCCAGCAGGGCAATGCTCATGGGGCTGAGGTTGAAGCGCGACACCATGTCAGATTTCTCCTGAAACAAAGGGTGAACGGGCTGGACGGAAAGGCCAGAGTCGCTCGGGAGTCGAGAATGATAAGAATTACCATTCGCGAGTAAACCCTTTAGAAGAAAAATAAAATATTAACGAAGCAGGGCGGTAAAACCCTGCTACGCAGGTTGCGACGAGTTACTGGCCAAAGGCCTTTAGAATTGTAGGGATGCTGCCAGGCTTGAGGTACGGCCGGGTGCCGGCATCATGCTTTGCGACATTGGGTCGAGGTAGTACTGGTCGGTAAAGTTGTAAACATTGAAACTGACCTTGAGTTCGTCGCTGACCTGGTAGTCGGCGAAGAAGTCGTAAATGCGCGCTTCCAGGTAATGTTGCTGCGGTGTGGTGGTGCCCACATGCCAGCTCTTGTCCAGCACATACATCGGCCCGCTGGTGTAGCGCATGCGCACGCCAGTAGCCAGTTTCTGCTCGAAGGCCTTGGCCCCCAGCACCAGGTTGACGCTGTAGCGCGGTGGGTTCTGGGTGTTGGTGTAAGAGCCCTGGAAGCCGCCGGTCGTGCAGTTGGGCGTCTCTGACTTGCCACCCTCGCGCAGGGCCTGGGCAAAGGCACGGTCGCAGGTTTCGGCCTTGATGTTGTAGACGTACGAAGCGTCGGCGAACCACCAGTGGCTGTCGTAGTGGCTCTGCAGCTCGACGCCCTGGGTGGTGAAGCTGTCGACGTTGCGGATTTTCAGCTCGCCGTTGAACCCCGGGCGGCCTTTGGGGTTGTAGCGGTAATTGCGGGTGACCATGTCGTCGATGGTGTTGTGGAAGTAGGCCAGCTTGACGCCGGCCTGGTCGTTGTCCAGCAGCAGGTTGCTGCCCTTGAACGAGGCACCGACCTCGAAGGTTTTCATCCGCTCCGGGCGCAGGTCGTAGTTGGGTTCTGCCGACCAGCTGCCGAGGGTGGTCTCGAACAGCGACGGCATGCGCATGCCCTGGTTGTACAGGGCATAGGCCATGACGTTGGGGGTAAAGGCATAACTGACGCTGTAGGCCGGGGCGAAGCCGTGGCCGGACAGCTCGGCGTTGTCGGCAAAGCCGGCAAACTCCGCGTTCCACCACGGTGCGTCCGGGTCGGCGCCAGCCGGTGCGGCAAACAGCGCCTGGCGGTTGCGATCATGGATACGATAACCGCTGTAGCGTCCGCCCGCAGTGAAGGTCAGTTCAGGGATCGGCTTGTATTCCAGGGCGGTGCTGAGGCTGTATTCGTGACGGTAGCCATTGCGTTCGATGCGGTTGTTTTCCAGGTCGTCCTGCCAGGGCTTGCGGGTCGGGTCGATGGTTTCATAGAGGTACGAGGCACCATAGGTCAGGGCGTAGTCGCCGGTGCCGGTAACGAAGCGGCTGGTGTTGCTGATGTCGGTGCCGACCTTGAGGTTGCTCAGGTCGGACTTGAGCGATTTGCGGTAGTTCTCGCTTTGCTCGTCCTGGTAACCCTGGCCCCGTTGCGGCGCGGTAAAGCCGACATTGTTGTACATGATGCTGCGGCCGAAGGTCGCCCAGGCATGGCCGTTGAGGTCGATATAGCGCGCCAGGCTGTCGTCCTCGGGGCGCCACTTCAACTCGCTGGTGAGGGTGTGCAGCTTCATGTTGCCGGGCTTGAACTGGATCATCTGGTTGGCGTCGGTGTAGTCGTACACCGGGTCCAGCGTCTCGCGCACGTAGCAACCGGTGCTGTCCCAGCGGTTGTCGCCATCCGGCACCGGTGCATCGATGGCCGAGCACTGCTGGTAATACTCGGGGTTGGCGCGCATCCAGAATTCTTCGTCGTAGCGGTCGATGTCTTTTTTGAAGTCGCCCAGTGGCCAGGTCATCGACGGGCCGGTCCGGCCAATCTGCGAGGGCATGATTTCGCCGAAGCTCGAATCCATGTAGCGGTAGCCCAGGCCCAGTTCCAGGCCGTTGTCGCGGTACAGGGTGCCCTTGAGCATGAAGGATTTGTTGTGGGTGCTGGAGTTGAGCACCTCTTCGCCGGGCCAGTAGTTGCGCGCCACGGTGTTGGCATCGACCAGGGCGCCGCCGCTGCTCACCGAGGTGTCGTAGCGCGAGTAGCCGTGCTTGCCGGCGAAGTAGTTGTTGTTGCGTCGCTCGGCGTAGGCGGCGACCACGTCGAAGGCTTCGTCCTTGTGAGCGAAGGCCAGGCTGCGCGACCAGTCGTGCGGGTGCAGCAGGTCGTTGCGCTCGGTGCGTGGGCGTACCCGGTAATCGCTGGGGACATCGGCTGTGCTGTTGTCCGACAGCGAGCCGCGCAGGCGCCAGCCGGTGGTTTGGCCAGGCTTGAGGATGTCATCGACGGTCAGGGTCTGCATCTCGACCGAGCCGCCGATGGCACCGGAAGCGCCGGCGTCCAGGCTCGGGCCCTTGTTGACGGTGACGCTGCTGATCAGGTCCGGGTCGATGTAGGCGCGCTGCGCAGTGCCGGCGTAACCGCGATAGACATCCAGCGATTGCTGGCTGCCGTCGACCTTGACCGGCACCCGGCCCTGGCCCTGGATACCGCGGATGTTCACTTCGATACCGCCACCGTTGCGCCCGTCGGAGGTCTGCACACCGGCGATGCCGGCGAGCATGTCGGCATTGGAGCGGCCGCGAAAGCGCTCCAGTTGTTCCAGGTCGCGGGTTTCCACCGAACGCGGCACGCCGTAGTCCTTGAGCGCGTCGTCCTCTGCCTGGCCCTTGACCCGGGTGGCGCCGAGCTCCAGGGCATCGCTGGCTTGCGCGGCCCTTTCGATCAGCACCCGGCCATCGTCACTGAAGTACGCGCTCAGGCCGCTGCCGGCCAGCAGTTTGCCCAGGGCCTGGGCGGGCGAATAATGGCCCTGCAGGCCCAGCGACGGCTTGCCGGCGGTCAGGCGTGCATCCACCGACAGCAGCAGGCCGGCGCTGGCGGCAAACTGGGTCAGGGCCTGGTCGAGGTTGCCGGGCGGAATCTGGTACAGGCGTTGCTCCTGGCGGGCAGGTTCAGCCTGAACCGGCGTTGCCAGGGTACAGAGTGCAGCGCTGAGCAGGCCGCCGAACAATCCGGTGCGGATCGCCAGGCTCAGGGTGGACGGGCAGGGTGGCAGCAAGTTCGGCATCCCGAAGGCTCCTTTGAGAATGCTTATTGGTTAGCTTTGATGACTAACCCGAACGAGCGCCGCAAACCGACAAAGGTCAGCGCAATTAATTTTGCAAAAGCGGATGGGAGGAGGGTCAACGCGCCTTGACGGTCACCCAGTAGCGGCTCAGGTAGTGCACCTGAATCGGCAGGCTGTCCTGCAGGGCAGTCAGGGTGCGCTCGCTGTCGGCCAGGGCAAACACGCCGGTAATCGGCAGCTCGGCGATTGCCGGCTCGCAGCGGATGACCCCGCGCCGATGCCGGCTCAGTTCATCGAGAAACTGCCCCAGCGGCTGGCGCTCGGCGATCAGCCGGCCGTGTTCCCAGGCGATGCTGTTGCTGTCGGCGGCATGCTGCGGGCCGCAGCCTTGCGCGTTGAACCACAGGCCATTGCCGGCCTTGAGCAACTGCTCATTGCCCGTCTTGGGGCGAATCATCAACGCGCCTTCGAACAGCTCGACACGGCTGCCGCCCTGTACTTCGCGCACGGCAAAGCGGGTGCCCAGCGCCTGCACTTCACCGGCAGGGGTATCGACCTTGAGCGGCCTCGGGTCCCTGGCGCTGCTCAGCAGCAGTTCGCCTTCGAGCAGGCGGATGCGTCTTTCGTGGTTGCTGAACCGGATGTTCACGCTGCTGCGGCTGTTGAGCAGCAACTGGCTGCCATCGGCCAGTTGCAGGCGGCGCACTTCGCCGGCGGCGGTACGCTGATCGGCCATGGCCTCCCGCCAGGGCAGGTGGCGCTGGCCCAGGTAACCACTGCCGCCCACCAGCAGCAAGACGCACAGCTGCCGGAGCAGGGTGCGCCGGCTCTGGCGCTCTTCGAGCACGCTGCGGGCGGTTTGCGCGGGCACCGCGGCGAGGGTCTGCTGCAGGGTTTGCAGGCGTTGCCAGGCGCGCTGGTGCTCCGGGTCTGCCGCTTGCCAGTGGGCAAACGCCAGACGTTGTTGCGCATCCAGCGGCCCGTCCCAGTGCAGCATCAGCCAGTGGCTGGCTTGCTCGACGATCGCCGCGTCGATCGGTGCATCGCTTGCCGGGTTCATTCGCTGTAGAGCACCTGATAGCAGGCCTGGATGGCACGGATCATGTACTTCTGTACCGAACTGACGGTCACCCCCAGGCGCTCGGCGATGTCGGCGTAGCCCAGGCCTTCGAAGCGCGACAACAGGAAGGCGCTGCGCACTTTGGCCGGCATGCTGTCGAGCATCTGGTCGATCTGTTGCAGGGTCTGCAGGATCATCGCGCGGGTCTCCAGCGAAGGCGTCTGCGGTTCGTCCAGGTGAGCGATGCTGGCCAGGTAAGCCTGCTCGATACGTTGCCGGCGCCATTGGTCGATCACCAGGTTGCGCGCCAGTTGCACCAGGTAGCTGCGGCCCTCGTCGTGACCGGGCAGGCGGCCGCTGACCAACAGGCGCAGAAAGGTGTCGTGGGCAATGTCGGCGGCGCGCTCACGGTCGCCCAGGCGCTTGCGCAGCCAGGCCTGCAGCCAGCCGTGGTGATCGCGATAGAGGCCATGGAGCTGTTGCTGGGGGGCGAGGGAGGTAGGAGGCACCCGGAGATCCTGAAACATGAAAGATGCAGTTGCGAATTGTTCGCATTATAGGGGTAAAAAAGGAACCGTGACCACCCTGTCGGTGAGTCACGGTCAAGTGGGGGGAGAATCAGATTGCGGCGGCCGCATCGCTGGCAAGCCAGCTCCCACAAGGTGCATGCGGTCTCTGTGGGAGCTGGCTTGCCAGCGATAGGCTGCGTAGCAGCCCCAACATGGTTACTGCTGCAACACTGTCGCCTGGTTACCCGCACCAAACTGCTGGATGTTCGCGGTCATGTTGGCGCCGCTCTGGTCGACCAGCGCCTGGTTGGCCGAGCCGCCCTGGGTCACGTAGGCGACGTTGACGCCATCGGCCTGCTTGATGCTGGCCTGGTTGTTGTCGCCATACAGCTGCCAGGTGTAGCTCTGGTTGCCGCTACCCGACTGCTCGACCTTGATACTGTTGCCAACGCCGTTGCTCAAGCCCGTGGCGTAGTTGACGGTGCCGCGCTGGTCGGCGATGAGCAGGTTGTCGCTGCCGTTCTGTTCGAAATACAGCTCGTTGTTGCTGTCGGCCTGGGTCAGGTTGGCGCTGTTGCCGTTGCCGGTCTGGTTGATCTCGGCGCGCTGGGCACTGCCGAACTGGCCACCGAGCTTGTCGCCCTTCCAGTTGCTGGCGAGGATCTTGTTGCCATCGCCGGTGGAGGTCACCGTCAGCACATGATTGTCGCCATTCTGGTAGGTGTAGTAGACGTTGCCTTGGCCGTTCTGCAACAGCGTGGTGGTCGACTGCAGCGACTCGTACTGGTCGGCGTAGATGGCGTTGAGGCCGCCGAGCTGGGTGATGCTGGCGATGTTGCCGTCGCCGAAGCTCTGGTCGATCACACTTTCGTTGGTTTGCCCGTACTGGGTCACCGTGGCCTGGCTGCCAAGCTGGGTGTCCTGCCAGACTTCACTGGAGTTGGCGCTGCCGTTCTGGCTGATGGTCACCGTGCCGCCCTGGCCCTCGCGCTGGTCGCCATAGGCCCAGTTGTCGTCGCCGGCCTGGAAGATGCCGATCTGCCCGTTGAGGTGGTTGAGGTGCTCGGCGGCGCTGTAGTTGCCGCTACCGGCCTGGATGCTCAGGGCATTGTTGCCGGCGCCACCGTACTGCTGCTCGACGAAGGCGCGGTTGTTGTCACCGTACTGCAGGGTGGTGCCCTGGCTGCCGGTCTGGGTGTCCTGGTAGACGAACGAGAAGTTGCCGGTGCCTTCCTGGGTCTGCTGGGCGGTGTTCTCGACGCCCAGCGACTGGCTGGCGTGGGTGTTGTTCAGGGCCCCGGCGTTCTGCTGGTTGATCTGGCTGCCGAACTCGAACAATTGCTCGGCGTACCCGGCGTTGTAGTCACCGGCGCCGCTTTGCTGGATCTGGCTGTTGCCGCCTTCCTGTTTGGCGGCGTGGTTGTTGCCCTGGCCCAGTTGGTTCTGGGTGGTGGTACTGAGCGGCGCGGCGATCTGTTTGACCTCGGCGATGTTCTCGGTACCGAACTGGTTCTGGGTCGACAGGCTGTCGTCGGCCATGGCCTGGCCGGCAACGGCCAGGACAATGGCGGCGCTTAAAGGAGCGAGCTTGAACATGGTGGTGCCTCCAGGTTTAACGGTATTGGTTGACCTGCACGCGCTGACCGTTGCCGGCCTGGATCACCGAGCTTGAAAGCCCGCTGCCGGCCTGTTCGATGCTGGCGCTGTTGCTGTTGCCGTACTGCTCGATCTGCGCGCGGTTGTTGCTGCCGCTCTGGCTGATCGAGGCGCTGTTGCCATAGCCCTGCTGGCTGATCGAGGCCATCAGGTCGTTGCCTTGTTGCAGGATGAACGCCTCCTGCGCCCCGCCTTGCTGGACGATGCGCCCGAGCAGGGCCTGGCCGTCCTGGCCGATGGCGGCGCGGTTGCTCTGGCCGTTCTGTTCGACCAGGGCCTGCTGGCCGCTCGAAGGCGCCAGCGCCTGCATCGACATTTCGCCCAGGTCACTGCCCACGGCCAGGTCGGCGTTGTCCATCAGGTCGTCGGCCAGGGCGGCCTGACCGCTCAGGGTCAGGCAAAGCAGCAAGGTGGTCAGGCGCGCCATGGTCGTTCTCCTGTAGTTACTGCACGGTGACCGGCACGGTACGCACGGTGCCCTGGCTGCTGCGCACGGTTGCCGTCGGCGCCGCGGTCGGGATCACCGTGGTGCTGTTGCTCACCGTCAGCCGCCAGCGTCCGGTCA